>JADMIO011874959.1_pt1 | contig 77304 bp, 71 predicted proteins | sample 8958161 | NCBI WGS metagenome assembly JADMIO01 (sample SAMN16585339, study PRJNA669376) | soil metagenome | isolation source: Crop rotation soil | place: USA: Cullars Rotation, Alabama | collected 2011
GGCCGCGACTTCAAGTCACGTGAATTCCAAGCTTCGGATCCCACTGTGCTGGAAATGAAGCTGAAAAAAATGCTACTGCAGGAGAATACCGATCGATTTCGGACTCCGCGCCAGATAAATCTCAAAAAACGAAGTCAGAGCTTGACATGGATCTTCAACTTCGGCGTAAATACAATTCGGAATTCGAGAAGCTCGTTGATGAAATAAATGAACTTCATAAGACTGAAAAACAAATTGCGATTGAACAGGCAACTGAAAAATACACTCAATTAATTGAATTAAATAAAGCACTGAAGCTCGATGAAGAAAAAGCAATACAAATTGGGAATGAAGAAGAAAAGAAGTTAGCGAAGGAAAGGCTTCAGCAGTTAATTAATGATGAAAAACATTTAATTGCGCAAAAAAATGCAGCTAGCCTAGCAGCAGAAAAAAAGTATGAAGACGATCGAATTAACGCAAAGCAGCGCGCTGAAAAACAAATCGCACTAGCCCTTGGAACAAGCAAGGATAAAGAGATTGCCGGTATCAGGGAATTCTATGCAGAATTAATTGCTCTTGCAGAAAAGCATTCTATTGATACAACTCGGATTTTAGCTGCCCAAGCTGCGGCAATTAAAGCAATTGAAGATAAATCTTCTGAAGGTTCGGTTAAAACGATTAGCGACAAATACAATGAGATCTCAGGTATTATTAGAACTTACGGGGATGCCGCCAGCTCTTTAATAACGCCGCTATTTTCAATACTTAGTAACCAGGCTGAAAAAAGTATCGCAGAAACTCAAGCGGCTGTCGAAGCGCGAATTAAATCACTTGATAAAGAGCGTGAAAAAGGATTAATGAGTGATGAAATTTACAATAAGAAAAGGGCTGCAATAGAGAAAAAAGGCCAGAAAGAAATTAATCGCGAAAAAAGAAAACAAGCAATTCAGGACAGAATTTCCGCCAGCTTTCAAGTAGCTTTAAGTACAGCTGAAGCAATTATGAAATTCCTCGCCATGGGTCCCCCTCAAGGTCCAATTTTGGCTGCAGCTGCAGGAGTGGCTGGCGGACTCCAGGAGGCCGCAATCTGGACTGCGAAAATGCCTGAATACAGTAAAGGTAATAAAGTTAAAGGTGGAGTTCCTGAAGGCCCATCTCACAGCAATGATGGAATCGCCTTAGTTAACTCTCAGACGGGCAAGAAAGTCGGCGAGATGGAAGGTGGTGAGCCGTATATGATCTTGTCAAAAGAAACATATAAAAACAATGGTGCACTGATAGACCGTCTCCTCCAGGTGAGTATGAATGAAGGCGGCCGCCGGATGACTCCTGGTGAAATATTCGGCACTCCCGTCCGCATGAATGTGCCGAGAGATTATTCTTCTTTCGGAAAATATCGTGATGGAGGAATAACAGGTCCGGGATCCGGAGAGCAAATTAATCTAACAACAGTAAATCCAGGAAGCTCACCTGCGGACTCGGAGATCCTTGAGAGATTGATCGGCACTGTAGATTCTCTTACAATGGCCGTAAATGACTTGACTGGAAAGCCTATTAAGGCCTTTGTTCTTCAGCGTGAGTTGGAAGAATCCGATGCAGAGATTAAGCGTGTGAGAAGCTATGCGAACATTGGCAGATAATGTATGAAAATGTAACAAGTCCCTGCCGATTGCCAGCATAACTTTGCATTTGCAAAACACCCTTTGAAATGATTTACGTCTGTGAAGATTCCCGGGATTTAAACCGGGTTATGCATGAAATTCGGGCAAATGACACGCTTTACATTCCCGTTTATATAGCCAACTATGCTGGCCACGAAAAACGCATTGCAGAGAAGCGCTATAATGTCACGTCTTCAATTTCTGGTGGGGTGGGGGAGCCTGTGGAGCGCAACGGCAAATCTTGGCTGAAGTATAAGTTTTAATTTTTGCGGCAAGAGTTTGCCGGTTTGTTTTATCTTTGATTTATAAGCTTTCGGAAACTTATTGATTAAACATTCCTTAAAATTGTAAATTTATGTCTTTTGATCGTACTAAATTCGCAGAAAAGCGATACTTTCTTCGGAAGAGGAAAAAGGAAATTGTGATTATTGCTACCGGTATGATTGTCGCTGCATTTGGCGCAACTATTATTTTCATCCCAAGCTTTTTGGTTGTAGAATCCGCACTGCGTAGAATAGACTACATTCTTATCGGTACTACTTTGGCGATATCTGGTACAAGCATTATGATATATAAATGGCTTAATACAATTCCTCCCCGATATCTCGAAGCGGAGGGAGTACTATCATCAGATGGTAGTATTTTGAATACCGAGTCTTTTTTTGATGAGCAATTAAGCCAGAGCATACATTATAGGTACACTGCAAAAGGTATGCGAGATTCGGATTTTGAATTGTTTGGCGAGCATTTCAATCCTATAAAGAAAGTATTTATTGATCGAAAAATTCATGAACTAGAATTTAGTCCATTTTTTTCAGAACTATATAAAGCTGAAGAAAAAATTAAAGCACAAATAGATAGACTAGAGAAAAATGCAAATTTAAATTTAGTGATTGGCATTATAACAACTGCTGTTGCAATTGTAATTTTGGGGTCGTCTATTTTTAATCAGCGAGATTTTCACACAATCATACAGCTTTTATCTCATTATATTCCGCGAATTTCGACAGTAATATTTGTTGAGCTATTTTCTTTTTTCTTTTTGCGCTTGTATAAAAAAAACTTGGATGAAGTAAAATATTTTCAGAATGAATCCTCAAATATTTATTTTAAAATAACTGCATTGCGAGCGGCAATCAAAACAAAGGATGCGTCAGTTGTAAATGAAATAATAAAGAATTTCTCAGTTACTGAAAGGAATTTTATTTTAAAAAAAGACGAATCTACTGAAAGAATTGAGATGCAGAAATCCGATCAAAAAATGTTCAGTAGAACTTTCGAGTCTTTGTCAGAGATATTAAAAGGGAAAAAAGAATGAAGGTAAAGGATCAAGGGTTATTGCAGTTCGTAAGTACCGGTTCGTTCCGCAATGACATAGCGTTACAGATTAAAGAGATCCGCAAGATTCAGGGAAAGTCTCAAAAGGATGTTGCCAGAGAAGCAGGAGTAGCAGAGCGAACCGTGCGAAATCTTGAAAAAGGGAATGAGTGCACCGTCTCGGTTTTAGAAAAAGTATGTGAAGCCATCGGCTGCACTCCAGTGATTTATTTTGAATTGCACTCCGTACCAAACGACACTGTGTGACGTTCGTTATTTTTCTTCTTTTTGTTTTTTTCTTAAATACGAAGCTTCTCCGAGGATTTGTCCGAGAGTCTTGGGGGACATTTTAATTTCGTCAACATTTTTTGCAAACGTATTTGAACCAAATGAATATTTGGAAATAGCCTCTCTATGATAGAATATCATGCGGCACAATAAAGAAATTGCATAGACAACTTCAAATGAAAAAGCCTGGTTTTTAATGTAGTTCTCATCATACTTTAATTTTTGGGCAATAATTTCTTCGGCAGTGGTTTCTGCCATCGAACTATCTTGTCCGTGCTTTTTTCCTATATCAATTAATTGTTCTCTAATTACGCTCTTAATATAATAAGAGGCTTTAAAGCGAATTAAATCAGCATGCCCAGCAAAAAAATTATACGTTTTTGTTAATTGATCGCTTAACGTTTTCACATCAAAGTTTTTTTTACTGTGCGCAGCACGATTACGAATTTCCCTCAATTCATGTAGAGCATCAAAGAGTTCTTTGTCAATTAATCTGAAGGAATAGGAAAGGTCAATTTTAGCAGAAAATGTATTTATGTATTTAAAACAGATTTTCCCTTTTGTTTTCTTTGACATCTCCTTTGGAAAGATAATTTCTATTAGGCCAGATAAATACTCGTCAGCGCACGTAGTTGCTATCAGTATGGCGCCCCGCGCGCTCTCTTTTTTTAACATTTCATGAAGAGAATAAGCAAGGCTTTTAATTTCAGGAATGTCGAGGGGAAAATCAAGATTTGTATTCTCAGGCATAGAATTATTAATGAAATGTTTGACAGATAAAGTTATCCCGGTAAATCTGGAAATTTATCAACGATTGACTTATCTAAGTGGAGACCTAATGTTTTTAAATATTTTATTAATGAGAATGGGGACCGGTGCCCCATGTGCTGCTGTATTGCACCCAAGTCAGCACCATTTAAATGCAATGCAGTAACGCCCGTATGTTTCCAGGAATAAAGTGTATGTCTAAGGTCATAGCGTTCAGAAATTTTCCGGAGCATTCGGCCGTATCGCTTACCCCAATTATCAGAATGGTAATGCTCCGGGCCCGGCCTGAAATTTTTGCTGAAGACATACCAGCTACCAGGATACGAATCCAGCTTATTATCATCTATAATGATTCGAAGTTGCTTTGGGATCATGATGTTCCGTTCCATGATCTCTTTTGTATTGTCTTCCGGAAACCAGATCTGGTCTTTATGCCTTTTACCAATGTCTTCGATTTTAAGTAAGCTTAATTCCCGCTCCCGGGCGCACGTGTAATACATGAACTGGATGAGCATCAAATATTCAGGGTGGTGATCACGAACATGCTCAAGGATCTCTTTCTGCTGTTCCACCGAATAAGCCCAATTTTTCCCAATTCCGACACGCTCCTTTTTTACGTCTGGAAAGAAATTTTTATCCAGGTACTCATTTTCAACGCACACATTCATGAGCGTGGAAAGATCCAAAAGGTAATTGTTGATTGTCCGGGGAGCGACGTTTCGAACGTTTCTTAAAAAGGAAACGAACTCCTTAATTTTTTCAGTCTTAAATGAGCTGGCCGGGATTCGGTGATATCCCCGATTTTTTAACCATGACAAAAAAATGCCCGCGCGATTCTCATAGTTGCGGATTTGACGCAGCTTGCGGGATTGCTTTTCTTTTAGGCCCATTTCAATGGCAGCAGAAATGGTCAGCGTGATTGCTCTCTCTCTGATCAGAGCCTGCTCCTTCTGATCTTTCGTCTGAAGAGCGCTCTTTTGAAGCCCTTCTCGCAGAAGCCGTTGGTACTCCTGGATCGTTTCCTTCAGGTATTTCGCTCGCTTGGCTTCCGGAATTTTATTAATCTCATAATCCTTAGCCCAATCCCACTTACCCTTATCGAGGTTCCAGATCTTGTATTTAATATAGCGTCGCTGATCAACGCTTGATTCCTTTGGTATTACTAGCTTTGGTACATAATCAGCGACACGATCTTTACGATATCGTGCCGCTTCTTCTGTCGCTGAAACAATCATTTCAGAAATTTTGAATGCAATACGCTGAACATCAGACATATTACTGTTGTGGAGCCGGCGGGAGTCGAACCCGCGTCCAAACAAGGAATTCATACGCTTTCTACATGCTTGTTTCCGGATTAATTGTCGGGAAAATGCAAGGACCGGAACAAACCAGCATTAACCTTATTCCTTTTAGTTCAATACAACACCAGGACCTTGCTGTACCTATCTCAAACTTGACGATGCCTCAGCCGGGACGACTTGAGAAAACTTCCCGGGGAGACAACCAGGAACTTAATCTTTTGATTAAGCTGCTAGAGCGTAGTTATTCTCGCCGTTTATAGGCTCGTGGATTGTTTTTACGGGTTAACCTCACAACACCCGGCATGCTTACGTATCAATCGCGCTTGCTGTCAAAACCATGACGGCCCCATAAAAAATGAACGATGCGCAAATTTACGAATAAAAACGAATTTTCCCCGATTATCGGCTGCCCTTAACTCTGGTTTAAAACGTGTACATTCCGGGATGCAGAACATAACGTCTGTAATACGATTTGCTATCCGTAATTGCTGTATAAATCAGAAGGACCGATCCTGAAATAATGTAAAACACTGCGCCCTGGCCGGAAAACCCAAATACCCATGGACATAAAACCAGGAAAATTCCGGAGCATACATCAAACATAATATGGCTGTAAATCGAGATCTTTTTGATAATGCCCGTTTCGTATTGTGTCATGATGCTGTATAATCCGATTCCCGTTCCTGCAATAGCAGAGATCAGCATATCAGGACTGTTAAAACCCGTGATCAAAGGATAGGCAAGGAGTGTAAGTGAAAGCAAATAGTCAAGGATACCATGAACTTTGGTGGATAGGATTCGCATAAAACCAGGATTTGTGATCCGTTATCAAAATTCTGTGCCAGCGGTTTTCAGTTGCGAAATGTGCTGAATTTCAAAGCCTTTAATCGAAATGTGAAGAATGAGTTTTGGCGATGAACCTCACAATGTGGAATACGTTGAACAATGGGAATCTCAATGGAAGGTTGAACCTTCAGCATCGTCCGGCATTGTGAATTTCCATTTCGTGAATACCACAACGGCAATTTCAAATACAGCCAGAACGATAAATGGCTTGTGCACAAAATCCTCGAAATCAAAAAGCCATGGTGAATAGCCAAGAACGACGGCCTGCGCAATGTCGAGTCCCAGATGAACCGGCATTGGAATAAGTTTAACAAGGCTGAATTCGTAATTTGTTAAAAGACTAATTAGGATGGTTGAAGCACCCAGAATCAAAGGAATCCAGGTTTCAGATCCACCCCGGTAGAAGCCGAAAAGCCATGGAGAAAGGATTAATACTGCGGAAACCAGATAGTCAAGTAACCCGTGCCACCTTGTTGATATAATGCCCATTGCTATTTTTTATCTATGTATTAAATCATATTTGTCTGGATCAGGTTCGGTGGTTTATCAATTTGTTACAAAAGCTTGTTTCCTTTTTCAAAATGTCGGTTGCTTACTTCCTTGCTTAACGAAGTATCATCACCAGCACCAGGCATACTTTCGGTTCCTGTTACAGATTCATTTTCCTGCCCGTTCCCGTTAATCTCAGCGCTATCGTTTTTACTGCTGCATGCCAATGTGAACATCGTGAGTACTACTGAGGAAAGAACAATATTTGAAAAACTCCTTATCACTTTTTTCATACCTGACGATTTGCTGATTAATGCACGAAAGCTGTACCTAATGTATTTTTGATTCTTAAATATGCTGTAAATAACCGTATTGCAGGAAAAATTAAAATAATGCCACTGACCCTATCCGCACACAGGATCGGAAAAATTCTCTACGTGTTTTACTGTGATAAGACAACATTAAATGCGTTATTATTATATGAAACCCTTTTCCAACAAGGAAAACAGAAATGTTTCAGCGGAGGTATAACCATTGATATTTCAATAGGAAAAAACATCAATGAAAAATTCTTTTTTTATTTCGGCCAGTGATTTATTTATTAAAATGATCAGATCTCTTGTTATTTCCGCATTTTTAATTAGTTTTAATGCATGCGGAGGAGATAAAAGCTCAAAACCTGATACAGAAAATAATGACATGGGCGCTGAGCCGAGCTTCAGGGATCGGGATAAAGAGTTGGAACGTATGCATGAAGATTCGATGAAGGGAAGAGATGATCACTCAAATGATACAATAAACAGAAATTCATCTACCCAACCCAAATACTGATCATACACAATGGTAAAAAATGCTTTTGCTTTTCTGTTTGCAACATTGATTTTCTTACAGGTAAAAGCACAAAACTATTGTGAAGTTCCCGGATCTTTTATCACTTCTTCATCACCTGAAAGCATTGATACATTTACAGTTATTGTAGATACTGTCGTCAACTTTTACGATGACCCGTTTTTAGTTAAGTTAAAATTTGCACGTCCGGTTAATGATAATCTGCCATTCATAAAAAGGCCATTAATTATTAGTTTACATGGTGGTGGATTTGTCAGTGACTCACTTGGATCGCCATTTTCTACTGATGGCTATCTGGATGAAGCTGAACAAATGCGCACAACGGTAGCACCTTTGGGATTTATCGGCGCATCACTCGATTACAGAACAGGATACGGTGTTTTTGAGGAGGTTTCGGTTGCCCTGAATATCGCAAGTCCCGGTGCCGAATCCTGTAATCTTTTAACTCCCCATGTCATCGATGCTGTAGGTGGTGCAGTGTACCGGGCAACAACCGATTGCAGGTCTGCAGTTGATTATATTTTTCGTCAGTCAGAAGATTTTCCGTTTGTTGATACAAATCAGATTTACCTGTTTGGCGCAAGTGCCGGAGCCATTACAGCGTTGCACACGGTGTTTTCCGAACCGGAGGAATTCTATCCTTCACCAGATTCGGTTCTTGAGTCATTTGCACCCAAACACCGCCTCGCGGGGATTATTTCTTATGCCGGTGCGCTTGCAGATAATAACAATGGTGTTTCGTTAAACCATATGGACGCTGATGAATCAGTTCCTTTGTTCCTCGGTCATGGAACGGCTGACCAGGTTGTTTTGCCGGGTAGTGGTCCCATTTGCAATTGCACCAATCTTCCGGAACAATATTATATGCATGGCAGTAGTTCCATTGCAGAAAAGGCTTGTGAACTGGATATCCCTCATGAACTTTTCCTTATTCAGGACGAAGTGCATGGTTTGAATGGCGAAGCGCCGGTTTCTGCTTATTTTATTATTGAAATTCTTCAATTCATAAAAAACAGGGGGATTTGTCAGCAAAACCTGGAATCGGTTCACAATACCTTTAACCAGGAAGGTCAGTTGATTCACACGGAAAATTGTCTGAATATGTCGTTGGATGAATCTGCGGGAACAATTTTTAAAATATATCCGAATCCAGCGACTGAAGTTCTTTCGGTAAAATATCAATCAAAGGATAAAATTAAACAGTTAATTATCTCTGATTTCACAGGTCGGACGGTGAGGGTTTCCCAGGCTGAAGAACAAATAGATATTTCAGAACTACCGGAAGGAATTTATTTCATTACACTGATAACAGATAAGGGTTTGCAACGCGCTTCATTTATAAAAATACAATGATTGCATTGACAGAATCCTGTTAATCCGTCTATAAGAATTTTGAATTTGGTTAATAATTTCAACAGCTTCGAATGAGAAAGGGTATCCTGATCTTTTTGTTTATTTTGAATTTTGTGTCAGGGTTTAATTCCCTGATTTTTGCTTCAACAGCAAGCGATACAATTGTAAAAACGGGGCCGGATACTGTTAATGTTGGCATTTATATTACGAGTATTCATGATGTTGAATTCAGGCAAAAGGAATATTCTGCAAATCTGTGGTTGTGGCTAAAATATAAAAGACATGAATTTGATTTTATTAAAAATCTCGAAATTCCCGGAGCAAAATCATTTGAACAATCTTATACTACAGTCGACACGCTGGAGGATGGCACTATTTACATTCTGATGAAACTGCAATGTCTGATGAAAGGAACCTGGAAAATAAACCATTTCCCTTTTGATCATCAGCGCCTTCGTTTTTCAATTGAAAATTCAATGTTCGATGCTTCAGAATTGGTGTTTTCGCTGGATACCGCAGGAAAACATTACGGCAAGTATTTTCTGACCGCCTGGGAAAAGGACAGCTTTAATATAAAAACTGAAATCAAAAAATACGAAACCGGATTTGGTGATCCTGAACTTGATAAACCGTATTCAGAATATAGTGCATTTAAAGTAACGATTGTAGTTCACAGGGATTCCTGGCAATTGTTTTTTAAAATATTTCTGGGCATGTATATCTCATTCCTGATTTCCTGTATTTGTTTTAATATTCACCCCGACAATACTGATTCACGCCTTGCACTCAGCGTCGGATCCATATTCGCTGTGATCGGAAATAAATACGTGATCGATTCTTCTTTACCGGAAACAAATTCACTAACCCTTGTCGATATTCTTCACGGAATAACATTGATCTATATTTTCCTGGTAATGGTTTCCACGGTTTATAATTTAAAACTTGTCAAATCAAATGAAGTGGAAAAGGCAAAAAGACATAGTAACAGAACCGGTTGGCTGCTTTTCATCATTTATGCAATCCTTAATATCTGGTTTATCCACAATGCGTTCGTAGGCGAAGCGGCCGGATAGATAAAAGGTTGGTTACCGGATCAGGAGTTTTCTGAAATTACCATCCAGGTTTAATAAATAAGTACCGCTACTTAATTCCATTTCGACGGAAGAACGATTTGTGTACGAGGCAATTTTTCTTCCTGTAAGGTCGTATACATCGATCATCCGTACCATTTTACCAAAATATACCAGACCGTTACCCGGATTCGGATAAATCTGTAATTCTGTCGTTTCCATTAAGTTAACTGCAGTAATAAAGTTCGATGCGTCCGGTGTAGGTGCGGTAAAAGCAATCCAGTTTGCAGCTCCATCCATTTCCCTTCCCCAGGAAACATCCGCAGCTAATTCTGGAAATAGTACCTGGTCAATCAGGCGAAAAGTTCCGGAGGCATTTTCATAGATCCTGATTTCCTCGCCACCGGCAGCAAGGGAAAAACTGGTATGTAGCTGACCATCTTCTTCATCACTATCGGCCCATAAAATGATAAATTCTCCCGGAAACAAAGTAGCTGCTGGCAAAGGCCATTTATTGGGATTAGACGGATCGTCGGTCAGATATTTTCCATCCAGCGAAACCGGCACATTGCTACCATTCCACAATTCAATCCAATCTTCAAATTTATTTTCTTCATCTGAAATAACACTTTCATTGTTGCTCATTAATTCATTAATAAACAATCCTGTTTCTGCTTTTTGCAAATAAAGTGTAGCAGGTGAGCAAGGATAGATTCTTTCAGGAACACCTTCCGTTACAATCGAAAAACGATACAAAACAGATTGTGTGTTTTCTGTAATTGTAACATTGCCGGAATAAATTCCGTCCCCGGAAATAACATCAGCGCCGAGTCCATCGTCCATTAATGCTATCTGAAATGGCCAGCTGTTTCCATCAAAACCGAACATGAAATTTACATTGTATTCCGATTGATTGTCTGTCATCATCCTTATTAAGACAGAATTATTAAATGGAAAATCTGAATTAATTTCCACGCCGTAAACACCAGCCACTTCATCCGCTGCATCTGCCTGAGAAAGCGCGGATTGAATGCGTGCCTGAATAAATTCAACAATACTAAATTCAACATGTCCTCCGGCATTTGTCGTTAATGAATTCAGAAAATCATCATTTGTAAACCCGTAATCCAATTGCCGGTAGGGATCAGCAAGCGCAAATGATTCGAGCAAACTGATATGTGCCTGCCCGGAATTTGAAATATTTGCCGCCGAAACAATTGTTTGTGAAAAGTGATGAATAAACCAGGTAAATCGCTCCCGATATTCCGGAACCTGCAGCAGTCTTTTAAATAAAGGCCGTTGTTCGGATGAAGGTGCCCAGTTATAAATATTACGGGTCGTCCAGTTCTGATTTACCCAATCAATTCCCAGGGTATTATCGAGATCATAAGGGATATACTCAAACAAACCGGTGCGCTGATTATGGTATAAATAATAGTTATTCTGATTATATGCGTAATTATCCCAATTGCCCGTTAACACATCAATTGCTGCATATTCAAGATAACGGTCAGCGTTGAATATCTTTTCAATCTCGCAACGCAGGGATGAAATTGGCGTTTGATTCAGTATTTTGATGAAATATGCAAGATCACTGTAATCATCAGCCCATTCATTGGTTTTTAAATCATACGGACGCCGCCCGAACAGGACTTCTTTATAGTCATCACCGTTGTCACCCAGGTATTCAAGTGGAGCAGGGTAGAGGCATTTAAAAAGATTTCCGTCTCCGTAATTATCGAAATATTTCTTAGCGAATTCTTCGTCGATGTGTTCAGTATTTGTATAAACACCTCGATTTTCACCATTTATGTAAAGGTTCACAAAACCGGTCCGTGCGCCGGGTAAATGATCTTCCCTGTATGCATCCCAGCATAATTTCGCACGAATTAATGAAGGATCATTATGGTTCCCGTTTATATTAAGTTTTTCGAACTCATTCCAATTCCCGTTTTCAGTAAATGTATTAAATGAAATCTCAAATGATTTTTTCTGGGCGCCAAGGCTGGTATTACCACGCGCCCTTATTCCAACCAGCGCAACTGTATCTGAGTATAAATTGCTTTGAAAAATAAATGAAGCAGGAAATTCCCTGTCCGTTCCCAGATTTTCCTCTTCCATCAAAGCAACAAGACTGTCCGGATCAATTGTAATGCGGATTGAAGCCACTTCATTTTGCGGAAAAACAGGCCCCCAGTCCGGTAGGTTTGTTTGAGCAAAAACAGGAGCGCTCAGCAGAGCGAAAAAAAGGATAAACCGCATCTTCCAAAAGTACGCAATCTTAGAGTCATTCTGACACTCAATGGCTTTTGCCACTGCAGTCAAAAAGCATTCAATTGACCGGAAAAAGTTCTAATTCCTGATTATGCCTACCGGGTAAAGCAGGTAATGCTGATCTGCATAAGGCGTCTTTTCATAAAACCATCGCAATTGCGCATTCTGATTGGCTGCAAAGTCTGCATCACTTTTTTTCTTTGAGTCAAACTCCAATTTTAATTCCGGACTTTCTGCCAGCATCTTTGCGGCAAGCTTTTCCATAACGTAAACTTCAAAATACTCAGTCCGTTCAGAAATTTCCGGGAAAAATCCCCACCGGAAAAAAGAATCGGGAGAATCAGGTTCAAGCAACACGATTAGCAAATCGCCTGAAGGCTGGTCTGTAGAGATACGCATTGATCCTTTCGGGAAAATTTCCTTTCGTTTTTCCATAATCGGAGTTCCATGCATGCGCATCCGGCCCTGGAATGGAAGCTGACTTTCCGGTTTAATATCTTTTATCCTGTACATTTCAACATCCAATGTTTCTGCGACAGTCAATTCACTCATGATCACACCATGTGCTTTTAATTTGCTGATAATTTCTTTCCGGGATGCAGGAATAATATAAGCAACAGGTCTTTTTACGGATAAAGTTGCATCGTTTTTATTGTATGCTGCGAGTCGCTGTGTTACAGGTTCGCCAGTCCATTCAACGTATTCAGCACCTGTTATTTCAGATTTCTTTTTAATGGATTTAATGCCTTTAAATGAAATTGAATCACGCATCATTTCATTTAATTTCCATTGTATTGGAACCATTTCCGGCCTCCTGTTTTTGTCCTCAACCATTGCATCCTTCACTTCTTTATATGTTTCAATTATAATTCTCAGTGATGCTTCAAGGAAAACGTATGTTCCCAATACCCTTTGTTTAAATGGTTTCAGGGAATGATTTTCCACCAGAATCGTAGGAACATGCCTTAAGTCGCCGTAACCGGTAGAAAATCGCGGACCGGAAAAAAAGTTGGCAATTCCTGCTTCCATATCGCGGTCGTTCATAGCAAAGATCAGCGGACCTGGAATATGTCCCGCAGCGATCAATGCATCCTTCACAAAGGGCTCGTAAAACGTTTCCATCCAGTCATTGCATGATGGAGAATACCCTGGTTTTCCGTTCGGACCGTACGTAATATCATATTGATAATCCACGCCGTCGGTAACATGAATATCAATATACAGCACAGGATTGTAGAGGTTAATAATGTTTGTGATCCCGAGTATTTCTTCGGTTTCCAGCTTGCTGTAATCACGGTTTAAGTTCAGGTTTCTCGCATTACTTCGCCAACCTATGATCTCTGGCCCGCGTTGATTTATCCGCCCATAGGCAGAATTGCGCTCATGCCCATCAATATTAAGAATTGGAATAAAAATAATATTTACCTTATTTAAAAGGAATGTTTTCCCACCAACAGCAATATCTCTGAGAAGCATCATCCCCGCATCCTTCCCGTCAATTTCCCCCGAATGGATTCCAGCCTGGACAAGAACGGTCGGACGATCCGAATTACGAGGCTCACCGTACATGAAAATATCGTCTGAAGATACTTTCACCATCAGGATATCACGTCCTTCGGCGCTCGTTCCGATGCTTCCCAATTGAACATTTTTGCTTGCGTTCTGAAGTCCTGCAAACCATTCAAGCATTTCCGGAAGCGTTGCGCTGCCGGTGCCGCCACTTTGTTCAAATGGGGTGATCAATGGATCATTGCCCTTGTGCATCAGCTTTTCGCTTTCGCCATGCCATTGTACAAACGGCGGCAGGATATCCTGTGCTATGCACCTGCTGATGGAAATAATTGAAAGCAGGCAAATGATATGATATTTCATCCTTTAATGTGTTTGCGCAAGACCAAAAGAATTTTTGATTTGAAACACAAGTATATCGATTTTAAAAAGAAAGGCAGAACGGTATTCTTTTCAATCCTGTTTTTTATTGCCTTCCGGATTATTTGAACGTTCCGATAAGCTGCTTTTTCAGCATTGTTTTTTCGCAAATTGCGGCAAAATAAAAGTGTGATGAGAATATTGGTATTGATAGCGTTGATTTTTTCAATTCAATTACCTGCCCATGCAGATGAAGGAATGTGGCTGCCACTCCTGTTGAAGGATCTGAATGAGAAAGACATGAAGAAGATGGGGATGAAAATGACGGCCGAGGATATTTACAGTGTCAATAAATCAAGCATGAAAGATGCTGTGGTATTGTTTGGAAAAGGGTGCACGGGTGAAATAGTAAGCAATGAAGGTCTTCTGATAACGAATCACCATTGCGGATTTGGCCAGATCCAGGATCACAGCGCATTGGACCATGATTATCTTAAAAATGGTTTCTGGGCAATGGATCGTAGCCAGGAATTGAGCAATCCGGGTCTTACTGCGACATTTATTATCCGGATTGAAGATGTGACATCGCAGATTACCAACGGAATGGAAAATGTTAAAGATGAGGCAGAAAGGGAAGCCATGGTTGGCAAACGCGCCATAGAGATCATTAAAAATGCTACGGCAGGATCTCATTATGAAGGTTCGGTAAAAGCGATGTATAGCGGCAACGAATATTACCTTTTTGTCACAGAAGTTTTTAAGGATGTGCGACTGGTTGGTGCTCCACCGATGACGATGGGAAATTTCGGAAAGGATTCGGATAACTGGACGTGGCCGCGCCATACAGCCGATTTCAGTATGTTCAGGATTTATGCAGGAAAGGACAATAAACCCGCTGAATATTCACAGGAAAATGTTCCTTTTAATCCCCGCTATCATTTTCCTGTTTCTCTTGCCGGAGTGAGTGAAAAAGACTTTACCATGGTTTACGGATTTCCAGGAAAAACCAATGAATACCAAAGTTCATTTGCAGTAGATCAATTGCTGGAAGTCAACAATCCACTCAAAATTGCTTTACGAGGAAAGAAGCTTGATGTTTATAATAAATACATGAATGCTGATCGTGAAGTGTTTATTAAATATGCGGATAAATATTCCGGTGTGAGCAATTACCATAAGAAATGGGCAGGCGAAATGAAGGGCCTTAAAAAAGCAAATGCTTATGAAAAGAAAATTGAATATGAGAAATTATTTCAGAGCAGGGTAGAAGCATCCACGCAATTTTCTGCATACAAAAGTGTTTTGCCTGAACTTAAAAATGAATACGAAAAATTAGCTGCTGTTCAACCTGAATATGAATTGTTCAGTGAAGGTCTGCTGACTATTGAATTGTTAAAACAGGCAATTTCATTCAGACCGCTTGCTGAGCTTATTCCCAGTGAAATCGGTAAGGAGAAAGGAATTGATGTTCTGAAAAAATTACGTACGTCATCGGAAACATTTTTTAAGGATTATTATGCGCCGATTGACCGCGAAATAATGACTGAAATGATCACCGCGTTTTTTAAAAGAGATGTCAATACGATACCGGAAGAATACCGTCAGTTTTATCAGAATGGATTTGTTAAAGAGGATATTTCAGTTGCAGTAAATACGATTTTCGATACCAGTTTTCTTGATGATGAAGCGGCAGTTAAAGAACTGCTTACTAACCCTGACTCGGCCGGTATCAGTAGGTTGCAGGACGATCCTGCGTACCAGCTTGCTGTTTTTTATTATGATTATTTCAGGTCTACTATTTTAAAGGAATTTACTGCGATCAATAACCGGCTTATTCCATTGAACCGGTTGTATATGAAGGCCCAACGGGAAGTAATTCCGGAACGGAAATATTACCCGGATGCAAATCTCACATTACGCGTTGCATTCGGAAAAGTGGAAGGATATTCACCCGCTGATGCAGTTGATTATGAGTGGTTTACTACTGCCGAAGGTATTCTTCAGAAAAGCGCAACAGGTGTTTCTGATTACACGATCGAACCGCGCCTGCGTGAAATGATCCAACAAAAGGAATTCGGAATTTATGCGGATAAATCGGGAAACTTGCGTACCTGTTTTGCTGCATCAAATCATACCACCGGAGGTAATTCGGGAAGCCCGGTAATAAATGCAAACGGACAATTAATAGGGATTAATTTCGACCGTAACTGGGAGGGCACTATGAGTGATGTTTATTACGATATCAACCAGGTCAGAAACATTGTTCTCGATGTTCGTTATTGTCTCTGGATCATTGATAAATACGCCGGTGCGGGGCATTTGGTAAAGGAGATGACAGTTGTAAAGTAGTTTATAGTTTAGGGTTTATAGTTTATAGTTTAGGTTTACGGTTGCGATGTGATGTTTCGTTCCCAATAATATAAATAGCAGATAATAAATAATAAGTAAGTTTTGATTCGCGGCTACGAGGAAAGAAATAACAAATAATAAATAATAAGTAAGGTTTGATTCGCGGCTACGAGGAGACAAATAATAAATAAGTTTTGATCGCGGTTACGAGGAAAGAAATAACAAATAATAAATAATAAGTAAGGTTTGATTCGCGGCTACGAGGAGACAAATAATAAATAAGTTTTGATCGCGGTTACGAGGAAAGAAATAACAAATAATAAATAGTAAGTAAGGTTTGATTCGCGGGGGAGTGTTCAATTAACTCTGTCAACGTTTAAGAACCGTTCACAAAAATAATCCTGTAGATCCCGCCTTTTCGAAAACCAGGCAAATTTATGTCCGTTCGATTTGGTATGAGCGTTCATTGTTGCCAGATAAATTTGTTTAATAATGGCGTCTTCTGGATTTAAATTGACACAGTTATTTGAACATACTCAAATTTGTACCACAACCGAAAATCCAACTATAAACTATAAACCCTAAACTATAAACTGTCGAAAATCCCCACTCTAACAACAATCTCAACTTACATATTATTTATTAATTATTATTTCCGTAGCCACAAATCCCACCCAACCCGAAAGTCCCAACTATAAACTATAAACCCTAAACTATAAACTATAAACTATAACTGGCTCAAACCCCCACCCCGACCACAATCTCAACCTATTTATTATTTGTTACTTATTACTTCCGTAACCACAAATGCCACCAAGCCGAAAGTTCCAACTATCAACTATAAACTGATTTTCCCGTCAACCATCACCAACCTCCTGTCCGCCATTTTTGCCAGTTCTTCGTTATGTGTCACAATCACAAACGTTTGCCCGGTTTCATTGCGCAACTGGAAAAATAATTCATGAAGTTCCCGTGCATTTACCGAATCAAGATTTCCGCTTGGTTCATCAGCCAGGATCAGCTTTGGTTCATTCATCAGCGCCCTTGCCACCGCCACACGTTGCTGCTCGCCACCCGACATTGCGGAAGGTTTGTGTTCCTTTCGTTCTCCAAGCCTTAATTTATCCAGAAGAAATGCTGCACGTTCTTTCATTTTTGCAGGCTGCATACCTGCAATCATCGCCGGAATCATCACGTTTTCCATTGCAGTAAATTCCGGAAGCAACTGATGAAACTGGAAAATAAAGCCTATGTTTTTGTTTCTGAATGCAGATAAACGGCTGTCGTTTAAAGCAACCGGATTTTCGCCGAAGAACCCGATACTGCCGCTGTCGGGCCGCTCCAATGTTCCAAGAACCTGCAGGAACGTGGTTTTTCCAGCTCCCGATGCTCCGACAATGGAAATGATCTCGCCCGGTTTTATTGTTACGTTAACACCCTTGAGCACTTCAAGCGTCCCGAATGATTTACGGATTTCAGTTCCTGTTATCATTTTTCTCTACCAGCGCTGCAAGATCGGAAAGTGCTTCTTTCCAGAACGATCTTTTTTCATCAAGCGCTTTTTCTTCCGTAATCCGTGCATGGTTAAGGCCTACCTGACATTTGGAAGGACCTTTTGCAGTAAGATTAACAGTTATAACCTGGTCAGAGAAATCAAATTTCAGGTTTCGCCCCGGATTATGTTTCACCAGAATCAGGTTTTTATTCAGCCATGAGTTAAGTAAACTCTGCTCCGTAAATGCCTGTTCCACCAGTTGTAACGAAGCATTTATCGTCAAAGTAATGGTTACGTCCAGTCCGCCTGGTTTTGCTGTTTCATTTTCAACGCCCATCGCTTCACAATAAGAATTGGCGATTTCGGAAGCCCATTCAGTACCAACTTTATATCTCGATTGAAGCCGGGCAGCAATTTCACTTCGGTTAAGATCAAATGCCAGATCTGCATCAAGGATCAGGATCCATTCTGCGAGTGTCTTACCTGTTGCATCTTTAATATGATCATTACCGGAAAATGAACGGTTAATTGAATTCTGATACATTTAATAGTTAAGTGTAGATTTATCTTCGGGCTAAAGTAAGATGTGTTTTTGAAACTACAAAACTGCGGAAATAGCCCTAAATAGTGAGTTTTTCAAGGCATTTCAATCCTAGCGCGGCTTTATGCCACGGTTATAAAAATCAACCAAATGTCAAACAATCTGATCTATTTTCAGAAAATGATCACGTATACAATTCTGAATCAAATGAAGCCTTCTTTTGGCGGCGTCACATAAACTCATACTTTTGGCGGCTAAATTTCAACTATGAACATTCACGAATACCAGGGCAAAGAAATCCTGAAAAGCTACGGAGTTCCAATCCAGGAAGGCATCGTTGCCTCCACGCCGGAGGAAGCTGTTGAAGCAGCAAAAAGACTGCAGCAGGAAACCGGAACAGGTTGGTGGGTCATAAAAGCGCAGATTCATGCAGGTGGTCGTGGAAAAGGTGGTGGTGTTAAACTTGCAAAAAGCCTTGAGGAAGTGCAGCAGCGTGCTTCCGACATCATCGGTATGATGCTCGTTACACCTCAGACTTCAGCAGAAGGAAAGCTGGTTCGTAAAGTTCTTGTCGCACGGGATGTTTATTATCCGGGCCCTGAGAAAACACAGGAATTTTACATGAGTATCCTTCTTAATCGTCAAACCGGCCGCAACACAATCATTTACAGTACGGAAGGCGGAATGGACATCGAAGCCGTTGCCCACGATACGCCCGACAAAATACTACAGGAAGAAATCGATCCAAGGGTCGGTCTTCAACCCTTCCAGTCACGGAAAATTGCCTACAATCTTGGTTTATCAGGTGATGCAAATAAAGCAATGGTTAAATTCATTGGCTCGCTCTACAAGGTTTACGACGCCATCGATGCTTCACAATTTGAAATTAATCCGGTTCTCAAAACATCAGATAATAAGATCATTGCAGTTGATGCGAAGGTAAACCTGGACGAAAACGGCCTTTTCCGCCATCCTGATATTTTCGCAATGCGTGATGTTACCGAGGAAGATGCAACCGAAGTGGAAGCAGGTGAATACGGACTCAATTACGTGAAGCTTGATGGAAATATCGGCTGCATGGTAAATGGGGCCGGACTTGCCATGGCAACAATGGACATAATAAAACTTGCCGGTGGTGATCCTGCGAATTTTCTTGATGTGGGCGGAACTGCTGATGCGGCCCGCGTTGAAAAAGCGTTCAGGATTATTTTAAAGGACAAAAATGTAAAAGCGATCCTGGTAAATATTTTTGGTGGAATTGTTCGCTGTGACCGTGTCGCACAAGGAATTGTAGATGCATACAAAAACATCGGTGAGATCTCAATTCCGATCATTGTCCGTCTCCAGGGTACCAATGCAGAAGAAGGAAAACTTATACTTGACCAATCCGGACTTAAGGTAAAATCTGCAATTCTGTTGCAGGAAGCCGCCGACAGGGTCAAAGAAGTCATTTAACACTAAAACAGTGCGAAAGCCGGTTTCATTTGGAGCCGGCTTTTTTTTGCATTATATTCTCGTCATTTCTGTTAATCAGGGCGGCAAACACGCTATCCGCTGTAATCCTGCCGGCGAAACGCCGGTCAGGAGCTGCCGCTTCTAGCGTTGCCGCATTCGTTTCAGCACGATGCTCATGGGTAGAGAATACATCTTTTTTCTTCGGATCCTGTAGTATGTGCCGCATCAGCCTCTTTTGAACCTTTTTTAGTGAACGCAATTCATATCATTCACGCTGAAGCGGCCCGTTATCCGGTTTTTTGTAAAACCGGGCATGCCGATGCCAAACCGAGCTTGTCGATGCTAAACCGAGCCTGTCGAGGTTTGCTAAACCGAGCTTGTCGATGCTAAACCGAGCTTGTCGAGGTTTTATTAACTTGCAGGGCTAAATCACCTCCTTTAATGTTTAGAAAAATACTATCTGTTGCGCTTGCGGCTTTCCTTACAGTCACGGCATTTGCACAGTCAGAATTCGTTCCCGGACAACTCATCATTCAACTCAGACACGGTTACAATCAGTCAGATTTTATTAAAAACACGGAAAGTTCAAACTCCGGCCTTACAATTCAGGCAATCCGCCCCCTTTCAAAACGCTTTAACATCTGGTTATTTTCAACAGCTGAAGGAACTGAAGTGCAAACGTTGGAGTTATTGAAACGGCAGCCCGGCGCAGAACTCGTTCAGCTGAATCATAAAGTACAACTGCGTGCAACCGAGCCGGATGATGCCAGTTTTTCCCAGCAATGGGCTCTTAAAAATACCGGGCAGAGTGGCGGAACTGCAGGAGCAGATATTGATGCAACTTTAGCCTGGGACGCAACAACCGGTGGACTTACAGCAACCGGCGATACAATTGTCGTTGCAATCATCGACGGCGGTTTTCAGCTTACACATCCCGACCTGAATCAGAACTTTTTCCGCAACTGGAACGAGATCGCCGGAAATAATATCGATGATGATGGCAATGGTTATATTGACGACATTAATGGCTGGAACGCTTACGACGACGATGGAATTATTCCTGTTGCCAACCACGGTACGCACGTTTCCGGAATTGTTTCAGCACGTGGAAATAATGGCATTGGTGTTTCAGGAGTAAACTGGGCCGCCAAAATATTGCCGATTGCAGGTTCATCGGGAACGGAAGCAACCGTAGTTGCTGCCTATGCTTACGCTGCCGAAATGCGGATTCAATACGATCAGACAAATGGTCAGAAAGGCGCCTTCGTTGTTTCCACAAATTCTTCTTTCGGCGTTGATCTAGGCGATCCGGCGGAATTTCCTATCTGGTGTGCCTTTTATGATACACTTGGTACCTACGGGATCTTAAGCGCAGGTGCAACTGCCAATGCAAATTACGACATTGATACGCAAGGCGATATTCCCACAGCCTGTGCGTCTGAATTTCTTGTTGCCGTTACCAACAGCACCCGCGAAGATGTTAAATACGGGTCGGCGGGACACGGATTGATCAGCATTGATATCGCATCACCCGGAACAGATATTTATTCTACAACTCAGAATTCCAATTACGGAAATCTTACCGGAACATCAATGGCAACGCCACTTGTTGCAGGATCGATCGGACTTATGTATGCTGCTGCCTGCGATCAGCTTATCGAGGAATACAAAGCAAATCCGGCTGGAATTGCTTTACAGATGCGCCAATACCTTCTCAACGGCGCGGATATTCTTCCATCACTTTCCACACAGGTAAACAGTGGCCGCAGACTAAATCTGATGGGCGCTGTAACCGGAGTTCAGTCGTATATCTGCGATCCGAATTCTCCGCCAAATGCAAATTTTTCTTCGCCTGCACATTCCGGCTGCCCGGGATTAACTGTTGCTTTCAACAATAACAGTTCATCAAATTCGGATTCATTTATCTGGCAGTTCCAGGGCGGTTCTCCGGCAAGTTCCACCGATGAGAATCCGGTTATTACATACAATGATTTCGGCGATTATGATGTGATGTTGATCGCAACAAATGAATTCGGATCAGATACCGTACATTTTGTGAATTACGTGAATGTAACCAATACAGGAATCCGCGTTGTTTTCAATGAAACATTCGAAGGGAATGATTTTGCATCCCTTGGCTGGACAGTAGAAAACCCGGATGATGCAAACGGTTGGGAATTGAATACAATTGTTGGAACTACACCAGGAACAAAAGCAGCCGGAATTAATATTTTTAATAATCAGTCGAACCAGGGTCAGCGTGATTTTTTAATCAGCCCGGTTATTTCATTGGCTGAAACCAGTAATAATTTATTCACATTTGAACACGCCCACAGACGGAGAATACAGAGCCAGCAGGATACATTAATTATTTCTGTATCGGTTAATAACGGAAATTCCTGGGAGCGGATTACGACACTTGCAGGACCTAATTCACTTGCTACAGCGGGATTACTTGCGAGTAACTTTATCCCTGATGAAGCCGATGACTGGTGTGTTAGCGGAGATATTGGTGTTGATTGTTATACAATTGATATTTCTGAATATGATGGTGTGGATTCGCTTATTGTTCGCCTGGAAGTGTACAATGATGCCGGAAATAATATTTATATCGATAACATTAATATTTCCGGGATTTGCACCGCGCCGCTTTTATTACCAACTGTAGCGGCATTTGCTGTCCCGACTACCATTTTCTGCGAAGGAATTCCTGTTCAGTTTGCCAATCAAAGTCAGAATTCTTCGCATTATGAATGGACCTTTAACGGACCTGAAATGCAGACATCTACTGAAGATAATCCTATTATAACATTTACCACGACCGGAATTTACACAGTCACACTCATTGCTTCAAACAGCCAGTTTTCCGATACGCTGGTTTCACCGGTCGTTATTTCGGTTAATTCCGTTCCGCCTCCGCCGTCAGTCACCGTAAGCGGAAATGTGCTGATCACCGATTCACCGTTTATTCTCCAGTGGTATCTGAATGGAATTCCATTGGCGGGACAGAATTCAAATACGTTGGAGGCGCCGACAGATGGTGTTTATACAGTTTCTGCCACGAATAATGAAGGCTGTTCCGCATTATCGGAATCGTTTACCATTATCACAGGAATTGAAAATACTGTTTCTGAAGAATTCAGGATTTATCCGAATCCGGCAACTGATTACCTGGTAATTGAAAACATGTTTAATTCACAATGGAAAGCGGAATTGTCTGATGCTTCGGGCCGGAAAATTAACATGCAGGATTTAAATACTGGAAATTTAAAAGTTGTTTCGTTCCGTAATTTAAGTGCAGGGATTTATTTTGTCCGCATCAGCACAAGTAAAGGAACATTTGTAAAAAAGATCGTTCATTAATAAGCCTTGAAAAAAATACTTGTCGCCAACCGCGGAGAAATTGCATTGCGCGTCATGCGTTCTGCACGTGAAATGGGAATTGCAACTGTTGCTGTCTATTCAGAAGCTGACCGCAATGCACCGCATGTCCGTTACGCAGATGAAGCCGTTTGCATCGGTCCTGCAGCATCATCCCAATCATACCTGAAAGGGGAAAAGATCATTGAAGTTTGTAAAGAACTGAAGGTCGATGGAATTCATCCCGGATATGGATTTTTATCAGAAAATGCAGCATTTGCACGGATGGTAAAAGAAGCCGGAATTACATTTATCGGCCCTTCTCCGGAAGCAATGGAAATGATGGGTTCGAAACTGGCGGCGAAAGCTGCTGCCAAAGCACACAATATTCCGCTTGTTCCCGGAACTGCCGAAGCGATAACCGACAAGGAAGAAGCATTAAAAATTGCAGCAGAAATTGGATTTCCTGTTCTGATTAAGGCGTCTGCAGGTGGCGGTGGAAAAGGAATGCGTGTAGTAAATTCTGCTGATGAATTTAATGAACAATTGGGGCTCGCTGTTTCCGAAGCCGTTTCTGCATTTGGAGATGGTTCTGTTTTCATCGAACGTTATGTTGGATCACCGCGACATATTGAAATTCAGGTGATGGCCGATAATCATGGCAATTGCGTTTCCCTTTTTGAACGTGAATGCAGCATTCAACGTCGTCATCAGAAAGTAGTTGAAGAGGCTCCATCATCTGTTTTAACGCCGGAACTACGCAAGGAAATGGGTGATTGTGCAGTTCGTATTGCAAAAGCCTGTAATTACTCCGGTGCAGGAACCGTTGAGTTTTTACTTGATGAAAACCTCAATTTTTATTTCCTGGAAATGAATACGCGCCTGCAGGTTGAACATCCGGTAACAGAATTAATTACCGGCCGTGACCTTGTAAAAGAGCAGATCCGTGTTGCCCGAAATGAAACGCTGAGTTTTACTGCAGACGATTTATCTATCAATGGGCATGCGCTGGAAATCCGCGTTTATGCTGAAGATCCTGCAAATAATTTCCTGCCTGATATCGGAGATTTATTGGTGTATAAATTACCTTCAGGCAACGGAGTGCGGGTCGACGGCGGTTTCGAGGAAGGCATGGATATTCCGATTTATTATGATCCGATGTTGAGTAAACTGATTGTGCACGCCGAAAATCGTAACGCCGCAATCGAAAAAATGATCAGAGCCATTGATGATTACCAGATTGCAGGCGTTGAAACAACATTATCGTTTTGCCGTTACGTTATGGAACACGATGCGTTTGTAAGCGGTAATTTCGATACGAATTTTGTTAAGCTTTATTTCACACCCGAAAAGCTGGAGAGACCTTTAACGCCTGATGAGCTGGAGATAGCTGCAATATTCGGAGCGTGGTACAATTCAAACCAGAAAAAGGCTGCATTGATTCAACCTGAAACCATGCGCGAAACAAAATCAAAATGGAAGGAAAGAAGGTTTAGTTAGCCACCATCGTCAATGTTTTTTTGTGATGTTTGGCAATCAGTATCTGTGAATCTTTTTCGATAGGTTAGTCCAGATCCACCGTCCTGCCGAAAGTCCCGATTTTAAACTATTATCTTTTACTTTTTAGTTGTTATCTGTTATCTTTTACTTTTTTATCTTTTATCTGTTACTTATTATTTCCTATGCGGATTGACAAATACCTCTGGGCTGTGCGCATCTATAAAACAAGATCCATTGCAATTGACGCGATAAAGGAAGGTAAGGTGAAATTCAATGGCGAAAATGTGAAGCCGTCACGCGAAGTGAAACCTGGTGAAACGTACACAATAAATATTCAGCATATTAAGAAAACCATTAAGGTGCTGGAACTGCTGAAAAATCGCGTAGCGGCAAAGGATGTCGCTGGTTTTATGGAAGATTTAACTCCACAGGAAGAGTACGACAAAAATAAATTTACACAGTCGCGTTTTGTTTTCCGTCCCGCGGGAATTGGCCGTCCGACAAAAAAGGAACGTCGCGATATTGACGATTGGTTTGAGCAGGATGATGAAACAAAAAAGTAATAAAAAAGTGTTCCGGAATTACTAAATTCACAAAAACATCCACATGAAAACGATAGGAGTAATTGGATCAGGCAGCGCTGGAAAAGCACTTGCCACAGGTTTTAAAAAACACGGCTACGAAGTCATGATCGGCTCACGTGAGCCAGCAAAACTGGATAATTGGATCAATTCCGATGGAAATGGAATCAAGGCGGGCGATTTTAGTGAAACTGCCGCATTCGGCGAAATTGTTGTGCTGGTGGTCAGGGGCGACATTGCACTCGAAGCACTTCAATTAATTGGCGAAAAAAACCTTAACGGTAAAACGATAATCGACGTTACAAATCCCATTGATAAAAATAAACCGCCGGTAAATGGCGTACTTCCATATTTCACAGATTTTAATGAATCGCTGATGGAGAAATTACAGAACGCTTTTCCGGATGCACGTTTCGTAAAATCGTTTAATTCCATTGGCGGTCATTTGATGGTGAATCCTTCATTTAAAGATGGAAAACCAACGATGTTCATTTGCGGAAACAATGACGATGCGAAAGCAGAAGTAACGGTTATCCTGGATCAGTTTGGATTTGAAACCGAAGATTGCGGTAAAGTGGAGGCCGCACGTGCTATCGAACCGCTTTGCATGCTATGGTGTATTCCCGGCTTTTTACAAAATCGCTGGGTGCAGGGTTTTAAATTGCTTAAATAACAACGTCATTTCAATTACAATAAAAAACTTCAATAAATAACTTAATTTTCACATGGAGGGATTTGATCCAAAAATTTTAATGGAGCTCGTGAAAACCAAAATGCCTTATGGTAAATTCAAATACAAGCTTATCTGTGATCTTCCCGTGAGTTATCTTGAATGGATGGCCAGACAAGGGTTTCCTGAAGGAAAACTTGGAATGCTTTTACAAACAATGCTCGTAATAAAAGCGAACGGTCTCGATAATCTGCTAAAACCACTAAGGTGAAATCAGATTTGTTTTGTTAAATCAATTGAGAAAGTCTGTCTATAAAAATTTTTTGACCGGAATTAATTTTTATTGTTGCTTGTTCATAAGCAAACCATCCGGCCCTGTCAATTTCAGGAAATGATTTCATCTTACCTGAGCGTGGTGGCCATTCGATTTCAAATAAATTACTTTTTACGGCGGCTGGATCAGCGTCCCATTGAATTGCCCACGCATAGATCATCTTGCCACTCTTTTGTTTGGAATTGCTTAATGAAATAAATTCCCCTTCCGGCTCAAATCCCGTTTCCTCCAGCAATTCGCGCCGGGCCGCGGATAATGGATCTTCATCATTGCCAAATTCGCCTTTAGGAAGAGACCATGCCCCTTCATCTTTTTTAGCCCAGAATGGACCGCCTGGATGAACCAGGAAGAATTCGGTTGAAATTCCGGTATTGCGAAACATTAAAATTCCGGCGCTTTTGATCGGCATTCTGCACAGATTGATACAAATGTTAAAGTAATAATATTTCAGATTTTTCCCGTTTGCGCAAAGTCGGCATGATGGCTGTATTGTTATTGTAAGACCCTGAAGAATTCATGAGCGTCAGAAAATTACGACCCAACATTATTTCCAAGCGCTTCGATCAGTTTTTTACTGACGTTTATAATGTATTCAGGTTCATCCGTCGTTTTTTCTCAGAGATCTTTACAAGACCATTTGAAATTCGCGAGATCATCCGTCAATGCTATGATGTTGGTTACAGATCTTTGCCACTGATCACGCTAACAGGTTTTGTAACAGGTATCGTTTTTACAAAACAATCGCGTCCTTCACTTGCTGAATTCGGCGCAACTTCCTGGGTTCCATCGCTCGTTGCAATTGCCATTATCCGTGCACTTGCGCCGCTTGTTACTGCATTGATCTGCGCAGGAAAGGTTGGATCCAACATGGGCGCTGAATTAGGCTCTATGAAGGTAACAGAGCAGATTGACGCCATGGAGGTTTCCGGAGTAAATGATTTTAAATTCCTCGTTGTCACACGTGTGCTTGCAACTACCCTGATGATTCCGGTTCTGATGTGTTACATGGGCCTGGTGGGAATGCTAGGTTCATGTCTGAATGTGTATCAGAATGAAGCCACCAGCATGACTGCATTTTTCGAGGAAGCATTTTCAAGCATTACATTTCTGGACATTTTTGCATCATGTATCAAAGCAATTTCCTTCGGATTTACAATCGGAATTGTAGGCTGCTATTTCGGCTATAATGCAAGTCGCGGCACTGAAGGCGTTGGAAAGGCGGCAAATGCATCCGTTGTAACCGCGATGTTTTTAATTTTTGTTGAAGAGATTTTAATTGTACAGGCAACAGGCTATTTCAGATAATGGAACCAGTAAGAAACTCTGAAACGGCCGTCATTTCAATCAGGCAACTATACAAGTCTTTCGGCGACAACCATGTATTGCGGGGTGTTGACCTCGATTTATACAAAGGACAGAACGTAGTTGTACTCGGGCGTTCAGGAACAGGAAAATCCGTTTTGATAAAAATCATTGCCGGCCTGTTGAAACCAGACCGTGGAACTGTCAACGTTTTGGGAAAGAATGTTCCCGATCTGGGGAAAAAGGAATTGCAGCAACTAAGACTTAAAATAGGATTTTCATTTCAGAATTCAGCGCTTTACGATAGCATGACGGTAAAAGAAAATCTTCTTTTCCCACTTGTACGCAATTCCACTCATTTAAGTAAAAAAGAAATTGATACTGCCGTGGATTCAGTTCTGGAAGCGGTAGATCTGAAACGTGCAATCAATCAGATGCCAGGTGAACTTTCCGGTGGACAACGGAAAAGAATCGGGATTGCGAGAACGTTGATTTTACGTCCTGAAGTAATGCTTTATGATGAGCCAACAGCTGGCCTTGATCCTACAACAAGCATTGGAATTAATGCTTTGATAAATAGTGTGCAGGAACAATTCAATACAAGTTCGATCATCATTACCCATGACCTGACCTGTGCAAAGGAAACTGCTGATATTGTAGCAATGCTGCTTGATGGAACGTTTGTAAAACAAGGAACTTTTAATGAAGTTTTTGACTCGGATGATCCGCGCATCAAAAGCTTTTATGAATATAATTTTATTGATTGAATATGGAACGCTCAGCAAAAAAAAGAGGTGTAATTGTCGGCTTATTTATTTTCCTTGGAATTGTAATTTTTATTCTGGCTATCCTGACACTGGGAAGTCAACGTAAGACTTTCTCGGATTCCATATCCGTCAAAGCGGTATTCGACGACGTAAACGGACTTCAGAAAGGAAACAACGTTTGGTTCTCGGGAGTAAAGATCGGGACTGTAAAAAAGATATTTTTCCTTAGCAACACGCAGGTTGAAGTAGATATGAATATTGATGAGTCATCCACAGAATATATTCGTAAGGATGCAAAAGCAAAAATCAGCACCGATGGATTGATCGGAAATAAAATTGTGGTGCTTTATTCCGGTTCAATGAAATCAGGCCCTGTTGAGGAAGGTGACATGCTTGGAGTGGAAAAACCTGTTGGAACAGAGGAAATGATGAATACGCTTCAATCCAATAACCGCAATCTGCTTGATATTACAGGAGATATTAAAGTGATAAGCAAAAAAATCCGTGATGGAGAAGGTACGCTTGGCCGGCTTGCTACAGATGATCAGATGGCAAACAGCCTTGAAGCAACCCTTGGTACTTTACAGTCTGCTTCCGAAAATATGCAGCGCATAACAGCCGATATCCGTAAGTTTTCTGCACAACTTGACGATGAAGGTACATTGGCTTATGAACTTGTTAATGATACTTCCACATTTCAATCATTGCAGAAATCTGTGAAGAAAATGGAAGAGATTACAAATTCCGCTAATACAATGATGGCTGGTTTAAATGCCGGAATTCAGGATAAAAATACACCTGCCGGAATGTTATTGCATGACGAGGAAACCGCTGCCAGCCTGAAATCAACTTTGAAAAATCTGGAATCGGGTTCCAGGAAACTGGATGAAGATCTGGAAGCGCTGCAACATAATTTCCTTTTAAGGAAATACTTCAAAAAGCAAAAACGTGATTCATTAAAGACAAAATAACTTTCCGATTCAGATTCAAAAATCATTTAACATGGTCCGTTTGATTCCGCTTCGGGGACTAATTTTCGTAACTTGCCCGCAAACATTGTGTGCATGAGCAACTTTACTCAACAGCTATCCGTGGATTCTGTTCCTTTTTTGGGAAAGCATTTATCTTCACGATACATCATTTCCGAAAATGCTTTTGTTACAAGGACGGCAGGATATAAGTCAAGGAAAAAGGGAAGCGCCCCGGCTTTAATCCTTTCAACAATTTCACAGGACCGTCATATACGGATTTTGCTTGCTGACGATGACCAGGATGATCGCGATATTTTTGCAGAAGCGGTTAGTGAGCTAAATGTGAAAGTGGAATTGAATTTTGTGAAGGATGGTCAGCAGTTGATGAATTATCTGACGAAAGCAACTGATGAATTACCGGACATTGTTTTTCTCGATCTGAACATGCCTGCAAAAGACGGAAAAGAATGCCTGAAAGAAATCAGGACCAACAATGCATTTAAAGATCTGCCCATCGTTATTTATACGACCACTAACAGTTTGCGGGATGTGGATGAAACGCATTCCTTAGGCGCTAATCTTTTCGTGAGAAAACCTACATCTTTTAAGGAAGTTGTGCAGCTTGCGCGAAAAATCCTCGGAATAAACTGGGCTGAACACAAACCAAATGTGATGAAAAAGAATTACGTCTTTTCTTTAAAATAAACGACAAACGACGTGGAGATGGAAGAGTTGGTTCCTGAGAATGTGGTCAAATTAAAGTGGGTTACACGCCCGGTTACACTTTTGCATTTTCCCGCATTTGCTAAATTCCTCCTCGAACATCACCTTGAAGCTTTCATTACGGATCTTATTGAAGTGTCGCGGGCAGAAGATGCGCCACTGCTGAAATTTTTCAGTTCGATGAGTACTGAGGAGCTTGTCGCCATGTCCATTCCGGGAACAACGGACCTTCTCAATTCCATCGTTACCAATAGTGCCAATGAATTTATAGATGCAAGTGTTGAATCCTGGATAAAAAATCATTTACCAGTCATTAACCGGGAACAGATTGTTGCAGAAGATCTTACGGTGGGCTCGTTGATCCGCAGAAAATCTTTCCGCACTTTTCTTTGGTTGTACACATCAGATATTGACCTTTATAATTTAATTACAGAAGAGATCGATCGCTTTACGACCTTGTCGGAGATGGCATCTCTGAATGCATTAACGGTAATTCAACACGAAAATCTCGCGAAGAAAAACCATGAATTAAGTTTGGAAAAAGCAAAGCTTGAAGCCAGTGAAAAACTGTATAAACAAGCGCAGGAACTTACCCATATAGGCAACTGGTCGTGGGACATAATTGACGATAAGGTTTCCTGGTCCGATGAAATGTACCGCATCTATAATCTTGAACCACAGTCACAGGAAATAACGCTCGGCACATTCAGCAATTTTATCCACCCTGACGATCGTCAGAAAAGAATAGATCAGATTGATGAATCCCTTAAAACCGGAATATCTGCAGATTATCAGATACGCATTATTTGTAGAGATGGGGAACAAAAGATTTTGCGAGGCAGGGGAGAGGTAATTACCGGTGAAAGTGGGGAAGCAGTGCGTCTTGTTGGTACCTGCCAGGATATTACCGAGGAATTTTACCTGAATAAGGAATTGCATGATCAGGCTTTGCTGCTTGAATACAAAAACCTCGAGCTGGAACGTAGCAATAAAGAACTGGAATCGTTCAATTATGTTGCAAGCCATGATTTACAGGAACCTTTGCGGAAAATTCAGACTTTCAGTAATCGCGTGCTTGAAAAGGCAGGTGAAAATTTACCGGAAAACACACTTGGATATTTCGAGAAAATAATTTCTTCCGCGGCGCTGATGCAGCGTCTGATCGAAGACCTGCTTGCGTTTTCACAAAGTGGTGCAACAACGGCAATTTCCGGAAACGTCGATTTAAATAACATCGTTTCAGACGTAAAAAACTCGTTTGCACACATTATTGATGAAAAAAATGCGATTGTGGAATCGGATCATCTTCCTGTTGTAAATGTTGTTCCATTCCAGTTTGTTCAGCTCTTTTCCAACCTGGTGAGCAACGCCCTGAAATATGATCGCGCCGGTGTGCAACCGAAAATCTGGATCCGTTCTTCATTTGTGAAAGGAAAAGATATTCAGCTGGAAAAACCGTTTGCAAATAAAAAATTCGTTGCGATCCGGATTTCAGATAACGGGATTGGATTTGAACCTGAATATTCTGAGAAAATATTTGATCTTTTTACCCGCCTTCACGGAAAGGAAAAATACAAAGGCACAGGCATCGGCCTGGCGATCTGCAAAAAGATCGTACACAATCACCAGGGAATTATCAGGGCAGAGGGAGAAAAAGGAAAAGGCGCTGTATTCAGCATCTATTTACCTGAAGAACGGATCGTCACTTCCGTCTGATTCTGGTTTATTTCTATTTCAGAAAGTTGCCTGTAACCGTAGGTTTATCAACCGGTTGGTTAAATAATTCGGAATTCCGTACGTCCTGTTTGTAACATCTTTTATCCACAGGTACGAAACCGTATTATTTACGCCGAGTAAATTGAAAACTTCCAGGCTCACAGTCAGTGATTTCAGGTTTTTATTTAACCAGTTGGTCTTAATCGGCTCCACCTTCTTCACAATTGCACCAGGCTTTTTACTGATTTTATTTTTGCCGATTATATGGTAGGTGAAACCAATATCAACCCTGCGGTACGGAGGAATGCGCAATGTGTCGCGAAACCGGTTAAAATCCGGCGGTCCGAGCGGAAGTCTTGAGCCAAAGATCAACGTGATCTGCATGCTTAAATTTTCATTTTTAGGCAAATAATCCTGGAAATACAGGCTGAAATTAAACCGCTGATCCGTTGGTCGAGGAATGTAACCCGGTTCCACCCGCTGTGAATCAACGATCTGATCGTTTGAAAATCCTTTGATCACCTTTTCGCCATCAGCATTAAAATAATTGTAATAAAAATCATTTCGGATATCCTCCTGGGTCTGCATTATACTCATGCTTGCCCAACTCTGAACTCCTTTAACAAATTCTCCGTTTACCTTCATATCAAGGCCAACTGCGTAACCGTCGCTTATATTGTCGGCATAGTAACGCACACGCACATTGTCAACTTCGTATGGAACAAAATTTTTCAGGATCTTGTAATACACCTCCGAATAAAAGCTGAAATCCCGGTTCCAGGATTTGAATGTGAATTCAGTTCCTGTAATAAAATGCCAGCTTTCCTGCGCTTTTACATTCTTGTTTATGCTTCCGTCGAAACCACGTAATTCCCTGTAAAAAGGAGGTTGCGCATAATGTCCTGCGGCAAATCTGAAGGTCACATCACGTGTTAACGTATCGCGTCTCAATGTATCCTGTTTCTCCGGATTACGCCGCCTTGCCTGACGTTTCAAGCTATTGCTGTTTGTCCAGTTCTTTGGGTTAATGGAAAAAACGACACGAGGACTTACGAGCGACTGTCCGTTCATGGTCCAGTGATTCGCCCTTACGCCGCCCGTTAAACTGAAGTCAACCGTACTGTCGCGCGACCAATGATAATTATCCTGAACATAAGCGTGATAGCGCATCGACTGCAGCGTTGCGGAAGATTTGATATAACTGTCGAGAATGATCGAGTCTTCCGGGAAAACAGGAATGGAATAGTCGGCTGAATCCACCATCCTCCATTCTTTCAGCTGATCGTCGATATGCTCTGATTGCGCTCTGGCACCCCAATTTATAAGATGCTTCTCATTTTTGCTGAGGTTAAAACCTTTGTGTTCTACGTTTACAACCTGGTAATTCAACCGGTTCCGAAGAAATGTCATGTATGAACCGATGCCACGATTAAAAGCAACATCACCGAAATCCTCACTTCCCAGATCACGTTCAAGTTCATCAATATAATATTGTCCTTGAACATCCGACCGTTCTGTTTCGGACGAGTTAAAGGCGGAAGCTATAAATTTCAAACTGGTGCGCTCGTTCGGGCGGTATGTGCTGGTTACTGCGCCCATGGTTGTTGCAAAACGGCTCTGATCTTTTCCATCAAAAAATACCCTTAGTTGCAAAGCCTGGTTAATCGTTCCGAACTCTGTCTTCTGGTTCTCAGGAAATACCCGGTAATTATTCACTGCATAATTTCCCAGAAAATCAATGTCCCATTTCGTTCCCAGCTGATAGGTGACAAAAGCCTGAATATCAGTGAATGCCGGGCGGTATTGTCCCTGAACATCAAGGCTGTTAAGTAAATATTGCGTTGTTCGGTAACGTGTTCCAACCATCCACGACAGCCGGAGATTTTCTGTAGCACCTTCAAGCTGAACATTTCCACCCAGGATGCTGGCATCAAATGCACCACCGAACGCTTTTGGTCGTTTGTAGCGAATATCGAGCACAGACGACATTTTATCACCGTATTTCGCTTCGAATCCACCAGCGGAAAAGCGCAGTCCTTCAACCATCGCCGGATTCGGAAAACTCAATCCTTCCTGTTGCCCCGACCGTGTTAAAAACGGGCGGTAGATCTCGACGTCATTTACATAAACCAGGTTTTCATCATAATTTCCGCCGCGTACTGAATACTGGGAACTGAGTTCGTTGTTGGAAGTTACGCCAGGCAACGTTTTTATAAGACCTTCAATACCACCGGCAGTTGTAACAACATTCATTGCAAGCAGCGGGTCAATAGATCGTAATCCTGTTTCGATGCCCCGACGGTCGATAACATCAACGCCAATGATCATATTGGTTTTGATGGAAAGATACATGTCGAAGTTCCGGACTTCTCCCGCGCTGAATCGTGTCGTGATTGAATCGCTGTAAAATCCTGTAAGCTGGAATAATATCGTCACCGGCTTATCTGCAGGAACGGAAATTGAATAAAGTCCATCAGAATCAGTGCTGGTGGAGCTGCCGAAATCGCCTTTAACATACACTACGACACCTGCCAGAATATTACTCTGTTCGCCGGTTACTTTTCCTTTTAAAGTAGCTTTCTGGGCATTTGCAGTAAAACTGCCGGATATTAAAAATACGAGTATGAGGCTTTTTAAAATCCGAAGCATCCGTTTTTTTGATTCGTGCTAATAACCATTCAGCTTCACTTTTATTTTCCTGATGGTGTTTTTTTGCGGAAATCGCCTTTTTTCCATGATTCAACAAAGCGTGCCCAGGCAATAGGATTCAACAGATTATTCATTGGAATTTGCCCGGCATTATAAAGCCGGGTATTGAATTGCTGCGTTGAATTCCTGTAATTCATACTTGCATCCATCGGCATTGTCATAGCCATTTCGCTGATCTTTTCAGGGGCAAGATTTCGCCGTGCACGTTCAATGTCGTCATCCGGAACTGGTGCCGCAAGGAGTGCTGCTTCAATATCCTGAACACTTGGCCAGCCATAAACAACTGTTGCAGGCAGGTTAAATGTATCGCTGTTCAGAACCTGGATAATGGAATAGCGTGAATCTTTCAGATCGGCGGGAATCACATATTGAGCTTTCCGGTAGCCAACGCTGGAAAATTCAATTGTATCATTTACCTGAGCAACAAAGGAGAAAAATCCGTAATAGTCAGACATTGTTCCGCGGTATGTATGACGTACCGTGATGCTTGTAAAGGGCACAGGCTGCAGACTATCGCCGCTTACCACAATTCCGGAAAACTGGATCACCTTGCGTTCTGTTTGTCCAGAAGCTATGGTGCTGCCAAGGAAAAGACCTATTGCAAAAATTAGTTTAAACGCGCTGTACATATACTGAATGGCAAAAGTAACGAATAAATGAAGGGACGTGTTGTATCAGCAGTGATTTGATAAAAACCTGATGTTTATTTAATACCTCAGAATCCAGGCCAGCATTCCTCAAATAAAAAAGCCCCGGAATGCGGGGCTTTTCGTGTTGTCCGACCAGGTTTCGAACCTGGACTCTTCTGAACCAAAATCAGACGTGTTGCCAGTTACACCATCGGACACTGATTAATGCGGCAAAATTAGTAATTCCTGCTTAAAACCAAATGCATCATAATTTTTTGGGATGAAATTTCCTTATCCCGTTGATACTAACGCTTATAGAATTCAAAATTTTGAAACCGAGGTACTATTGCCTGCTTTTAAACGTTAGGCGCCTGAAAACTTTCGCTGAAGATTGACCCTGATCCGCAGCTTTTCCTATTTTCGTCCCTCGAAAAACGGAGGTCATCTTTTCTCCGCATTCCTTAATTATGAAGCAATATAAGCTCCTGAATAATTCTTTTGGCTGGTTGGCCTTCCTTATCGCGATGTTTACCTATGCCTCAACGGCAGAAGAAACAGCCAGCTTCTGGGATTGCGGGGAATTTATTGCAACGGCATTCAAACTTCAGATCGGGCACCCGCCGGGAGCACCAATGTTTATGATCCTGGGAAGGGTGGCCACATTATTCGCATTCGGCGATACATCACAGGTTGCCTACATGATGAACCTTTTCTCGGCTTTATCAAGTGCTGCAACGATCCTGTTTCTTTTCTGGACAATTACACACCTTGCCCGCAAACTGTTCATTAAAAGAAATGAAGAAATCACAACCGGAAATATGCTGGCGATAATCGGCAGCGGACTGGTTGGTGCCCTGGCATATACATTTTCAGATACGTTCTGGTTTTCAGCAGTGGAAGGTGAGGTTTATGCGACATCATCATTCTTTACAGCCATTGTTTTCTGGGCAATGCTTAAATGGGAAGAACTTGCTGATCAACCTTATGCTGATCGCTTCATCATTCTGATCGCATTCCTTATGGGTGTTTCCATTGGTGTCCACCTTTTGAACTTACTTACAATTCCGGCTCTTGCCTACATTTTCTACTTCAGAAAATACAAGCCGACAACATTTGGAATTATTCTTACCGCGATCACCGGTATGCTGCTTCTGGGTTTCGTGCAGTTTGCATTTATTCCGAAAGTGGTTGGGAATGCATCCTTATTTGAACTGTTATTTACAAATACCATGGGCCTTTCTTTCGGAATGGGTTCTGTTTTTTACATCCTGGTTGTAATAACGCTCATCATTCTTTCGCTCAAATTCAGCCGCGAGCATAAAGAATTGCCGACATTCATTTCCCTTGGCATACTTACTTTTCTTCTGATGGGTTTAATAATGGGAGTTATTGGCGTTCTCATTCTTGCCTATTTCATTCTTATAAAAAAGAACAATTTCCAGCTGGCAAACACACTTACGCTTTGCATGCTGGTAATGCTGATAGGCTATTCGAGCTATGGAATGATTGTGATCCGTTCGTCTGCGGATACACCGATGGATGAAAATAATCCTGAAAACGTATTTACATTATTAAGTTACCTGAACCGTGAACAATACGGAACTCGGCCTCTGGTTTATGGTCAGTACTACACAGCCAAGGTTAAGGATTATAAAGAGGGAAATACGGTATACGCACCGAATTATAAAACCGGCAAATACGATGTTATCGCAACGCCGAAAGACAACGAAGAACCAGTTTATGATCGTAAGGACTGTACAATATTCCCGAGAATGTGGAGCAATCAGCCCCAGCATATCCGCGGTTATAAAAACTGGGCAGGGATAAAAAGCGACGATAAAACACCAACATTTAAACAGAACCTAACCTTTTTCTTCCAGTATCAGTTGGGCTGGATGTATTTCAGGTATTTCGCCTGGAATTATATAGGTCGTGTAAATGATCTCCAGGGTCAGGGAATTCCTGCATCGGAAGGCGGCTGGAAAAGCGGGATAAATCTCCTTGATGATGGCAGGATCGGTACACAGGCGAATTTGCCCGAATCGATGGCAAGCAATAAAGCAAATAACAATTTTTACTTCCTTCCATTTATTCTCGGGCTTATCGGGATGGTTTACCAGCTTAGTAAATCGAAAAGGGACTTCCTTATCGTGATGCTGTTTTTCATTTTTACAGGAATAGCCATTATTATCTTCCTAAACCAATATACCAACGAACCGCGGGAACGTGACTATGGTTTTGCCGGATCATTCTACGCATTTGCAATATGGATCGGTCTGGGAGTGCTCGCATTGTATGAAGGTTTAAGAAAATACGTTCCTCATTCCGTTACTGCTGTAATGGTTACGCTGATTTGTGTTATAGCGGTTCCTGGTTTAATGGCCAAAGATGGCTGGGACGATCATGACCGTTCAAAACGCTATACGGCAAGAGATTATGCAGAAAATTATCTGCAATCCTGTGCGAAAAATGCGATTTTGTTCACCAATGGCGATAACGACACGTTCCCTTTATGGTATGCCCAGGAGGTTGAAAATGTGCGAACGGATATCCGCGTCGTGAACCTGAGCCTGCTGAATACGGATTGGTACATTGACCAGATCAAGCGGAAAGCGTACGATTCAGATGCCGTTCCTCTTTCCATGACACAGGATAAATACCGTCAGGGCAAACGCGAGCAGGTTCTTATATATGATCAGGGCTTGAAAGGGTATCAGAATATTGATGAAATGGTAAAATTCGTTTCCAGTGATGATGAAGCAAATAAATTCCCTTATAACGGTCGTAATTTCGATTATTTCCCGTCAAGTAAATTCAGTATCCCTGTTGATTCTGCTGCAGTAGTTGCAAACGGAACCGTTCCGAAAGGTCTGGAAAACAGAATTGTAAAATCCATTGATTTTGAGATCAGCAAAAATTATGTGTTGAAAGCAGAACTCATGATCCTGGATCTTCTTGCAACCAATGACTGGAAACGGCCGATTTATTTTGCAATCACCGTGGGCGATGACAGCTATCTCGGGCTTCAGGATTATTTTCAATTGGAAGGACTGGCATATCGACTGGTTCCGGTAAGAAATCCAACGGTTTCACGTGGCGACAATTATGGCCGTGTTGATACTGACCTCATGTATGAAAATATGATGAACAAATTCAAATGGGGCGGAATCGATACAAGCGATGTTTACATGGACGAGAATAACCTCCGTATGACCATGAATCTTCGCAGTAATTTCGACCGTCTCGCTTCTTCATTGATTGCAGAAGGCAAAAAGGATTCAGCGTTAAAAGTTCTGGATAAGGCATTTGTTGTATTGCCTGAAAAAAATGTTCCTTACAATTTCTTCGTAATTCAACTTGCTGAAGCTTATTACCAGGCCGGTGAAAACGCGAAGCCGGATAAGATCATGATGCATTATGCGGAAATTCTGGAAAAGGAACTTAACTATTATTTCGCGCAAAAGCCTTCGATCTATAAGGATTTTGATACCGATGCACAGCGTACAATGTCGATTTATAAATTCCTTCTCGATACCGCGCGCCGAAGCAAACGGGATGAGCTGGTTAAAAAGCTCGATCCGGTTTTCCGCAAGTTAGAAAGCCAGTATATGGCTGCTTCCGGAAAAGACATCCGGGGAAGAGGATAAAAAGAAGGCCGGTTCTTTGCGGGACCGGCCTTTTAAAAAGATTGTATTGATGAACCTGGTCCGTCCTCCTTTCTGGTTGCCATGGCTTTATCCCGGTTCTGTCTGGAATTTAAAAGCAAAGGAAAATTTCGTTTACCTGACTTTTGATGATGGTCCGATACCCAATGTTACGCCCTGGGTGCTTGATCAGCTGGCTGCATGTGGCGTAAAGGCAACATTTTTCTGCATCGGTAAAAACGTGGCTGCGAATCCGGAAATTTTTAAACGGATCAGCGATGAAGGACATGAGACCGGCAATCATACAATGACCCATGTTAACGGATGGAAGACTGATTTTGATAATTACATGGCGGAAGTTGATTTATGCGGAAACCAGGTTCAAAGCCATTTATTCAGGCCTCCTTACGGTAAATTGAGTTTCCGGCAATTCAGGAATATCCGGAAAAAATATAAGGTCGTATTCTGGGATGTATTGACTGAAGATTATAACAAAGAACGCAGTGGCGCTGATTGTATCCGGAATGTCCTGGAAAATATCCGTCCCGGATCCGTAATCGTTTTTCACGATTCATTGAAGGCGGAAGAACGTTTAAAAGCCGCGCTGCCTGTGATCCTGAAAGAAATTCCCGGAATGGGATATAAATTCAGATTGCTTGGCGATACGTTAATGCCGGCAATTAATAAATAAATCGCTTTATTTGCCTTCATGGAATCAATAATCGGGGCAACAGATTTTGATCCGATCCGTCCGTATTATGATGAGGAAGTGCCGGGGGCGATTGGACGATTACTACAGGAGCCAGCTTTTACTGCTGCTTTGCAATTTATTTTTCCTGGAAAGGACACTGCTCAATTAACTCAATTATTAAGCAACATCCGGAGTGTCGCTGAATTTCAACAAAATGTAATTGCCGGCGCTATTTCCAATATTGCCGCATCATCAACTGACGGAATTGAATTGTCGGGACTTGAAAACATTGATTCCGGTACCGCATATCTTTTTATTTCCAATCACCGGGACATTGTTCTCGATTCAGCATTTCTGAACTACCTGTTACATAAAAACGGATTTCCGACAACGCGGATTGCAATCGGAAGTAATTTGCTGCAACGTCCATGGATCGAAACGCTTGTGAAACTGAACAAGAATTTCATTGTTCACCGGGATGTACATTCCAGGCAAGCCTATGATTATTCGATCCGTCTTTCAGGGTATATCAGACATTCACTCCTTCAGGATAAAACGTCTGTGTGGATTGCACAAAAAGAGGGGCGCACAAAGAACGGAGCTGACAGAACACAGCCGGGCCTTTTAAAAATGTTTGGTTTAACGGGCAGTCATGATCTTGTAGAAAATTATACAGCACTTAATATTGTTCCGGTTAGCATTTCATATGAACTTGAACCCAACGCAGGTATGAAAGCCATGGAACTTTTTATTACAGCAAGGGATGGCAATTACAGCAAAGCAGAAGGAGAAGATCTTAGAAGCATGCAAACGGGAATTGCAGCAAATAAAGGCCGCGTGAGGTTTGTAATTGGAGCACAACCAACGAAATCTGAACTGGAAGGTGCAATGTCAGGGCATTCCAGGAACGAAGCCATGAAGCAATTGGCAACATTGCTCGACAGATCGATCATTGGAAATTATAAATTATTTCCGTTTAATTTCCTGGCGTATGATCTCCTTGAAAATACAACTGAATTTAAAGATGAATATTCAGAGGATGATAAATTGAAATTTGAAAAACATCTTCACGAACAGCTTTCCGCTTTTAATGAACCGGACCCGGAACTGGAAAAAATATTTCTCGGAATCTATGCGAATCCGGTGAAGGATAAAAAGTTTTTATGATTTAATCCAGGTTTGGCCAAAAAATCATTAGCTTCTCATTATCCTCGCAAACTCAACTATAAACCATAAACGGGTTCATATTTCTTTTTTTATCAATTCCTTCTCCCATTGTTTTCTCAATTGATCGAATTCCGTTTCGGTCGTTTTCACAATGGTGTCAACCTCACAATTTATGAGGTCCAAAATAAACATTCTTTCAGGATGGATTTTAGCTTTAAAGGATGTGATCGTAAAATATTTACCAATACGCTTCACTTCGATGAATTCATCCACTGAAATAATTTTAAACCACGTGTTGAGGTCTGAATAACGACGAAACAAAGGAAAGCGTTCGGGTTCCATTTTAACGGAACAAAGGTAACTTCAAAATTATTAGGTTCGCAGTGTGAAAGCAACACAATTGCTCCGGAAAGCGCTAAGAATACTCGCCTGTGTGCTTGTCGTTTTTTTTCTGCTATATATTTTCCGTAGGCCTATGATGCGATTCACCGGTAATTTTCTGATCCGTGAAGATGAACTCTGTCAGGTGGACGCGTTGTTTATTTTAAGTGGCAATGCGGAAAGCAGGGCGATGGAAACAGCCAGACTACTAAAATCGGCATATGCGCCAATGGCAATTTGTACCGGAGAAGTTGTTCCCGACATGTTAAAAGAAGCTGGAATTAATATAAATGAAGCCGAATTAAGCCGTAAAAAATTGTTAAAACAGGGAATACCGGAAAGACGTATCATTCTATTGCCTGTGGGAACCAGTACGCGGGAAGAAGGTGATGCGATCCTTGCGAATTGTATTTCCAATCACTACAGGAAAATAATTGTTGTGTCAGATAAATTTCACACACATAGAATCAATTATGTTTTCAGGGATAAATTTGAAAATGCAGGAATTGATTTAATTCTCCATGGAGCTCCGGCGCTGAATTATTCTGAGGATTGCTGGTGGGCCAATGAAGCAGGATTACTGATGGTAAATAACGAATATGTAAAGCTTGTTTATTATTTTATTAATTACTGAACTAACTCTGTGTAACTCCTGTTTATTTCGTTATTCTTTGCATTAAAACCTTGAAATGTAGTTGTGTTGACGAACAGAATTCTCATTCCTGTTAATGCTGTTCTCCTGCACCGAAATTCATTTCTCCAGCTTTGATTTCTGTATTCAGATAATTTTCATCCGGTGGAATAGGGCAGGAGTAACCATCCGTGTAAGCACAATAGGGATTATACGCTTTATTGAAATCTATATAGAAAGGAGTTTTCAATAAATCTGACATTTTGAAATCCATGTAACGGCCGCCACCGTAAGAAAATTCTCCATTCGTATAATCTTTAAAAGGAACAAATACATAGTCGTCTGCAGGCGCACCCGGTGGTAACACCCGTTTAAATACAACCAGAGAATATGATATTTCATTGATCTTAAATGTCAGAATTCCTACCTGGAGATAACTTTTAACCGAACCCGAAGAGGTCGGAAATTCCCGTGGCTGCTTTCCCGGCGTAGGCATAAATACCGCCGGAATCCGCCACATGGAATCTGCAGGGAAAAAACGCAGATCCTTCAACTGCGACTTTTTAAGAGGCGAATTATCTGAAGTTTTAAACTCATTAATATATTCAGTTCTCCATTGTTCATATTCTTTCTGGTAGTTTCCTGTCTGGGAATGCAAACCTGAATTAACAAGGATCAAAATTCCAAAGGATAGAAAATTTCGCATTTTTCCGGAAATTTTGATGAATGCTTTATTTGATGCCATTTTTACCCGGTGTTTTATCCTGCGTTATCTTTGACCGTAATTTACAACGGAAATAAACAGAAGATCTTCCGGGCAGCGGAAAAATCAGCACGATGGTTACAATTATCGCAGGGAGCAACCGATCAGATGGCTACACAATTAAAGTGGCGGAAAAATACAGCGATCTTATGACTGAGCGGGAAATGCCCAACAAGCTGTTTTCCCTTGATGACATTCCTCCTGTGCCGCTCGACGATGCCATTTATCGGAAGGGAAGTCACCAATTGCGTGATTACGGACATTCTCTTTTCGGTAATTCTGAACGCCTCGTAATTATTGCTCCTGAATACAATGGTAGTATTCCCGGTGTTCTCAAGCTTCTTATTGATTCCTGCGATCCGTCATTATTTAAAGGCAAGCGATTCGCGCTCATCGGTGTTTCATCCGGCCGGGCCGGAAATCTACGCGGGATGGATCACCTTACCGACATTCTTCATTTTCTTCAGGCAGAGGTCTATTCATTAAAACAGCCTGTTTCACAGATCAGAAATCTGGTAAATGCTGATAAAGAGCTGGTGGATGAGCAGACGATCATCGCTCTTGAAAAACATATTGAAGGATTCAGGACCTTCTGAAGTGCATTGTTACATATTCAGTTATATTTGGAAAAATCATAGAGAAATTATGGAGCAGGTTTTAGAATTTCCACCACTTGCGCTGATGATTGCCAGACTCGCTGCCGCAGCATTCTTTACCATACTTTTTGTTCAGTCCGGCTTTGATAAGCTGTTTAATTTCCAGGAGAATCTTTCCTGGCTGGTCGGACATTTTAAAGGGACATTAATCGCCGATCTTGTTCCTGTGGTTTTTGTCCTGATCACGATTTCCGAAGTAGCCACCGGAATTTTGTCGGGTTATGGTATCGTAGAACTGATCATTCACAAACGGCATGTATTTGCTTTCTGGGGAGCCGCATTTGCATCGTTATCTTTTCTATTCCTGTTCTTCGGGCAAAGGATCGCAAAAGATTATGCGGGTGCAGGAACGCTTGTCCCTTACTTTATTGCAGCAGTCGGCGCTATTTTGCTGCAGGCGTAACTAGCAGCGTAAAATTACGCTTCTTCAGACCTTAATCTGATTCTGATCAGATATGTGATTCCGGAGTTCCGTTAAGTGGTGCACCGAGGTCTTCAAACTCGACATCGGACCATGAACTTCCATTTGAGGAAACAATTACTTCCGGCGACTCCGCAGTGTGGCCATTGCCGACAGGTTCCGAAACACTGCGGTTATTTGTCATAATGAACCCGACAGCATCCTTTAATCCGTCAGAAAATTTCTCAAAGTCCTCTTTATACAGAAAGATCTTATGTTTTTCATAGAAAAACGTTCCGTCATCACGAAACCGCTTTTTACTTTCTGTGATAGTCAGGTATAAATCTTCGCCCTTAGTACTCTTAACATCAAAAAAGTAGGTACGCTTTCCGGCACGTACCGGCTTGGAATATATCTCTTCGCGATCCGATTGCTCATTAAATTCCATGGAAGATCTTGTTGTAAGTTTTGGTTCCTGTATGCTGTCAAATTTATAGAAATTTTCGTATGTGCAAATTATTCAACACAAAAAGGTCGTAATAAGTACTTTTTGATTGTGGGCAAGGGGTGCAGCGTCAAAAATAAGTTTGAAAAGTGCCATGCCAAAATTATCTGCCATTTCAGACCTACATTTGTCGTCACATTATGATCTCAATAGAACCCGCCTCAGTCAGCACTCCAAGGCTCCAGAATATCCTTCAGGGCGTTATCGGTCCGCGCCCTGTTTGTTTTGCCAGTACCATAAACAGCGAAGGGGTTTCGAATCTTAGCCCGTTCAGTTTTTTCAATATTTTCAGTACCAACCCGCCGGTATTGATCTTCTCTCCTTCCCGGCGCGTGAGAGATAACACAGTGAAGCACTCGCTGGAAAATGTCCTCGAAATACCAGAAGTGGTGATCAACGTGGTAAATTACTCCATGGTGCATCAGACATCGCTTAGCAGTACTGAATATCCGAAAGGTGTTAGTGAATTTGTAAAAGCCGGGTTCACACCGATCGCCTCTGAAACGATCCGACCTTTCCGCGTAAAGGAATCGCCAGCGCAGATGGAATGTTTGGTCAAACAGGTAATTCCTCTCGGGGATCAGGGAGGTGCGGGGAATCTTGTGATCTGTGAAGTTAAAATGATTCATTTATCCGAAGCAATACTCGATGAATCTCAGAATGTGGATCAGCAGAAAGTAGATCTGGTTGCCAGAATGGGCGGAAACTGGTATTGCCGTGCCCACGGAGATGCTCTTTTCGAAGTAGCTAAACCACTTACTACGCTTGGGATTGGTATTGATGCGCTTCCTGAAAATGTCCGTTATTCTGCTGTTTTAACTGGGAATGAACTGGGACAATTAGGCAATACGGAAAACCTCCCTTCGCAGGATACATTGAAATCATTCAGGGATTCAGGCGAACTGGAAGTTTTACTTGACGATTTTAAAGAATCAGATTTTGCCACACACCGACTGGCTCAGAAATTACTTGGCGAAGGAAATGTGGACCTGGCGCTGAAAGTTCTGATGGCCTGAACACCTGTTATAACAGGGAAAATATTGCGGTCGCATTATGCCCGCCGAAACCTGCAGAGTGGCTTAAAATCGTGTTGACTTCCATTTTCTGAAGAGTTTTTGGAAGCAACAGCATTCCTGAAGGAATTTCCGGATCGTGGATCTCAGTATTTGTAACCGGCGGAATATGATGTTCCATCAAGGTTTTCACACAAATTACCGCTTCCACGGCGCCCGCTGCACCAAGCAGATGTCCGGTCATACTTTTTGTAGCTGATAATGGGATTTCCGCCATGCGTTCACCAAACACCGAATAGTAGCCATTATATTCAGCCAGGTCGCCGTTATGAGTGGAAGTAGCATGTGGGTTTATCGCGTCAATATCGGAAACGGAAAGTCCAGCCATCAGAAGGGCATTTTTTATGGATGCAGAAGTTCCTTTTCCATCAATATCGGCTGATGTATAATGCCCGGCATCATTGGCATTTCCGCAACCTGAGAGGAAAGCGAGTATCGGTGCGTTTCGCCTGGATGCATGCGATAATGTTTCCAGGACCAGCGCACCTGAGCCTTCTGCTAAAACGAACCCGTCGCGATGTGCATCAAATGGCTTCGAAGCAAGTTCAGGAGTATCGTTTTTTGTTGAAAGTGCCTTCATTGCACCAAATCCACCAACGACTGAAGGTGTGATTGGCGCATCCGAACCACCTGCAATCATAACATCACACAAACCGGCTTTCATGTAAACCATGGCAGTCATGATCGCGGCATTGGATGAAGCGCAGGCTGCCACTGTCGCCAGGTTCGGGCCTGTTAAATGATGTCGTTGTGCAATCCAACCGGAGGCCGAATCCAGTAATGCTTTCGACTGATAAAAAGGTGAAAAAACCGGTTTCCCTTCGTTTTGAGCAAAATCAATCAGAGCATTGTCAATGGTTTCCATTCCGCCGTTTCCGCTCGCCCAGCAAACTCCTGCCCGGCTTCGGTCAAAATGTGTTTGTTCCAGACCGGATTGATCAATCGCCTCTTTCACGGCTGCCAGTGCATACCAGCTAACACGATCCATTTTTTTAATTTCCTTGCGGTCACCGATGCACGAAGGATCGAAATCTTTGATTTCGCCTGCAAAGCGTGTAGGAAATTTTGAAGCATCAAACCGCGTGATCGCAGAGATACCGCTCTTTCCCAGCAGTAAGTTCTGCCACATTTCATCTGCATTGGCACCCATGGAAGATAATGCGCCAATTCCTGTGATAACGATCTGCTCCGTTTTCATGCGGCGAAGATAATATCCCGGTGATTATACATCTCTATGGCATCTGTTTAAATTATCTTTGCCCCCGTGCAAATCCTTTTAGTTTCCGCAACATTTCCTGAAATAAGTCCATTTCTGGAAGAATATAATTCACGGGATAATATTCACGGGGTCACAGCACTTATTACCGGAGTTGGTATGCTTGCAACTGCTTTCCGGCTGGGTTCGGAGCTAAAGGACAGGAACTGGGATTATATCATAAATGCAGGAATTGCTGGCGCTGTGGATTATACATTGAAAGTTGGTGAAGTGGTGCAGGTCGTGCAGGAACAGTTATATGATATGGGTGCTGAAGATCATGGAAATTTCAGAGATATTTTCGAACTTGGATTATGTGGTGAGGATGAATTTCCTTTCGAAGGCGGTCGACTGATAAATTCAACAAATCCTGTGAATTTGAATTTTCCTGAATTAAAAAAGGTTAATGGAATAACAGTAAATACCGTTCACGGTAATAATGAATCTGTTATTGAATTACATAGACGAAATCCCGAAGCATCAATTGAATCAATGGAAGGGGCTGCATTTTTTTATGCGGCAATTCAAAGCGGAATTCCATTCATTCAACTGCGTGCAATTTCGAATTTAGTTGAAGCACGAAATCGTGAAAACTGGAATATCGGACTTGCAGTTTCGAACCTCAATGATGTTTTGATCCGCACGCTCCTTTAAATTTTTAAGCATTTACATTTATCTTTCCTGCATGAAGAATTTTTTGTTTTTAATTAATATTTTCTTTTTTATTAATCTCCCGGCGCAGAACCGGCGCTCTTCCGGCGACAATGTTCTACTTGATCTTCAGAAATTAAATACTCTTGGAAGTGTGCTTTATATCGCTGCACATCCTGATGATGAAAATACCAGGCTTTTGTCCTGGCTCGCCAATGAACGCCATTTCAGAACAGCATATTTATCTCTGACACGCGGTGATGGGGGCCAGAATTTAATTGGTACGGAGCAGGGAGAAGAACTGGGAATGATCAGGACTCAGGAATTACTTGCCGCCCGCAGGACCGATGGAGCGGGGCAGTTTTTTACCCGGGCGAATGATTTCGGTTTTTCAAAAAATCCGGAAGAAACGTTTAAGATCTGGGGAAAGGAAGAAATACTGCGCGATGTCGTCTGGGTGATCCGTAAATTCAAACCGGATGTCATTATAACCCGTTTTCCTACAACAGGTGAAGGTGGGCACGGACATCATACAGCATCCGCCATTCTTGCGATGGAGGCATTCGATGCCGCCGCCGATCCGAAACGATTTCCGGATCAATTAAAACACGTAACAGTCTGGAAAACAAAACGCCTTTTCTGGAATAATTTTATGCCTTCACGGGATGCAAAAACAGATGTAAGCGGAATGCTGAAACTGGATGTTGGCACCTACAATCCTTTGATCGGTGAATCAATCGGTGAAATTGCAGCGCGAAGTCGCAGTCAGCATAAAAGTCAGGGTTTTGGAGTAAAAATTACCCGGGGCGAAATGCTTGAATATTTTACACAGCTTAAAGGAGATACAGTAAAGGGGGATTTGTTTGAAACAATTCCAACGGGCTGGACACGCGTAGAATCAGGTGCAGCAATTACCATTTCAATACAATCTGCAATTGAAACTTTTAACCCGTTTCACCCTGAAGCAACCATTCCGAAACTTGTTGAAACCTATGCTTTAATTAATCAAATTAATGATCCATTCTGGAAAGAAATTAAAATCCGGGAACTCGAAGACATCCTCATTCAATGCGCCGGTATTTATGCGGATTACACTTCATCAGAACATTCTGTAACGCCCGGACAAACAGTATCGTCAACAATTTCATTTATTTTCCGCCAAAGCAACATGGTGAATCTGCTTTCAATGAAAAATCCGGTTTCTGCAGATTCGGTAAAATTTAAATCAGTTTTTAAAAATAAACTGTACGAGCAAAAAGCCGACATAAAAATCCCTGCGGAAATGCCGGTTTCAAATCCGTATTGGCTTGAGAAAGCGCATCGCCCGGGAATTTATGAAATACCGGATATTAAGTTGACCGGTAATCCTGAATCTGCTCCTCCGCTTTCCACAGATCTGACTTTTAGTGTTAACGGAATCCGGATTACCCGTAATTATCCTTTGATCTATAAATGGGTAGACCCGGTTAAAGGAGAATTATCCCGGATTGTGCAGGTTTTACCTGAAGTAACGGCGTCATTTAATGCACCGGTTTTTACTTTCTCGGGCAACGATGTACATACTGTTTCGGTAACGTTAAATGCCAATGCTGATTCCGTCAATGCAGAACTTTCACTCCAGCTTCCGGAATTTATTCAATGTCTTCCGGCAAAATTACCGGTGGCAATCGGGAAAGGAAAAACACAGACATACAGCTTTTTATTATCCGTAAAACCAACGCGGGAAATAAAGCCGGAAATGCATACGGATGTAAAAGCCGTTTTATCATTTCCGGAAAACAAAAATGCTATTACTTTAAAGAGTGTGACCCGGATCGCATACGATCATATTCCTGTTCAGACCAAAATTCAGGATGCATCATTCGTATTGGTACACACAAATATGATCCGGAAAGGGCTGAAAATAGGGTATGTCGAAGGTGCAGGTGATGAAGTGGCAAACTGCCTGATAAACGCTGGATATTCCGTCACGATGCTGGATGAAAAGCAGATGAAACCGGAATTACTGAAACAATATGACGCCGTGATTATCGGAATCCGGGCATTTAATGCCAACGAGAAAATCGGCGGATACATGAAACCACTTCTCGAATATGTGAAAAATGGAGGCACGTTGATCGAACAGTACAACACTAAAAACTGGATCAGTGATGTGACTGTGCAGCCCGGCCCGTATGCATTTGAGATTTCACGTGATCGGGTGACCGACGAGAATGCTGAAATGAAAATTCTCGCAGCTGATCATCCTGTTTTTTCATATCCGAATAAAATTACAAAAGAAGATTTTAATGGTTGGGTGCAGGAACGAGGACTTTACTTTCCTGAAAAATGGGATCCGGCATATACTGCATTAATCGAATGTGCCGATCCCGGCGAACCGGCAAAACAAGGAGCATTGCTGGTGGCGGATTATGGAAGCGGGAAATTTGTGTATACCGGAATTTCCTTTTTCAGGCAACTACCTGCCGGTGTGCCCGGAGCTTACCGCTTAATGGCAAATTTGATCGCATTAGGCGGTTATGACGGGAAGTAGCAGGAACAAAAGAAAATACTTTAATAATCGCTGGCATTTTGCCTATGCGATTGTAATTGGATTTTTACTGCTGCAGATCGCATTCTTTTACTTTTTTACCCGGTATTTCTCATGAGTACTGCGGATTGGATTGTACTGTGCGTCACGTTACTTCTGATTGTGATTTACGGAGTTTACAGAAGCCGCAGCACCCGTGATCTTGATGGCTATTTTCGCGGTAATCAGACGATGCCCTGGTTCCTTGTCCTGCTTAGCATCATGGGGACACAAGCCAGCGCGATTACCTTTTTATCGGGGCCAGGCCAGGCATATACCGATGGTATGCGATTCGTGCAGTATTATTTTGGTTTGCCACTGGCAATGGTCGTCATCTGCATTGCCTTTGTCCCTGTTTTTCATCGGCTAAATGTGTATACGGCATATGAATTTCTCGAAAAAAGATTCGATGGCAGGACAAGGACGCTGACTGCGGTTTTATTTCTATTATCCCGTGGATTATCAACGGGAATTAGCGTTTATGCACCTTCATTAATCCTTTCATCATTGCTAGGATGGAATATCTACCTGACGAATATTATTATGGGTGGAATTCTGATCATTTACACTGTCAGTGGCGGTGCCAGGGCCGTGGCTTATACACAGCAACTGCAGATAGTAATAATTTTTGCCGGGATGTTTCTTGTCGGATATCTTGTAATTGATCTGCTGCCGGAAAACGTTGGATTTGTTGATGCGCTGCATATCAGTGGCAAGCTTGAAAAATTAAACGTTTTTACCAGTGGATTTAAAGATGGAAGTTTTGATTGGAGTGATAAATACAATATCTGGAGTGGATTAATCGGCGGATTTTTTCTGGCTTTATCCTATTTCGGAACCGATCAATCTCAGGTGGGGCGCTACCTTACGGCAAAAACGTTGCGTGAAAGCAGACTTGGCCTGCTTATGAACGGCATGGTGAAAGTGCCCATGCAGTTCCTGATTCTTCTTGTTGGGGTATTGTTGTTTTCATTTTACCAGTTTTTTTATTCTCCTGTTTTCTTTAATAATTCACAAATTGAAAAGGTAAAAGCATCAGTGCACAGAGATTCTTTTCAAATGGCGGAAAATCACTTCAACAGTGTGTCTATGGCTAAAGCCGGGGCCGTTGCAGAATTCATCAATTACAATGATTCAGGTGATAAAATAAATTCCGAAAAGGCAATAAATAAATTAAAGGAACTGGATGCTGAAAGCAGGAAAATAAGGCTGGATATTAAACGCTGGATAAAATCCGAAATAGGGGGCGACGATAACGATACCAATTACATTTTCATTCGGTTCGTTGTGGACTATTTGCCTAAAGGCATTGTCGGACTGCTCATCGCAATAATTTTTCTCGCGGCCTGGGGCTCAATTGCTGCTGCTTTGAATTCACTTGCCTCATCAACGATCATTGACATTCATAAACGGTTTTCATCAAAGCAATTGACCGCTGAAGAAGATTATAAATTGTCGAGAAGATATACGCTTGCCTGGGGAATATTCTGTGTGGTAATTGCGTGTTTTACAGGAAACATCGGTAACAGTCTCATTGAGGCGGTAAATATTCTGGGCTCATTATTTTACGGCACAATCCTCGGAATTTTTCTATCTGCTTTCTGGTTGAAGAAAGTCGACGGAATGGCAATTTTTACTGCAACGATATTTGCACAAATACTTGTTATAATCCTGTATTTCGTGACGCCTATCAGTTTTCTCTGGTATAATGTAATTGGTTGTTTTCTGGTTATGGGTGCTGCAATATTGCTTTCATCAGGGAAAAAAACAGTTACTGAAAGCTGAATTCAAATAATGCGAAATTCAAAAAATCCGTGGTGGGTAACGGCAGTATTTATTGCATGCCTCCTGGTCTTTCTGATTGCAGTGGCGTTTTTAAAGTTCCTGTAATTATTCTTCGTCGAATTCTACAATTACTTTTTGCTCTTTTGCCTGTAGTTTATTTTTTTGTTTTTTGACAACGGCAGAATCTTTTTTATACCAACCGAATTCATTATGCAAAACCTGTTTCATATTCTTCTTTTCCAGGACAAGATCATTTTGCATCTTTTGCTTGGCGCCACGTGCGTCGTATGCAATTCGGGGATTATCCACATTTCCCGACATGGAAATAAAAATATTTGTGCGTCCAAGACCATCGTCCGCTATTTCCCCGAATTCTTCATTCTCTTTTTTTGCTTTTTTTGCCTTGCGGGATAAAATGTCAGATAATAAAAGTCGAAGGTGATAATCAATATTATTATCGAAAGTGTGGGTGCCTGAAGCGCTGATCGTTATTGCACTGGAAGCGATATCCATCTGCGGGATAAATATTTTCCGGTTGCGGATTTCCACCTGATTTTTTAACGTGGAAAAGCGAACATGTTTTAATTCGTCCAGCGATATAAAGCGTGACAAAGCATTCAGTGCTTCAAAATTAATAAGCTCACCTTCATTGATCACCAGATCGGCCCTGGTATAAACTTTGTCTGCATCAATATCAAGCGTTTCGGTGCTGATTGCTGTAAACAATACGTCTGCGTCGACTTTTCCTTTCAGATTTTTATCCTGCATAACATCCTGCCCGAAATTTTCACATTCGTAAAATAAACGGCGGATATCAACCTTTTTTAATTGCGTATTACAACTCAAAAGCAGCTTCCCCTGTTGCCTGCCGTCAATTGAACCGCTCATTGCAATCCGGCCACTCATCGTATTTAATCCCAGATGATTTGCAGTAAGAACTTTATTATTGACTGTAAAATTCCCTGAAATGTCTGTCGCAGAAAACCGGCGGAATTTTAATGAATTTACCCGTGCGTCAAGTGCAAGATTCAGGCGTGGTGATATTCTGAAACCATAAGTGGAATCAACACTTTCATGATTTTTCCTCTTAAACAGTTCATCCAGGTTTACCATATTGGAACTCACCGAAGCAGCAACGCGGATAGGTTCTTTTTCGTCGAACAGGAATGCAAATAAATTACTTAAACGTCCATTGATTGAAAAATCACTTGATCCCGCCCTTCCGGTTAATTGCTCTATTACAACATCATTATTTGTAAATGAGAGCTTTCCGTTAAATCCACTGTAATTCAATGTATCGTCCGGCAATCTGAAGGAAGCATTTGAAATATTGAGATTCCCGGTTGCTTTTAATTGCTGAAATGTCCCGCCATTCACCACTTTTAATTTATTTACGGGACCATTGGCGCGAATATTAATGTCTGCATTTCCTTTTAAATTATTTATCTCCGAAAGCGCCAGGAATTTATCCACGTCTTCAAGATTTAATTTAGCTACAGCATCCAGTTGTATCACCGGATCATCAAAATGTTTTATCAGGCAATTTCCTTTAACTGAACCATTATTCAATCTGAAACTAACGTTTTTGAGACTTAAGCTGTGGTCTTTCCCGCTTTTGTAATTACCTGAAAGATTAACATTATTAAGCCGGATCTTTGTTTTTTTCTGAGTAATTGTCCCATTGCTGATGCCGAATGCCGCTGTAAAATCAGGCATTTTTGTTTCAGTCCATTCACCTTTCAAAGCGGCATCCGCATAAAATCCACCATCGCTTTTATATTCTTTTATTTTCTCATCGTAGCCGGCGGGCAACAACGACAGGAAAGAGCCGATATTCAGATTATTGCCTTTAAACTGTAGATCGTAATAAGGAATTTCTGAATTCCGGTACGCACCGGTAATTGCCATCTCCATTTCGGATATGATAATATTCCCTTTTTTAAAGGAGTAAAGGTCCGTTGACGTATTTATCAGCATGCTGGCATCAAGGCTCACCGGACGATTGCTGATCCATTCCGTTTCGTCCTGTTTCAACGATGAAACCTGTAGATCTGATTTGACTTCCAGCGCATATTCCTTCTCGCTGAAATCACCTTTTAAATGACCTTCAACTGCTAAAAATGAAGTCGAGAATTCCGAAAATTCATCCTGGACCAGAATATTTACATTTTTAAAATGAAGTGAATTTATCGAAAACTGAAATTTTTCGTCTTTACTGGTACTATCGCTTTTCAACAACTCATAATTCACTATTTTATCCTTGTCACGGAGGATATTCACAGCGCCGTTTTTGAGCTCAATGGCCTTTACCGTATAATTTTCACCAAAAAGGTCAAAAAGGCTGAATCTGAAGATGATTTGTTCGGCCGTGAGTAAATTGCCCGCGGCTTTAAATGGTTGACTATGCTGTGCCTTTACGTTTTCCAGCGTTACCGACGCATCAGGAAAATGTCGCAACAATGAAAAGCTTAGTTCCTGAATTTCAACTTTTGTGTTAAGCTTTTTATTCAGTTTGCCCAGAAAAAACTGCTCTACTTCATCTTCGTAAATAAATGCCAGCAGGCTGAAAGCACCGATAATAATTAGAAACGTCCCCGCCACAATCAGAAAAGGCTTTTTTGCTTTCTGATAAACCTGCTTTAAAATTGCCTGTAATTGCCCCACAATGTAAATTTCAGCTGAATTCTTATTTAAAACGGCTGAATCCCAATGAAATTATGAGGCGTGGAATGTTGATAGCCTGAACGCCTTTTTACCGGCTTTTATAAAATTTAACGAAGGCTGGAATGTCCTTCACTTCTATAAAATCAGCACCTGCTTCCAGAAAAATTCCCATTGCATTGGCATTCTCGGGAGCATTTTTAATTCTGACCAACCTTCCGGCTTTATGTGCATTTTTCACAAACGCCAGGAAACTCATATATGCCATATTCGGCATGTTCTGCTCCCCGTTCCAGTCGAAGATCTTTTTGTAATTCATTGTCGACATGGCGATATATCTGCCGTCGAGTTCTGTTCTGATATTTTTGATATTCTCATCAGGAAAAGCCCATCTGACCGTTGAAGAAAGAATTGCGTTAACCGGAACATTTCCCGATAAGATCAGCCGGACTGCTTTTTTACTCCGCACACCATTGTCAAACCTCGAAAACAAATCCGGATAAATTCCCACGAGCTTTTCCAGGGCCGAATAGGTTAAAACACTGTCAGATTCAACATTCATCACCAGGAAGAATTCATCTTCCTGATTCTGATAAATATGTCCGTTATTCTGCTGCGATAAGTTCATTAATGGCTTCAGATACAATTCTTCAAAGCTACGGTTGCCGCATTTCAAAACGCCGTCTTTTCCGAGCGTCAGATCAGCTGAAACGCCCGCAAATCCAGCCTCAACGGCTTCCATAAGCGGACGGCTTCTTTTATGATCAGAAGCGGAAATTGCATTGCTGATGATTTCCTGGGCAGGGGCAAAACTGCAAACACAAATCAGGAAAACTGATAAAAGTTGCTTCACTTTATAAAAACTATTTCTTAATGATATTACCGGAAATAAACCTGTATTCAATCAGTAAGTTTTGTTTTCCCTTACTTTCTTTAAATATGAGTTTGTATTTGTTCTCCGGTTTTAAACCGGAAACATTAATTGTAAGGTCCTGCAGACCGGCTCCAAAATCAAACTCAACCGGTGTTATTGCAATTGTGCTATCGTTTTCATCTTTTACTGTCAGGTAAATTTTCTGAACTCCGGGAGAATAAATTTTCAGTTTTATCGTCCGGTCCGAATGCTCAAACTGATCGATATAAAAGTGTGAAGGCTTTGAAATTTTATAAGGTGAACCTGTTTTTTTTCCGCTCTTACTGACGTACACAACCTGCCCGCGAACATCATCGCTTTCCCGCCATGGCAAAGGATATTCAGCATACCAGGTGAGGGGAAGATCCAGCGCGTTATTCCAATAGGTTGTGTTAATAAGCGTATCGTTTCCAAGAATTTGTTTTTTGGAATAAAGTGCTTCAACGACTGGTTCAAACAGCGCATCATTCGGAAACATATAATACATCCAACCGGGTGTTGAAGGATCATTGATTCGTATTCCGATCTTCATCAGTGTATCCGGTATTGCGAGCGAACCATTTATCATTATCACTTCGGGAAAAACAGTCATTTCAATTCTTTCTTTAATTTCCTTTGTACCCTGTTTTAAATCCGTGACGGCGCAGGAAAACCATAGGTGCCTCAGTTCATCAAAAAGCGTGTCTTTGATCAGAATATATTCGGTAAGTAGTAACGGAACATTTGATTTTCCGGATTTTTTATCCTTTACAATTGTTTGGAGAACCTGCAATGTATCGCCGCGACTGAGGTCATTTACATGATATAAATGATGTTTTGAAAATGCACCTTCCTTATTTATCTCATCAAAAAGAAAACCCTGTAAAAGCCTTACCCGTGTTTCGCCATTGGTACCTTCCAAGATAAATGATTTCTGCGGATCGTACAGAAGTTGATCCGTTGCTGTTTTCGTTGAAACATACTGTTCAATTTCTTCCTTTCCGGAGAGGTTTACCGGTTTACGTTCCAACATTCCGGCCCGACCATTAATAATTCCGGCCTGATTTGCAGCTCCCGGTTTAAACTGATGAATTATCGAATCACCTTTATACACCGACAATTTTCCGGATTTATCCATGCAGATTGTCTGCGGAAAAGAATCAAGCATCTTTTCCGAATCAACAAACCGGGTTACGATGTAATTACGGCAATTACCATTTTTTGAGTTTTCAGTGCCGGTTTCCTTTTGGTGAAGCAGGTACAATGGAATGCATGTTCCGTTTCTGGTTTCGCATACAACTGAATATGCCGATCGCTGGCCGATTGAGTGAAAATGAAAAAGGCATAATAAGGCAAAGAATAATGCTTTCAACATATCGCAAAGGTAATCAGATCGCTGCAATGAGATATTCCCTGCTCACCTTGGCGATATGCACCTTACGCAACCCGGCTTTTTTATACCTTCGCGTAAATTCTTAAATCTTATGAAGGCACGGATTACATCGCTCGTTTGTTTGTTGGTTATAATTGCAGCCGTGCTTTTTTCATGTAAAAAGACAATCAACGAAGTTTATTTCACAAAGAATTTTGATGATAAAACCTTTGTAATCGATACAACGGTCAATGCCGGTGTTGGCGTAAAACTACTTGGTGCACAGGTTATTGATACAGATTTGAGGGAATCGTTGGAAGGAGCTGGTTTTAATATTAATAATTTAAAATCCGCAGAAGTATTTGAAATTTCATTGGAAACGGTTGACCCGACTCAGAGTCTTAATTACTTCAATTACCTGGAAATCAGATTAAACTCTCTTGGTGCGGAACAGGTTATTTTTGCCAGCGCAAGCCTGCCCGATGAAACAACCGATCAGCTGATTGAATTTACGCCATCCGATTTGCAGCTGCAGCAATTTTTTAAGGATGAAGAGGTTACGTTTTCCTTTTATGGAACAACCGACCAGAATATTACAAGTCCTGTAGAAATGCGCTTTTCGATGAAATTCCGTTTCCGCGCTGCATTAGGTAATTAAGGGTTCAATACTCGCAAATTATTTACCTGCATTTTGAAGTCAGACGTACTGCTTCAGCTGCTACATGTCCCGAATATCAACCCTAAATACTAAATAAACTATAAACTATAAACTATTTCCCCAGGTCTTCCAGCTTTGTTCCGCCTGCATTTTAAGCATCGATAGCCCATTGTGGATCTGAGCACCCATGGCTTTTCCTTTCAAAAGAAATTGAGTTTCTTCCGGATTATAGATCAGGTCGTACAACAGATGTTTTTCCGTTAACGCTTCATAAGGAATTTCAGGATATTTCCCGGTTTCCGGCCATTGTCCGACTGGCGTCGTGTTAATGATAAGCGGATGAAATTTTATCACGTATTCATTGACCTCTTCCCAACCAAGCTGATCTTCACCTTCAGGATTCCGACTTACGAAAAGCATATCAATTCCCAGTTTGAACAATACATAGGCAACGGATTCAGAACTCGCACCGGTCCCAAGAATCAAAGCACGTTCAAACCATGGCCGCATCAACGGTTTTATTGATTCCTTAAAACCAAAGATATCGGTGTTAAATCCTTTTATAGTGAAGCCTGGAATTTTCTGATTTTCTTTTTGCTCCTGTTTTATCACAAGCGTATTCACCACTCCCAATCCTGCAGCAGGACCGAAAAGTTCATCTACATAACTACAAACCTGCTTTTTATAGGGAATGGTAACATTCAATCCACGGATATCAGGATTTGCATTGAGTAATGCAGGCAGATCTTCAATCCGGTTTAATTCCCACGCAGAATAAGTAGCATCAATACTTTCGTTACGGAATTTTTCTGCAAAATAACCAGGTGAAAAGCTGTGTTTCAGGGTTTTTCCGATAATTCCAAATCTCAACGTTGACACCTTCAACCTTTGTTAATACTTTGGTAACGAAGGATCTATCTCGTCGATCCAGGCGAAAATTCCACCTTTAAGATTAATAGTATTTGTAAAACCTTTGGTTTCAAGATACCGGACAATATTTCCGGAACGTGCACCAGATTTACAATGTATGATCACAGGTTTGTCGGTCGCAATCCTATCAAGGTTATCCGGCACTGTTGCCATCGGTATTAATTCCCCGCCCAGATTAACGGCATCAAATTCATATTCTTCGCGAACATCGATAAGCTGGTGATCTTCACCTGATTCTATCATCCGCTTAAATTCCTCCACACTTATTTCTCTCATTTTACTACCTGCTTGTGTTTTTGATAATCTTCAGGAAGGAATTCAAAGAACGTATCACCACGAAGGCCCAACCTTAATGTTTCCAATGGAATGACATCATCATGGGCAATATTTCCGAGGTTTACGTTTGCGCCGATATGCTTGATGAACCATGCCTGTTGTGACTTGATCGGCGCCTCCCACAAAATGCTTTCCGATGGAATTTTACTCATGATGCGGTTAACAAGAATCACGTGCGCAGAGCCATTTGGCCGGTAAATACCAACATTGCCGCTTTCCCGCGCTTCAGCAATTACCTTCCAGGAACCGGCTTCAAGCTCAGTTTTCATCATGGAGATCCACTTTGCAGGAGAAATCAGAATTCCGGCTTCTTTCGATCCGACTTCTGAAAGCACACGGTAATCCTTTGAAAGTTTATTGATCAGGCCGCATTTGACATCGTGTTCTAGAATGATCGATCCATCAGAAACTTCAACAGTATCCAATCCAAGTCCATCGATAAATTTCCTGTAGGCATCAACTTTATTGCGGATATAGAAAGCCTCAAAAAGTGTCCCGCCAACATAGACGCGTAGTCCGGCCTCTTTGTAAAGGTTGATTTTCTCCTGTAGATTTTTGCTTACAAGGGAAGTTCCGAAACCTAGCTTTATAATGTCTGCAAGGTGTGAAGAAGCTGAGATAAAATCCTCAGCCTGCCGAATGCTTAATCCTTTATCCATCATCATCGTAACTCCTGCTTCACGCGGTTGGGCGGTACGTTCAGGTAGGAAAGGAAGTATGTTTGTCATGTCTGGTTCCGGTACGTATCAATAAGACGGCGAATTTCGTTATTCATTCCCAATCTGGGGAGGTCTTCCACGATTTTTTCGAACATGTTGAAATCAAGCTGCAATGCAAGCTCAATCAATGAAAGAGCGTTTTTCTCATTTCCATTGTGAAGTGAAGCTTCTGCACTCTGGTAAATGATGCGCGCATTTGCCGGATGATTCAACATGGCAAGTTGCATTATTTCGATTGCAGCTTTTTTCTGGCCTGTCTGAAGCAAAAGATTCGATATAAAAATCCAGACCTCTTCGTTCTCAGGTTCAAGCTCTATGACTTTGCGATAGCTTTCTTCCGCCTGATCATATAAATTCATTTTCAACTGAAGGTCTCCGAGAATAAACCAGAATGTTCCTCTTGACGGTTCCAGGTTAATGCCTTTTTTAACATACACCAGTGCTTCGTTGCTGCGGTCGAGAAAATCCATCACAACACCGGTGCCGACCCAGGCATCCGCAAGAAATTCATCGATGGCAATTGACTTCTGGTAATATTTCAGTGCCTCAGCATATTTCTCGAGGTTCTCATAACATTCCGCGATATACAGGAAGGTGTAGGCGTCCGGCTCTTCAAGTTTGAATGTTTCCTTGTAACATGCAATTGCTTCTTCAAATTGTTCATTTGCCGACAGGCAGTTGGCTTTATTTAACCAGGCCGCGGGAAAGTTTTCGTCAATTACAATGGCATAATCAAATGCCGATATAGCTTCATTGAATTTTTCCAGTTTACTATACAAATGCCCTAAAGCGTACCATGCAGTCTGACTATACGGTTGTTCGTCAAGAAATTCATTGAAATATTTTACCCCGGCTTTGAATTTTCCGGTCACATCAAAACAGAATGACATCTCATATAATGCGGATTCATTTTCCGGATTAAGGCTGAGGCATTTACGCAGATAACGGGCAGCCTGCCCGTATTTATTCAGATTTTGAAATTCAAAGGCGATAAACAGGTATATTTCCTCAATGCTGCGGTCGATGCGGAGTGCTGCTTTGTAAGCATTGATCGCATCTGTCGGTTTTCCCAGCATTGCATGAATACTGCCCCGGGTAATGAAAATCTCAGGATTGCACGGTTCAAAAATTTCCACCTCTGCAAGTAACGCCAATGCTTCATCATATTGCCCTTCGGCAGATAGTAGTTGCGATTTCCTTAAAATAAAAAAGGTCGAACCGGGATACTGGCCACTGGCAAATGAAATGGCTTTTAATGCCTTCTGATGATGGTTTTCATTTATGTAAAATTCAACAATGTTTTCGAGGTCGTCGCGGTCGAAAAAATACTGCTCCTTTAATCGGAGCATTTGTTCAAACCGGTTGATGGAATCACTGAGTTCGTCTTCCTGAGAATATTCATTCATGCCCGGATTCACGGTTGGTTAATTGCAAAGCTAACAAATAAACGCCCGGTCGCCTCTTAAGTTTTTAACAGCTTGCAGGGGTATTATGACTGCTTGTAAATGAGGATTATATATTCCAGGAAGCATCTGAAATTCTCCTTCACGGGGAGTTTTTTCCATCATTGATTATCCCGCCGATTTCTTACGGGATGGCAATCATTCTATTATCGATAATCTATATTATTGATTAATAGGAATTTATATATCGGATCTGTTTTCGATAACGGGATATCAGATAACGGGGCATTAATGTTAGCTATCAGATCAATAAGATTTATTATTATGAAGACAATCATTTTCACCCTCGTTGCCTTTTTGTTTATCAGTGGATGCCAGAAAGTGCCATTAACCGGAAGAAAGCAGTTGAAACTCGTTCCGGAATCAACCCTGATCAGTGCGAGTACTACACAGTACCGCCAGTTAATAAGTGCATCCGGTCCACCGGCAGATCCAAAACAACTGGAACAGGTTACCCGTGTTGGCCGACGTATCGCTGCAGCTATTGAACAGTATCTTAAAAGTCATAAGCAGGCCGACCGGCTTGCCGGAATCAGCTGGGAATTTAATGTGATCAATTCACCTGAAATAAATGCGTTTTGCATGCCGGGTGGAAAAGTTGCTTTCTTTTCAGGTATTTTTCCTGTCACGCAAACCGATGAAGGTGTTGCAACCGTGATGGGACACGAGATTGCTCATGCCATTGCGAGGCATGGTAATGAACGCGTGAGCCAGCAGCTTGCAATTGCGACAGGTTTAACTTCACTCGATATCGCTCTTTCGCAAAAACCCAGGGAAACAAATGAACTCATATTACAGGCTGTTGGATTAGGTGCCACCGTTGGAATTGAGTTACCATTCTCAAGGTTGCATGAAACCGAAGCCGATGAACTGGGGATGGTATTCATGGCAATGGCTGGCTATGATCCGGCTACCGCTGTCGACTTCTGGAAAAGAATGAGTACGCATGGCGGACCAAAGCCTCCTGAAATTTTAAGTACGCACCCGGCAGATGCAAGCAGGATCAAACACCTTCAGAATTATCTTCCAAAAGCAAAAAGATATTACAGGCCTGCCTGAGGATTTTTATTAGCGAGTGAAAATCCGGTTTGCATTCATTGAGCGATGCAAACCGGATTTGTTTTTATGCTGAAATTTACAGAATCAGCGATGTAACAGATCTCATGTGCCCCGATGGTGCAATGGATTCTTAATACGTTCCGCTTTAAAAAATTAATCAAAAAGTTTTATTTCTAATAACTCTACCTTTAAAATCATCAATCACCCCAACTCGTTTTCTATCATCAATTTCCTGTTACCTTTATTTGTCAACAGTTATCGTTTACCTGTTACTTAATTATCGTCAAACCACTACATTTATCGATATTTGTCCGCCTTGATTTCCATTTTTCAGAAATTAACAGAGATTGAGAACAGCAACCGTAAAGCAGCGCTTTGTACCATAATAGACACAAAGGGCTCAGCGCCACGGAAGAAAGGTTCGAGAATGATCGTTTATGAAAACGGAAGTATTTATGGAACGATCGGAGGCGGCGCCCTCGAAAAAACAATTATCAACAGGGCACTCGAAGCAATCAAAAATAATAATGCCTTTATTGCAGAGCATAACCTTGTCAAAGATCTGGCAATGTGCTGCGGAGGAACCGTAAGTGTTTTTATTGAACCGGTAATGAATCGTAGAAAACTGTATATTTTTGGTGCCGGTCACGTTGGTAAAGCACTTGCCTGCTTTGCAACCAGTCTCGATTTTAATATCACATTAATTGATGACCGGTACGATGCTTTTGAGAATATCGAAGCGCAGGAATATGAGGTCCTGAACGCGCATCATTCAACAGCGATCGCACAGCTTGAATTTGACGAGGGAACTTTCGTGGTCATTTTAACTTATGATCATCAGCATGATCGTGAAATTCTCGCACTCACTTCGAAGAAACCCCATTGCTATATCGGCATGATCGGCAGCAAAAGAAAGGTTGAAATAGCCCGCAAAAATATGCTTGCCGGAAATCTGATGCTGCCCGAGGAACTGGAACAGATCGATATGCCGGTTGGAATTGATATAAAGGCTGTTACACCACAGGAAATCGCAATCAGTATTCTTGCAAAATTAATTCTGGTTAGAAATAGCGAAATTGCCACAAAACCATTGTAACCTATATTACAGGCCGGCAGTCCAATATTTTATTAGATTTACGGAAACGATTTTTTTGTAACAGTACTGTATGCAGCAAAACATTTCATTTGTTCTGGATGGGAAAATCCGGGATCTTGAATTTACTGAAGAATTTGGGCCAACCACTACGCTATTAAATTACCTGCGCAAAAGTCCGGTTCATAAAGGAGTAAAAGAGGGATGCGCAGAAGGTGATTGTGGCGCCTGCACAGTTGTTACAGGTGAATTATCCGGAAATAAGCTAAAATACAAAGCAATTGATTCATGCCTCGTTTTTTTACCAATGATCCACGGAAAACAGGTCATTACCGTTGAAAACCTGAAGCATTCCGAAAATAACAAAACGGTTTTGCATCCCGTTCAACAGGAAATGGTCAGTTGTAATGGAAGTCAATGCGGCTATTGCACACCCGGAATAGTGATGAGTATTTTTTCGCTTTATAAAAATGAGAATAATCCCGGGAAAGATTCAATCAATGATGCCTTAACAGGAAATTTATGCCGTTGTACCGGCTATCAACCGATTATTGAAGCAGCAATTAATTCCTGCGTGAATGGTGGTATTGATCATTTTTCGAAAGATGAAAATAAGATCGTTACAATGCTTCAGCAAATAAAGCAGAATTCAGAATCGCTGGGAATAGCTATCAGAAGCCAAAAATATTATCAGCCGCTGACAAAATCTGAAGCATTTGAATTACGCAACAAAATGCAGGATTCTGTTTTAATAAGCGGCGCAACTGACGTGGCACTCAGAATTACCAAACGTCATGAACTGATACCAGAGATAATTGATTTATCTGCAATTGATGAATTAAAGAAATGCAAGGTGACGGATTATGTAATTAAACTCGGCGCCGGTATGAGTCTTGAAGAAGTGAAAAATGTGTCAGTAACTGCTTTACCCGCCCTTCACGAAACCCTTACAGTATTTGGCTCGCGGCAGATCCGGATGCTGGCAACACTCGGAGGTAATCTTGGTTCCGGTTCACCGATCGGAGACACACTTCCAACATTAATGGCCTATGATGCAGAAATTAAACTGCAAAGTGTTTCAGGTGACCGCCTTATTAAAATGAACAGATTTATAAAGGGTTACCGGCAAACGGAACGTCGTCCTGATGAAATTATTTCTGCGGTAATTATTAATAAACCTGCACCCGGCACAATTGTAAAATTTTACAAGGTTTCGAAACGGAAAGATCTGGATATCTCAACGGTGAGCGCTGGTTTCAGCGTCACGTTGAACAGGAATAAAGTCAGCGGAATCGTTCTCGCATTCGGAGGAATGGCTGCGTTAACGAAAAGCGCGGTTAAAGCGGAAGCATTTCTGATGGCAAATGAGTGGACAAGGGAGAATATTGAAGAAGCAATGAAATTAATTGGTGAAGAATTTACGCCGCTTTCCGATGCAAGGTCTGGCGCGGAATTCCGTCTTCAGGTTGCAAAAAATCTGCTCCTTAAATTCTGGAATGATACACAGTCAATTAATTCGAAAAATAATTACACGGTTGCGTTAACTGAATAATACCCGATAAAAGAAGTTAATTATGAATTTCCCGCACGACAGCGCAGTCAGGCACGTTTCAGGTGAATCCGTGTATGTTGATGATATTCTCGTCAATTCACAATTACTCATTGGCCGTGTGGTTTACAGCAAACACGCACACGCTGAAATAAAATCGGTAGATATTGAGGCTGCAAAAAATCTGAAAGGTGTTCATGCGGTTTTAACCTACAAGGATATTCCCGGACAAAATCAGATGGGGCCGGTAATTCATGATGAAGTTTGCCTTGCCGCAGATCTGGTGGAGTGCGTTGGACAAGCCATTGTTCTCATTGCTGCTGAGACGGAAGAAATAGCCATTGAGGCAGAAAGACTTGTGAAGATTGAATTTACACCACTTGATGCTGTATTAGACATCCGCACCGCAATCAGTAAAAACATGCTGCTTGGCCCCGTGAGAACAATGCAACGGGGCGATGCAGAAGCTGTATTAAAATCGGCGCCATACACGATAACCGGTGAACTTGAAACAGGTGCGCAGGAACATTGGTATCTTGAAACGCAGACCTGCCTTTGTATTCCCGGTGAGCAGCAGGAAATTACTGCTTACAGTTCCACACAACATCCATCTGAAACACAGGCTATTATTGCAGAAGTTCTCGGTATTAGCAAAAATGAAGTTGTAGTGGAAACGCGGCGAATGGGAGGTGCTTTCGGTGGAAAGGAAACTCAGGCCAACTGGACCGCTGCGTGGTCTGCATTGCTGTGTCAAGCAACAAAAAGGCCTGTTAAAATCCGGTTATTTCGCGATGATGACCAGATAATGACAGGAAAGCGGCATCCGTTTCTGATTAATTATGAAGTTGGTTTTAATGCCGAAGGACAAATTCTCGCAATGAAAGTTTCGCAACATTCAAATGGAGGTTGTGCAACAGATCTGAGTCTTGCTATTCTGGAAAGAGCGATGCTTCATGCCGACAATTGCTATTTTATTCCGGATATCCACGTTACCGGAAAAGCACATAAAACCAACCTTCCATCAAATACTGCGTTTCGCGGCTTCGGCGGACCACAAGGGATTGCGGCAATGGAAACGATTATTGATCGCATTGCCCGCGATCTGAAAAAAGACGCTGCGGAAATCAGAAGAATTAATTTTTATGGAATTGATTCCAACAATGTAACGCATTATGGACAAACGGTCGAATTAAACAGATTGCCCGTTCTATATGATAAAATAATGCAATCTTCTGATTATTTCAACCGACGTAAATTGATTAATAAATTTAATTCGGAGAATGAATTTTTTAAAAAAGGAATTGCATTTACGCCTGTTAAATTCGGAATATCATTTACGACTTCGTTTTTAAATCAGGCCGGCGCTTTAGTGAATATTTATAAAGACGGGACCATCCTTGTCAACCATGGCGGAACAGAAATGGGGCAGGGGCTCAATACGAAGATCCTGCAGATCGCTTCTGCTGAATTGGGTGTTAGTCATTCAAAAATAAAAGTGAATGCTACCAACACTTCAAAAGTGCCGAATACATCAGCAACTGCTGCGTCGGCAGGAACTGATCTTAATGGCATGGCGGTGAAAAATGCAATTGATATTCTTAAGGGAAGAATTACAGAATTAATTGCGGATGAATTTACCAGACATTCACCTGCGGAACCGTCTTTAAAAGCGAATATTAGAATTGAAAATGACCTTATTTACGATGCTGAAAATCCAGGTCGTAAGATGCCTTTTGATGAAGCAATGAATCTTTGTCATTTTAACCAGATAAGCCTTAGTTCAACAGGGTTTTACCGCACTCCCGACATTTCCTGGGATAAGCAGGCAGGTTGGGGTAAACCTTTTAATTATTTTGCTTTCGGCGTTTGTGTAAGTGAAGTTCTTGTGGATACTTTAACCGGTTTTTATAAAATTCTGAGAACCGATATTTTACACGATGCAGGCGATCCGATAAATCACGGCATCGACAAAGGGCAGGTTGAAGGTGCATACATTCAAGGCCTGGGGTGGTGTACAACAGAAGAAGTTAAATGGAATGAAAAGGGGCATCTGTTAAATCATTCGCCGGATACTTATAAAATTCCTTCAATACAGGATATTCCTGAAGATTTCAGGGTGGAATTACTTGAAGGTATTCCCAATCCCAATGCGGTTAGAAAAAGCAAAGCAGTTGGCGAACCACCGTTCATGCATGCATTTGCAACATGGCTTGCAATCAAAGACGCGATTTCGGCTGTTGGAAATCACCGTTTTGAACCTCAGTTTAAAATACCGGCTACAAACGAACTGGTATTATTAAGCATTGAGCAGATCCGTTCGAAAATGAAGCAGAGTGTTGAAATTCCGGTACAATAACAGACTGTCAGGAATTATTCTTCCTTCTGCCTTCAAGTATTTTTAAAAACGATCTGGTTCGGATTTCTTCCATGGTTAGACCTGTTGCAGTAACTTCTTCCATGCTGATTGCACCACAATTCATTGCACGTAAAAAATAATTGAGCAAACCCTGCCCGGTTGCAGCATCGTCAAATACGTCACCGGTCAGCGTGGCACGTGCGGCTTTTTCAACAAAGGCTTTCAGACGTTTTGCCGCATCTTCATAGCTTTCCAGGAAAAAAGAATAAACTGCAGCATAGCGCATTGGAAATTGAGCGGGATTTAAATCCCATCCCTGGTATAGCCCTTTCCACAATGAATAACGCGTATGGTCAAATGCTTTTTTCCAGCTTCTTTTCACAACAGATTTATTTTCCGCGATTTGTTCAGGAGTTAAATTATCACCTCTGTGCGGCCCGATAGGCATCACATTCGTTGCTCCGTCGGACAGCCATATGCCGGTAGCTCCAAGCGATACTTTCATAAAATGATGGGCAAAGTCGCACACTGCATGTCCCATATCCTGATATTTTGCAGTGATATTGCAGGCTGCAGTATAATCATAGGTTCCAAATGCAGTCGCTATCATTCGTCCGTTACTGGCGGTTACAAACCTGCGTAGCGGATTTTTTCCATCAGGATCAATAACAGCCTGGGTTGTTTCAACCATCATTTCCATTTTCAGAGCGCCGGCAGCAATTGCGGTATTTTCTTCGATCGCTTCAAACAGTTTTACCAGGGCTGTCACTTGCTCAGGAATTGTAACCTTTGGAAGCATCACTACAAAATTTGAAGGCAATTTTCCACCGGTTAATTCCGACAATGTGCTTAAAAAAATATCGAGGGTGCGGGTTCCCCGTTCTTTCAGATCTTCCGTAAACGGTTTAATTCTGATTCCAATAAACGGCGGTAAAGTATTGGCCTGCATTCCTTTGGCTACTTCCTTTGCAGCCTGCACAGCGGTCTGATCTTCTTCTTCCGGTGAACGGTTTCCGAAACCATCTTCAAAATCAATCCGGAAATCCTCGAGAGGTTCTGAATTTAATTTTGCAATTACTTTATTATACGTGGTATAAGAAAGCCAGGCAATTTCCTTCTTCCGTTCCTGTTCCTGCAAAGTATCCATCCTTGCTATAAGCGCCTTTACAGATTCCGGATCGTCAGGCAAGGCTTCATGTCCTGGCAATTCAATCGCCTTTGCAAACTCGACAAAATCCGATGCATTATTCAATAATGTTTTTAATGCAGCCTGCCCCATTTTGGCAGCTGAATCGGCAGTAAACAAATCCGCGCCACCGTAAACAGTATGAACAGGTTGTCGGTCAGCCCTGTCGCCCGGGTAAACAAGTTGAAATGCTTTATTGGCTTTTCCCAGCTCATCAAGAATTGAAGACTTATGGTTTTCGGGAATTGATTGTTTCATTTAAAAGCGATTTACGATATGCGATTTAAGATGGTGTTCTATTATCTGTCTTCCAACACAAAAAAGTAGATTTAAAAAAATCAGCTTATTTCAGGCAAGGTCAATCATTTAACATCCAGCATTTAACATTTAACATTTAACATTTAGCATTTAGCATTTAAAATTTAAAATAGGATTCTAGCTTCCTCTGTACGTAGAAAAACCGAAAGGATTTAAAAGCAAAGGCACGTGATAATGAGAGCTATCTTTTGTTTCAAATGAAATGGTGACAATCGGGTAAAACGACTCAATTCCCCTTTCCCGGTAATAGCCGCGTGTATCAAAGGAAATCCGGTAAATTCCAGGTTCCAGAATTACATCTTTTTCCAACAATCCGGCAAACCGGCCATCTTCATTTGTCTGACCGGCTCCCAACAAAGTCAGTTCTCCCTCTTCATCTTCTTTTTCAAGCCAGACATCTACGTATGCAGCAGGCTTCCCGATAGATGTATCTAAAATATGTGTGGTGATCTGGCTCATTCAAATAATTTTTTTAAACGGATATGGGTAATTTTATTCTGTTCTGACATTGCAATTTTTAATTCGGTATTGAAATCGTTCGGAAGCCGTTCATTTAAAAGAGCAAGCATTTCATCAGCGGATTTTCCCGTTGCACAAACTATAAAGATAAAGCCGAATTTTTTCTCGTATTCCGCATTGCCAATTGCAAGATTTTGTAATGTTTCCTTCTTTGCCGAATTAACACCTGACTGCTCATTTCCGGCCCATTCTTTCGTAGAAGCAAACTTCTTTTCAAGATTTGTGATATCGCCGATTTTCGGATGATGGGAAAATGCTTCCATAGCATCTGCTTCCGACGATTCCGACCAGATTTCATCGGAAATTTCCAACAATTGTCCGATACTTGAAAAGGGTGTTTTATCGCATAATTTATTCGCCCAGTTGCCTGATCCGCAACACCGGAAAAGGCAATCAAATTGCTCTTTCCTTTCCAACGAATTAAATTCTCCGATCCTCATAATTATTTGACAATATTTCCGAAGATCCGCATCCTGCTTACACCTCCGTCTGGAAAGATATTCAGTCGAATATGGGTAAACGGACCATGTTGGGCAATTTCATTTTCGAAATAATGTTCATGATCCGCCTGAAGTTTCTGCTTTGGTAAAATTTCAGTCCACGCTAAATCGGACGAAGTAAGATCAATGATGCCGTTATCAGAATTAATTCCCTCCACCGTGCATGTGTCCGGATAATTCCCTTTGAAATGGCATGTGTCAATTAAAATCTTTTTGATTTTGCCTCTGTGTGCAAGTCTCACAATTACCCAATCACGGTTACCTGGCGTGCGGTTACGTTTTGTTTCCCAGCCATCGCCCATATTTATTCCGCGGCCAGGCATTATCAGATTGTCCATGTGTGAGAAAAACATATCGTTGCACAACACTGATTTTGCTCCGTTTACCGCGGATGCAAGATCTATTATTTCATTTTCATTTACTTCGTCCCAGTTTTTAAATGCTTCCCCATACACTTTTAAACGAGCGACACCTCCATCTGGAAATATATTCAACCGCAAATGGGTCCATATTTTTTCACTATTGATTTCGAAAAAATTCTGGCTGCCAGGCGCTAATGCGGATTTTGGTAAAAGTTCGGTCCATTCCGCCAGCTCCGTATTATCATCATTGCCTTGTTTGTGCCAGGCTTCAATGGAAGCAAATGGCGGGTGATTTCCCAGAAAAAAATTCGTGTCGATATCAAACCCTTTAATTTTGCCCGGTGCGCCAAGCCTGATAATGCACCAGTCATGTCCCGGAATTCTTTTACGGCGTGATTCCCATCCATCCATCCATTTACCGCGATCTGTATATTTATCTGCGATAAAAATTCCTCTTCCTGGTTTAAGCAGATTTTCTTTTTCAGCAAAAAAATCATCGCTGCACGACAAAGCTTTTCCACCAAGCCTTTCACTTGCAAGATCAATCAACGTAGTAAATTGTGGCAATTCCGACTGGGCGTTACTCATTTAATTTCCCTGATTTTTTAAAATTATTTTCCCTTGCGGTAAAGATAGAATTTTGCCGTTTTCAAAAACCTTTTTACCACCTACATAGGTTTGTTTTACACTTCCCGACAGCTGCCGTCCTATATACGGAGTGATTTTATGACGATATAAAATGTCATTTTTATTCACTATAAAATTCTGCTCCGGATCCCAAACCACGAGATCTGCATCAAATCCTGTTTTTAATTCTCCCTTGCGATTATCAAGGCCAATAAAGCGGGCAACATTTTTACTCATCAGCGCAGCAATTTCTGGAATCGTAAAACCCCTCTCTTTTGCGGCGGTCCAAACCACAGGCAAAGAAAACTGAATACCTGCAATTCCGCCCCATGCTTCCTTTAAATTTCCCGATTCAATTTTTTTTAATTCCGGTGTCGCCGGAGAATGGTCTGTTACAATAAAATCGATCAGGCCTTCACGCAGCGCCTTCCATAGCTTCTCGTTATTTGCTCTTTCACGTATTGGCGGCGCCGACTTGAATAAAGTATTTCCATCAGGAATATCTTCTGCGGAAAAATACAGGTAATGCGGACACGTTTCAACGGTAAGCGGCAATCCGTTTTCGCGCGCACGTTTAATTGCAGGTAATGCCTCAGCAGATGAAAGGTGAACAATGTGTACCGGGCTTTCAAATTCGGCACATAATTCTATCATCAGATCAATTGCTTTATTTTCCCAGGCCTTTGGGCGGGAATTCAGGAAAGCAGAAAAACTCTCCGGTTTTTTTTCCAACTCATCAAGTCCGTCATGCGGCCAGTAAATTTCGGCATGAGCGAGTAGGGGCAATCTTTTACGTGATAGTATTTTCATGCCTTTCCGCAAATCCTCCATTCCAACATCCGGAAATTCATCAATTCCTGAATGTGTGAGAAATGCCTTTATTCCCAGAATTCCTGAATCTGCAAATTCCTCAAGATTGCTTGCATTCGCAGGAACTATTCCACCCCAGAAGCCACAATTGCAATACAATTTACCTTCTGCAGCTTTCAGCTTTTCTTTAAATGAAGATACATCAATTGTAACAGGGCTTGAATTCAGCGGCATATCCACCAGCGTTGTTATTCCTCCGGCAATCGCTGCGCGTGTAATCGTTTCAAAACCTTCCCATTCGGTTCTTCCCGGTTCATTAATATGTACATGGGAATCGATCAGGCCTGGCATTACCACCAGATCTCCTAAATCTTCAATTGCCTGATTTGTGTTAATTTTCCCTTCAGCGATGTCCGCTATAATCCCATCTTTCAGATACAGTGTTGCCTCTTTTAATTCGGATCCGATAAGCACCCGCTTGGAATGAATGGAATAATCAGGCGCTTCTTTATTCATCTTCCGGCATTTTCAACAAACATACTAAGCTTATTTATATCTTTCCAGCCTAATCAGTTAATCTTGAAGCCAAAGCTGCTCCTGGCAATTTTATGCACGTTGCTGTCATCACCTGGATTTTCCGCTGGTAAATTTCAGACGAATTTCAGCAAGACCGACTTTATTGTGGTTGTCATATTGCTCGTGATTCTTGCAGCGGTTGATTTTACATTAAAGTCAGCGATCCGTTCATTGAAGCATCATTCCGGTGAAAACAATAAAGCAGAATTTTCGGATAGCGATCGGTTAAAGCTCGATGGCAAAACGGATGACATTGTCCAGGTCAGATCTGTATTTTTTTACTGTTTTCTATTATTTATTTTCTTTTACACTGCATATGTATTTGTCCGGGGAACCAGCATGGAATCTCATGTTCTGGAATGGATGAATCTTGTGGTAAGATGGATGCACGTGGTTTTTGGCATCGCATGGATTGGTGCATCCTTTTATTTTGTATTTCTCGAAAATGCTCTGAATCGTACAACAAATCTGAAAGAAGGAATTGCAGGAAATTTATGGGCAATTCATGGAGGTGGTTTTTATTACCTCGAAAAATATAAGGTTGCACCTGATAAGATACCGCAACATCTTCATTGGTTCAAATACGAAGCATACTTTACCTGGCTTTCCGGATTTACATTGCTGGTGATTGTTTATTACCTCGATGCGAAAGTTTACCTGATTGATCCAAATGTGATGATCCTCACACCAGGGCAGGGAATAGCAATCGGGACAGGAACGCTACTCGTATCGTGGTTTGTTTATGATGCATTGTGCAAATCGTTTCTTGCAAGCCGGCAAGTATTATTATCCATAATACTCCTTGTTTTTATCTCATTTACAGCCTGGTTTTTTGCACATGTTTTCAGCAGCCGTGCCGCATATATTCATGTCGGAGCTTTGCTCGGAACGTTAATGGCCGGAAATGTTTTCCGTGTAATTATTCCCGGTCAGAAATCAATGGTGAGGTCGGCCATTGAAGGAAAACCGGTGGACCCGTCGATCGGGAAAAAAGCGCTGTTAAGATCATTGCACAATAACTATTTTACGCTTCCGGTAATTTTTATAATGATCAGCAATCATTTTCCGGCAACGTATGGAAGCATTTACAACTGGATGATCCTTATCGGATTAACCATCGCAAGTGCTTTGATCAAGCATTATCTGAATTTGAAGGAAAAAGGTGAAAAGTCAGTCTGGATATTGCCCGTTGGGATTATCTGTATTCTTTCGCTTGCATTTATTACACGGCCGGTTGCAAAAACTGCCTGCAAAGATGATTCACCAGCTACTTTTACGGAAGTAAATGCTATTATACAGGAACGTTGTGTGACATGTCATTCCGCAGCACCAACCGATGATATTATTAAGGTTGCTCCTAACGGAATTGCATTTGACAGTAAGGAGATGATTCTGCGAATGTCGGAGAGGATAAATCAAAGGGCTGTTGTGACTAAAACGATGCCTCAGGCCAATAAAACCGGGATGACGGAAGAAGAACGGGCAGTTATTTCATGCTGGATAGAAAATGGTGCAAAACCGTGACAATTAACCACCGATTTTAACCATGCTGCGGTTTTCGATGTTTTCAAAATCGTTTCTTCCACCAAGTGCTTTTCGTTTTGCCTTTAAATTATTTATGATCAGATTTTGGAGGTCTATTCCATTACGGTAAGCATTCAGTAAATCGGTTTCTCCCGGAGAGAAAAGGCAGTTTTTAAGTTTACCGTCCGCCGTCAGCCTCAAGCGGTTACAACCTTCACAGAATGGATTGCTGACTGTTGAAATAAAGCCGATGCTGCCTGTATGCCCGGCAATTTTATATTTCTTATCGGTGTCGTTTTTTAAATCAGTTAATTTTTCCAATGTATATTGATTGGAAAGTAGATCCAGCATTTCAGACTCCGTGATTACGCGGTCTTTTTTCCATGAATTTCCTGAAAAAGGCATGAATTCGATAAAACGGACTTGCAGTGGATATTTTTCAGTGAGTTTTGCAAAATCGAATATCACATCTTCATTGATCCCTTTCATCACCACGCAGTTCAATTTTACCTGGAATGAATTATCAAGGAGATGAAAAATGTTTTGTTTAATAACATTAAAATCTCCTCGTTTTGTAATTTGAAGAAATTGCTCTTCATCCAACGTGTCAAGGCTTACATTAACAGATTTAATTCCTGAATTTCGGAATACATCGATGTAATTATGGACCAGTACTGCATTGGTTGAAATGCATAATTCAACGGGTAATTCAGAAAGTTTCAGTATTATTTCCGCCGCATCTTTTCTTACAAGGGGTTCGCCACCGGTCAAACGGATTTTCCTGATTCCAAGGTCAACAAATGTACGTGCGATGGAAAAAATCTCATCGGGTTGCATCAGACCCTTTGCTGGAGTAACAGGAAAAGCCATTTCGGGCATGCAATAATTGCAGCGGAGATTACAGGCATCTGTGAGTGAGATCCTCAGATAATCATGTAGCCTTCCAAATGCGTCAGTTAATTGATATTGCTGCATTGTGGTCCAAAGATATGCATTTGCCAGCGGAAGAATTATTTAATTTACCTTTATCTTGCCCACGATATTAAGGGGTTTTTAATGTTTGAAATTGTTCTGCTGCTGGTGTTATTGCTGGTTTCGTTTTTATATTCCTCTGTCGGCCACGGCGGTGCGAGCGGATATATTGCGGTACTTACATTGGCTGGAGTGAGTAGCGTTATGATAAGACCAGCGGCGCTGATTTTAAATGTGTTTGTCGCAGGAATTGCATATTATCAGTATTTTAAAGCAGGTGAATTTAAATGGAAACTGTTTTATCCCTTTGCCATACTGTCCGTTCCTTTTGCATGGCTGGGTTCACAGATCCAGCTTGATCCAATATGGTATAAACGTATAATCGGAGTGTGCCTTATTCTTGCCGTTGCAAGAATTTTCGGTGCGTTTGACCGGAAACAAAATCCGGGAACCAATAAGATCCCTTTAATAGCCGGACTGTTCATTGGCGCAGTTCTCGGTCTTCTGAGCGGGATGATCGGTATTGGTGGTGGAATTATTCTTAGTCCGTTAATGCTCTTGTTTCGTTGGGCGAATATGAAGGAAACCGCTGCAGTTTCAGCTTTATTTATTGTGGTTAACAGCATAGCTGGAATTGCAGGTCTCGTATACGATAGAATTAAATGGCCGGAAGAACTTCTGATCTGGATTCCACTCACTGTAGCTGGCGGATTTGCTGGGGCATACTGGGGAAGCCGGAAGGCAAATATTAACGTACTGAGAAATGTACTTGCAGTGGTGCTGCTTTTTGCTGCATTGAAGTTAATTGTAATCTGAAATGATCACTGTTGAACAAGCAAAATCAATTATTGAATCTGGTGTTGGGATTTTACAGAAAACAGCTTCTGTATTCCTGCGGGATGCAACCGGGATGATGTTGGCAGAAGATATTATTGCAACAGTCGATCTGCCGCCATTCAACCAGTCAAATGTGGATGGATATGCAGTTGCAGACTATGGCAATGAACAGAAGTTCTGGATCGTAAAAAGTGAAATAAAGGCAGGAGATGATTCTTCTATTATTCTCAATGCAGGTGAAGCATGCAGGATATTTACGGGGGCAAAAGTTCCTTCAGGCGCCTTTTGTGTAATCATGCAGGAACAGATTTCAGCAAATGAAAATACAATCCGGTTAATTAATCCGGAGTTTGTTTTCAGAGCTAACGAGCATATTCGACAGCAAGGAGCCCAGATCAGGAGAGGTGAAACAGCAATCCATCAGGATTTACGGATTACGCCGGCGGTTAGCGGATTTATCGCTGCTTTGGGTTACGATAGGGTGATGGTTTACAATCACCCGGAAATTACTCTGGTCGTTACAGGAAATGAGCTGCAAACACCAGGTACAGAGTTACCCTCTGGAAAAGTATTTGAATCGAACAGTTTTGCATTGTCTGCGGCGCTGGATGAAATCGGATTGAAATTTAAATCGGTTAATTTCGTCGAAGATGAGAAGGAGGTTCTTGAAAAGAAAATTGCTGATGTAATTGATAATTGCGATTTGCTATTGATCTCCGGTGGAATTTCAGTTGGGGATTATGATTTTGTAAATGCTGTATTAAGTGAAAATAACGTTGAAACCTTATTTTATAAAGTTGCTCAAAAGCCAGGTAAGCCGCTTTATTTCGGAAGGAAAGGTGAAACGTTTATTTTTGGTTTGCCTGGAAATCCTGCTTCAGCATTAACATGTTTTTACGAATATGTTTATCCCTGCATAAGACGATTGCAAGGGTTCGGGGAACTGTTTCCGGAAAAACTGTTATTGCCTGTAAGCACACCGATACCAAAGAAAAAAGGTCTGGCAAATTTCCTGAAAGCAAAAATCAGCAATAACTCAGTTATACCGCTGGAAGGGCAGGAGTCGTATCGGTTAAAATCATTTACTGAAGCCGATGCTTTAATTTATTTACCTTTAGAAAAGGAATTTGTTGACAAAGGCGAGCAGGTGGAAGTTCACAGGTATCGGATTCTTAATTACTAGGAAATGGAATTGAAAGTTTTAATGTTCGGAGAGTTGGCGGAGATTGCAGGAAGTACCGAAGTGCTTCTTGATAATGTAAGTTCAAGCGGATCTGCATTGGAAATGGTAGAAAACCGTTTTCCGGAAATTAAATTAAAGAAATATGCGGTTGCTTTAAACGGGAAATTGATTTCTGATAACAAACCATTGTCAGAGAATGACGAAATGGCTTTGCTGCCTCCGTTTTCCGGCGGTTAATATCAATTTATGAAAAAGGAGAAAAAGAAGGTTTTCGTAAACGGACCAATTGATCCGCAGTTTATTTCTTCATCAATTGCTTCTCACGGTAAAAAGACTGACATCGGTGCTCAATCCGTTTTTCTTGGTCAGGTTCGTAACGATTTAATTGACGGCAAACAAGTAACAGCAATTGAATACAGTGCATACGAAAGCATGGCGGAACAGCAGTTTTATGAAATCAGGGAAGATGCATTTCGCAGATTTGATCTAACCTGCCTCCATATTTATCACAGTATTGGAATTGTAAAAACCGGTGAGATCTCTTTGTTTGTCTTTGTTTCTGCAGTCAGGCGCGTTCAGGTGTTTGATGCCTGCTCTTTTATAGTAGAGGAAATTAAAAATAAGGTTCCGGTGTGGGGAAAAGAAATAATGGAAGATGGCACTTATCATTGGAAAAGCAACACAATTAATTCCGGAATTCAATGATCGATATTACACATAAGTTTTCAACGTTAAGACAAGCAACGGCGCAAGCTATTGTGCGTGTAGGAAAAGCCGAAACTATTACGGCAATAAAAAACAGGACAGTACCCAAAGGCGATGTTTTCGAAATGGCAAAAACTGCCGCTTTATTTGCCGTTAAACGAACAAGTGATATTATTCCTGATTGCCATCCGTTGCCAATTGAATATGCGTCCATTTCCTATTCGATACAAGACCTTCAGATATTCATAAACCTCGAAGTAAAAACGGTTTATAAAACCGGAGTGGAAGTCGAAGCAATGCACGGCGCTTCCGTTGCCGCATTAACGATTTATGACATGTTAAAACCTCTGGACAAGGAAATTACCATTGCCGAAATTAAATTAATTGAAAAACGCGGCGGAAAATCAGATCTTTCAAATAGAAACCCAGGTAACACAAGATCCCTGAAAGCAGCAGTAATTGTAATTTCCGACTCTGTTGGCAATAATAAATCGGAGGACCGTTCAGGCCTTTATCTGATCGATAAGCTGAAGCAATATGGTATTTCTGATATCAACCGTTTAATTGTGATCGATGATGTGTATGAAATTCAGAATAGTATAAAGCAATCTTCTTCCTCTGGATTTGATTTAATATTAACCACAGGAGGCACGGGCGTTTCAGGCAGGGATGTCACGCCGGAAGCGGTCAGGCCATTAATGGATTTTGAAATTCCCGGAATCATGGAAGCGTCACGTTCTTACGTTATCCGCATATCAGC
>JADMIO011107708.1_pt1 | contig 77303 bp, 65 predicted proteins | sample 8958161 | NCBI WGS metagenome assembly JADMIO01 (sample SAMN16585339, study PRJNA669376) | soil metagenome | isolation source: Crop rotation soil | place: USA: Cullars Rotation, Alabama | collected 2011
GACAACTTGTCCACGTGGAATTCTAAGCTTAGGATCCCAATGTGCTGGAAAGAGCATAATGATGATGTTTCCACAAAAATAGTAATTAAAACAGAAATTCCAATTTATAAAAATACTAAATTAGACCGATATTCATTATTATTTGCGATAAGAATTCAATTTTATTTTGAATTGAAAATTGATTTAGTTTTCTATTTTTGTTCTTTAATAAAACCTTAAATTTTGAAAGATACAGCCAAGCATCAAGGACTTCGAAATCAATTAGTATCCGTTTTAGAGAAGAAAGGGATCACTGACAAGAATGTCTTAGAGGCTATTAAAAAAATTCCACGTCATTTATTTTTAAATTCAAGTTTTGAAGATTACGCCTATCAGGACAAGGCTTTTCCCATTGCAGCAGGCCAAACTATTTCACAGCCCTATACTGTCGCTTTTCAGACGCAGCTATTGGAAATAAAGAAAGGTCATAAAGTTTTGGAAATAGGTACCGGTTCTGGATATCAAACAGCTGTACTGTGTTTGGTTGGGGCCAAGGTTTATAGTATTGAAAGACAAAATGAATTGTTCAAACAAACGTCTGTACTGTTGCCAAAACTTGGAATCCGTCCCAAGCATCTTTCTTTTGGCGATGGTTATAAAGGTTTGCCTAATCATGCGCCATTTGACAGTATCATTGTAACTGCCGGTGCTCCCATAATACCTCAGGCTTTAATGGCACAGCTAAAAATAGGAGGTAGACTTGTTATTCCTTTGGGAGAAGATATCCAGATTATGACAATGTTAATTCGGATAAATGAAACGCAGTTTGAAAAACACGAGTTTGGAGAATTTCGTTTTGTCCCTTTACTGGAGGATAAAAATTAAAAAAACTATTTAACCAACAAAATAAACCATTTAACCTACCAAGATTCATGAAAAAAAATACTATTTTACTTTTAATGTTGTTTCTCAGAGGTAATTATAAACATATTTGAAGAAATACCTGAGAGTAAAACGTTTTCATTCAAGAATCAAAATTACACTTTAAAATTTGAACTTCTAAAAGATAATTCCTTGAAGATAAAAAGGGATGTGACAATTCAATGGGACAATATCGCTCCGAAGGATTATTTAGAATGCAAAAAGTTAGTAGAAGAAGTAATTTCCACTGAGGAACAGATAGTTGGTTTCAAATAGTCAGTATCTTATGTTGATTAGTCCTGAAAAAAAAGCTATTGTTTTTTATGACTAATCGTATTAAACAATCCTTATTTTCTGTAATAAAACTTCGAATTAAAATTTAAATCAAAAAAATCTCACTAAAAAACAGGATACTGCAGGATAGTACATATAGATATAAAAACTAATTTGGGTTAGCGATAAAACAGTGTAAAGGCAAGAATAAGAGTTATTTGTGTTTTTGACTGTTTTGAATTTTAACTAACCTAAACCAAATTAGTTTATGAATTTAAAGACTTTACTTTTTAAGCAAGTTCCAAAGACAGTATTGCTTTTCGGACTTGCGTTGAGTTCAGGGAATCTTTGTTCCCAGACGTTGGCCTTTCCCGAAGCAAAGGGATTTGGTAGATACACAACCGGAGCTCGAGGAGTGGCTAATCCTCAAATTTACTTAGTAACCAATTTAAACGACAGCGGACCTGGTTCGTTTCGTGATGCCGTAAGTCAATCTGGCCGATTTGTAATATTCAAAGTTGGCGGTATCGTTAATTTGTTATCTCAGGTTGTTGTTGCCACTAATACAACAATAGCCGGACAAACAGCACCGGGTGAAGGAATAGTGTTTTTAGGTCCAAGAGTAACATTTACAGGAGCCAGTAATACCATAGCGCGTTATCTTCGTATTCGTTATGGGGGAACAGCCCAAAATCAGGATGCGTCTGGGCTTGCAAATGGTGCAAATATGATTTTTGATCACATGACTTTTACCTGGGGCACCGATGAAGTTTTTTCGATAAATTGGGATAGTAAGGGGTTAAGTCCTGACAATATTACAATTCAAAATTGCATTATAGGTCAGGGAATGCATCGTCATAACCATTCGGCAGGAGGATTGATTCAGCCTTCGGGAGGGAAAATCAGTTTAATTGAAAATTTATATATCTGTAATAAAACCCGAAATAATAAAATAAAAGGGATTAATGAGTTTGTGAACAACGTCGTTTATAATTGGGGGAACTACGGGAATATCTACGGTCACGCTGAATCTGGTGAAGCCTATATTATGGGTGGGGATTCGGCTGGAAGTTCAGATGTTAACATCATTAATAATTATTTTATTGGCGGACCCAATACCAGCACTACAAGTACTACACCATTTAGCAGAGGTAACGCTAATTTCTTTTTGTATGGTTCCGGAAACTATTTTGATAATAACAGGAATGGAATATTAGATGGAAATTTAGTTTCTCAGGATTTAAATGGTTACCCTACCGGAGAACCTGGTAGTATTTTATCTGCACCGTATGATTATCCTATGAAAAACACAAATCTGACGGCTCAAGAGGCTTATGATAAAATTGTGGCAAGCGCAGGAGCGTCCTATCCAAGGCGCGATCAGGTAGATAATTTGATGATTTCTGATTTGATTTCAAAAGGAACTAAAGCTACTTATGTTTATGTTCAAACCGATTTGACAAATCAGTTTGGATTTGTGAATGGTGGTGCCGGTCATGTTTACGGCGCGCCAGCTCCGTTAGATTCTGATAATGACGGTATCCCTGATGCCTGGGAAGACAGTAATGGATTGAACAAGAATAACCCTAGTGATGCTGTTTCTTATAGCACAGTTTCTCCTGAATACTTAAACATTGAAGTGTATGTAAATGGATTAATCAATACATTACCTCCTGAATTTATAATTCCTCCAACAACAATTACTTTCAGTGCCACTTCAGTTGAGTTGCCAACCCCTTCAAGTAAAGTAGTTGTAAACTGGAAAGACAATTCGCCAAACGAAACTAATTTTGTAATCGAGCGTTCGATGGATGGTATTTCTTTTACACAAATTGCTCAAGTTGCAGCCAATACCACTACTTATAGCGATACGAATTTAATGCCTAATACACTGTATTATTATCGTGTAAAAGCAATCACCGCTACGGATTCTTCCAGTTATAGTGAAGTAAATTCGCTTACAACACCGGCTATACCTACCGCTCCAGCAAAAGCAGCAAATCCCAGTCCTGCGAATGCATTTAATTATGCCGAACCAGCAAACGGAAGTTTAAGCTTGAAATGGACTGGAAGTACTAACACTGTAACTTACGCAGTTTATTTAGGTACAGATCCTTCAAATCTAACCAAAGTCGCTGATGTGAATTATGTGGCAAGCCCTTCGTATTTAGCCACAAATTTAGCACCAAATACCAAATACTATTGGAGGGTCGATGCTTCAAATGCGAAAGGAACCGCAACCGGAACGGTTTGGAATTTCAGGACTATTTCAGATATACCAACCGACATGGTAGGGCATTGGCCTTTTAAAGAGGCAGCTTTAGAGGGTTCTCAAATTACCGATTTATCCAACTATGGCAATAATGGGAATTTAGATTCTGATTTTGATAATGCTAATGTTAGAATTGTCGGTAAAGCAAATAATGCTCTTGATTTTGCCACTTCCAGAAATACCAGCTACATGGCAAGTATTCCTAATCAAGATCAAATTTATTTGAACAAAGGTTCTTTTTCTATTTCATTTTGGATGAATGCTGCCCCAACTTTACTTCCCACGGGAACAACAAGTTCTGTTTATGTGTTATGCAAAGGGTCATTTACAAAGAACACTACAACAGGGGCAACAGGAAAACGGTATAATCTGGAATTTAAAAGTGGGGAACTTCGTTTTGCTATAGATGATGATGTTATTAAGAAAGAAATAAAGGCTACCGGATCTAAATTTTTCACCGGTAATTGGGAACATGTTGTTTTGATGAGAGATGTTACAGCTCATAAATTGCGTGTTTATTTAAACGGAGTGCTTCAGAGTGAACTTGACGAAACAGGTGTGACTGGAATTGGAGAACCAACAGATTTGATTATTGGGAACATTGGTGAATTAGAATTAGCGGTTGGAACAGCCCCAGCTCCATATAAAGGGAAATTAGATGAATTAAAAATTTTCAACTATGCTTTATCGGCTTCAGAAATTGCAACTATTTTTAATACGACTGTTCTAAACGCACCATCTAATCTAACTTTTCAAACCTGCACCATTGCGACACCATTAGCTTTTAGCACCACGGTTCTAAATTGGAATGACAATTCAAATAACGAAGCAAATATTGTTTTAGAACGTTCGTTAGACGGAATTGTTTTTAATCAAATTGCGGAGTTCGGAGCAAATACAATTACCTATACCGATACTGATATTGTTCATAGTACCAAATATTATTATCGATTAAAAGCGACTAACAAAACGGATTCTTCTAATTACAGTGAAGTGCTTGAAGTGATGACGTCACCAGCACCAGCACCTGTAAAAGCTAGTAATCCAAGTCCTCAAAACGGTTCTTATTTCTTGGAGTTGTTAACGAGTAATTTTAATTTAGCTTGGGATAGCACAATAGATGCTACAAATTATTCAGTGTATTTTGGAACCGACCCCAATAATTTAAGTAAATTAGGTGATGTACCTTATTCCGAAAGCCCATCGTTTCAAATTCCTTTTGATTTGACTTCAAGAGTATATTATTACTGGAGGGTAGATGCCAATAACGATTACGGGACAACAACTGGTGATGTTTGGAGTTTTAGAATAACTACAAACGAGATTGTAGTACACCCGAATCCTGTTAAAAATCAAGCAAACATTGATGTTCCTAATTACAATTCCCAAAATGTGACCGTTACTTTGCTTAATCAATTTGGGACAGTACTCTTAAAAGAAGTATTGGATACTAATGGCAACAGTCAAGGAAATTTTAAGCTTCGTTTAAACAAAAGTTATACTCCCGGTGTTTATATTTTAAACGTTACAGGAGATGATTTGAACAATAATGTGAAAATTTTGATAAAACAATAATTTATTAAGTTAATAGGAGTAAAGAGGCAGTCTAAGAATGACAGCCTCTTTTGTCTGTTAGAACTTGATAATAAACCATTTTACAAAAGAAAAATGTTTAAAGACATTTTTATATCGCATAAATATTTCAATCAAGTTGTGTTTTTGGGTTTAAGGATATGTTTTAAGTTGAAACGGATTTACCTGGTAAAAAGAAAAACCGTCTGAAAATAATTTTCAGACGGTTTTAAACTTTTTGAGAAAAAAATATTTGGATTAGTTTTTTGTTTTAGCTTTTGGGTCCATATAACCATCTGCTTTCATTTGTTGAACACAAGCTTCCATGATTTCGTCAACTGTTGTGTCTACGTGCGAAACATCTAATGATTTAGTGGTAGCACTCCAAACCAATTTGTTGTTTTTCAAGTCAAAAATGTTGGTTTCGATATAGTAATAAGTGTTTTCTTGGTAGTACCCCGGAGAGTAATAAGCAGGAGCATAAGCACCATACCATCCCCCAAATCCGGCACCATAACCAACACCCCAGCCACCTGCATAACCATATCCCATTCCTGGATAATGCATTCCGCTATAGTAGCTTGTAGTTCCCGGAACATATTGTGTTTCTTTGTCGGCTCTAATGAAACGTAAAGTGATTACACCATCAAAACCTTCGGTTTGAACAATTTTTAGTTTTTCTTCCTGGGTAAGATTCAGGTTTTGGTGGTTTAAATAATTATAAGAAGGATTTAGGACTTGTGGATTTATAGAAGCGATTCTGTTTTCGGTTGCTCTTCTGGAACTTTCATCTTTTACCAAGGCTACAACCAATACTTTCTTGAATTGTTCTTTGGCTAGTGTTGAATTTGGATCTCTCCAACTCGATACGATGGATGTATTACTTCCGCAACTCGCAAAGCATACACAGATTAATACGACAAATAATTTTTTCATAATGTTGTTTGTTTTTTAGTTATAATGTAAGTAAAAGTAATTATAATTTGAAAACAAAAACCATGAAAAGCAATAAAAAATTTACTTTTATTTTCTTAATAAGACTTTTTTATTCTGTCTAAATCTCTTTTAGTGTCCTGTTCTTTAAGCGATTCTCTTTTGTCGTATGTTTTTTTACCTCTGCAAAGTCCAATTTGTAGTTTGGCCAAACCTTTTTCGTTGGTAAATAATTTTAAAGGTACTATTGTAAGACCTTTGGCCTGAACACTCCGAGCCAATCCTTTCAATTCTCTTTTGTTCAATAATAGTTTTCGTTCGCTGCGGGCTTTATGGTTGAATTGGTTCCCAAAACTATATTCTTCGATATAGGTATTGATGGCAAAAAGTTCGTTGTTGCTGAATTCACAAAAACTTTCGGTAATATTCGCTTTCCCCAATCGGATAGATTTGATTTCAGTACCCGCCAAAACGATTCCTGCCGTATAGGTTTCAAGAATTTCGTAATCGAATCGGGCTCTTTTATTGAGTATGTTAACAGTTTTTTGCATAGTTGGGCAAATTTAGGAACTAATTAATGAATGGACAATTGTTTTTAGGAAAATGCCATAAATTTGCATCATGGAAAAACAACAGTCAAAAGACCCGCTTCATGGGGTTACACTTCAAAAAATGGTAGAAACATTAGTGGATTATTATGGTTTTGACACTTTAGGCGAATTGATCAAGATAAAATCCTTCAACATTAATCCAAGTGTAAAATCAAGTCTTACTTTTTTACGAAAAACCGATTGGGCCAGAAAACAGGTTGAGGAATTGTACATAAAAACCCTTCCTAAATTGCAATCCAAATAATTTGGAGCTTTTTCCGGCTGTCCGCTTTATCTGTTGCCCCAAACCCTGGGACAACAAAATGCCACTTCCATCCGGGCTAGGGCATTTGTTTTCATAAGATATTAGTTTTATTTATTCAAACGGGAATAAATCATCGAGTCAAGAAAACGACCTTCGTAGTATTCATTTTCAATTAAATGACCTTCTTTTACAAAACCATTCTTTAATAAAACTTTCTCAGAACCTATATTTTCAGGATCCAAAATGGCTTCGATGGAGTGTAGTTTCATTTCTTCAAAACCATACTCAATTACTTTTTGCAAAGCTTCTGATACAATTCCTTTTCCACCATATTCCGGAAAAATCATATAACCTACTTCGGCTCTGTAATGCTCAGGTTTTAAGCGGTAATGACCAATGATTCCGATGAGTTTTTCGGGTTCGTCGAGAAAACAAATCCCCCAATTGATTCCAATTCCATTTTCAATTTTATCATCAAACATTGCGATAAGTTCCAAGGCTTCTTCTTTGGTCTTAAGATAGGGTCTGGGAATATATTTCATCACTTCGTCATTCGAACGCAAAGATAAAATAGCGTCAGCATCATTGGTGCTGACTTGTCGTAATAACAATCTTTGAGTTTTTAGTATCGGGAATGGCAAAAAGTTAATTTCTAGCATAACTGTCAATTGTTATTAGTTTATAGAATTTCTATGCTGAAAGCAGAGTGAAAAGTTGCTTTTGCTTCCAATAGTTGAATACCTTCTTTTTCAAAAATATTTCCAGATTTCTCCACAGTGTCCGAATAGCCAAACCAAGGCTCTATACAAATAAAAGGAGCATTTGGAGTCCATATTCCTAAATCTGGAAAATCTGTGTAGTTTATTTTTAAAAATGGTTTGGATTTATCCAAAATGGTAATCGATTTTGAAGCTATGTTTTTGAAAACAAAAGCATCATTTTCAAATAATTTATAGTTTAAATGCAATTCATTTTTATCCAAGACCAATTCATTGGTAGCATTCGAAATCAGACCTTCTTCCAATAAATAATAGTTTAAAGCTTCTTCTTTTTCGAAAGCCAAACTGTAATTTTCGAAATCTCCCGGTAAATCAAATGCCGGATGGGCACCAATTGAAAAAGGCATTTTGGACTCTCCATTATTGAAAACTTTATATTCAATTTTTAAGGATTTGTTGTCCAAAGTATAAATCAAATGCAAGTCAAAATCAAAAGGATATTTTTCTTTAGTCGCTTGGGAAGCAATTAATGAAAAAGTCGCACTGTTTTCGTGGCTGTCAATCAATTCAAAATCCATTTCACGGGCAAAACCGTGTCTTGATAGTTGATATTGAGCATTGTTGTATTGGTAGGTATTTTTTTTTAGTGTGCCTACAATCGGGAATAAAACAGGGGAGTGTTTTCCCCAGAAGGCGGGATTTCCATTCCAGATGTATTCTCTATTTGAATTGTCTTTTAGAGAGCATAATTCGGCTCCTGTGTGTTTAATTTGTGCAGTTAAAAATTGGTTAGCTATAGTTGTAATCACGGAAACAATGTTTTGTTATTAAATGTGTTGTAAAGATATTTTATAAATCTTGTTTTAGAAAAGAAAAACGGAAATTATATTTGATTAAAAATTAATCAAATTCTTAATTTTAAGCATAAATTTGATTTTTTTTCCATTAATTTGCTTTAGAAACATAAAATTTATGAATTAAGCATAACAGGTCGGGATTCGATTGCCACGCTCAAAAGCATTAGTTTTATAAATTCCCCCAATAAAATCAATAAACACCCACATATGAGAAATAATTGTTTTAGAGTACTGTTTCAATTGGCTTTATTAATTGTATTCAATGCTTCATGGAGCCAGGATACAGCTCCAACAGGGACTGTCCAACCAGTTTCAAAGTACGATTATCATGATGCCTTTGGTCCATTTTTTTATACAAATAACGGTTCGTCAACACGATCTGCCAATGGAGCACCGGGACATGAATACTGGCAAAATAGGGCAGACTACAAACTAACTGCCAAATTAAATGAAAAAACGAATGAAATTGTAGGTTCCGAAATACTTACTTATACGAATAATAGTACTGATGTAATGTCGTTTGTGTGGATGCATTTGGATCAAAATTTATTCAAATCCGATTCCAGAGGAAATGCACTTATTCCATTAACAGGAAGCCGTAACGGAGCAAGAGGCGAAATTTTTGACGGCGGTCACAAAATTAAATCGGTTGAAATTGTTACTACTTCCAAAGGTGGAAAATCAATAGAAAAAGAAGCAAAATATAGTATTACTGATACCAGAATGCAAATTTTCCTTCCGGATGATTTGAAAGCCAAAGGTGGTGTGGTAAAAATTAAAATTGACTTTTCATTTATTTCGCCAAAAGAAGGTTCGGACAGAATGGGAGTTTTGGACACCAAAAACGGTAAAATTTTTACGATTGCACAATGGTATCCCCGCATATGTGTGTATGACGACATAAGAGGCTGGAACACCAATCCATATTTGGGAGCATCTGAGTTTTATTTGGAATATGGTGATTTTGACGCCAATATTACAGTGCCTGCGAATCATGTTGTGGTTTGTTCCGGTGAGTTGTTAAATGCTTCTGCGGTTTATACTGCCGAAGAGCAAAAAAGAATTGCCCAAGCTAAACAAAGCGAGAAAACAGTGATGATTCGTACTGCCGAAGAAGTGGCTGCCAATGCTTCAAAAGCAGGAACAACTTCTGAAAAAACATGGCATTTTAAAATAAAAAATGCCCGTGATCTTTCATGGGCGTCTTCGCCTGCATTTATTTTGGATGGTGCCAGAATTAATTTGCCAAGCGGAGCAAAAGCATTGGCATTATCCGCTTATCCAGTAGAAAGTGCTGGAAATGAGGCTTGGGGACGTGCTACTGAATATACAAAAACTTCGATTGAAAATTATTCTAAAAGATGGTTTGAATACCCTTATCCAGTTGCAACAAACGTTGCCGGAAATGAAGGAGGAATGGAGTATCCAGGAATCGTTTTCTGTGGTTGGGAATCCAAAGGAGAGGACTTGTGGGGAGTTACGGATCATGAATTTGGTCATGGTTGGTTCCCAATGATTGTAGGGTCTAATGAGCGTTTATATGGTTGGATGGACGAAGGATTTAACACTTTTATTAATTCAATCAGTTCGACAGATTTTAATAATGGTGAGTACAAAAGTAAGCCGACTGATCTTCATCAAAATGCGGACTATTTTACTGATCCAAAAAATGAACCAATAATGAGTTCTCCTGATAATATGAAAGAAAAAAATATTGGTCTTTTGTGTTATTTCAAACCAAGTTCAGGATTGATTGCTTTGAGAGAACAAATATTAGGGCCGGAGCGTTTTGATTTGGCTTTTAGAACATATACTGAGCGTTGGGCTTTTAAACACCCGGCTCCGGATGATTTTTTCAGAACGATGGAAAATGTGGCTGGAGAGGATTTAAGCTGGTTTTGGAGAGGCTGGTTTGTTAACAACTGGCGTTTGGATCAAGGTGTGAATTCGGTTAAATATGTGAAAAATGATCCAAGCAAAGGAGCTATAATCACCATTGAAAATTTTGAAAAAATGGCGATGCCAGTGGTTTTAGATGTAAAAACTAAAAGTGGAAAAGTAACTCGTGTTAAATTACCGGTGGAAATCTGGCAACGTAATGTAGATTGGTCATTTAAAGTAGCAACTACAGAAGAAATAGAAAGTGTGGTTATTGATGCCGATCATGCATTCCCGGATATAAATGAAAAGAATAATACTTGGAAATCGGGTACAGGAGTAGTTGAAAAAGATATTATTTTGGATGGATACTTAGGTAAATTTTCTACCAAAGCTGCTCCTTTGAAAATTGAGATTACCGAAAAAAATAGTGTTCTTTATGCTGAAATCACCAATTATCCAAAATTTTCACTTTCACCAATTGGTAAAGATAAATTTGAATCAAAAGAAGCTGGTGTAACCTTAGAGTTTAACGAGACGAAAAATGCATTTGATATGATTATCAGTTCCAACCAAAAATTACCTTTTACGAGGGATTAGAGAAGTTTAAAGGTTTAATTTTTTTAAAAGTTTAATGCTCAACTATAGTCCAAGGTTTAACCTTGGGAACACAATAAAAAAAGACTTGCAGATTAATTTCTACAAGTCTTTTTCTTTTTTAAGGAAGTTTTTAAACAATTATTTACTCCGGAATTTGCTGACTCAAGCAGTGCAAGGTTCCAAATCCCCAAATAAAGTCAATAGCGCTAATCCCAATAACTTCTCTGTCAGGGAAACATTCTGATAAAATATTTAAAGCGATTCTGTCATTGGCATCATTAAAAGTTGGAACCAAAACACAATTGTTCAAAATCAGGAAATTGGCATAACTTGCGGGTAAACGTAATCCGTCAAAATCAATTCGCTTGGGCATTGGCAATGAAACAATAACAGGCGATTTCCCATTTTCAAGCTTTGCATTTTGCAATCTTTTTAAATTGTCTTGTAATGGTTTGTAATTGCTGTCGTTTGGATCCAGTTCAACTATTGTAACAATCGTATCTTCATTAATAAATCGGCATAAATCATCTATATGCCCGTGAGTGTCATCGCCTTCAATTCCGTCGCCTAACCAAATTACATTGGTAATTCCAAGGTATTCTTTAAAAACCGCTTCGTAATCTTCTTTGGTAAAACCTTGATTTCGAACCTGAATGTCGGGATGCATCAAACATTCTTCGGAAGTTAATAGTGTTCCTCTTCCGTTTACATCAATAGCACCGCCTTCAACAATTACGGGTTTTCCTTTGTACATTACTTGAGTAACAGGAATATTTAGGAAATCGCCAACTTTGGCAGGGACATGTTTGTCCAAATTGATGTTTTTATATTTTGCCCAACCGTTAAAATTGAAGTTTAAAGCTTCTCTTTTTTCTCCGTTTTTTACGATAATTGGACCTGAATCACGCATCCAACTGCGGTTGGTTTTATGTATAATGAATGAAACACTGCTCATTTTTACATAAGCCATTTCAAGCATTTCGGTTACTTTATTTTTTTGATTTTCATCGGCAACAACCAAGAATACCTGTTCGTAATTGGCAACTTTTTTGATGAATTCAACAAAAGCCCATTGAACGGCTTCATATTTCCCTGGCCAATCTTTTCCGTTATGTGGAAAACACAATAAAATTCCTTGTTGTTTTTCCCATTCTGCAGGAAATCGTCTTGTAAGTGTTGTCATATAATACTAATTGTAATGCGTGCAAAGATAAACAATCAGCAGAATTAATAAATAGTAATGAGGATTACATTTTTAGTCAAATGCGATTCAAATCTTCCGAATACTTATGTTAAAGTTTTCGTAATATTTTCTTAATAGCGATTATAGGTGCGAAAAGTACTTTTGAAAAAAAAATTAATAAACATAAAAAATGGTAAAGAAAAGTGTAGCTGTTTTGGCAGCATTATTTTTAGTGGTAGGTTGTGATAGCAACAACAATGATTCAGGTAAATCTACCGAAGAAACAGTAAATGAAAACTCGTCAACTTTCAAAGAAATTGGTTCCATAACCATTGGAGGCACGGCTGCCGCAGAAATTAGCGCTTATGACGAAACTACTAAAAAACTTTTTACCGTAAATAACAGTGGTGTTAACCGAATTGACGTTGTTGACCTTTCTGATCCATCAAAGCCTACCTTAGTTGGTAAAATTGATTTGACGGTTTACAATGGTGCAGCCAATAGTGTATCAACTTACAATGGAAAACTTGTCGTTGCTATGGAATCTACAATAAACAAACAAGATCCTGGAAAAGTTATTGTTTTTGAAGCTTCAAATTATGCCCTTGTAAAAGAAGTTGCCGTTGGTGCATTGCCGGATATGGTTACTTATTCTCCTGACGGAAAATTTATTTTGACTGCCAACGAGGGGGAGCCAAACGATGCTTATTCGCAAGACCCGGACGGTTCGGTTTCTATTATCGATGTTGCGTCCAATTATGCCGTGACAACTTTGAATTTTGCAAGTTTTACCAGTCAATTGTCCGATTTAAAAGCAAAAGGATTTAGAATTGCGAGCCCGACAAACAATTTTGCTGCCGATATCGAACCAGAATACATTACTGTTTCTGCCGATTCAAAAACGGCTTGGGTTACTTTGCAAGAGAATAATGGTATTGCTAAAATTGATTTGGCTTCAAAAAAAATCACTCAACTTTTTCCTTTGGGCTATAAAGACTACAATTTGGCTGAAAATGCTTTGGATATCAATGATAAAGACGGTGCTGTGGTTTTTAGTACATGGAAATTGAAAGGTTTGTTTAATCCAGATGCGATCAGCAATTTTGAAGTTAATAATGTGCCGTATGTTGTTACTGCAAATGAAGGAGACGCACGCGAATATACTGGATTTGTGGATGTTCGAAGAATAAACCATTCTTCTGTTGTTTTGGATCCGATTGCTTTCCCAAATGCAGCTTTGCTAAAAAACGATGCCAATATGGGAAGATTGAATATCAATGTGAAAATGGGTGATACTGATGGTGATGGCGATCTTGACGAATTGGTTGCTTTTGGAGGTCGTTCTTTTTCAATATGGAATGCTAGTACAGGACAGATAGTTTTTGACAGTAAAAATGAATTGGATAAAAAAGCATACGAAGCTGGTCTTTATGATGATGCAAGAAGTGATGATAAAGGTGTGGAGCCTGAAGCTGTTTATGTAACCAAAATGGGAGATAAGCAAATTCTTTTTGTGGGACTGGAACGCGCTGATGCAATAATGGTTTACGATGTAAGCAATCCGATGGCTCCAAAATACCTGCAAACTCTAAAAACTGGTGATGCTCCTGAAGGACTATTGTTTATCCCAGCTTCTAAAAGTCCAACGAAAAGAAGTCTGGTTTTAGCAAGCTGTGAAGGGGATGGTTCGATCAAAATTTTTCAGCCTGAATTGGCGAACTAGTTGCTAAGATTCTAAGTTACTAAGGCTTTAAAATAATAAGCCCCTAAGATTCTCAGAGTCTTAGGGGCTTAGTGTATTATGATATTAAAAAAGACTCATTTCTTAAAGTCTCAGGAACTTATAATCTTAGTGTCTTAGCAACAAAAAAAACTAATCAATCGCTCTTTTGGTTATGTCACCAAAGGCATCGATTCTTCTGTCTCTAAAGAAAGGCCAGTTTTGGCGTACATTTTCCTGTAAATCCAAGTCAACTTCAGCGATTAGGATTTCTTCTTTATCATGTGAGGCCTGGGCTAAAATTTCTCCTTGTGGTCCTGCGATAAAAGATGATCCCCAAAACTGAATTCCGGCAGTCCCTTCAATATATTGTTCCAAACCAATTCTGTTTGCAGCAGCCACATACACACCATTGGCAACCGCATGACCTTTCATTACGTTCATCCAGGCGCCATGTTGATTTTCGCCGTATTGTTCTTTTTCAAGTGGGTGCCAACCGATTGCTGTTGGATAAAATAATACGTCAGCGCCTTTCAAGGCTGTTAAACGTGCTGCTTCTGGGTACCATTGATCCCAACAAATTAAAGTTCCAATTTTTCCTTTTTGAGTAGGGAAGGCGTTGAAACCTAAATCTCCAGGCGTAAAGTAGAATTTTTCATAAAAATGCGGATCGTCTGGGATATGCATTTTGCGGTATAATCCAGCTTCTGATCCGTCAGTGTCGATGATATATGCACTGTTGTGGTAGATTCCGGCCATTCTTTTTTCGAAGAAAGGAACGATGATTACCACTCCCAATTCTTTTGCCAATTCACTAAAAGCAATAAACGAAGTGCTGTATAATGGTTCTGCCAAAGCAAAATTTTCAACATCTTCACTTTGACAAAAATAATGACTGCTGTATAACTCAGGCAGCGAAATCACCTCAGCCCCTTGGTTGGCAGCATCACGCACCCAACTCAAACATTTCTTAAGGTTATTTTCGGCAACATCGTTTAGATTCAACTGAATCACTGCTATTTTGTATTTCTTCTTTGACATGGTAAAAAAATTAGACTGCAAAAGTAGTTATTTTTTATCAAGGGTAAAAGTGTAGACTTTTGGTTTTTTTCATTCAAAGATGGATCATTTTTAGATCATTACTATTGATGTTTTGTCTCACAAAGATTGGCAAAGAAAGATCAAAGAGCTACCGAGGGTTAGTTCGAAATATTGAAATTGAAATCTTTTTTGCGACCCTTAGTGTGTTCGTTGTGTAATATTTTTGTTCCAAATAAAAATTGCAAATTTAATCTGTTGTGTAATTTGATAAAATGAAATGATAAGAAGAGCTTGTTTTCAATTGTCTAAAATAAAAAAACCTTCAAAAAAATTTTATTTTTCTGAAGGCATTTCATAATTATTTTAATGCAAATTAAGCTTTTTAATTCACCACTTTAAGACTAAAAGTACCAATAGTTTTCCCCCAAATTTTGAGCCACAGCAAAACAAGACTTTCGGTACCTCTTGAAGCTGAAATATCACCTAAATCTAGAATAGCACTCTCTTTCCATCCTATTTCATATAACAAATTTTTTACTTTGTTTTTGGCGTCTTCATCGTTACCGCATATAAAGTTGGTATGATCTCCATCTTGAAGCATCGATGGAATCATCATCAGTGTACTCCACATGGTGTTTAGGGTTTTTACCACTTTTGTATTTGGAAAACTTTTTTGAATTTCTTCCCCTAATGAATTGGTATTGGAAAGTTCAGGGATTAAGCTCAAAGGAGCCCCTTTACTGGTGTCTATTGGGTTGGAAATATCAATAAGTATTTTGTTGTTAATCCCGTTGCCAGTTGATTGTAAAGCCGCTATTGAAAATTCGCCTCTTATACAATTGAAGATGATTTCACCAAAATTTGCCGCTTCTTCAAAAGTGCCATTACTCACATTTGTGTCAAATTTATTTACAAATTCGATTGCTTTTTCATTGGTTTTACTTCGGGAGCCTATCATTACCTGATGGCCCAATTCTATTAATCTGGCTGCTATTGTTGTGCCAACGGCACCAGTACCTAAAACTGCTATTTTCATTATATTAATTTTATAGTTTGTGGAATCATAAAGTTAAATAAATAAAGGAAATATGCAACTAATTTGAAAATTATATTGATTGCCAGGGCTAAGATTTAGCCCTTATAGAAGAGAAAACACTACCGAACTGGAGTTTGGTTGACTTATATTACTTCATCAGTTTTCTATTGCTCTTATGTAGCGAATTGTTTCGCCGGTTCGGCTTTCGGTCTCGTGTACGGAACGGCTGTAAAATTCCTGCTCCTAAAAAAGGAAAAACTATGTTTGTTATTGCTCTTGGTTTTTTCTTTTTTCTTGCTCAGATAAAATCTTATCTAGATAAGGTTTGGTTATTTTTTCGATTTCATCTGAAGATATATTCAATGCTTTGGGATTATCAGTTAATTGAAACCAGGGTTTTGGAGAATCAAAATTATATGTACCAAAAATAATCACGGGAGTTCCTTTGACCAATATGTTTTGATCGTCTTTCAAGATCCATTGATCAGCCCATTTATAAAGATATTTGGCGTCTTTTTCGAGTAGTCGCAAACAAGAATGCGAAGCCGGGTAACCGGGCAAATCATACTGATGCCATCCTACACCGGCTTTATTGGCGATATTGAAATTCCAACGCAAATCCCATTCATCATTAAACGTGCTGGTTGTTCTTTCGGCTTTCCAGTTGGCAAAAAAAAGACCGGTAGGCGTGGGGTCATTTTTTCGGCCCATATTGGTTGGTCCGGTGTAAATGAGCTCGCCATTTTCATAAACGGCAAATGTTTGAGTGGGATAGGAAAAAAAGACAATCTTTTTAATTGGAATCAAGTAAGGAACATTAAAAGGAAATGGAAGGTAAAACTCAATATCTCCGCTCAAATCCCCGGGAATAATGATCGAATCCTTTTTAGCCAAATGAGTTTTATCCATTCGATTAACGGCAAGAACGATTCGAATTTGAGAGCTATCAATGGTTTTTTCCAGCCATTGTTTGGTGTTTTCGAAATGAAACGAAATGTTTTTGGGTTGTTTTCGGACAATTGTTTTTTTGGACTTCATAACCTCCTGATTCTGATCTTTGCACGAACAGAAAAAAATAAGAAGTATTACTATAAAGATGTTTTTTTGCATGATGTATTTCTTTATTGTAAAATTGATGTTTTTCAACAAGTGAAGTGTTATATAATAACGGCAATTTGTTGTGTTATTATCATATTGACATAAAAAAGAAATGTTTTATAAGAAGAAAAAGAAAAACCCGCTGAATGCTTAGGCATCCAACGGGTTTTAGTTGAATTAGTATTTGTTTTTAAAATTTTACGGCCGCTTTGGGAACATTTTCCCCAACAACTGTTTTTTGGTTAAAGTCCAATTTTGGATTTGAAACCAATTCTATGTTTTTGCAGGCTTCACCATTTATGCTTACCGCTTTAGGGGAAGTCGAATTGAATTCGGTGTTTTTGATCGACAAGTTTTTGCCGTTGTAGATGTCGAATATATTAGGGCTTTCGATATCCAATTTGGCATTGTTAATTTTTATACCATTGGCATCGATAATCGAAAAACCTTTTTCAGCTTTTACGGTCAAGTTCGAAATTTCGATATTCTCAAGGTTCATTTCAGGTAATCCTTGCAGGAAAACAGCTTGAGAGGCACCGTTTATAGTGATGTTTTTAATCGTTATGTTTTTGAATTGTGGTGTTTTTTCATCTACCGGAGCAGCTACATTATTGATTTTAGTACCGCCTTCGGCTAAAGTTTCGGCGATGGATTTTCCGCCGTAATAAAGGTCGAATGAAATAGCCTGAGACGGAATATCAGTCATGAAAATATCTGAGATAAAAATGTTTTCAACGATTCCTCCGCGCCCACGATTACTTTTGAAACGCAATCCAACATCAGTTCCCATAAAAGTACAATTCGAAACGTGCATGTTTTTTACACCTCCAGACATTTCGCTACCTACTGTTACGCCACCGTGTCCGTGATAAACAATATTGTTTCTGATGATAAGGTTTTCGCAAGGAATCCCTCGATCACGACCGTCTTTGTCTTTTCCTGATTTAATGCAAATAGCGTCATCACCTACATCGAAGCTTGAATTTTCAACAAGAACATTTTTGCAGGATTCAACGTCAAGACCGTCACCATTTTGTGAATACCAAGGGTTGCGAACAGATACATTCCTGATGATTAAATCCTGAACCATCAAAGGGTGGATATTCCATGCAGGAGAATTTTGAAACACGGGACCGTCAAATAGTACTCTTTTACTGTTTTGAATACTCACCATTACAGGGCGAAGAAAATCGCGGATAGCTTGATAGTCTTCTTTGGTTTTTAAATCCAAACGAACATTTTGGTCGGCATTTCCGCTTGTAGCTGCTTTAAAATACTGCTCAGATGGATACCAACTTTCTTTTTTATCGTTTAGCACTCCTCCAGAAGCGACTACAGCTTTCCATTGGCTTTCGGTCAGTTTTCCTTTTTTGACCATTCGCCAAACTTGTCCATTACCGTCCCAAACCCCTTTCCCTGTGAAAGCTATATTTTCAAGATTTTTTCCATAAATAGGGGAGATACAACGCCAAGTGTTTAATCCTTCAAAACTGGTTTCAACCAATGGATATAAATCCTTGTTGGTTGAGAATTCAATTAAGGAGCCAGCTTCAGCATGCAATTCGATGTTGCTTTTTAAAATGATTGGACCAGTAAGCCAAATCCCGGGAGGAATAATCACTTTGCCGCCTCCTTTTTTGGATAAGGCATCAATCGCATCGGCAAAAGCTTTAGTGTTCAATACGGTTCCTCCGTTCACTGCACCAAAATCTTTTATATTTACGGAGTTTTTTGGTATTATTGGCTCGTTGATTTTTGCCATTTTAAATTCAACGTTTGCGTAAGGTGCAACCGCCTTTGGATTTTGCGCCACAACATCTTTGGAACAGATTGTCATAAATGCTGCCAAGGCTACGCATAGTAAGCTAACTGGGTTCTTTTTCATTCTTAGTTTTTAGTATTGATATGTTGGTTTCTTTTAAATGCCAATTAAAAAAAATATTATGTAATCGATTACACAAATATATTTAAAAAATGTACAGCTTTGTTTTAATTAATAAAAAAACATCTTACTGTTTTACGGCAGCAGTAGTTGGAGCCCATTTTTTCTGCCATTTCGGATATTTGTCCAATACTTTTTGAGGAGAGTAGGTGTACCAGGCGTAACCGGCGCGTCTTTCACGGCTGACTTCGGCCAATGAGTACAAATATTTACTGTCCCGGTCGCAAAAGAGAGGGCGGTCAGTTCCTAATTCATAATAACGTGTCCAGATAGGAGGTGCGGCAGGGTCATTGACCACTCTGTTGTCCTTGGTTACCGTTTTGTATTTTGATTCAAATTGAGGTGCGTCAAAAGTTTCAACTCGGGTATTATGAATTTGCGATGCTGCAAACCATTGAACGGCACTTTCAATCGACTTAATTATTTTTTTGTTCGGATTGTCCAGACTCATCAAAAACAAAACAATTTCGCTGCTTTCTCCATTGCAAATGCTTGGCGGTTCAAATTTTCTGGCCCATGCCGGAAGCAAAGTAATTTCGTCATGTTGCTGGCACCAGGCTGTCAATTTTCCGTTGTCCATAATCTGCATTTTTAAGATACAATCCAATCCTTTTTGAAAACCTGTATTGACTTTACTTTTTGTTTTGCCATCTATAAAGGCAAAATTTGGGTCGTTGTCAATAATTTTTTTCAGTAAATTCATAATTCCAATATAAGCACCATCGTTAAAAGTAATATGTCGACTGTATCCTTTTTCCAAAGGAAAATATTGTGGCCAGCCCCCATTCGAATATTGGGCATCAAAAATAAAATCGATTCCTTTCAGACAAGCTTTCTTATACGCTTCATTCTTGGTTACCGTATATACTTGCGCCAAATAATAGATGTGGGTGTACGTGGTCTCGTTGTCAAAAGTAGTATGCAAAATTCCTTTGGTATCGATAACTTTTTGTACTTGTTCAGGAGTCAGAATGGCTCTCATGTCATAATTTTTCGGCCATCCACCGTTGTCGCGTTGAAACAGTACAATATTATCTGCAATTTTGCTATAATCCGTCTCGGAATATTGCGGCTGGTTCTCGACCGGATTAACAATATTGCTTTCATCTTTAATATGGTACCAATGATTCACACCATCCTGAAACGGTTTGGTACTGATGGTGTTTTCTGCCGTATTGGATTGCGCCTGTAGCTCAGCGCCAGAAATTGCAAGTAAGGCAGTAAGCAGTACTAATTTTTTGGAATAAATTTTCATACAAAGTTGTTTTTTTGGTTGTGATTGATTTAGGGGTTTATTTATTTTTTTTTGGAGCAGAACATTTGTTTCTTTAACAAGTTCTCTCCCGCTTTCCGTTTCAATCTTATAAGCCAAACACTGGCTTGTAAGGATTTTCACTGTAATCGGGGCTAAAAATCAACATTCTGTTTTCATTACAACTTCTCCAAAGGAGAAAGCAGAAATAATTGATTTTAGTTTGAGGAAAATCACATTCATCCGTATTTTTTTAAATTTAATTTTTCATTGAATTTGCGATTGTCATTGAAATTGCTGTTTAATTATTCCATTCTATTTTTAAATCCTTTATTAATGTGGCGCCACTGCCAATCGTTCCGGTATGCTGAAAACTAATTCCTCCAAAAGGATTTGGTGTAATACTAGCCTCCAATTCTACTTTTTTGACTACATCCTGAGGGTAATTTCCAGTAAAATAGTCAAGCGGATTTTCGGCATGAACGACAATTTTGTTGTTTTTTGTTTCAATGCTGATGATGCAATTCGGACGGAAACAGGAAGTTGTCACCGATTTGCTGATTGGAGTTGCAATTCCGTTTCCGTATCTCATAATGATAAAATCAACGGCATCGCTGTATTTGGTCGTGCGGATAATTCGAAGGGCATAACCGTTCATTTCTTTGTTGTTCATTTTAATTCCAATATCCATGTATTGGGCTCTCGAACTGCTGAAGCCTTGTCCCACAGTTTTGGCCGGAATAGCGGTAAAACTTATTTTCATGTCTCCAAATGAATTTCCAACAGGCGTATAGCGCATACGGGCGCCTTTCGTAGCTTGTATAAAACCAACATCATTTGCAGCTCCATTTTCTCCCGAGCCGTAATACCAAGGATCTTTACTGTTGTCTCCTTCCCAATTGTGTTCGCTGGTATCGGCGGGAGCATAGCTGTCCAATGTCCAGAAACCAGGCAGAATTTCAGGTTGGTATCTGGTCGACATATTTTCCAGATTCGGTATTAAAATAGTAGAAGGCTGTTTAATGTCTGCTTTTGAAATGACAGCATTAAAAATGACCGTTTTTGTAGCTCCTGCTTCGCAACGCAAGTGTTTGGGCGAAATGCTTGCTATGATAAAATAACCAATATCACCTGCGGAAAGCTCATAAGTTTTTAAAGGTTTATTCAGTCTGGAAACAGAGATTTCTAAAGGATGCGAACCTTTAACATCACGACAGCGATACCAAGTAATTAACGATTGGTCTTCAAACTGCATGTCCAAAGCGTAGTCCAATTGTAGTTTTCCATCACTTGTTTTGTTGATTTTAGGGAGTTCCTTGAAATTAGGAGGAGCTATAAAAGAAGGTGCTATACTTAGAACTCGTGCTCCTTCTAATCCCGAGGCAGTTGAAGCAACAATTGTAACTTCTCTGGTTTCATTGCCATTATTTGTTGGAATAATGGTGCATTTGCCCTCGCTGTCCACTTTTAGTTGTACTAGCGATTGGTATTCGGGAGCTATTTTCCAGTTTATTTTTTGTTCTTTTGATTCGTAGTTTCCAAAACGATAAACAATTGCTTCAAGTTGAAGGCTGTCTTTTCCGGTTTCCAGTTTTTTTTGCGAAGGCAGAATCGTCAAAAGTGTCGGGATAGCCGAGTAGTTCTTCCCGGTTTCTTTTTCTGCATTTTCAAGCTTGCTTTTGATACCCATTGGGTCCCAATTATCGTTTCCTCTTAACAAATTGTAGGTATTGTAAACTAGTTGTTTGTTGTACTCGAAGCGATAAGCGTTGAGTATTTCTTTTCCGGTCATGTCAACGGTGGCATTTGGAATGTCCTTGCTTAATACAATTTGATTATTGTTTAGGGTTGTATTGTATTGATAGTAAATGGTTTCGGTGTTTGGAATGTCACGCCATCCCAAATAGGTTACATTTTTTCCGGTAAATTGGGTATCAACCGTAGCGACTGGACCGCCTTCTTTTACAAAATACTGTTGGTCGCGAGTGAAGGATTGAATATCGCAATTCAGGAATACTGCACCTGTGCCAGATGTTTTGTAAAAAGGTTTTGAAGAGTAGAAATCAAAAGTAGAATTAAGGTACACAGCCGTTCCATTTAGAGCATCATCTGTTGATTCAAAATGGCAGTGGTCAAACAATGTTCGTTTGCTTCCCCAAAAAGGCGCTAAATTCAGTCGGCTTATAAAACGGACATTTCGAGCAAAAACTTTATCTCCGTTTGAAAAAATAAGTTGTCCTTGAACAATTGCTGAGCTGCGTTTTACTTTGTTTAGTTTTGGATTTAATGGATACACTAAGTCAATATTGCAGTAATTTCCAAAAGTTATATTTTCGGCGCTCGTACCATTGCCTTTGATGTCCAGCATCGTAAAATTTCCTTTTGCGCCCATAGTCTGTCCTCGGTTTGACGCTAAAACCACATTTTGTGGATCATCTGTCAATCCTTGAAATTTCAGCCATTCGCACTGTATTTCCAGTCCAATGGGAGGTTTTCCTTCGCTTTTGGGCAAACGAATTTCAGGATCATCGGGGTTGTCAATCCAATAAACCCAAGGAGCAATGTATAAAACCATTGGGTTTGTTTCGGTTCCGTTGGTCAAATGTTTCGACGCTTCGTTTACCGAATTATAAATGTATTTGTATTTTGAAACTTCTGCATTGGTCAGTTGACCGTCAATAAAAAAAGCATGAGGTCCCAGTACGATTTTTTTCCCTTTGTAAACAATGTGATTTCCTTTGAAAAGGATGTCTTTGCTCATTTTTTCCTGAGAAAATAGGCCAAACACATTGCAGAAAATAAATGCAATGGAAAGAAGTACGATTTGAGCCGATTGTTTCATGATAATTTTGATTTTTTAATAACGAATCTCATCCCTTAAAAAGGCATGAAATCATCAGGCTTAATTTCTTTTGGAGTAATTCGTATTTTGTAAATAGCGCCTTTGAACCAGGAAACTTTATTTAGGCGGACACCGATAGCGGTTTTTCCTGTTATAATTGGTAGAAAAGAAAATGATTCCTGTAATTCTTGTTTCCCATTTACATAAGAAGTGAGTTTATTTGGTGTTACCACGAAAGCCACATGATACCATTTTTCTAACGGATGAATCAGTTTTTCGCTGGCCAGCGGTTTTTTATTGCTTCCGGAAACTGCAAAAGCATCAAAATACCAGTTGGAACCAACGACCCGGATTTCCAGTAATATTCTGCTTTCCCTGCTTTCCCCGATGTGAAGGACACGTTGTTCAAACATTCCGTTTTCATCGGGTTTGAATATCATTTCTAAGGTAAATTCCTGAAGAGAATTCAGGGGTAGCTCGTTTAAGAAAAGTGCGTCATCATTTCCGTTGAAAGAGACGGCTTCACCATAAGGAGAGTTTGTTATTTGAGGATTTCCGCTAATTTCGGTGGTGTTTGATTTTTCGCGAAGCAAATTGGCTACCAGCCACTCGGTATTGGTTTTCGTTCTGTTTTCGGCATTCTGGCCTTTTGAGGCCAATGAAAAGCAAACGAAAAGTGTTGTGATTAACCGCGTTGCTGAAGTCATTTGTCTATGGTTTTTGAATTTAGTTGAATTGTATTTAATATTTATTTATTGACTTATTTTTGAATTTGATAAAAAAAGTAAAATATTTTAATTAATAATACAATGTAATCGATTACACAAATATATAAAAAATAGTTTCAAATTGTGAGCTGTTTAAAAGTTTGTTGTTTATTCGATGTAAATTTTTTGATACTTCTTAAAAGGCAGGATGTTCTCCCTAGCCCCGATAGTAGTGAAAATCCTTGTGAACTGGGGTTCGGTTCACAAGATTGAAGCGAATAGCGGGAGGTCTGTTGATGAAAGGGCTAATGTTCTGCTCCAAAATAATTGCAAAGTATTTCGGTTTAAAATTTATAATTCAATTAACATCTCGAAATAAATAGCTAAGCGTTAATGATTAATTTTGTGCAAACTTATATTGATTATGAAATCCCCAATTCCAATATCATTATTAGAACTTGCAATAATTACGCAGGACAGCGATGCTCGTGAAACGATGCAAAAAACAAAAGAATTGGCTCAGCTGGCCGATGATTTGGGTTATAAGCGAATTTGGCTGGCAGAACATCATAATATGGCTCACGTTGCGAGTACGGCGACGGTCGTTTTGATTGGTTTTATAGCTAGTCAGACACAAAATATTAGGGTTGGTTCGGGTGGAATTATGTTGCCAAATCATTCTCCATTGATTATTGCCGAGCAGTTTGGGACATTAGGAATCTTGTATCCGGAAAGGATAGATCTTGGTTTGGGGAGAGCTCCCGGAACCGATACGCTGACTGCGCAGGCAATCCGTCCCGATTTTTTTGCAGAATCACAACGATTTCCCAAGAATGTAAAGGCTTTACAGGATTATTTTTCGGAAGCAAATGTTGATTCGAAAGTGAGAGCTTTTCCGGCGGAAGGAGTCAATGTTCCCATTTGGATTTTAGGTTCGAGTATGGACAGCGCGTCATTGGCTGCGGCTTATGGATTGCCGTATGCTTTTGCGGGACATTTTGCACCAAGGCAAATGATTCAGGCATTTGAGTTTTACAGAGAGAATTTTAAATCATCAATTTATTTAGACAAACCCAAAACGCTGGCGTGTGTGAACGTAATTGCTGCCGATACGGATAATGAAGCCGAAGTTTTATCGACGAGTTTGTATCAAATGTTTCAGAATTTGGTTCAAAATACCAGAAAACCATTGCAAGCGCCAGTGGATTCCTTAAGCGATTTGATGAATAATATGAGCGAAGAAGCCCGTTTTCATGTCAACCAAATGACGGCAGGTTCCTTCATAGGCAGTAGGGAAACATTGACTAAGGAATTAAAAGAATTTATCAAGTATTCCCGTGTGGACGAATTGATGATTTCCAGCCCTATTTTTAATCATGAGGATAAAATGAAGAACTTACGAATAGTTAAAGAGGTTATTGATACCATAAACGAGCCGGAAACGGTATAATTTTTTACAAAACTCTTATCAATAGTTGTAGTTTTGTATTCCAAATTTTAGACAAAAAATGAAGATATTATACACTTATATTAAAGAACACAAGCCTTTATTGTTTTTAGCCTTGTTTTTGGCAGCTATCAATCAGTGTTTTTCGTTGTGTGACTCCATTATTATTGGTAAATTATTGAATCAATGTGGGGTTGGTGTGGCGAACTTCCACCACAATTTCGGGCTTTTTACCAAAGCGGTTTTGGGTTGGCTTGGATTATCGCTTGGAGCTGCAATGATGTCAAGGATTGCCAAAAATTTTCAGGATTATTTTACCAATATCATCATTCAACGCACAGGTGCAAAGATGTATACGGACGGAATCCAAAAAGCCTTGGAATTGCCTTTTCAGGATTTTGAGGATCAACGAAGCGGTGAGACCTTGGGGAAGCTCCAGAAAGTGAAAATTGATTGTGAAAAGTTTATCACTTTGGCTATTTCATTGGTTTTTCAAACGCTTATCGGGATTGTATTTGTGATGGCGTATGCTATTAATATCCATTGGTTGTTAGGACCTATTTTTTTGGCAACGGTTCCGGTTGTTGCTTTTGTGAGTTCTTTTTTGGGAAAAAAAATCAAAAAAGTGTCACGGGAAATTCTTGGTGAAACAACAGCTTTGGCAGGGGCCACCACCGAATCCCTTCGTAATATTGAATTGGTGAAAAGTTTAGGATTGACCGATCAGGAAGTGAATCGTTTAAACAGTACCACGATAAAAATATTGGGGTTGGAATTAAAGAAAGTGCGCTTTATCCGTTCCTTAAGTTTCATTCAGGGGACAACCGTTCATTTTATGAGAACCATTTTGGTTTTTGCCTTATACTTATTTATTTTTCAGGGGATCATTAAGCCAGGAGATATGATTACGCTAATGTTTTTTTCCTTCTTTTTGTTCAATCCGCTGCAAGAGCTTGGAAATGTGATTGCAACTTACAATGAAACCAAGGCTTCGATGGATAATTTTGGTGAATTGATGAATGCTAAAAGCGAAGAGAAACCGTTGCATCCAAAAACAATTGGTTTAATCAGTAATCTGAAGTTTTCGAATATTTCGTTCAAACACCAAACAGCAACTTCCCATGCGGTAAAAGACATTTCTTTTGAGGCCAAAGCTGGGGAAACGATTGCTTTTGTGGGGCCTTCGGGAAGCGGTAAAACTACTTTGGTTAAAATGTTGGTTGGATTATATACACCAGAGGAAGGCGCTATTTTTTACAATGGAAAAAATTCCAAAGACATTGATTTAACCGAGTTGCGTCAACAATTAGGGTTTGTGACTCAAGATGCGCAATTGTTCTCGGGAACTATAAAAGATAATTTACTGTTTGTGAAACCTGATGCTACTGATGAAGAAATAAATGATGTTTTGCAAAAATCGGCTTGTCAAAACTTATTGGCCCGTGCCGAAAAAGGATTAAACACAACCATAGGCGAAGGCGGAATTAAAGTGTCGGGCGGTGAGAAGCAAAGATTATCTATCGCAAGAGCTTTGTTGAGAAACCCGAGATTGCTGTTGTTTGACGAAGCTACTTCGGCTCTTGATTCCATCACCGAAGAAGAAATCACCAAAACCATCAAAAGCATTTCTTCCAAACAAGACCAGATTACGGTATTGATTGCGCATCGTTTGTCAACGATTATGCATGCCGATCGAATTTATGTTTTGGAGCAAGGAGCAATTATTGAGCAAGGAAAGCATTACGATTTGCTTGATGAAAAAGGGTTGTATTATGCGATGTGGAGACAGCAGATAGGGGAGCGTAAATTAGTTTAAAAAGAAAATAGAAAAAAGAAAATAGAGAATAGATGAAAAGCCAAACCTAATAATTATTCGTTATTGGGTTTGGCTTTTATTTGTGTCATTTGTTCTAAAAGCTTTTCTGGAATTGGTCTGCATTTGCAATTCTTTTGATGCTCCAAATGCCATTCGATTCTTTGCTGCAAACTTGGATTTTTAGGCATTTTATTTTCCAAATGCCATTCTCGATTTATTTTCATAACAATTTTGATAGGTTTTTGCTAAACGTATTCCCTATTTTTTTCCTGTCATTTTTTTGAATAGGGTAATAATTTCCAAAATAATGAAACCAATTATAAGCCCGATGCCGAATTCTTTTATGAATGAGGGCAGTATGGGGAATAAATGATGTAAAAACTCATTGTTATGTACAAATATGCCTCCTGCAACCATAAGCAAAGCAATTGTGCCGAGAACGGCCAAACTTTTAATGACTTTTGGTAATGCCTGAACAAGAATGTTTCCAATTGTTCTGGTCATCCCAGGTTTGTTTTTACTCAATTTGATAAGTGTGATTCCGAGTTCATCCATTCTCACAATTAAAGCCACAATTCCATAAACCCCTATTGTCGCAATAACCGCAACTATCGAAACAACTGCGATTTGGTTTTGAATAGGTTTACCTATTACCGTACTCATTGCTATGATTACAATTTCGACGGAGAGGATAAAATCAGTGAATATGGCCGATTTTATTTTTTCTTTTTCAAGTTTCAAAATTTGTGATTCTGATAAAGTTTCAGAAATACTTTCGGATTTTGTGTGATGATGAGGGAAAAAGTATTCGTATACTTTTTCGGCACCTTCATAGGCCAGAAAAAGACCTCCAAGAACCAATATTATTTTGATTGCCAAAGGAAAAAAAGCACTCAGCAGAAAGGCGATGGGTAATATAATCAGTTTGTTTATAAATGAACCTTTTCCGATTGCCCATAAAACGGGAAGTTCCCTAGAAGAGACAAAACCGGATGCTTTTTCGGCATTGACAGCCAAATCATCTCCAAGTATTCCGGCTGTTTTTTTGGTTGCGATTTTACTCATTACAGCCACATCGTCCATAATTGCTGCGATATCATCCAGTAGTGCGAAAAAGCCTGATGTCATTTATTTTTAAATTTTGCTGTACTTTTTTAAGAGAACAGCCTGTTTTGTTTGTTAATGCTAAACTAACACTTTTTTGCATTAATTTATAATTAGTGACATAAGTAAGACCTGCTGAATTGAGAAAATTATTTACTTATTAAATAAGCTATTTAATGTTTCTGTAGAGCGAAGTTTAAATCATAATTGTACTTGACTTTTCGTTCCATAAAAAATGCCCCCAAATAGTTTCTAACTTTTGGAGGCATTTCAGGATAAGATTTTTATTTATTTTCTGCTTGATTTTAAAATCGGGGAACGTTATAATTTTCTTGTTGCTTTCCAAGTACCATGTCCTGTATTGCTATGCCATTCTCCGTTAATAGTGTTGTCAGTAATAGTTCCTGTAATTGTTGCAACGTCTCCAATAGTTGCTGATATGATATTGTTAGCTACAGTACCTGTAACGGGTGGAATTGCTTGGTCGTCAAAAGGACGAAATATTCCTTTTATTTTACCTTGACTAATAGCTATATTCAAAGTTCCGTTTCCACCTTGTTCAGTAAAAATTCCTTCATAGCAATAGACTTGAGCGTCTGATTTTTCTTTTACTAATTGTATGGCAGCCCCAGTATGACCGCTGATGCTGATATTGGAAATGATAGGGCTACTACCATCTGAATTTACTGCAAAATCAAATTTATTCTCGTTATAAGAGAAAGTAATAGAGGTGTTTGAGTTTTGTGTTACAGTGTTTTTAGTTGTAAAATTGTATGTCTTGCCATCGATTACCAAGGTTGCAGAGACATTCCCGTCATTATTAAGATTGATTACAATATTTCCAGTTGAACCAATAAAAACTCCTTTGTAGATACCGTAGTTATTATTGTTGTAGGTTGCTTTGGCTGTGGGGGTGTTTGATAAATTGCCGTTTGATGAGTCGTTGTTTGATGATTTGTCATCTGAGCAACCAAATAACATAAGAGTTGCTGTTAAAGTAAGTAGTAGTTTTTTCATAAAAAATAATTTTAAATGTTATTTAACAAAAATAAATATTTATTAAATTATTTGAAAAAAAAATCGATGAACTGTTATTTTGTAAGAAAAAAGATAAAATTATATCTATCGTAATGAGAGTGATTCCTGTGTATCTGAATGGGTTGAGAATTTATGCCTATAAGATTAAAGATATCCTAAGAACAGCAAATCTATGGAATATTTCTGCTCAGGTTATAAATACTAAATTGCTTGTCTAGCCCCGATGGGAGCAAGTATCCTTTTGTCTCGTCTTTTAACGAGGTAAAAGATACTGAGTACAGCGGGAGTAAATCTGTTATGAAAAACTATTGTTGTGCTCCTAAAAAAATAAAAACACAGGTTTTTTGATAATTTTTGGATTGATTACTTGTTGAAAATAACATTCTCCTGTTCTAGTACCCGAATAAAAGTGGTTCTTTTGGTCAATTCTTTCAGTTTGGAAGCTCCTACATAAGTGCAGGTGCTTCTGAGTCCGCCTAGAATATCTTTGAGGGTATCAATTACTGCACCTTTGTACGGAACCTGAACCGTTTTTCCTTCACTGGCACGGTATTCGGCAACACCTCCTACGTGTTTGTTCATGGCGGTTTCCGAACTCATTCCGTAGAATTTTTTATATTTTTCACCCTTAATTTCAATCATTTCACCACCGCTTTCATTGTGTCCGGCAAGCATTCCGCCCAGCATGACAAAATCGGCTCCGGCACCAAATGCTTTGGCGACATCGCCCGGAGTCGTGCAACCGCCATCGCTTATGATATGGCCTCCCAGACCGTGTGCTGCATCGGCACATTCAATTATAGCCGAAAGCTGGGGATAGCCTACGCCTGTTTTTACTCTTGTGGTACATACGGAACCGGGGCCTATTCCCACTTTTATGATATCGGCTCCGGCCAACAGTAATTCTTCGACCATTTCACCCGTTACCACGTTTCCGGCAATAATTACTTTGTCGGGATATTGATTTCTGGCTTTTTTGACAAAACTCACAAAATGTTCCGAATAGCCATTGGCCACGTCGATACAGATGAATTTTAACTGAGGATGTTTTTCAAATATCTCACCAATATTTTTGAAATCATTTTTTCCAGTACCGGAACTCACCGCAATATAATCCTGAATATTCTCTGGTGCGTTTTTCATGAAATCGCCCCATTCTTCTAGTGTATAATGTTTATGAATGGCAGTGAAGAGCTTTTCTTTGGAGAGTTCCAATGCCATTTCAAATGTTCCAACTGTGTCCATATTGGCGCCCATTATGGGAATTCCCGACCAAATGGAAGAACTGTGTAAAAACTTGTATTCCCTGTCCAATGAAACTTGCGATCGGCTCTTCAAAGTCGAGCGTTTGGGTCTGATCATTACATCTTTAAATCCTAATTTAAGTTCGGTTTCTATTCTCATGATGCTAAAAATATGGTTACTTACAAATTTATTGTTTTAAGAATTAAATGATGTGAAAATCAAAGGTAAAAGTGTAAATAGTTATGAACTGTAAATTGTTTGTATTGATGGTTTTTGAATTGGGCAGTTTTTAATGATAAACGAAAATTTGATTTGAAGTCAGAATTTAATTCTTAATTTTACGAAAAAAGCTTACTATGAATTGTAGAAATATATTCCGATTTATTTTACTGATAGCAGTTGTGGCAGCAACTTTTGTTTCCTGTAATTCTGATGATTATAATACCGGAGCGAATGATGTATCAGATACCGTACAGGAAGGAACTTGGAAGATTGTTTATTTTTATGATTCTGGCACTGATAAGACCCAAAATTTTGCAGGTTATAACTTTACTTTCGGCAATAATACGGTTTTGACTGCTTCAAAAGAGACTAATTCTTATACAGGCGTGTGGTCTGTTTCCAAAAGTACAAACGATAGCGATCTACACAGTACTATTTTTAAGATTGCGTTTGGTTCTCCGGATATTTTTATCAATTTAACCGGTGATTGGAAAGTTGTTGAAAATACTGGAACTTCTTTGAAACTGAAAGATGACAGTAAAGGCGATACGGCTATTGATTATCTTAATTTTGAGAAAAATTAGCGATTGGACTTTATCTGTAAATTATGTTTTGGGACTAGCTAAAAGTCCCTTTATTTTTTCTTTAAAATCAATCCGGCGATCAGGGAAATTAAAAGCCCTAAAGGGAAAATTTCCATAAAAGTGAGCAAAATTATCATGAGTGGACTCTTGTACCATTCTTTCATTTGGTTCATCTCGGCGGTTTTGGCAGCGAGTTCTTCCGGATTGGCATTTTTTAAGATCATATCACTATACTGTTCTATGAAATCAGGGAAGAAGTTATAGAAAATAACCAGCCAGGCCAAAACGTAAATTGTTGAAATAATGAACGAAATTCCTAAGCCTATGAGGAATGCTTTCGCAAAAGAGATTTTGCCGTTATTGATATCACGTCCTTCTTTGACACCAACAAACAGAAAAGCAAAAGCCAAAAGCATACTGGTAAAACCAATTATGGCACTGGGTTGCACACCCGGATTGGCTTTCATGTAAAAAACCATTAAAGACATTACGATAGCGGCAATTATTCCTCCAAAAATTCCGTTTTTTATGATATTTTTTGTCATGAAAATAGCTTTTGGGTTTCTATATCAAAGATAAATAAAAAATCAAAACGAATAAATGACATGCGGACGGCCCCAATTACACAGATCTTCCAACGATTTCATAATATTTTAATCTATGTAAATCAGGTTTATCTGTGTTATTTGTGGGCAATAACCTCATCAGGTTCTAGAATCTGGATTAAATCCGATGGATGATTTAATATAAGTTTTGCACCTTGTGCAATCAACTCTTTTTCCGGACGGTATCCCCATGACACACCTACCGCATGCATGTTGGCATTGGTTGCCGTTTGCATATCAATACCGGAATCGCCTACGAAAATTATTTCTTCAGTTTTCAATCCTAGTTTTTTACTGATTTCAATAGCTTTGGATGGATTTGGTTTTTTTAGTTCCTCGGTGGTCAAACCTACTATCTGCTCAAAATAGTTTGGGAATATGGCTGTTGTAATCTCTTTGGTCAATGCATCTGCTTTATTGGAAAATACGCTCAGTTTAATATTGTTTGAAACCAAATAATCCAATAATTCGGAAATCCCGTTGTAAGGTTTGGTTTTACGGGTACAGTTAGTGCTATATTCTTCAATCATCAATTGATAACAATGATCAATATGTTTGTCGTCATTATGGAGTGAAGGCAATGCTTTACTTACCAGATTTCTCAGGCCGCTCCCAATGAAATATTGATAGGTTTCGTAGCTGTGAGTAGGGTAGTTGAGGTTTAGGAGAACACGGTTCATTGCATCTGCAATATCTTCAAGTGAGTTAACCAATGTTCCGTCTAAATCGAAAATAATTCCTTTAAATTTCATTCGTTATATTTTATATCAATCGAAAATTTAGTTGTTCCGATTGTAATTTTCGGATTGTTTTAAATAGTTTCGATTACATTTTCGTGCAATCTTCTGGATTTTGGGGTTGTTTCCAGTCGATTGAAATCATCTTCCGAAGCGTAACCTACAGCCATTGCAAATAACGGTTTGTATGCCGACATGTTTAAGATAGCTTTATATTTATCAGATTCGATTCCTTCCATCGCTGTTGAGTCCAAGCCTAATGCAACGCTGGCCGTCAAAGCGACTCCCAAGGAGATGTAGACTTGTTGTGATAGCCATGTTTTTAAATCGGCTTCGGATTTGCTTGCTTTAATTTGGTTGTACCAATTTCTTCTGGCTTCTGGCAGTTCATTGTCCACCACTTTTTGAAAAGCATCCAAATCATCCGCTACACTAAATACAACTAATAATTTGGCTTCGTTTACTTTCTCTTTATTGTGCATAGAAACCGATGCCAATTTCGTTTTAACTTCCTGGTTTTGCACAAATGTAAATTTCCAAGGTTGGATGTTTATGGATGAAGGAGAGAGACGCAAAATTTCTTTTAAGGCCTCGATTTTTTCTTGTGGTATTTCTTTGTGCGCGTTGTATTTTTTCGCACTATATCTTTTTTGTATTAATTCTAAAATATTCATGGTGTTGTTTTTAATGCTTTGTCTATTGATTGGCAAAGTTAAGGAATAAAAGGTTGTTGTCTCTCGCAAGAATTTAGATTGTGAAATTATATTCCCTGCTTTAATCCGTATTGGATTGCCGATACAAGTATATCGATATTGATATCTTGCAACGTTTTGAATTTAATGCAATACCCACTTATACTTGCTTTGCCGAGCTTTTCACCATATTCACGGGGCAAATATTTTTTATCATCAATACCAAAGATATAAACAGAAATTCCGTTAGTGTTTGCACTTAGACCAATTTGATAAAACTCTTTGGTCTTTCCATCAGCATATTTTATGGTATGCTGCCCGTATCCTATATTAGGATTGGAAACTGTTTTGTTTTCACTGTTTTTACCATCCAGAAACCAGAATTTACAAGCAGGCATTATTTCCTGAATAATTTGGTGCAAGGCTTGCATGTCGCTGCGTTTCGGTTCTTGTTGGCTCGAAATATATTTATGGATTTGTTCTTCTACGTTCATATTAAATTGTAACCGATGTCTACAAAGATTGGCTTTTTTCTTTATGAAATTAAAAAAGCTACAAAAATATTTTCTTGTAGCTTTTTTATTTCGTGCAATTGCTTGCCATTGGGGGTTTAGATTTAAACAATGCTGTTTTATACACCAATCATTTGGCCTTTTAGTGAATAGAGGATTGCAAGAACATCTTTTTTGGATTGCTCATCAATGTTATTTTTGTCAAGAGCAGACATTATATCGTCTATCACACACATGTATTCTCCTTGGTCGATATTCATTCCAAGATGGGCCGAGTGCATATCTTTGCCTGAATACTGTTGAGGACCTCCACTACCCATGACAAAAAACTCTATCACATGCTTTTTAACTTCAGCTAAATGTTCTGCGTCATTTTTTAGAGGAAGAAATCTTGCTTTAATGGCCGGATTCACCATATGGGCTTCTATAACTTCGTGAACAATTGCGCTTATCCCTTCAGTGCTGCCTAGACGTTCGTAAAGACTTTTTTCGTTTGCGTTATTTTTCATTTTGATTCCGTTTTAAAATATTATTAATATTAATTTAAGGTACTTTCAAATAATTTATTGGAGCACAATGACTTAAATAGAATAAAATGTAATTTATTTTTTGTGAATTATTTATAGTATTTATTCTCTTGGAGCATAAATTATATAAAATCAACAAACCCAAATTAGTGTGGATGTAATTTGTAGAAATTGGGGAAATGAAACGTGAAAAGTGTTGATTAAAACACTGTATGTTAGGTCTTTATAAATTTAATAAAAAAATGAATACAAGTTGTTTTAAAAGAAGATTTAATTACTTGGAGTATAGTTGTGATTGTTGACTTCGATTATGAATTTTACTATTTACTCAGCGTGTCCGGGAACATCAGTTGATTTGGAAGAGCGGAAATCTGTGATCCATTTTACATAGTCTCTTAGAAAAATTATAAAATCATATGCCAAATCATAAAGGGAAGCCAAAACAGTAATCAAGATGTTTATCAGCCCTAAATTTTTAATTCTCAATAGTATTTTTATAATAATCTTTGAAATTAAAACTATCGAATCATAAACCACTTCATAAATTGAAGCGAAAAAATTAATTAAGATGCTCATCGGGGGGATTCTATTATTTTTTAATGGAAGAACTTTCAAAATTGGTTCGGTTTTTAATTTTTTTGTTAACAAAAAGAGCCAAAAAAGTTCTTTATTTTTTTAAATATTTGAAATACAAACTGTAACCTTTTACAGATTTTTTATCTCTCAAAATTTAATGTAAAAATAGTTGAAATTTATTTAAAAGCCGACAAAATACATTTATTTTTAAATAAAGTAAGAAAATAGTGATTTTTAAAAAAACAACTTTATTTGAACAATGCTGAAAATACAGATTTGTAATAAATCTGCTTCTAATTTGCGAGGAGGGTTTACTTATTTTCAGTTATTCGTATTTATTACTGTTTTTTTAGCTGCCGTTTTTTTACACTCTACATCCTGAAAAACAAAAGTCCTTGCTTAGCCCCGATGGAAGAAAATATCCTTTTATGTCGGGGTTCGGCATAAAAGATATTGCGGACAGCGGGATTGAAGTTGATGGAAAAACGAAAACTGCTGCTCCTTAAAACAAAAAAACTGCAAAGTGTTACCTCCTTGCAGTTTTGCGGTTCTCGATACAATTTGAAAAGCTATCGCATTTCAAATCTACTCGAACTGACGTAACTCGATACAATTTAAAAAGCTATCGCATTCGTCAGTTCGAGTAGATTTCCAGAAAATGCGGATAGCTTTTTCTGAAAGTCGTATCGAGAACACTCGAACTGACGTAATTTAACTTTATCAGTGAGCCAACTCGGTTTGATTTCTGAAAACGAGCTCGTTGTCGAAGGCATCGAGTAGGATGATGCTGTCCGGTTTTATGTAACCTGCCAAGATCTCCTTAGATAATTTATTCAGCACGTCCCTTTGTATTACTCGTTTTACCGGTCTGGCACCAAATTGTGGGTCATATCCTTTATCAGCTAGATATTCGATTGCCTCCGGTGTTGCGTCCATGGTGATGCCTTGTTGGGCAAGCATATTAGTGACGCTTTTCAACTGTAAGCTTACAATTCTTGTAATATTCTCTGCTGTAAGCGGCGTGAACATCACAATCTCGTCAATACGGTTTATGAACTCAGGGCGCACGGTTTGTTTTAACAATCCAAGTACTTCGATTTTGGCAATCTCGGTAGCGGCTTCGACGCCTCCTTTCAGGTTTTCAAATTTTTCCTGTATAATCTGGCTTCCCATGTTGGAAGTCATGATGATAATAGTGTTTTTGAAATCTGCCAAACGACCTTTGTTATCAGTTAGACGGCCTTCGTCGAGTACCTGCAACAAAATGTTAAAGGTGTCGGGATGTGCCTTTTCGATTTCGTCCAAAAGTATCACTGAATACGGTTTACGGCGCACGGCCTCGGTCAATTGTCCGCCCTCGTCATAACCCACGTAGCCCGGAGGCGCACCTACCAAGCGGCTTACGCTGTGACGCTCTTGGTATTCGCTCATGTCGATTCGGGTCATGGCGTTTTCGTCGTCAAATAGATATTCGGCCAAAGCCTTTGCCAATTCGGTTTTACCAACTCCGGTTGTTCCCAGAAAAAGGAAAGTCCCCACGGGTTTTTTGATGTCCTGCAATCCGGCACGGCTACGTCTTACGGCGTCGCTCACAGCTTGGATGGCTTCTTCTTGCCCTACAACACGGTGGTGAAGTTCTTCTTCCAAATGCAACAGTTTTTCGCGTTCTCCCTGCAACATTTTCATCACCGGAATTCTGGTCCATTTAGCTACTACTTCGGCAATGTCTTCGCGGGTTACTTCTTCTTTTATCAACGAAGTTCCGGATTGGTTTTCGGCTAGTTGTTTTTGTAAATCCGCCAATTTATCCTGTGCTTCTTTGATTTTACCGTAACGGATTTCGGCTACTTTACCGTAATCGCCATCGCGTTCGGCACGTTCGGCTTCAAATTTGAAGTTTTCGATTTCAGTTTTTACTTCCTGAATGTTATCGGCAATATCTTTCTCAGATTTCCATCTGGCGTAAATCACGTTTCGCTCTTCTTTCAGATTAGCCAATTCCATTCCGAGGATTTTGAGTTTGCTCTCGTCTTTTTCACGTTTAATGGCTTCGATTTCGATTTCCAACTGCATGATTTTTCGATCCAAAACATCCAATTCCTCGGGTTTGGAGTTAATTTCCATGCGCAGTTTGGAAGCCGCTTCGTCCATTAAGTCGATGGCTTTGTCCGGAAGGAAACGATTGGTGATGTAACGTTGCGAAAGCGTTACGGCAGCAATAATGGCATCGTCTTTGATTTGCACTTTATGGTGTGTTTCGTATTTTTCCTTGATACCTCTCAGAATCGAAATAGCACTTTCGGTATCGGGTTCTTCGATCATGATTTTTTGGAAACGGCGTTCAAGGGCTTTGTCTTTTTCGAAATATTTTTGGTATTCGTCCAAAGTCGTAGCACCAATGGCACGCAATTCCCCACGGGCCAACGCCGGTTTAAGAATGTTGGCGGCATCCATGGCGCCTTCGCCACCTCCAGCGCCCACAAGCGTGTGGATTTCGTCAATGAAAAGGACAATGTCACCTTCGGCGGCGATTACTTCCTTAACCACTGATTTTAGTCTTTCTTCAAATTCTCCTTTGTATTTGGCACCTGCAATCAAGGCTCCCATATCGAGTGAGAACACAATTTTTTCTTTCAGGTTTTCTGGTACGTCACCTGCAACAATTCGGTGTGCGAGACCTTCGGCAATGGCGGTTTTACCCACTCCGGGTTCTCCCACGAGCATTGGGTTGTTTTTGGTTCTTCGGGTAAGGATTTGCAAAACACGTCGAATTTCTTCGTCACGGCCAATCACGGGATCCAGCTTTCCTGTTTTGGCCAGCTCGTTTAGGTTTTTGGCATATTTGTTTAATGAATTATAGTTTTCTTCGGCCGACGCTGAGGTTACGCGTTCGCCTTTGCGCAATTCTTCGATGGCGGCTTTCAGTCCTTTTCCGGTTACGCCCTGATCTTTTAGGATTTGGGCGGCTTTACTTTTGGAATCAAAAATAGCTAAGATCAAATGCTCAATCGAAACATATTCATCGTTCATTTTTTGAGCTATGATTTCGGCTTCATTCAGGGTTGTGTTTGCAGTTCTGGAAAGTTGTATATCACCTCCCGAAACTTTTGGAAAACTCTGAATGGTTGCGTCTAAAATTTGTTTGAACAACGGAACATTAACGTTTAGTTTTTTCAAAATAAACGGAGCCACATTTTCATCGACTTCAAAGATAGCTTTGAAAATATGTTCGTTTTCTATTTGCTGTTGCCCTAAACTCTGAACCAATTGTTGTGAAAGCTGTATGGCTTCCTGTGATTTGATCGTAAATTTGTTTATGTTCATGGCTTTTTTTTTTATTTTATAAGATTTGAGTTATCAGCAGTTGATTAGTGGCTTTTGCGGGATAGATAAGAAGAATCTTCCGGAAGAAACTTCTTTGACCGAATTTATGTGATTGGTTTACTTGTGATTAGTGATAAATATAAACTATGGGCAATCACTTTTAACTAATCATTTATTGCCAAATTCCACTATTTAATAACTAGCTTTGCAAAATAATCATCAAACGGCATTCCACTATAAATTTACGGACAATTTGACGTTTTCATGATGATTTTTATCATAATAAAAAGACAAAAAGACATAAAATAAGACAAAATGAGCCTATTTAATTCCCTATTTGGTAGTTCAGAAGAAAAGAAAGAAAAAGAAAGTAAAATTAATTGGATTCCGCTTCAACATGCAGGACAGTTGGATGAAATGGTCGCCTTTTCGAACCAAAAGCCCGCCTTGATTTTCAAACACAGCACCCGTTGCAGCATAAGCAGATTTGCCTTAAAACAATTTGAAAATGAATATGCTTTGGAAGATAGGGTAGATGCCTATTTTTTGGATTTATTGGAATACCGCGATATTTCAAATGAAATCGCCAGTCGTTTTCAGGTTATGCACCAGTCGCCTCAATTATTACTGATTAAAAACGGCGAATCGGTATATAATGTCTCACATAGCGATATTGATGCGGGAGAATTGGTAGAGAAATTGTAATAGTCTCTATTTTTGTAATCTAAAAATAATTCGTCTCACATAGATTCACAAAGCATTACACAAAGGATCATAAAAGATTATAGAAAAAAAATCGTGACTCAAGCGGTGGTGAATAGGCGAAGCAATTTGTGGTCTTTTAACTAAGGGATAATTTTTTTGATTACTCTTAGTTTGTGGGTGTGTTTGCCTGTTTCGGCGTTGTAGATTCCAAGGTGGTCTAATCGGTCGATCCTAACTTTTCCGCTGGCGTGGATAATGTAGTTGTTTTCCATTATTATTCCCACGTGGATGATTCTTCCTTCGTCATTATCGAAAAAAGCCAAATCACCCGGTTCGCTTTCTTCAATAAAACTCAAGGCTTCCCCTTGCGTGGCTTGTTGCGATGCGTCACGCAGTAATTTGTAGCCGTTCAGCTTGTAAACCATTTGTGTAAAACCGGAACAGTCAATCCCGAAAGGTGTTTTGCCGCCCCACAAATAAGGAGCGTTTAAATACATAAATGCTGAGGTTATAATGTTTTTTCGTGGCTTTACTCCACTAATTTTGGCTCCTTCAAAACTGAAATTAGCAGAATTTATTTCGGGATTATTTAGAAAAGATAGAGAAGCTCCAAGAGGAATTGGAATCAATAAATTGGATGGGCCTATAATATATTCAATCAAATCGGCATTAAGAATGACGGCATCTGATGAAAGTTGGTTATAGCAGGTTTCTGAAATCGGTTGGAATTGTTTGGTGTCTATCCAGCCTTCGTAATCATCATATTGCAGTTTGATATGAGACCATTGTTTTTCTTGTTCCAAAACTTTAAAATGCTCTCCAAATAATACTTGGGAAACAATTTCACTTTTGTCACTGGCTTCAGCACGAAGTGGAATCATGGCTAGATTACAAATTCCAAACATTTATATAAATTAGAAATTAAAAATATTACGAAACGAAAACAGCTGTAAAAATAGTAATTTTCGATTCGTATTATTTAATAATAGTATTTTTATTTTGCGGCTGATAAATAGACTTATTCTTTTAAACATATAAGTTGCATAAGTTTTTTAAAGTAAAATGTATTAAGGATGTGTAACTAAAAGTTAAAAGTCCATTTAAGATCAAAAAAATATATTTTTTCAACCTTAGATGGACTTGATAAAGCAATGCTGAGAAACTTTTGCTTTGTTTTATTTTTAAACTTATATGACTTATATGGTTTTAAGAAAGTTTTATGCAATATATCTTTCTATAACGAAAGCTGATGCACCACCACCACCATTACAGATAGCAGCTGCGCCATATTTTGCATTATTTTGTTCCAAAACATTCAATAAAGTAACAACGATTCTCGTTCCGGAACAGCCCAGAGGATGTCCTAAGGAAACAGCTCCACCGTTAACGTTTACTTTTTCATTGTCCAATCCAAGTATTTTGGAATTAGCTAATCCCACTACAGAAAAAGCTTCGTTGAATTCAAAATAGTCGATTTCGTCTAAAGTAAGGTTGGCTTTTGTTAATGCTTTAGGAAGTGCTTTAGCTGGAGTCGTAGTAAACCATTTTGGTTCTTGGGCAGCGTCGGCATATCCTTTTATGTATGCCAATGGTTTTAGACCTAAAGAAATTGCTTTTTCTTCACTCATCAAAACTACGGCTGCGGCTCCGTCATTTATTGTCGAAGCATTCGCTGCAGTAACAGTTCCGTCTTTGGTAAATACCGGGCTTAGTGTTGGGATTTTTGCCAATGTAACATTGGTGAATTCCTCGTCTTTTGAAATGATAATTGGATCACCTTTTCTTTGAGGAACGGGAACAGGTACAATTTCATTATCAAATTTACCTTCGTTCCAGGCCTTGGCAGAACGTTCATAAGACTGAATCGCAAAATTATCTTGTTCTTCTCTCGAAATTTTATATTCTGTCGCACAAAGATCAGCAGAAACTCCCATTGCATTATTGTCATAGGCGTCTGTTAAACCATCTTTTTGCATTCCGTCGAGCATTGTATTTGGGCCGAATTTTGTTCCGCTTCTTAAATTCATGTAATGCGGTATCAAACTCATGTTTTCCATTCCTCCGGCAACCACAATTTCGGCATCACCACATTGGATGGCTTGCGATCCTAACATCAGGGCTTTCATACCGGAAGCACATACTTTATTTACAGTTGTACAGGCAACATTGTTGGAAAGACCGGCGTAAAGTGCTGCTTGGCGTGCAGGGGCTTGACCTACACCAGCTTGCACAACATTGCCCATAAAAACTTCGTCAACTAAATTCGGGTCTAATTGTATTTTTTCTAATGCACCTTTTATGGCTATTGCTCCTAATTTTGGCGCAGTAACTGTAGATAATCCTCCCATAAAACTGCCGATCGGGGTTCTAACGGCAGAAACGATAACAACTCTTTTGCTCATGTTTATTATATCTTGGTTTGTTTAGCAAATTTATGATTATTTTGTAAAATTCAAATTTTTTATGCATTTGAATTAGGATATTTTTAACTAATCTCATTTTTTTACTCTTATTTTGTTTGTATTGTTAATAAAAGTACTTGTTTTTAACAGGATGTAAAAATATGTTTGAATTTAAATTGGAAAGACGTTTGAACTATTAAAGCTCAATATGATTATTATTTTTTGGAGCAGAAACGTTAGGCGTATCTGGAAACATTGTTCCCGCTTTCCGTTACAATCTTTAGAGCCTGTTTAAATTTTATTTTTGAGATTTATTATTAGAGGATTTTTGAGTGAAACGAGGCAAATTTTTATAAAATAGCAGAGCTATTGTATAAAAATTTAACGAAGTTGTAGCCAAAAATCGTTATAAGAGAATCAGTAAATAAAACTTAAACAGGCTCTTATATTTTTAAAGAAAAAATATAAAGGATTTCCACTGTAATCGGGGCTAAAAGTTGGCAAAAGGCTTTTTTGGTATCATTGGGAAATATGAAATTTGCGCATTTGTGGTTAAGGTGGTAGTTTCTTAAATAAAAAATGGTTTTTTGAACTGTTGCTATATCTTTGATAGTGAAGTGATTTAAATAAATAGTCGAAAAATATTAAAAAAAAGTGAAGAAATAGTTGTGAGAAACGTAAACATGTCTTAAGTTTGCAACCGCAAATCAGGACACGTTTCCTTGGTTTTGGAGAGGTGCCAGAGTGGTAATGGAGCAGATTGCTAATCTGTCGACGAGCAATCGTCGCCAGGGTTCGAGTCCCTGTCTCTCCGCAATTTATTTGAAAATTTCAAGTAAATTAGCCGAATGTTTTTTCGGGGTGTAGCGTAGCCCGGTTATCGCGCCTGCTTTGGGAGCAGGAGGCCGCAGGTTCGAATCCTGCCACCCCGACAAATTGAAATAATGGACGCATAGCTCAGCTGGATAGAGCACCTGCCTTCTAAGCAGGCGGTCGAAGGTTCGAATCCTTCTGCGTTCACAGAAATCCCCTCAAACGAGGGGATTTTTTGTTTATATACTTTCCTAAAAGGGTTTTTTAAGCGTAAAGTTTGCACATAGTTTGCACAAACTTATCAAGTCTTGACCATAAAAATTCCATTTTATGGCAAATGCAAAAGTTGTTTTAGATACCAGAAGAGCAAAATCTGATGGTAGTTTTAATGTGGTAATTAGAGTTACCCATTTTAAGAAAGTTTACACTATTAACTCTGGTGTTTCAGTTATGAAGAAGCACTGGAATGAGGGAAATTCTGAAGTAGCTAAGGCTCATCCTAACTTCAGGCTCTTGAATCTTAAAATTTCAAAGAACTTTTTTTTAATTCAAAAAGCTATTTTGAAACTTGAAGATGATTTTTCCATTGAAGATTTACGTAATCTTATTGATGGAAAATCCAATGAGAAAGAAGTAGCAACTTTTAAGTCCTTTGCTGATGAATTAATTTTCCAGATGATGGAGACAAGTAAAACAGGTAATGCTTTGGTGTATCAAACAGCAGTGAATAAACTTATTGCCTATTGTGGCAAGGATGTTGTTTTTACTGAAATAAATTTCAAGCTTTTAGATGAATTTAAGCATCATTTGTTAGTTTCTGGACTTAAGCAGAACAGTATTTCTAATTACTTTAGGACAATTAGAGCAATTTACAATAAAGCCATTAAATTAAAGGTGGTTGACAGGTCATGTTATCCTTTCTATGACATCAGTATCAGGAGTGAAAAGACTGTTAAAAGAGCTATTTTAGGGGATGACATTCGTAGCCTTGAACAAGTTTTGTCTAAGCTTGAATCTGTTCCTTCAGAACGACAGACAGTGATAAGGGAATCATTAAATTACTTTTTGCTAAGTTATTATTTAATAGGGATATCCTTTACCGATATGGCTTATTTGAAGCCTGAGAACATTATTGATGGGAGAGTAGTTTATAAACGTAGAAAAACTCACAAGCACTACAATATTAAGTTGTTTCCAAAGGCAGAAATAATACTTTCAAAGGTGGCTTCCTTTGATAGTAAGTACTTGTTGTCGATTTTGCCAAAAGATACTCCTGAGGATAGTATGGAGGCAAAGAAGGTAATTAAACAGTGGATTAAGACTACTAATAAGTACTTAAAAAGGCTTTCTGAAGAGGTTGAAATTAAAGGGGTGGTTACTACTTATGTTGCGAGACATACTTTTGCAACAACAGCTAAGCGTTTGGGTTATTCTAATGAACTTATTGCAGAGGCTTTAGGTCACGATTTTGGGAATAAGATAACCAATATTTACCTTGATAGCTTTGACAAAGAAGTTGTTGATTTAATGCACCAGAAAGTCATTTCAATATAGGTGGCAAATGGTCATCTATGTTTCATTCGACTGGAATAGTCGAGGCGAAATCTCTATTAAGAATTATTTCTTAAATATTTTGTCTTTGGCTATTGCAGTTGTTGATTTTTATTACAATATTTGCATCAGTATCAAGAAGGAATTTATTCCTACCAACCGACTGCTCAAGCACGGTGGTTTAGTATACGGAACAAGTCGTTCAAATGTATGAGAAATCACAATTCTTTATCGCATTTTACGACATAACTAAATAAGTAATCTTAAATTGTTATGTATGAATACTATTATTGAAAAAGAGATTGAAACCAAATCAATCTTACTAAACTCGGAACTAACCGAGAAATTTCTACAAAGAATCGACTTAGCGATTCAATCATTTGATTTTATTGAAATCTATAAAGTTGTACTAGACTTCAAACTGACTAATGCACCTGATATTCGTGATTTTTTATACCAAGCTAAAACTATGACCAAAGTCAGCGACAAGTACGAGACTATAGTAAAAAGTGTGATTCCTTTTCAGACAAAGTGCGTTGCCTGTTCCTTCGGCAAGATAGTAAACGGTTATGAAATTGTGAGTACGGTAAAAGATTACGAAAACGTAAGATATACCACAAAAACAGCTCTATATTTTGACATTACTGGTGGAGAATTATACGATTTTGGCTGGTGCAATGCGTTTCTTTCGAGAGAAGAGGTTAGCAAACTAAACAATCATTGGCTCTCTTAAGAAATCACAGACAAATTTCACACAAAATAATTTTCAAATAGTAATTAAAAAACATATAAAATGAGTATTAAAGTAGATGATTTTAATTTAGCAATCTTAGAATTAGGTTTAGCTGAAACGAATATTCTTCAAACAAGACTATTCGGTTATGACCAACAAATTAAAATGTATAATTTATTTATTAGTCAAAAAAACATAAAGAAATCTTATAGAGAAGGAGTCTTGTATCAAACTGAATTTATAGAAGAATTATACAAAGATTTCCTTTTTAATAAAAGAAAAATTGAATCAACTCTAGCAAAGATTAAAAAATTGAGAAAAGAGTTAATTGATAGCCAAAGTGATGAAACCATAGATTGGGGTACTATAAGGATTTCTTGTCAGTCAAATAACCTTCCAGATATTTTGATTCAACATCAAAATAAAATGAGTGACGAAGTTTATTGGAATTTTATAGCACATTGTTATATCATGTCAGATATGGCACATGCAAATAAATTTATTGTAAATTATTTTTTAAAAAATAAAAGACCGAATAAGCATTTTTTAATGACTGAGGAGGAACGTAGTTTTGTGGATGCTTTACCAGAAAAAATAACTATTTATAGAGGATGTAGCAAAAAAGAAATTAAATCAAAAAAACTAAGATGTAGTTGGACTTTAAAAAAATCCGTTGCAGAACACTTTGCTTTTGAATATATTAACTTGGCTTTAGAAAAGTCTATAGATAAGGATAAATCAAAATATGAAGTGATTGAAAGAACCATTGATAAAAGCGAAATATATGCTTATTTTGAAGGAAGAGATGAAGAAGAAATAATATATTTTCCTCAGGATTAGTTTCTAGTATATATAAAGGTTGGAGTTAAATCCAGCCTTTATTCATTTATATCATTTTTCTTTTTTTCATTTTTTTAATCTCAAAACAAATCTTTAATGTTTATTTTTAATGCTTTGCAGATTTTAAACAATGTTGTAATAGAAGTGCTTATTTCTCCACGTTCTATTCTTCCTACTTGGTTTCGGGGAATATTGGCATCATAGGATAAAAGTTCTTGAGATAAATTAATTTCTAATCTTCTCATTCTTATTTTCTCACCTATGGATTTTATTAATTCTATTTCGTCATTTTCTATCACAGACTAAAATTGCATCTATCTAGTAAAATAACTTGACACATATTTGTGTCTTATTTGAAAAAATATAATATTTGATATTTATTACATAAAACTAAAACAACAGAATCTAATGAAAACCAAAATTTTACTTTGCGGATTGATTTTAATATTACAATCATGTAAATCCGAAATTAACTGCACTGAGCCTATAGATGATATTGGAAGAACATGTAATTTAAAATTGAATCCAGTAGCTGTAAAAAGTTTGAATATAATATCAGAAATTTTAAGTTTTAATCACGAATTATGGAACACTAATGAAAAAAGTGGTCTTGCAAAAGTAAGAGCAAATATAATTTCCTTTAATCTAAATAAAGACAATAAGATTTTTTACATCAACCTGTTTTTTTATAAAGATTATTTAAAAAGCAAACTTGCCAGCTATCAATATTATGAAATCCCATTAAAGGAATTAATTGCTGAGAATATAATCGTTCACGAAACAAGTGTTGAACAATATGGAGAGGTCTCACTATTTGAAATTAGAAGTAAATTTTCAAACGACAAAGCTTTTGTTTTTAAAGTGGTTGAATGTGACGATAATAATAATTTAAAATCCGTGACTTGTTCAGATTCAAGTACATTAACATTTTTTGTCAAAACTGAGGATGCAATAGTTCTTAAAGATGCATTTGTCGATTTTATCAATAATTATGAAACCGATAAGTTAGTTCCAGCAGCAGTTAATTCAAATGCTGAAACAGATGCAAGTACTACAATAGAAGAAAAAGCTATAGAAGCAAAATCTGTTGATGATGACTCAAATAATGATATTGCATATAAATTGAACGAAGATTATTTTTTAGGAAAATGGAAAGACCGAAATTCTGAATTTACATTTAATCCCGAAAAGCAATTTTTTCTACAATGGAAAAGTGGAAATTCAATATTTACTACATGGCATTTAATAGATGGAAAATTATATGTTGGATTAGGGGATAATGGTGCATTATTAAGAGTTTATATTTTTGAATACACCCCAATTGAATATCACTATAAATTGGATGGAGACGACAATGTTTATGTTGCATTTAAAATGAGTCCATAATTTTAATTACCGTCAACAAGTAAGGCTAAAAACAATATGAAATGAGCAATTACTGCAATTGTTCTCCTACTAAATTTTGAAAAGTCTTTTACTTTATAGCATAATATTAACGTGTGAATTAGTTACCTAATTTGACTTAGATTTTAAGAGAAAATAACTATCAAATAAAGAAGTATGACAAATTTTATTAGATTAATTAAATTATTTTTAGCTCTTTTTCTTTTCGTACCAATTTTTATGCTAATTGGATTAATTGATTTTTTAAACACAAAAGGACAATTAAATGATATTGAAACAGACTTAAAAAAAATCTTGCATTGGTTCTCGGGTTACGATTGTTAATTATTATGAAAGTAAATTTTACAAAAGCCAAAATCAAACAAGAACAACTTAAATATCAACATTTCTAAAATAAATTCAAAAACCTTATAAATTATGAAAAAACTATTGCTCCTATTAAGCTTCGTAACTATTTTATCCTGTTCATCATCAGATGACAATTCAAATAATAATGATTCAAATTCAAAATTCCATCCGCCAGCATGGATTCAAGGTACATGGGGAATAAAAGCATCACCATCACAAGGCATCCCTGAGCAAGCATTTTATAAGTTTGAATCAGATAATTTGTGTCAATTAACTGGAGGTATCACTTCTATTTGTTGGAAGGAAGCATTAAATACTTATAAAAATGTAAATACACCAAGTCTTATCGCTGAGGATACAACAACACCTTCAACTTATGAAGCTAGATTTGGCGCAGGTGGTTCGGTCGTAACTTTAAAATTTGAAAGAATTTCAGCAACTCAAATCAAATGGACTAATACAGGGATTGGGATTGATTATATATATGATAAACTAAAGTGAAAATTAAAATCAAGTTCTATAAAAAACAACAAAACCCGCTCACAAGGCGGGTTTATTTTGCTTAAAAGGGTTTACTGAAAATCTTTCTAATTTCTTTTACGATAACTCCAAAATATAACGGTGGAGGAATCGATACTGTTCAACATAGGTTTCATTGTTCGTGTTATTCACGGAACGAAGTTTATCTGTTGGGCGACATGTTTTCTGTTTTCTATTCGGTTATAGGATAGAAAATGACCAGATGTTTTCAGATTTTGGAGTTCCAAAAATGTCAAATCCTCAAAATCCTCCAAAACGTAAAAATCCCACTTAATTTTTTGATGGTTGTGGATTTCTCAGAGTTATCATGCCAGAAGTGGTTTGGCGTTAAATTAATCCAATTGCCTAAATCCGTTGTACCTGTTGGCGGATGTTTTTTATTTGTAGCCCCAAGTTTCAAATTGTTTTTTTAAGTCATAAAATATTTCTTTCATATTCTTAAAGTATTCTAAATAAAGAACTCCAGAAATATCGGAAGGAATTTCAATTTCTCCAGTTTTGATTATAATTATTCTCCTGTTTGGTTCGTCTTGAAATCTTCCAAGAAAATAACCTAATTCAAGTATTACATTTTGTCGAGCTCTTAATTTCCCATTTGCTTCATCATCTGGAGTAAAGAGAATTATTGCAGCTGAACAATCTTTAGCTAATCGTTCAAATTTTGTAATTATTGTTTCCAAACTTACATTCGGTTCTTCTTGAAGAACAACAGGCTCAAAACCCAAATCATCTTTGAGAATTTTGCTTAATTGTAATCTAGCTATTTCGTCGTGACCGTGAACTATGAATATTTTTTTTGAATCATTTTTTACTTTTGGAGTATTTTTAGTTTCAATTAGTTTTTCTTCTAATTTTTCAGGTTTTAAATCTCTAATCCTTTTTGCCTCTTTCGAAAATTCAAGTAAAATTTTGTTTTTAATTCCAATTTGCTTTAAATTTAGATCTATGGAAGTAAAATCAATTTTTATAGAATGCCATTCAGCAAAGTTTATGAGTATTGTCGTAATGAATTCTCCGAATGAATCATAACTTTGTTCATACCACAAAGTCATTAAAAATAAAAAAGCTTCTTCTTCATCTTCTGTATTGTGATAACCCAAAGAAATAACTCTTTTCTTTCTATTTACTTCTCTTCTACAATCCGACCAAACTTCGTCAATATTATTTTCAATTGCATATAATTCAAATTCTTTGGTGAAAAGATAATCGCCAATTTTTAATCTTTTAAGATTTGCATATAAAGGTTTTAATTTGGGCACATTATTTACACTTCTATTTTCGTACATTCATTCACTTTTAGTATTATTATTTTTCTCGTGTTACTTTTCAAAATTATCGAAAACGTTCTGGTAGTACAGCGGGTTTGCTACTAAAGTAAGCCCCTTATTCGGATTTGCAAATGCAAAAAACAACTTTCAATTATGCCAATTGCTCAAAACTGTTACAGTATTGGTGGTATGTTATTGTTGTGAGATTAGTTTATCCAAAATAACGAATCGGATTTGCAGTTCCCTTAATTTTTGGCACTGCTTTATCCATATATAACTTAACGATTTCTTCGTCCGAAACTTGATAACCTTCAAACCCCCATCTTTTTCGACCTCTATCTTCAGTAGCTTGTAGCCATTTTTCAGGTTTAAATATTGCTCTAATTACACCTCCATATTCTGCTAAAACATATTCTGCTTTTTTTGCTCTATTATTGTTTAAAACCCACCAACCTCTTGTTGCTTCATAAATATTTGGTCTTTTATAAACGGGGTCATCATTTTTTCGATTTCGCTTATTATCAAATGTTTTATTTATGTTTATTACTAAAATCTTGTGATTAATATTTTCTTTTTTTAATTGTTCACAATTATATAATATTTCACATTCTTCAACAGTTTTTATACCTTGGTTAAAAGAGTAGTGTCCCGATGCAATATTTGCAATTTTTGCAATTTCAGCAAAATCTTTAAAAGTTAAAAAATCAATCAAAACAGATTCTATAAGAATAGCTTCAGTTTCTTTTAATCCGTGACGAATTATAAAGTGTTTTACTTTTTGATTATTATTTTTTATAGCTCTAATAGTCTCTAATTTTTCCGTTTCTCTAGGATTTATGATTGCTTCATTGATGTGAGAGAAAACTCTGTTGGTTTTGCCTTTTCCGATATAAAATATCTTATTATCTCGCGGATCAATTAAAGCATAAACATATGATTTTAATTCTTCTTGAGTTTTTTGAGTAAATTGTTCTATCATAATTGTTTATTATCTATTATTCTGAATTATAGTTACCACCAACGTCAATCTTTTAAAAAAAAAACTCCGTTTGATTAGAAACAAATATAACAAAATAGTGGAGTTAAAACAGGATTTTTCGTATTTTTAAGAATATAACATATTACAAAAATTTCCTGCCACCAGAGAATTGTGATTTGTAATTTGAGAGTATTTCTAAATACGTTGAGCGCGAGTGGGGAGTCGCAAACGCTTCATTTGATTCATATAAGTAAGTTGGTACTCGTTACAAACGAGCCAGAGTGGTACTATACGTGTGGCAAACACAATGAAACCTTAGCTGTTAGCAGATGTTGTTTTTTTAGATTCTTTGCATTTTAGTCATAATTCCTAAAGCTTCTGAAAATGTAACTTGCGGCATATCCATCACATCCCAATTCAAAAGTGAAATTATTGATGAACCACCGAGTTTAGCATTATGTTTTATTCTTAATTCCTTTACTTTTACTTTAGTTTTTTCAGTTTCGTGAAAATAATATTCCGTACTCTCATTTTGGTAATTTTCATGTAGATTTTTAAGTATTTTGTATAATTCATTGGTAATGTAGTTGGCATATTTTGTAACTTCACCAGTAGAAGCAATATGACCTTTATGGATGACTTTATTTCTAAATTGAATCATTTTAGAATCTATTTTCCAAGGCTCTTTTATAGTTTTTAAATACTGTGTACAAAACGCCCCGTATTGTCTTTCTGATTGACTAGAAAGTTCTTTCCAAAATTCATCTATTTGGTCGTATTTTAATCCTTCGGCATATAATGTAACTTTAGTAAACATTTCATATGCTCTTTCTAACGCTACGGCAAAACTCATGACACTTTCTGATAAACAATCTTGTGCAAACGCATACACAGCAGATGAATATAAAACATCACATAAATTATGTGTAATTCTCATCACTGTTTTATGTCCAAAAGGACAAGTGCAAAGGGCTACCAGATCAGCTTCGACTTCTCCAATTGAATATACATAATTGTTAGGTTTTAAATCTGAACATTCAAAACAAATTGAATAATGTTTCATAACTTTTTTTTATAATATCTGCTACGTCCTGGCGCTACAACGGGTTTGGGGTTAAATTAAGCCCTGTTTTCGGATTTTCCAAATACAAAACCAATTTTCCATTAAGCCAATTATCTAAATCCGTTGGAGTAGTTATTAGCAGCAGGTTTTAGTCTATTCCAAGACGTCTATGCATTTCTCGCCATTCTTTTCCAAATTCGATACTTTCTAATGCTGCTTTTCGCTGTTCTTCTGGCAAACATTGAATACAAGTTGGATATTGAATGCCTTTGTAATATTTACTACATTTTGGACATAGTTCCATTTTGTATAAGTCAAAGCTAGCAGCACATTTTCTACAAGCAGTTATTGTGTCTTCAAAGGAAAGATACTTAATATTATCATTTAAATATTGTAAAAATGCCTCTTTCTCAATAGTTTCAGCGTCATTGTTCTTTGCACGTTCCCTTTGCAGCCAATACCTAACATTTGATAGATTATGCTTATTTCTCCATTTATCTTTTGACACGAAACACTTGTCTTGAACTTCGTATGCTTCATCATTTTCATAAAAAATTGAAATGAGTTCATTTGGCGAATTATAAATTGGTTCGTCAAATTCGTGCTTACAATCCGCACAACGATATTTTGGAATTTTCCTCACTCTTTCATTAGGATTTTTACTCTTACAATTTGGACATAAAAGAACAGGCAGATAATCATACATTTTTAATATGTGATTGCTAAACTCAGATTTGTCAATCACAGGATTTACGTCGATATATTCTTTTGCATATGCTCTTGTTATCTCTGTTTTATATTCTGAGAATTTTCTTGGGTGAGAAAGATGCTGTAGGGTTAATACATCTTTACTAGTACATATTTCACATTGCTTTTTAATGAATTTAGACCTTCTTTCTTTCCAGTCTTTTGTGTGCCAAGAGCGTTGCCCTTCTTTGAAGTCATTCCAAAATTGTTCTTTTGCGATTTCTAATGGAATTTCGCAATTTGCCAATTTGTCCCTTAGCACTATGAGTTCGCTATATGTCAACATATTAATTCTTGGATATTTTTTATACACGTACTGTTGATTAAACTTGCTACTTATCTTATTGTAGTGCAGCGGGTTTGGGACTAAATTAAGCCCTATTTTTGGATTTGTCAAATACAAAACGTCTATTTTTCAAATCCGTTTTAGCTGTTAGGCATTCGTGCGTTTGAGTCTCATTAAATATATCTCATGCTTTTCTGCAATCTTTTCTTTTCCAAGTTTGTCTATCGTAACCATAGATTTTAGATAACCAAGTCTCGAATGACCTTCAACCAGTTGATGCGGAGAAACTAATTCACACCAATTTGGTATTTCTTCTGATATTGATTGTACATCTAATATTATTGGTGGTGTTCTCCACGTTCCCCTCTTTCTCCATTCTTTCAAGTCTTTATCAGTGCAGCGAAAATAACTTAAATCATTGTAACTCGCTCTATTTTTGTAATAATCTCTGTAGCTTTCGATTACATAGATGTTTGCAAGTTGCTTGTTTGTCCACCTGCATAATTTGAATTCAAGATCCTCATAATTTAGCCAGCCATAATTTGCGATGCTTTCTTTTTTGTCGTGATGAGCCCAAAGCCATTGCTTGAAAACTATTTCTGGAATATGTAAAAATTCTGGTTTCAGTTTTATTCTGCCATAATAATCTTCAAATTTTTCAATGTTACCATATTTTACTCTCAAAGGTTTTAAATCTAACCAGCTTTTGCTTTCCATATTGTAATTCTTCAGTTGTGCGATAGTGTGTACATAATGCCTTGAACATTCTGGTGCTACATTGGGTTTGGGGTTAAATTAAGCCCTGTTTTCGGATTTGCCAAATACAAAACCAGTTTTCCATTAAGCCAATTGCTCAAATCCGTTGTATAGCTGTTGAGCACACGTTAGTGCCATGTGGGTGGAATTAATAAAACGGCTACTAATTATTTTAAGCTTTAAATCATTTATTTACAGTAGTTTTACATGCTATTGTTATATGTTAAGCAATACTTCCATTTTGAATTTAACTTGAGTGAGCGAATCATATTGAACTTTTAATGAATGCATCATACTCTCAATACTACTTTTTGAATGAGGAAGTAATATTATATTTTTATATACTTCATCAGAATTACATCTTTCAAATTCAATTTTCATTTTCTGTAAATAATATCCAAATGTTACTTCTTCAAAAATAAAATCATTTTCAGCTGAATGCAGGTCAATATGTAATTCAATTAAATCTATGGTTTGATTATATAATTTCTGAACCATCAAAAAATATGCTTTTAAATTTTCTCTTTCATCAATTGGTTCTTCTTTTGGTGGTGGTTTAAAAGTACGTAAATAAGCAAGGAAAGCAATCACTATTCCAATTGTCCCAATTGCAAGTTCAAATGTCATTTCTAAGTTATAATTTAATTATTATGGTATTTCTTGAGTTAAGACTAAAGTTTTTTAACTGTGCATTTTAGTTTTTTTTGCGGGCGATTTTGCTATTTATAAATTGCTAAGTAATATAAAAAACTTAACGTGACTATAAATGTTGTTACAATCGAAAGTAAAGATAATAGATTTGTTACCGTAAGTTTTTTATCTTGTTTTGCTATAAAATCGAAAGGTTGGCTACATATAGAGGCCTCAAATCTACTTTTTTCCATTAACCTATAATTTATATAAATCAAAAACCACAAATTAACAACAGGAATAAGTATTGTCCACCTAGAAACATTTTGTTGGAGTTGAGCTAAGGCAAAAAATGCACCGATTAAAAGATTATTATAATTAGAAAGATTATCGTGAATTCTATCAAAATATTTTAAAATGTCTCTAACTCCTTCTTCCTCTATTCTTTTCCAGCGTGCGTCTCTTTCTTCAGCTTCTTTTTCACTTTCTTCCAAATCTCGTTTTATTTTCTCAAAATCAAAATCCTCCATATACTATCAAGTTTCTCAAATGTAGTAAATAATTAAGCCTATTGCCCAAATCTGTTGTAGCTGTTGTGTGAAGCCTTTAATCTATAGTTGTCCAAGCGTGTTCCATTCCATTCCAACCATAATGCTTGTCTTTAAATTGACCCATTGCTGCAATGAATTGAGTAATTATTAAAACAGCATCACTATTTGTTGGTAAAATTTCTTCATCTAATAAATCTAAAAATTCATTTGTCGGATCATCTTTTAAAAATAACTTAACCTTGCTTAATATTCGATTTGTCATCCTAACTTTTATCTCATTTAATGCACCATCTTGTTTCTTTTTGGAGAGTTCTTTGATTTCATTAAAGACAGAGTTCAAAATTGGATATATCATATCAAACTCATCTGCTGTAGCTTTAGTAGGACTTGTTTCATTATGTGTTTTTTTCTTTGCCATTCTATTTTTTTAATTTTAAAGGTTGTGACGTAATAATTTGAGTTGCTTTACTGTTAGATGTCCAAACCCATTTATTTATTCCTGTTCTTTCAATATTATCAGTTCTGAGCTTTTCCATACAATTTAGATACTGACCAAGAATTAAATTAACATCACTATTTGTAGGTAAATCCTCATCATCAAATTTTTCAAAATCCTCGAAAGGCTTATATTTATCTGTTAAAATTAGATTTGCTTCTTTTAAAGTTTGATTTACAAACTTAAGTTTGAATTTATTTAACGCATCATTTTGGGATTTTTTTGATAGAACACTAATTTCTATGTGTAAACCATCTAATTGAGCTTGAACTTTTTCAAAATTATGTATTTGTTCTTCTGTCATTTTAATATTTTTTAATTCGGACATTTTCTAATGAACTCAATATATTTACGTTTAATAATTTCTATTGGTAATCTTTGTTTACTTTCATATACTTCGCTCATTAATTCTAAATCGGTATCGTCTAAAATTAATATGCATCTTCTTTGACCTGACCATAAATCAATTGTGTTTTGCATTATATTTTTTGGTATTTTATTTCGAGTAAATATTATCCCGAATTTACCAAAATTATCTGCTAAATATCTATTTAATTGATTGACGTGCTCTCTTTCAATTTTAGCAACATTTTTTAATTCTATTACAATTTGTCTACAATCATATAAATCATAAATATCTTTTAAAAATTCACTTGAGCGGTTATTATAAAAAATTAAATCTCTTATTTGAGTGCCTGAGATTGTTCTACTTTGGTCAGTGGCATAATCTAAATGTGGATATAAAAAAGATGCCATAGTTTGCACCATTAAATCTTCGTATTTTCTATCGGCATTATCTGTCTTTCCTGTTGGAAGGTTTAAAATTGTTTTGATTTTTCTTTTTGAAGAAATAACTGGAATTTGACTAAATAAAGGGTCATTGGTGCAATCTTTTATATTCTTCTCTTTTAGATTAATATAGCTATTTACTATGTCATAATTGTGTCTATTAAAGTTTAATAATTCTACACGATTTAATTTCCCATCATATTTTTTTTCAATATCTTTTATATAATAGTTATCGAAATAATCTTCGTAATTTATCCATGGAGTATATCTCAACCATCGTTTTGGTACAAAAATTATACATTGGTTATTACTTGGATTTATTGGCAAATACGTTTCTTCTATTTTTATTTTTTGTGATTTGTAGTCAAAAATGGAAACATTATTTTTTACTAATGGGATATTCAATTTTTGACATTGTTCAATAGTGAAATCAACTAAAAATGATTTGATTAATGAACAAGTAATATCGCTAATTCTGTCTTTTGAAACGTTATCTATGAAAAGTTGAATTTCTTCAAAATGTTGAAATCCTTGTTTATTTATTTGAGGTATTGATTTAAAAAGATTTAAAATTTCATTTGAAGTTTTTAATCCAATTTTTTTGCCGATTCTAGTTTTCGATGTTCCTAGTCCAATCTCGCTGCATTCTGAGAGTTCTATTAAAGTTTTTCTTGCTTCATCTTCATTACCTTTAATAAATATATTACCAAGATGATTAAAAGAGTTTACAACAGAAGTATGCAATGAGTTATCTTGTAAGGAAGGAATTTTCCATAGCAAAAATGGGTCGACATAAAAAGGAATATCCTCATCAAGAAAGGGAATTGCAAAATCTACTTCTTCTTGGAGAAAAGGTAAGTTGTGAAAATCATTAAGTCTCGGTCTAATCAATGTCATTTTCTACGTGTTTTTCTTAAAGGTTTCACACAACGTTCTGGTGCAACAGCTGGTTTGGGATTAAATTAAGCCTTATTTTCAGATTTGCCAAATACAAATCAACTTCCCGTTAAGCCAATTGCCAAAACCCGTTGTAGATGTTACCAGCTATCATTTTTATCTGTTTATTTTCTGTCTATTTACTTATCTTTTCTTCAATTGGTATTTTGTCGAATTTAAAGTCAACATACTGAGAATAATTTTTTGATTCATATTCAGAAAGTAATTTTTTGAATTCTCTTAAATATATCCATTTTTCTTCACTTTGTTCTTCTAATATTTGTTTAAAGCTTTCCCAATCGTCGAACAATGCTAATGCAAAATTACTTATTGAAAATTTTCTTTGGTCAAAAGGTTCGGGGTCTATTAATGCCAGTAAAAAGCCATTTAAATCTTTATTTAATACAAATTCTTTAATTATGCTTTTTGTTTCATTAGGCATCATTTCTTCCTTGTGATATGAGTTGCCCCCTGTTGTAACCCAATTTGTTTGTTTGCTATTGTGAAATAGACTCCAAATATTATTATCTAATTTGTCAACAGTTGAGCAATACTTTTTAAAATAGTCAATGACGATTTCCTTCAACTCATCTTTTGTCAAAGGAAAGGTATCCGAGAACTCCATATTTGCGTACCTAATTAAGCCAGCTTCAAAAGAATATGGGCTCTTTGCTTTTAAAAATAAACTCTTTACAAAAGCCTTAAGTTTTGCGGAGCCTTCTAATCCACCATAGTAACTAGTAGCCAGTTTATTGTCGTAATTATTAAGCTTATCATATAAATCTTTACTATCATAACCAACTAGATTTGAAGAAAATATATTTGAATTCAATTTTTTTTGATTCGCTAAATGAAATATGGCTTGGATAATCTTCTCGAAATCTTCAGTATTGTCAAATGTTTTGATTTCGCTGAATCTGCTTTTTAATTCAAACTCCAAATTAGCTAAAACCCATTCACTGATTTTAGTATTAAAGTCATTTTGGCTTAAAGTCCTTGCATTGCTGAACTCTATTTCGGAAAGTGAGCCTTCTAGTAAATTATAAGCAAAATAACGGTTAAATTTACTTGGGTAAATTACAGATAGATGAGACCTAGAATAAAAACTAAATGATAATCCCCCTTCAAAAATACCACTTATGAAATTAATTATTTTGTCAATGTCATTTATTGGAACAGATATTTCGATATAATTGCGATATAAATACAGCTCTAGATTAGTATTACAGTTTTTAAATATTGTGTCCTTCAAAGATTCTTTTTCTTGTTTTTCAATTTTTTTTAATTGATAATGATGTTTTTTTTCTGAATCACCAAAGGCTTCAAAATACGAATCTGTTTTTTTAAATAATAACTCATACACAGAAGGATATTTTACTCGTAGTAATTCTAATCTTAGAAAGTCATTAAAAACAACTTCGCCTTTTAATTTGCTTAAATTTAAAATTAAAGCATTGGCGAGTCTTGTTACATCTCGCATGCTTTCTAACCATTCATTTAAGAAAACTGGAACAAAAGAAGGCGAGCCAATTATTTCTTCATCTATAATCCTGTGAAATCCATTCGGAAATTTCTGTTTTAATTTTTCAGCTAGTTTATACCTGAAAACGTCTTTTTTAAAATATGGTAATGAAATTTCTATTTGAAATATTTTTTCTAAGAATTGCTCTTGTTTATAAGGATTATGATTTTTCAAGGCATTTACAACATAGTTCCGATCATAGGCAACAATAAAAAATGTATTGTGAAAATTTGCTGTATTACGAATTAATCGTATTACTTCAACAATCTCATCTTTGTCTAATCTGTCCAAATCATCTATGTAAACAATAATCTTTTTATCGATTTTTGAAAGTGCACCATTAATATCTTCAAATAAACTATTAAGTGATTCAAAACCAGCTAAACCAGTTAAAGCAGTTACTGACGTTTGAATTGTTTGAGTGACTGTATTGTCATTTAAAGAAACAAGTTTGTTAGAATAAGAAATTAAAAGGCGTGAAAGAGAAGAATGATAAGGTCTAATAGCTTCTTGAATTGTCTCGAAAAAATCTTGTATAATAGCTTTAGGAGAATTACTATTCCATGGATTGAAATTAATTTCAATTACATCATCGTCATTTAATTTTCTTTTTAAAAGGTCTATAAAAGAGGTTTTTCCCAACCCCCATTTTCCATTTATACCAATAGCGAATGATTTGTCAAAATGACTAGAACTCACTTTGCTTGCCAATAACTCCGCATAGGCTGTATATCCTAGCTCATCAACTTTTGTTTTGCCAAGTGGCTCATCATCAAAAAAAGAGTTCTCCCCATTTCTTTTTTCTGTTACTTTGCCTTGGATTAATAGGAATAGATTAGAAACTGTAATAAATATTAATACATCTGTGTATTTAATAATTGAAGAAAATGAAAATGGAGTAAAATTCCATACAAAATAAAAAAACCTGTAAATGCAATAAATAAATGTTATTATAATTAATAGGATTAAAATATTTTTTGAAGGATTGTAAAGTCTGAATCGTTTTAAAACAAAGACAACGGTCGCAATTATTACTAACCCAAAAATAATGTCGTTATACCAAACTGAATCAACATAACATAACGAATACTTAACGCTTGTGTTAGATAATAGTAGTTCAATTGGTTTGTGCAGAATTATAATTATAGTAATACTAATTGCATATAATAATTTTTGTCTTTGAAAAATTGAATTATTTATGACCTGTATAAATTTCATTGTCTGTTTGCTGATTTTCTGAATTTACGATGCTGCTTTATGCTTGTCACCAACGTCAATCTTTTAAAAAAAAACCTCCGTTTGATTAGAAACAAATATAGTAAAATAGCATCAAGAAAAACAGGATTTTTCGTATTTTTAAGAATATCACATATCAGAGGAATTTTTCGCTACCAGCTACATTTTTTTGTTTAGAAGAAACTATAAGTCCCTATAATCAAGTACAATTAGATAATACGTTCCATAGCCGTGCTACCCTCAAAAATAAATCCCGCCTAAACAATCATAGACGGACTTATTTCGTAAGCTATGAGGACTTAAAATTTAACAATAAATACAATAACCATTGCTACTGAAAAGGTTTGTGTTAGAGCCGAAAAACACATCAATTATGCTTTTAAATCATCAATTAACCACTTGAATTCCTCCCAATATCTTTTTATTGTTGCTATACTTAATCTTGTCTTTTTAACTAGGTTAGTTTGAATTAATTTGCCATCAATTTCCAAATCCCAACTTTCTAGAGCTTCGTAAATAATGGCTCTTGTTAGTTCTTTTTTATTATCCCCAGTTACTCTATTTACAATTTGCATTTTCTCTTTATGTGATAATTTCACTTTAGGATTAAATAAAACCCTTCTTTCTTCATTATAGTACATTGTCAAAGTTTTATCTTCCCGCCCTTTGATTATTTTTCGAACAGTTGAATGTAATTCATGTTCGCCCAGTGGTGGGTGCATTTTACTAACAATTGTCCTTCCAATAGATTGTAAAAATGATTCCCCTTTATTGGGATTTAATAATGCATACTGTGATAGGAGAAAGAATAAAGTTGGATTCCTGCTTCCTTCTTTAATAATTCTGGGAATAAATGGATTACAAATCATTACTTTCTCTTCAAAAACAATGTAGGGTGTATCATCTTGAAAATAATCATTAATATTATTAAATCTAATTGCTTCTAATTCATACTTCCTTGGGAAGGTATCACACGCTACTATACCTTCTTCTTTCTTTTTTATAATAGTACTGCTTGATACTTTTTCCTTTTTACTATAGATATAAGTTAAAGAATTAGGATTATGGTATAAGTTAGTATCGTAGCTTAATGCGGTTTGTTGGGTGGCTTTTCGTGCTCCTATATCAGTTTTTACCCCAATTGTCGTAGATAGCTCATCGTATACCTCCTTAAAGTTGTCTAGAGTTAATCCGTCCACTTTAACCAATATCCCATAGCCTAAGTTTGAGAGCGATTTCCAGCTAGAATATATATATGGGCTATAAGGAATCCAATCGATATTGTCTGCATCGAGGTAAATTAGTCCTGTGGTGGATATAATATTTTTATTACAGACTTTGTCTTTGAAAAGAAAATTAAAGCGGAATGTGGGTAGTTTCTCGGTTTTTACAATGTCATATTCTGCATTTCCTTTACCAATCTTTCTGGCTTCTTCAATTAATGGAAGGAATTCATTTCCGTTTCGGATAGTTTCTAAAATATCTTCAACAGATACTGTATTTTGTGCAGTCATGTATTTTGCGTGTTCGTATTTTGAAACCCTAAATTCTGATTTTTTTGAAATTTCTGGCAGGGAGGATTCATTTTTTGGCGATTCTATTCGAAAATTAGCGTCTGCTAAAGGAGAGAATTGTGGAGTATATGTGTTTAAATTGTTCATTTATTTTGAATTTTTTAGGCACAGCAAATCCAAGGCGGTGCAAAACACCACAAATGCTGTAATTAATAAATTGATTGTTTTTAGATAGAATTATCTATTAGGAAGTGGTTCTATTTTTTTGCAATAGAAAACAGAATGTCACCAGAGGTAGAAAATTTCAACCCAGCGAAGGAAATAAAGATAAAGTAAATAAATGTTAGCAATAGAAAACAAGCAAATTATGTACTTGTCTACAGGAGTGTTTTTGATGTGTATATAAGCAATACATACAGCTTCTACGAAGTGGTTTTTTTTCATACTTTTTATTTGACTTTTTAGTCCGTATCGTTTGACCACCTTTTAAATCTTTGTATGATAAACAGGTTGGTATTCTGGTTTAACAGAATTCTTGATACTATTATTAATAACTATTCCTGATTAATTTTTTTAGGAATTTTCTAGTACAAATATAGGAAAAAAAACAAAGCCAGTCAAGGGGGTAATGAGCTGTAAATTTGTCTTTTAAGTCTGAAAAATTACTAAAATCTATTTGATTTTTATAAATTACTGCGAATCAGAACTTTAAAAACTCTGTTTAGTTAGTTAGATTTAAATCTAGTTAAGTAAGAGATATTTTATAAAAAAATTAACATTTGTAAGTTGTAAAAAAAGCCAAAAGGCTCTTTTTGATGTGTTTTTTATTCGAAGGATTGCGCAATAAAAGCTAGAAAAGAGGTTGAAGGCAAAAATAATAATTGTCTATCGCTCAAAAAACAGGTAACCTCCAAAGTTGTTAATAAGAAAAATTAAACCTTTTTGATATGGAGTAGTAGGGGTGTGTAAAGATATTTCCTTTTAAATGCAAAAAACACTTTACAGACCTACACATTATTTCACCTCCCCGTATTGTGGGTATAAAGAAATGTAGATTTGGTAGTCCCCCCTCTTTTTTAATCCGATTTATTTTTAAGTATTGAGACAAAATCATTTTCAAATTTTATGTGGGGATTTATTTTATATATAAAAGTAGAGATGACAGATTAAGACATGTATCCGCATAAAAAAATATAAAAAGATTGAGATTGACTTAATTCATTAATTCGGTAAAAAGAATAAAAGATAAAGTTACTATATATAGTATAATAGGTTATTTATGTATCATTTCAGTAGGGTAGATACTATATATAAGGGGAAGAAATAATTTGAGGTAGTTGGGGGAACAAAACTTGATTCTCAGATAGGAAAAACAATATAAATCATTAAATTTGGTGTTTACTTGGGTTTAATAACTAAAGTAAAAAAATATTTATTTTTTAAATCAGGTCAAGGTTTGCACATAGTTTGCACAAGAGACTAGGTAGGGAAGGAACATATGGACAGATAAGGGCTCAGCTGGATAGAGCACCTGCCTTCTAAGCAGGCGGTCGAAGGTTCGAATCCTTCTGCGTTCACAGAAATCCCCTCAAACGAGGGGATTTTTTGTTTTTGATTGCTTTTTAAATTTTCTTATTTTTATGAAAATTTATTTATCATGGTTTCTGCCCTTAAATCTTCTTTGGTTTTTCTTTTTCTTCTATCTTGGTTAAATTGTATTTCACAAACTACTTTTTCAAATGCCTCACCAATTGCCGTTAACGACACGACTTTTGTTAATTTAAAAGATTACAGTCAGGATTTTGTTTACGATATGAAATATGCAACTGACGACAATTTTTTGAAATCCAAAGTCTATGATTGTGCCGAATGTTATTTGCGCTACAAAACAGTAAAAGCATTGATTTCCGCCAATCAACGATTTATGAAGAAAGGATTTAAAATCAAGATTTTCGATTGTTACCGGCCCTTAGATATTCAAAAAAAGATGTGGACAATAGTTCAAAATCCAGAGTATGTTGCTGACCCGCGTAAAGGTTCCATTCATAATAGAGGAGGAGCTGTAGATATTACGTTGGTTGATTTTGACGGAAAAGATTTGGATATGGGAACTAAATTTGATTTTTTTGGCAAAGAAGCCAGCCATGCCTATGATGGTTTTTCAACAGAAATTTTAAATAATAGAAAGCTTTTGAAAAAGATTATGATCAAAGAACATTTTAATTCTTTTGATTCCGAATGGTGGCATTATAATTTAAGAACGGGTTTGAATGATACTGTTTCCAATTTTAAATGGGAATGTAAATAAAAAAGATCCGACAACTTTTAAAAACTGTCGGGTCCTAAATTTTAATAAATTGCTGCTCTTACTCCACACAACGTAAGTTTTCCATAAAATAAGTTTCCGGATAATATGTTTTTCCGTCTAGCTCTGCGGTAAATTCTTTTCTGATGATAACATCTTCAACATCTGTCAGATATTTGATTCGCATTAAGGAAACGGGAGATTTTTTTAATTCTTCATAGTTGTCTTTTAGAAACATAAAAACACCTGATTTTACTCTATTGTCAAAACCATTTGCGTCTCGAACCATACTTCCACAATTTTCCTGATTTATATGGGTAAGGGTAACTACTTTACCGTTTTGAAGCTGTAAATAAATTTTGGAATCTTTATCAAAACAATTAGCGACCATAAAGTCTTTACTTTTTTGTATCAATTGTACTGTAAGTGTAGGTACTCCATCAGTTAGCGCTAGTGAATAGAAAATATAACTGGAATTTCCGGCAAATACTTTTTCACTTACTAAATATTCTTTGGTGGATTTATAAGTTCCAAGGGAATCGGTAACATTTGTTGCGTATTCACAAGGTTTTTGGGCAAAAAGAGAGAAACTTAAAAGAAATAATGCTGTAATAAGTAAGTGTTTCATATATGTAAAAGTTATTTGTCATAGGTCATATATGGTATCGCCTTTTATTTATTGGTGTTTGTTTGTAACAAACTGTTGTTAATGGCGATTTCATTTATGTAAAATTTGTTTAATCGGTATAAAAAACTGTTTCGCGGTTGTATTTAATTGCAAAAATGATTGTTACGGCGATTTTATTCTATTTAATTTTGGTGCAAATTAAAACAATTTTGGTGTTATTTTGATCAGTTGTAAAAAAACAATATAAATCACCACCTTCTTTAATTTTCCATTTTTTTCGGATGCTTTCAACCGAATCAGAAAAGTTTCTGGTCGTGACATTGGCTTTCTGATTTTCCAAATGTTGTTTCATAGTACTTTTGTTATAAGTAAATGAGGTTTTAATTTCAAAAACTCTTCCCGGAAAATTTTTATTTTCGTTTGAGGTGTATAAATGCGAGTGTTTGTGTAGCTTATTCAATTCATAGGAAACACCAACCTGGTCAAAACCTCCTGATTTCATTATGGCACTATTGGGTTCATATAAATATTTTTGAGGTAAACTAAACGATGGTTGCTCGTGGATGTCATTTAGAATAAATTCAAATGTTTCTACCTTTTCTTTTAGAAGATTTACGGTTTTGATGGAGATATTTCCCTCGTAATTTTTGTTTAATTCCCACAGAAGTTCTTTTACTTCGTTATCTATGGCCACGATATGAATGGACTTGATATAGTTTAACTCACTGATGCCAGCAGTGATGTCTAGTATCGGCGCTGTTTTTATTAGAATGGAGTCTGATTTTTCAAAATAAAAATATAAATTTTCAGGTACATTGGGTAAACAGTCCTTTAATATAAAAACTTTGCCTTTAGCATCGTTTCTTCTGGAGGGATCTATGTAAATCCAATCCCATTTGGTACTTGTTTTTGATAAGGTTTCAAAGCTGTCCCCGGCATAACAAGTAATATTTTTACAATTTAGTTGCTTACAATTGTGTTCTACGATTTGGGATAATTCAGTATTGATTTCGCAATGGACAACGTTTTTTATTTTTTTCGAAAAATAATAATCGTCAATGCCAAACCCGCCAGTTAAGTCAATTAAATTGTTACCAGAAACAAGTGTGCTCTTGTACAAAGCCGTTCTTTCGGAAGAAGTCTGTTCTACCGAAATTTTGCTTGGATAAATGATGTTTTGAGTTGAAAACCAGGTTGGCAGTTTTTCTTTTGCTTTTGATTTTGCTGCAATTTGATTTAAGACAGAAATCCATTCGATGTTTGGGAAAGGATTTTTTTGAAGTGCCAACTTTGAAACAGAAGCTCCAATATTTGAATTAATAAATTCTTGAATTTTAGAATCTAAAAGGTCTAGGCTCAATTTATATGTTTTTTGTTATTTGTTGAATAAATTTATTTTCAGGGAAAAATTCTTTGCAGATTACTTTAATGATAGTGTATAAAGGTACTGCAATAATCATTCCCATAATGCCAAACAAGAATCCCGCAATCAATATAATCAGGAAAATTTCCAATGGGTGAGAGCTGACACTTTTTGAAAAAATGATTGGCTGCGAAAGATTATTGTCTATTAATTGCACAACCCAAAACCCGATTAATACATAAATAGTCGTTGGTAAAATTTCAGATTGAAAGTCGGAACCCAAATTGCTCAGCATTGTTAAAATTGCTGCCAGAATTGAAGCAATCAAAGGTCCCAGATACGGGATAATATTTAGAACGGCGCATAGAAAAGCAATTACAAAAGTATTTGGGATGCCAAAAATAAACAAAACTATGGTGTACAATATAAAAACAATGAAAAGTTGAATGAGCAAACCTATAAAATATCTTGAAAGCAATACGTTTATTTTTTCGACGGAATTTAAAATTTTGCTTTCGTGATTATCTGGAATTAGAAGTTTTGCCAGATTCAGAAATATAGTTTTGTCTTTGAGAAAGAAAAAGGTAATAAACAAGACAGAACCAAGACCCATTCCAAAATTACTGATTGTACCCACAACAGAATTTAAAAAATTTGGAATTATATTGAAATTGATTATTGACTTAAAGTTTTCTGGATTAAAAATAGCTTCTGAATCGATACGGTGCAGTTCCATGAAGGCATTTAGTTGCTTTATAAGTTCTAAACTGTCTTTTTCAATTTCGGCTGTGTTTAAAAGTGATAAGTTTTGTCCTTGAGATATAATTAAGGGAATGAACATCATTATAAATCCCAGTATAATTAGAAGATAAATGGACAAAACCGCAATAGTTGCCATTGTATGCCTGAATTTTAATTTTTTTTTGAAAAAATCCAATAGGGGAATGCCTATTAAAGTCAGTACTAGAGAAACCAACAGATAAATTAATACGTTTTGAATTTGGTACAAAAAATAAAATAGTAAAGCTGCTAATAGTAAAGCACCAACAGCTTTTAAAATTCCACTTGCAATAATTTTGGATGTTATCATGTAGTTTTATTTTGATATAAATATAAAAAAAACTCGCTAACAGGTAGCGAGTTTAAAAACTATTATAGTGTTATATTTATTGAGCAAATGCAGATCTTGCTCCACCTGCAACAAATATTGCATTAATTCTAGATTTTTGACCGTTGGTAAACATATACATTCCTCTGTCATCCGTATAGTCCATATAGTTCATAGTCATTTCATTATGGGTAGGTAAACACAGACTAACATATGGATAGGTTGGTACGCCATAGTTTGCGGTTTTGTGTACAGGAGTGTCGGTTACTAAGTCGTTACCGCAAGAAGAATCGCCCCAAATATGTCGTAAATTCATCCAGTGACCTATTTCGTGCGTTGCAGTTCTTCCCAGATTGTAGGGATAACTGTCACTGGCGGAAAGGCCAAAATATTTTGAATCGATTACAACTCCATCAGTGGTCAGAGAGCCACCTGGAAATTGTGCGTATCCTAAAATTCCATTTCCAATTTTGCAGGCCCAGATATTCAATGTTGTGCTTGGGGTCGTAGGGTCAATACCTCCTTTTTTGGAACTTTTCATAGCATCTCTTGTTCCCCACGAGGTTTTTGTAGTTGATTTTCTGATGGTTTTTACTAATTCAAATGTAATTCCAATGTTTGCAGCTACAGAAGCAAACTCATTGGGGGTATTTGAAAAATCAGTGTTTGTTGCTGTAAAATCTTTGTTTAATACATCAATTTGGGATTGGATTTGTGCATCCGAAATATTTTCGGCATTAGTTCTGTATAACACATTAACAACAACCGGAATTACTATTTTTCCATTTACTAAACGTTTGGTCAATAAAGCATTTTGAGTAAAAGCTTCTATTTGGTTCATTCTAATGGCTAATGTTGGGTCTGCTTTTAATTGCTCTTCAAGAACTTCCTGCGTTGCACAGTTACGTTGCACAATTGCGTCTGCTGAAGGAGAGGAAGAATTTTGATCATCATTTTGACATGAAAAAAGCATTATTAATGCTGCCAGGGGTAAAAATATTTTCTTCATAATTTACTTGATTATCAGTTAATTGTATGCAATTTACGATTATTTAATGTTAAAATGTAAAAAATGATTGTTTTTTATTTCAGCATATTTCATGATTTAATTTGAGTACTTTTTTGAAGTATTTAGAAAAAATGCAGCATAAAAAAACTCGCTAGTTCATAGCGAGTTTTTGACATCATTATTAAAATCAGTTATTGACCAAAAGCAGCTCTTGCTCCCCCAGAAACAAATAATGCGCTCATTCTTGATTTTTGTCCATTGGTAAACATATACATTGCTCCATCGTCAGTGTAATCCATATAGTTCATTGTCATTTCGTTATGAGCAGGAAGACATGTACTTACATATGGATAAGCAGGTACTCCATAATTTGCTGTTTTCGCAACTGGAGTGTCGGCAACAAGATCGTCCCCACATGATGCATCCCCCCAGATATGTCTAAGGTTCATCCAGTGACCTACTTCATGACTGGCAGTTCTTCCCAGATTGTAAGGAGCATTTGCAGATCCGGATAATCCAAAATATCTTGAATCGATAACAACTCCATCAGTAGCTGATGAGCCACCTGGGAATTGGGCATATCCTAAAATTCCGCCTCCAATGGTACAAGCCCACAAGTTAAGGTTAGTGGTTGGAGATGTAGGGTCAAGTCCTCCTTGTTTGGTTTTTTTCATGGCATCTCTTGTGCCCCATGAGGTTTTTGTAGTTGATTTTCGATTGATTTTTACTAACTCAAATGTGATTCCAATATTTGCCGCAACAGGAGAAAATTCTGCTGGAACTTTTGAAAAATCAGTGTTTGTAGCAGTGTAGTCTTTGTTTAATACATCAATTTGAGATTGAATTTGAGCATCCGAAATATTTTCTGAAGCAGTTCTGTACAAAACGTTTACTACTACAGGAATTACTACTTTGCCATTTACTAAACGTTTGGTTAATAAGGCATTTTGAGTGAAAGCTTCGATTTGATTCATTCTAATGGCTAAAGTTGGATCGGCTTTTAATTGCTCTTCAAAAACTTCTTGTGTTGCACATTTTCTTTGTGTAACAGCATTAGCTAAATCGTTTGTAGAGTCACCTTGTTCGTTTTGACACGAAAACAGCATCAGTGCAGCTGCAGCTGATAAAATTAATTTTTTCATTTGGTAGTGGTTTTTGTTATAAAAATGTTTATATGGTTAATTATTTTACAATTTTATAACAAAATTAAATTAATAGCAATATTTTTTAACAAATTTTTTTACCGATTTTAGAAAATAGTTGATTTTATTGACTTTGTATACAGTAATTTAGGTGAAATTACGTAGTTAAAATCTTAATAATTATTTAAAAAAGAAGTAGATTTGATTAAAAGCCGATTGTTTTTTGAAGTCGTTTTTTGTGTCTAAAAAACAGGAGACAGTATGATCTGTTAGCAGTAAATTGAAAATTAATGCGTTATGAGGTATTTTATTACTTAAAAAATTAATTTGTAAAGATGTAATTCAGAATATTGGCACCCATTTTTAGTGCTTTTTCCCTAACTTCTAAAGGATCATTATGAACTTCAGCATCTTCCCAGCCATCCCCAAGGTCACATTCGTAAGTGTAAAGAAGAACCAATTTATTTTCGATGAATATTCCAAATGCCTGTGGTCTTTTCCCATCGTGTTCATGGATTTTAGGTAAGCCATTTGGGAAAGCAAAAGGTTTTTGAAATATTGGGTGGCTAGACGGAATTTCGACTAAATCATTATCAGGAAATAGTTTTTTGATTTCTTTACGAATGTATTGATCCATTCCGTAATTGTCATCAATATGAAGGAAGCCTCCTCCCAAGAGATATTTTCTTAGGTTTATTGCGTCACTTTCACTAAAAACCACATTTCCGTGGCCTGTCATGTGTACAAATGGATAGGAAAAAAGATCAGGACTGCCCGGTTCTACGGTTCTTGGTTTTGGGTTTATTCGTGTGTTTATATTGGCATTACAGTACTTTATCAAATTAGGTAGCGAAGTTGGATTCGCATACCAATCGCCTCCGCCGCTGTATTTCAACAAAGCAATTTCTTGTGAAAAACAGTTTATCGAAATGGAAAGTAAAAAGAATAATACCGCTTTTTTCATAGATTGTAGAATTGAACTTTAAAATCTAATCTTCGTTTGTGAACACAACACTATGACAAGCAACTATCGCGGCAGTCTCTGTTCGTAATCTAGTTTCGCCCAAAGAAACGGGAATGTAATTGTTTTCTAATGCCAATTCGATTTCTTTGGTTGAAAAATCGCCTTCAGGACCGATCAAAATAGTGTAATCTGTTTTGGGTTGAAGTATCGATTTTAATGACTTTTTATTTGTTTCCTCGCAATGGGCGATTAATTTTTGTCCCGATTTATCGTTTTTTATGAATTCTTTCAACGTAATTGCAGGATTCAATTTAGGGAGAAACACTTGATTGCATTGTTTCATTGCAGAAAGAATAATTTTTTCAAATCTTTCCGGATTTATTACTTTTCGTTCAGAGCGGTCACAAATAATTGGAGTTATTTCATGGATTCCGATTTCGGTTGCTTTTTCAAGGAACCATTCGTAACGGTCATTCATTTTGGTTGGTGCGACCGCCAAATGTAGTTTTTGTTTTGGTGCTTCTGCTTTTTCTATTTCCAAAATTCGAACGGAACATTTATTGTCAGAAGCTAAAGTGATTTCCGTTTTAAATAAAAGACCAGAACCGTTGGTTACAAATAGAATGTCGCTGTCTTTTTTGCGCAAAACTTTGACTATATGCTTACTTTCTTCTTTGTCAAAAGAAAAGCTTTCGGTTGTTTTGTCTATTGAAGGGTTGTAAAATAACTGCATAATTAAAATTCTATTCTGGCTTTTGAAACAACTTCAGAGGTTTCAAATCTTTGTGCTAAAAACTTTTGATACCCTACAATCCCAATCATGGCGGCGTTGTCAGTAGTATATTCAAATTTCGGGATATATGTTTTCCAGCCGTATTTTGTTTCTGTTTCTTTCAAAGTATTTCGAATTCCTGAATTGGCCGAAACTCCACCACCAATAGCAACCTGGTTGATTCCGGTTTCTTTTACGGCAATTTTAATTTTATCCATTAAAATTTCGATAATGGTGTTTTGAATCGAGGCGCAGATATCGTTAATATTTTTTTCGATGAACCCTGGATCTTCTGCTTTTTTCTTTTGAATAAAATATAAAATAGCGGTTTTTAATCCAGAAAAACTGAAATCCAATCCGGGAACTTTTGGCTTTGTAAAAGGGAATGCTTTTGGGTTACCCAATTGTGCATATTTGTCAACCAAGGGACCTCCAGGATAAGGAAGGCCAAGTATTTTGGCACTTTTATCAAAAGCTTCGCCAACGGCATCGTCCGTAGTTTCACCAATAATTGTTAAGTCAAAAAAGTCGTCAACACGAACAATTTGGGTATGCCCACCGCTTATGGTTAATGCCAAAAATGGAAAGGTAGGTTTGTTGTAGCCTTCTTCGTCTATAAAATGTGCCAAAATATGGGCGTGCATGTGGTTTACCGCAATAAGGGGAATTCCCAATGCAAGTGCCATTGATTTTGCAAAAGAACTTCCCACTAATAACGACCCCATAAGTCCGGGACCTTGCGTAAAAGCAATTGCGGATAATTGTTCTTTTTTAATATTAGCTTTTTTTAATGCAGCTTCGATTACCGGAACAATATTTTGTTGGTGAGCGCGAGAAGCAAGTTCAGGTACTACACCACCGTATTGGTTATGAATTTGTTGATTGGCTACAACATTTGAGAGTACTTTGTCGTTACATAATACTGCAGCGGCAGTGTCATCACAAGAACTTTCTATAGCCAATATATAAACGTCTGGAATTTGCATATAAACAGATGATTTTTGAAGTATATTTGATGAATTACTATAAAAAATAGTAATTTTACAGCTGTGCCAAAATTAAAGATTTTTTAGTTAAGGTAGTGTTATTTCTAAAGGCAAATTAATTATTTGTGCTAAAACAAAAAATCAATTCTCATCAAAAAGATTAAAAAAATAGTATTCCGTACTCTCCTTGGACTAATATTATTATTGTTGGTGCTATTTATTGCCCTTACTTTACCGGTCGTTCAGACTAAAATGGCGCAGTATTTTATGAAAAGCATCAATGAGGATTATGGACTTAATATGAGCATTGATGAAGTACAGGTAACACTTTTTGGAGGGGTTAAACTTAAAAAAGCATTGATTATAGACCACCACAAAGACACTTTGATTTATGTAAAAAGATTGAATACGTCTTTTTTGGGAGCTAAAAAGATTTTGGACGGTGATTTGATTTTTGGTGATTTGGCAATGGACGGGGTTCTTTTTAATATGAAAACGTATAAAAACGAAAAGAAAACCAATCTGGATTACTTTGTGGATGCTTTTGGTACAAGCAAAAAACCTTCCAAAAAACACTTCTTGTTAACTGCGACGTCTATTGATTTGTCAAACGGACGATATGTTTTGACAGATGAAAACCATGAAACAAAAAAATCAGTTGATTTTACCAAATTGAATTTATCGGTTACCAATTTCAAGGTTTATGGACCTGAAGTGTACGCCAATATTCAAAAAATGTCTTTTTTGGATCACAGAGGGCTTTTTGTGAAAAACCTGAAAGGAAATTATAGTTTTACGCAGCAGCACATGATATTGGACAAAATGGAGATTGAAACCAAAGAGTCCAGTGTAAAAGGATATGCTGCGTTGAATTACGAGATTGATGATTTTGCTGATTTTGTGAATAAAGTAGAGTTTGACTTTAAGTTGAAACAATCAAAAATTGCTTCCAATGATGTCCGGAATTTTTATAATGAATTAGGAAAGAATCAATATTTCAAAATTAGATCACACATTACCGGACCTTTAAATAACTTGAAACTTCTTGATTTATATTTAAAAGATAATAAAGGAACAAAAATCGCTGGTTTTATAAATTTTAAAAATCTTTTGGGAGAAAAGGATCAAAAATTCTACATGAATGGAAAGTTTGATCAACTGAACTCAAATTATGAAGATTTAGTAGGTATACTGCCAAATGTTTTAGGTAAAAAATTACCGGTAGTTATAAAGAAATTCGGAAACGTATCATTAGTAGGGAATACACAAGTTACTACAACTTCTATTCGTGCAAATTTAGCGGCAAACACTGCTTTGGGAGCTGTAAAATCAAAATTTATTATCAATAATATGGATCAAAGCGACAAAGCTGCTTACACGGGTTATGTTGTTTTGAGCGATTTTAATATCGGCAATTTATTGGAAAACAAAGATTTATCGAAAATAAGCTTAAATATTGATGTTGATGGCCACGGTTTTTCAGAGAAATATTTGGATACCTCAGTAAAAGGAATGGTCTCAAGTATTGCTTATAATGGCTATAATTATAAAAATGTTGCGGTAAATGGTAATTTCAAATTACCTATCTATAAAGGATCAATTATTGTAAACGATCCAAATTTGAAAATGAATTTTGACGGATTGGTAGATTTAAGCAAAAAAGAAAGTCAATACGATTTCAAGATTAAAATTGACAAAGCTGAGTTGAACAAATTGAATTTTGTAAAAGATAGTGTAGCCAAATTTAATGGAGACATCGTAGTCAATTGCCAGGGAAATACTTTGGATGATATGCATGGAAATATTTTCGTGCAGACTGCAACTTATACCAACCCTAAAAACACTTATCAATTCAATGATTTTGATTTAAATTCAAGCTTCGATGAAAAGAGGGTTCGAACTATAGAAATAACAGCTCCGGATATTACTCATGGTACGATTGTAGGGAAGTATAAATTTTCCGAATTGAAAGGATTGGTTTCAAATTCATTGGGTAGCCTTTATACTAATTATAAGCCTATTCCGGTAAAAAAAGGTCAATTCCTGAAATTCAATTTTGAAGTATATAATAAGATAGTGGAATTGTTTTTTCCTGATATAACGCTAAGTGAAAACACTGTAGTAAAGGGAAATATTAATTCAGATAACAATGAATTTAAATTCAATTTTAATTCACCAAATATAAAAGCTGCCGAAAATTCTTTTGATAATATCAGGATTTCGATTGATAATAAAAATCCATTGTATAATGCTTATATTGAGTTGGATAGCATTAAAACTAAAATGTATAAAATACGTGATTTTAGTTTGATCAATGTTACTTCCAAAGATACTTTGTTTTTTAGAACCGAGTTTAAGGGTGGTTCAAAAGGCGACGATTATTTTAATCTGGATTTATACCATACTATTAATAAGGAGAATAAAAACGTGGTTGGTTTCAGTAAATCGGAAATTAAACTAAAAAACAGTCTCTGGTTTCTGAATGAGTTGAATAGATCGAATAACCGTTTGATTTTCGATAAAAATTTAAAAGAATTTAAATTGGATGATTTTATATTTTCCAATAAAGAACAGGAAGTTAAACTTGATGGTGAGTTCAAAGGGAATTATTACAAAGACCTTAACCTCGAGTTCAGGAATTTTGATATCAATTCGTTGACATCGGCCCAGCAAAGTTTTGATATTCATGGAAATTTAAGTGGTAAAATTAATTACAATCAAAACAAACAAATTTATAAACCTACAGCTTCCTTGCGAATTGACAGTTTGAAGGTTAATAAATACGATTTGGGAGTTTTGAATTTTGATATAACAGGTGATGAAACTTTCAAAAAATTCACCTTGTATTCTACGATTGAAAATAAAGATGTGGAATCTTTTAACGCCGATGGAGGTTTTGAGATAGTAAACAAAGAAACAGTCTTTGATTTAAATTTAAAATTCGATCGATTCAATTTAGAAACCTTAAGTTCATTGGGTGGTGATGTTATCTCCAATATAAGAGGTTTGGTGTCAGGAAATGCATCTATTGGCGGAACTTTGAAAAATCCCGATATAAATGGTCGCCTTTATGTAAATGGTGGAGGTTTATCAATACCTTATTTAGGTGTTGATTATGCTTTGAAAGATAAAACAATTGTCGATCTAACGGATGAAAAATTCCTTTTTAGAAATAATACTTTGATAGATTCAAAATACAATACCACGGGGATTTTGAACGGAGTCGTGGAGCATAAGAATTTTTCGGATTGGAAATTGGATTTAGGTATCAGTTCCAAAAGACTTCTTGTGCTAGATACAAAAGACAGTGAAGATGCTGCTTATTTTGGAACAGCATTCATTAATGGAAATGCCTCGATTAAAGGACCAACAGACAACTTGTTTATTAAAGTAGATGCAAAATCCGAAAAGGGATCAGATTTAAAAATACCAATAAATAGTGCCGAAAGTGTTAGCGAAAACAGTTTTATCCATTTTATCACCCCGAAAGAAAAATTCAATCTTGAAAAAGGGATAGTTAATAAAGGAAAGAACTATAATGGACTTGAATTAGAGTTTGATCTTGAAATCACACCAAATGCAACGGTTGAAGTTATTTTGGATAGGAATTCAGGCCACGGAATGAAAGGGCGTGGAAATGGAACGCTTTTGTTTAAAATCAATACTCTTGGTGTTTTTAATATGTGGGGAGATTTCTTGCCTTATGACGGAACTTATAATTTTAAATATGGCGGATTAATCGATAAAAAGTTTAAAGTTAAAAAAGGAGGTTCAATTATTTGGGAGGGAGATCCCATGAGAGCGCAATTGAATTTGGAAGCCGTTTATAAAACTTCTGCAAATCCAGCATTATTATTAGAAAATTCTAATGTTAACAAAAAAGTTGATGTTGAGGTGGTAATTGGTATACGAGGTGATTTGGCACGACCGGAACCCGATTTCATGATTAATTTCCCTACTATTACAAGTGTTCTGGAATCAGAGCTTCAAACTGAATTGGCAGATAAAGATGTAAGACAAACCCAGGCTTTGTATTTATTGTCAACAGGAAGTTTCTTGGGTAAAGATGGTTCAAGTCAGGCTGTGGCTTCGAGTATGTATGAAACGGCTTCCAGTATGCTTGGAAATATTGTTCAGTCAAATAATGAAAAATTTGAAATGAATTTTAATGTTGTTTCACCTGATAATAGGCCAAGCACCCAAACAGATGGTAGAGTGGAGGCCATTGTTTCTTCAAAAGTAAATGAAAGAATTACTATAAATGGTAAAATTGGAGTTCCGTTTGGAGGGGTTAATGAGTCGGCTATTGTAGGTGCAGTAGATATTAGATACAGGGTTAATGATGATGGGACATTTAATTTTCATGTTTTCAATAAAGAAAATGATATAAATTATATAGGTCAGGATATTGGTTATACACAAGGCGCCGGTATTACTTATGAGGTGGATTTTGATAGTTTTAGAGAGTTAGTCGATAAAATGTTTAAAAACAATAAACTTACACCCGTAAAAACCTCTAAAAAAAAGGTAGATGATTCGGACTCCAATCTGAATCCTGATTTTATAAATTTCACAAAACCCAAAGAACCTGCTAAGGAAAAACCTAAAGTTAATCGTGACGCAGTGCTTCCTGAAGATGATTAATTGTTTGAATTAATTTAGGTGTTTTTTTTGTGTGATTTAGCTTTTAAAAAATAATATCCCCGATTATTTTTTTTGAAATCGTTATCGTTTTAATGTTTTGATAATTTTTTTTAGTTTTCTATTTTTTGCATTAATGATTTGATAATTGTTACAGCAATAAGTCAATAAATAGCGTTTTCTTAAAAAAACTAACAGTTTTTTTTAAATTGTGAAAACTTATCAACGAAAACGTTTGAATTACTGTTGTTTTATTAAAATGTTAGAAAGGTGCCCTAAAATATATTCGATATTTGCTAAATTTACACTTTAATACTTAAAAAAATGTCAAAAACAATAAAAAAGATAGGTGTTCTAACCTCTGGAGGAGACTCTCCGGGAATGAATGCCGCCATCCGTTCTGTGGTGCGAACATGTGCTTTTCATAATATAGGATGTGTTGGTATTTATAGAGGATATCAAGGAATGATTGAAGGGGATTTTAAAGAAATGGGACCCCGTAGTGTTAATAATATAGTAAATAAAGGAGGGACTATTTTGAAGTCAGCTCGTTCTATGGATTTTAAAACTCCTGAAGGACGTAAAAAAGCACATGAAAATTTGGTCAAGGCTGGAGTTGATGCCCTTGTGGTGATAGGAGGAGATGGATCATTTACTGGTGCACTATTGTTTAACTCTGAATATGGTTTTCCTGTAATGGGAATCCCCGGTACAATTGACAACGACATATTTGGTACAAGCCATACTTTGGGTTATGATACCGCCTTAAATACTGTTGTTGAAGTAATTGATAAAATTCGTGACACTGCAAGTTCTCATAACAGATTGTTTCTTATAGAAGTAATGGGACGTGATGCCGGGCATATTGCATTGAATGCAGGAATTGGTGCAGGAGCTGAAGAAATTCTTATTCCAGAAGAAGATCTAGGATTGGATCGTTTATTGGATTCTTTGAGAAAAAGTAAAGCAGCTGGAAAATCGTCAAGTATAGTGGTAATTGCTGAAGGTGATAAAATAGGTAAAACTGTTTTTGAGCTGAAAGATTATGTAGAATCAAATTTTCCTGAATATGATGTTCGTGTATCCGTTTTAGGACATATGCAACGTGGAGGAGCTCCATCATGTTTTGACAGGGTTTTAGCCAGTCGTCTAGGTGTTAAAGCTGTTGAGAGTCTATTGGAAGGAAAATCGAATTATATGGTAGGTTTATTAGCAGACAAAGTAGAACTTACACCATTAGAATTGGCAATTAAGGGACACAGTGAAATCGACTTGGATTTATTGCGTGTCTCTGATATCATGTCAATCTAATAAAAAAGTACAAGAACAAATAAAAACAAGAATAAATAATTAAAATTAAATAACAATGTCAAAAGTAAAATTAGGAATAAACGGATTTGGTAGAATTGGAAGAATTGTTTTCAGAGAAACTTTCAATAGAGACAATGTAGAGGTAGTAGCAATCAACGATTTGCTAGATGTTGATCACTTAGCGTATTTATTGAAATATGATTCAGTTCACGGCCGTTTTAATGGAACAGTTGAAGTAAAAGACGGACAATTGTATGTAAATGGTAGCCATATCCGTGTAACAGCTGAAAGAAATCCAGCTAACTTAAAATGGGATGAAGTAGGTGTTGATGTAGTAGCTGAAAGTACTGGTATCTTTACTACAATCGAAACTGCTAATGAGCACATTAAAGGTGGTGCAAAAAAAGTAATTATTTCTGCTCCTTCTGCTGATGCTCCAATGTTTGTAATGGGGGTAAACCACGAAACTGCAAAAGCTTCAGATGTAATCGTTTCTAACGCTTCTTGTACTACAAACTGTTTAGCTCCTTTAGCTAAAGTTATCAATGATAATTTTGGAATCGTTGAAGGTTTGATGACTACTGTACACGCTACAACTTCAACTCAAATGACAGCTGACGGACCTTCTAGAAAAGACTGGAGAGGTGGACGTGCTGCTGCAATCAACATTATTCCTTCTTCAACTGGAGCTGCTAAAGCTGTTGGAAAAGTTATTCCTTCTTTGAATGGAAAATTAACTGGTATGGCTTTCCGTGTTCCTACTGCTGACGTTTCTACAGTGGATTTAACTGTAAAATTAGCCTTTCCAGCACAGTGGGATCCGAAGCTTGGAATTCACGTGACTTGAAGTCGCGGC
>JADMIO011683263.1_pt1 | contig 77298 bp, 50 predicted proteins | sample 8958161 | NCBI WGS metagenome assembly JADMIO01 (sample SAMN16585339, study PRJNA669376) | soil metagenome | isolation source: Crop rotation soil | place: USA: Cullars Rotation, Alabama | collected 2011
GAGCCAGTGTGATTACATTTGCGGCCTAACTGTGGCCAGTCCAGTTACGCTGGAGTCACTAGTATTTAGGTGACACTATAGAAGCGGCCGCGACAACTTGTCCACGTGGAATTCTAAGCTTAGGATCCCAATGTGCTGGAAAGACGGCCACGAATTGGCTGAGCAGGCCGGGACTAAACGTCAGCGTGCCGGTGGCTGCGGTATAGTCGCTGCCGACGGCGGCGCTGCCGTTGGCGGTGGCGTATTTCACCGTCACCGTGCGCTTGGTCGCGCCGTTCAGAACCACCGCGAAGAGCATGTTGGTCGCGCCGCTGTCGCCCTCGGCCAGCACCGCATCGCGGATGACGAGTTTGGGCAATGGATCGTCGTCGAGGATCGTGCCCACCCCGGTGTCGTCCACGATGTTGGCTTCAGGAGCGCCCTGCAGCACCACTTTGAAGGTCTCGTCGGCCTCGTCGTAGACGTCGCCGTTGACCTGCACCGCCACGGTTTTCGAGGTCTCGCCGGGCAGGAAGGTCAGCGCAGTGTTGGGAACGGCCACATAGTCGTCCGGCGCCGTGGCGGTGTCGTTGGCGGTGGCGTAGGTCACAGTCACGTTGCGCCCGCTGGCCGGGTTGAGCGTGATGGTGAACTTGGCGTCCACCGTGCCGGAGTTGCCTTCGGTCACGGTCACGTCGTCAATCGACAGGGTCGGCAACGGGTCGTTGTCGACGATGATCAGCGCCGCGGTGCTAGGCGTGCCCAGCGCCGCGCCGCCGCCGGGGCTGCTGAGCGCCAGCGCCACGGTTTCGTTGTTCTCGTCCAGGGCGTCGTCTACAATCGGCACGTTGAAGGTTTTGCTCGTCTCGCCGGGAACGAAAGTGAGGAAACCGGAGCCACTCGTGTAGTCGCCGGGCGTCAGGGCCGTGCCGTTGCTGATGGCATAAGCGACCGAGACGGTGCCGTCGCTGCCGCCCACGCGGTCGACGGTGGCCACCCCCGTGCCGCCGCCCTCGTCCACGCTGAAGGTCGTGGAGTGGAAGACCAGCCGGCCGTGCACGATGTTGCCGAAGTTGATGCCCGTCACATTGGTGCCGCTGCTGGCCACGATGTCCGCCGGGTTGGGCGTGGTTTGCACTGAACCGGGCTGGTGCACCTCGCGCACCCGATGGGTGCCCGGCCCCACGCCCGTGATGGTGTAGTTGCCCAGTTTGTCGGTGATGGCGAAAAGCTCGCCGCGATCCAACAGGCCATCGTGATCAGTATCGATGAAGATCGTCCAGTTCGGCAAACCCTCTTCGTCGCGATCCTGCACTTTATTGCCATTGGCGTCATGGAACTTGCGCCCGCTGATGCTGATCGTCTTGAAGTTGCCGAAGTTGACGCCGGTTTTCCTCTGGCCGCTGCTCACCGCGACGAGCACCGGGTTCGGCGTGGCGTTGACCCAGCCTTGCTGCACCACCTCGCGCACGCGGTAGGTGCCCGGACGCAGGTTCGGGAAGCTGTAGAGGCCAAAGAGGCCGGTGGTCGTGGAACGCTCGCCGCGACTGATCAGCCCGTCGCCATTGGTATCGAGGAAAATCGTCCAGCCGGACATGCTCGGCTCGCCTGAATCCCAGATGCCGTTGCCGTTGAGGTCGTTGAACTTCACCCCGGTGATCGCGCCGGACGTGGCCTGCAAGGCTTTATCCGCCATCACGATGCCGATGCCGGAATCGCGGTCAAACCCGGCCGCTTCGATGTCGAGGGCGCCACTGGTGAGCCGGGCGCGGACTTGCGCCGGACTCAGCGAGGGCGCGAACGATTTGATCAAAGCCGCAATCGCGGCGGCGTGCGGCGCGGCGGCGGACGTGCCGGAGAAGCTGCCGAAGCCGGCCACGGAGGTCGACACGGCATCGGCCGCGGTGATCTCCGGCTTTTGCAACACCGTGCCGCCGGTCGCGGAGACGTTGCCCGGCGTGATGGCCGTGCCGTTGGGATTGTAGAAAATCCGGCGCGGGCCGTCCGAGCTGAAAGTCTCGACGGGGTTGGTCGAGCCGCCCACGAAAGCGCCGCAGGTGCCGCCGGGGCAGGAATTGGCCACGCTGGTGGCCGCCACGCTAAAAGCATTGGCGGCGCCCGAAGCGTTGTGGCCGCGCACGCAGCCGGCGGTGCTCAGGCTCAGGCGACCACGCCCGATGTCCAGGTGCAAAAAGCGGCTGGAGCCGGAAAACTTCACCACCACGATGCGTTCGCCCACGTTGAGCGTGCTGACTGCCTCATAGGGATCGTCGTTGCCGTTCTGGGTGTTGGTGGAGGAGCGCAGCACGGACGAGCCGGACGAGTCCAGCACGTAGAGATCGTAGTCGTTGCTCGAAGCGCCCAGCGGATCGGACCAAAACAAGTCGACGCGCCTTTTGCTGCCGCCCGCGGCCACCAGGTTGGTGGTCGCGCCGCCGCCGAAATCGTGCAGCCGCCCGCCCCGTCCGATCGAGGTCGCGCCGCCGTCCTTGAAATCGCCTTCCCAGGTGCTGGAGGTGGCATCGTTCTTGTTGCCCGAATTGCGGGCCGACGAAAAATAGAGCACGCCGCTGGCGCTCACGTCGTTGACGGCCTGCGCGATCACGGCGTCCTGAAACGGCGACTCGTTGAAATAGGTGACGTCGTCCACGATGACCTTGCAGCCGGCGTCGCGCAGGTCGCGGATGTTCTGGGCGAAGCTGGCCGGGCTGATGAACGCCGTGGCAAAGTAAAGCTGCGCGCCAGGGGCCAGGTCGTGGACGATTTCCAGCATCGCCGTGCCTTCGCCGGTGCCCGGCACGCCGCTCTGGCCCGACAGGACGGTGACCGTGCCCAGATCGCCCGATGCCTGGGAATTGGCCAGGCCATCGACGCTGTCGGAGAGCACCCCGACCTTGACGCCGCTGCCGGTGACGCCAAACGTGCTGCGGGCGGCGGCGGCGCTGTGGGTGATGTCGCCCTGCGAGGTCACGCTGCCGGTGTTGGTGATGGCCTCGGCGGCGGGTTCGACGAACTTGACCTCCGCCGCCCCGGCCAGCGCCTCCATGTTGGCCAGGGGCAGCCGCGCGCGAATGGCGCGATAGCGCGGCAAGCTGCTGAGGACTTGCCCGCCCAGCCGCTTAATGCGTTGCAGCAGTCCCGGCGTGACGTTGGCCTTGATGTCCACCAGCACGCGGCCACCGGAGTCGATCTTGACATCGGGCCGCAGCGCCGTCACGCCCCGCGCGATGGCCTGCTTGCGGCTCACCTTGAGGGCATACACCAGTTGCGAATCCAGCTTCTGCTGCACCGGCGTGCGCGCTTGCTTTTCCTGCACCAGGGCTTGAATCTGCGCCAGTGCCGCCGCTGAGATGCCTTGTCCGGGCTGCGCCGCCGCCTGCCGGGCAACGCTCAGAACCAGCGCCAGCAGGATAGCCACCAGTCCCGAATGCACTATATGAAGGCCACGCACTCGACCTGCGGCCTCGTCTGCGCTTGTCTTTTTCATCGTAACATCGCTCCTTGAAGGGGGTGTAGAGCCTGGCCCGCCCTGAGCGGAGCCGGCCGGAATAGAGGCGCGCGGTGCAAATCCCTTGCCTCGCCGCTTTGGTTTTGCCCCGCCCTACGAGGGGTCGTCGTTGAGGATAGTGCCCTTGCCCTGATTGTCGGCCAGCGTGGCGTGGCTGGGACCCGACAGGCTCACGAAGAACGTTTCGTTTGGCTCAAACAGCGTCTCGCCTTTGACCGGGACGCTGACGGTTTGGTTGAGCGTGCCGGGCGCAAAGGTCAGCGTGCCGGCCACGCCGCTGTAGTCGGCGGGCTTGACGGCGGTGCCGTCGCTGGCGGCGAAGGCCACCGTCACGGTCTGGCCACTGACCGCCGAGAGCTTCACCACGAAGGTGAAGTTGGTGGTGCTACTATTGCCTTCGGCCTGGCTCACGTCATCAATCGAGAGCGCGGGCGTGGGATCGTTGTCGGTGATGGTCGCCACGCCCTGGCTGTCGCCGATGGTGGCGAAACTGGCCCCGGTCAAGTTCATCTTGAAGGTCTCGTTGGCTTCATCCAAGGCGTCGGCCAGCACCGGCACGACGATGGTTTTGCGGGTCGTGCCGGGCAGGAAAGTAACGGTGCCGGAGGTGGCCGTGTAGTCGCTGCCGAATTTGGCGGTGCCGTCGGCGGTGGCGTAGGTTACGCCCACACTGCGATTGGTGGAGCCGGTCAGCGTCACCACAAACAGCGCGTTGTGGGCACCGATGCCGTCTTCGCTGACGGCCGGCGCATTGGCGATGCTGACCACCGGCAGCGGGTCGTCGTCGGTGATGGTGCCCACGCCCACATTGTCCACAATGGCCGCGAAGCTGGCGCTTTGCAGCACGACTTTGAAGGTTTCGTTGGCCTCATCGGCAGTGTCGCCGCTGACCTTAACCGTCACCGTTTTGCTGGTGTCGCCGGCTGCGAAGGTGAGCACGGTGCTGGGGTGCGCCCCGTAGTCGCTGCCGGCGGTGGCGGTGCCGCCAGCGGTCTTGTAGGTCACCGTCGCGGTGCGCCCGCTGGCCGCCGACAGGCTGATGGCGAAGTCCGCGTCGACGGTGCCACTATTGGTCTCCGTCACCGTCACATCGGTGATCGCCAGCGTGGGGATGGGGTCGTCGTCGAGAATGGTGGCCCTGCCCTGGCTGTCGGCCAGCACGGCGTTGACCGGATTGGAGAGATTCACCTTGAAGCCCTCGTTGGCCTCGTCCAGGGTGTCGCCCACCACCTTCACCTTCACCGGTTGCGTGGTTTCGCCGGGCAGGAAAGTGAGCGTCGTGGTGGGCAGCGCGCTGTAGTCGGCGGGCGCCGTCGCCAGACCGTTCTCCGTGGCGCATTGCACCGTCACCGTCTGGTCGAAAGCCTCCGTCAGGCTCACGGTGAACGTGGCATCGGTGGCGCCCGAGTCGCCTTCGGCCACGCTCACGTCGTCGATGCGCAGCAAGACCACGCCCTTTTCGTAGGCCCCGATGTCGCTGCCGTCGCCGGCGTTGGCGATGGTTGGGTTATCGACGGGCCGCGCCTGGCCGCGCTGGTCGGTGGTGAGGCCAAAGCTGTTGCCCGCGTCAATGGCCGGACTGCCGGGCAGCAGGGCCATGGTCGGCGTGGGGCCGCCGTTGTCGCGCAGCGGGCCGAGTTTGGGATCGAGCGGCACGGCGCCGGTGCCGACACGGTCGTGGTTGACGCCGTTGGTAAAGCCGTTACTGCCAGCGCCGTTGCCGATCAGGTTATAGCCGTTGGAGGTGAAAGCACCCACGACATCAGGCCCACTATTGGAAGCAGTGTTGCCCGCAATGATGCTGTTGTTGATGTTGGTCGTGGCATTGGCGTCATCATAAATGCCGCCGCCGTTTTCGAAGGCGTGGTTGCCCGACAGCGTGCAACTGCGCAGCGTCAGGACGCCGGAGAAATGGTCAATGCCGCCACCGGTCTCGGCGCTGTTATTGGAGAACGTGCTGTTGGTGACCGTTGCGCTGCCAACACCAGCAGAGAAGACACCGCCGGCGCCAGTGCCGGAACTGTTGTTGGAGAAACTGCTCCCGGTCACGGTCAGAGTGCCACCGTCATTATCGATCCCGCCACCCTGGGCACCGGATTGGTTGCCGGAGAAGGTGGAATTGGTGACCGTCAGCGAACCGCCGTTAAAGACGCCGCCCGCAGCGCGATAGGAATCGTTGTCGGACACAGTGCAGTTGGCGATGGTCATCGTGGCGGCGTTATAGATGCCCGCGCCAATGCTGGCCCCAAAGTCGTCCGCATCCGTGGTGTTGTTCGACACCGTGCAGCCGGTGAGGCTCATCGTCCCGGTATTATAGATGCCGCCGCCGTTACCACCCTCTATGTCACCGACGACCGTATTGTTGGAGACCGTGCAATCGGCCAGCGTCAACGTGCCACTGTTGTAAATGCCGCCGCCATCCATGGAGCTTCCGGGGAATCCGTTGGCAATCGTCAAACCGGAGATGCTGACCGTGCCGCCGGCGACGTGGAAGCTGCGGCTGACGCCGTTGCCACTCACTGTCAAAACAGCGGCTCCCGGCCCGCGAACGGACAGGTTTTGATTGATCGCCAGCTCGCCCAGGATCAGCGGGATCGTGCCGGTGACGGTGGACGCGAAGCGAATCGTGTCGTTGGTCAGATTGCCATCGGCGGCTTTGATCGCTTCGCGCAAGCTGCAATCGCCGACCGTGCAGGCGCCATCGTCGTGGTCATTCCTCGTGGTGACCATGAAGCTCGTGCCGGTTTGCACAGGATCGAATTCATAGGCGCCGATGTCGCTGCCGTTGTCGGCATTGGCCACGCCGGGCAGATCAATGGGCCGCAACCGCCCGCGCTGATCGGTGCCGCTGCCGCTGCCGGCGTCCAGGGCCGGGCTACCGCTGAGCAGGGCGCGCGTCTGGGTGGGGCCGTCGTTGTCTTGCAGCGGACCCAGTTTAGGATCAAGCGGGCTGCCGGCGGTGCCGACCTGGTCGTGGTTGGCGCCATTAACCAAGCCGCTGCTACCGTCGCCTTTGCCGACCAGGTTATAGCCGTTGGAAGTGAAGCCGCCGAACACATCCGGGCCATTGGCCGCCACCGCAGTGACGTTGCCGGCGATGAGGCTGTTGCTCACGGTGGCCGCGACGCCATTGGCATTGTAGAGGCCACCACCCGCCGTGGCGGCGTTGCCGGCGCAGGTGCTGCTGTTGGCCGCGAGGCTGCCCTCATTGTAGAGGCCGCCGCCGTCTTGGGCGCTGTTGCCACTCAGGGTGCAGTTGCTAACTGCCACTGTGCCGCCGCTAAAGTTGTAGAGACCGCCTCCCAGGTCACCGGCGCTGTTGCCGGCGAGGGTGCTGTTGCCCATCGTCAGCGTGCCCGCGTTGCCGATGGCGCCGCCACCATTGTCGGCGTTGTTGCCCGACAGCGTGCAATTGCTCATCGTCAGCGTGCCACCTGAAGCGTTGTAAACGCCCCCGGCACTGGCGATAGTGGCCTGGTTGGCGGTGAGGGTGCAGTTGCTCAATGTGAGCGTCGCCGCGTTAAAAACGCCACCGCCGTGAGCCGTGGCGCCCTTGCCGTTGGCCATGGTCAGGCCGGAGATGCCCACCGGTCCGGCGGTGACGTGAAACACACGGCTGGCGTTGTTACCGCTCACGGTGAGCAGGGTGGCTCCCGGGCCTTTGATCGTCAGGGGCTTGCCGATGGCAAATTCCCCCAGGGCCACCGTGATGGTGCCCGTAACGGAGAAGCTGATGACACTTTTGGGCACCCCGGCGGCGCGGATCGCCTCGCGCAGCGTGCAGTCGCCCGTGGTGCAGGCGGCGCTCCCGCCATCGTCATGGTCGTCCAGGGTGTTGACGAGGAAGCTCGGCCCGCCTTGCACGGTGTCGCCTTGCAGCTCATAGGCGCCGATGTCGCTGCCCTCACCGCCGCTGGCGTTGGCGGTGGCCAGGTCTATAGGCCGTCTCAGCCCACGCTGGTCTTTGAAGGTGAAGTTGATGTCTTTGCCCTGGTCCAGGGCCGGGCTGCCCGCCAACAACCGGCAGGTGGGCGTCAGGCCGCCGTTGTTGGCCAGCGGCCCCAGCAGCGGCTCGGTGTTGCGGATGTCGCCGGTGTGGTTCAACAGACCGCCAGGCCCGGTGCTGCCGTCGCCACCCGCCGCGTCGTTGCTCAAGTTGTAGCCCTTCGAGGTGATGGTGCCGCCGTTAACGAGGTTTTCGCCGGATGCGCCGGTTTTCAGAATCGTGTTGCCCAGCGTCAGACTACCATTGTTATAGATGCCGCCGGCGGTCACGGCAGTATTGCCGCTGAGGGTGCTGCTCGTCACCGTCACCGTGCCGCCAGCATTGGCGATGGCGCCGCCAACGATGCCATTGTTGCCACTGAGGGTGCAGTTTTGGAGCAGCACCGTGGGGCTGCCAGGATCACCGTTGTTGTAGATCGCGCCACCCTCGGTGCTACCGCCACCGTTGCTGAGAGTGCAGTTGAGCAGCGTCAGACTCGCGCTGCCCGAGTGACCGTTGTTGTAGATGGCGCCACCCTGGTCGCCACCGCTGTTGCCGTCGAGAGTGCAGTTGCGGAGCGTCAGCTTCGCACTGCCGGAGTCGCCGTTGTTATAGATGGCGCCGCCATCCGAGGCCCGGTTACTGTCGAAGGTGCAGTGGCTCAGCGTCAGCGTCGCGCTCGGGGCGCCAGCCGAGCCGCCGGCCGAGCCGTCGTTGTAGATGGCGCCGCCGTCGTCGTTGGCGTAATTGCGGCTGAGCGTGCAGGAGTCCAGCGCCAGCGTGCCATGATCGTTCAGGATGCCGCCGCCATGGTTGGAAACGAAGGATTGAGTGGCCATCGTCAGTCCGGAAAGGCGGACGGTGGGGCCGCTCGGGGTGCCGTTGCTGATGGTGAAGATGCGGAAATTCGGCGTGCCGCCGGCCATGCTGCGCTGCACCGTCAGCACCTTCGCGCCCGGCCCGGTGATGGTCAGGTTCTTATTGATCGCCAACGCGCCACTGGTCAGCGCGATGGTGCCGGTGACGGCGAAGTCGATGGTGTCGCCGGAGGCAGCCGTGGCGATGATGGCGCGCAGCGAACCGGCGCCACTGTCGTTGAGATTGGTCACAGTGCGCGTCGAGGCGCGAGCCGCGCAGGGGAGCACACACAGAGCGGCCAGCGCCAGGACGGACGGCAAACGGCGCAGCGGCGAACAGTGGTTGAGACACGCGAGACCGAACATGGCAATCCCTCCCACGAAACCGGGAATGGCGCTTCCGCGCCGGGAAGATGTCCGGGAGTGTGACGAGAGTGGAGGCAGGGCATCTGCCACTGGGGAAGTGCCTCAATTATAGCAAGAATTGATGCGGCCTGCACTGGCGGCGGGGCTGGCGCCCAGGGCAATCGCATTAGCCCAGGCTGGACCGTAACAGTGTGTCACCCGGAGCGTCCCCGCGCGTCACCCTGAGCGCAGCGAAGGGTCTAGAGCGCCGCGCCCTCCCAGACGGTCACGCTCTAGACCCTTCGCTGCGCTCAGGGTGACATCCGCTTCTGACCCAGCCGGGGCTAATGCGATTGCCCTGGGCTGGCGCCCAATGGCATTAAGTTAGCGGGCGGCGAGCGTGGTTCCTCCCCCATCGGGGGAGGTCAGGTGGGGGCCGACGGCGGCGCAGCCGCCGCAAACGCCCTCCCCCAACCCCTCCCGCGGGGAGGGGAGTCGCGTCCGCCACCCACTTACTTAATGCCATTGGGCGCCAACTCCGCCGGTCGTTAGCTCCTCACTCGCTGGCGTCGTCGTTGAGGATGAAGCCGGTTGCCGTGCCTACGGAAATGATGGCTTTGGTGGGATTGGACAGCACCACCTTGAAGGTTTCGTCCGCCTCGTGGAGCAGCTCGCCCTTGACCGCAACGGTGACAATCTTGCTGGTCGTGCCGGGCAGGAAGGTGCGCGTGCCCAGGGGCACGGCGGTGTAGTCGGCGGGCGCGGCGGCGGTGCCATCGATGGTCTGCACATCGACCGTCACGGTCTGGGTGCTGGCCGCCGAGAGCGTGATGGTGAAGGTAAAGTCAGTCGTGCCGCTGTTGCCCTCCGGGAGGCGCAGGTCGCTGATGCTCAGCTTGGGCACGGCGGCGCGGGCGCGGCAGAACTCGCTGGTGTTGCTGCTCGGGTCGGTGGCGGTGGCGGTGATGAACTGGCCCGCCAGGTTGCCCGCGAAGGTGAAGCTAAACTTCGCGTTGCCGGCCACATTGGTGTTGGCGTTGGTGCGCCCCAGGTAGACTTCGCCCTCGCCGGAACCGGACGGATCAGGCGACGTGCTGCTGTAGAAGTCGATGAAAAACTGGGTCGTGGCCAGGCTGTTGAGCGTGCCGTCGATGACGGTATTGCCCCCGGCGGCGATAGCGGAGGTCAGCACCGGGACGTTTTGCAGTTGGTTGGGGCCGCCGTCCGGGTCGTTGGGGTCGTTGGGCGTGGCGGTGCTGGGCGCCTCGCCGGACGGTTGGAGATTGATGCCCAGACCGCCGTTGCGATAGATGCGGTTGCCGACGACGGCATCGCGTGCCGGAGTGGAGACATCCGCCGCCAACCGCGCGACCAGCACGCCGTCGCGCTTGTTGAACGCGATGCGATTGGCCGCTGCTGCCACCGTGCCGCCCACCGAGTTGAGCGTCGCGCCGTTGTGCAGCAGCACGCCGTTGTGGTTGTTGGGAATGCCCGCGCTGCCGGCCGCATTGAGGCCGATGAAATTGCCCCGCACGAGGTTGTTGTTGGCGTCGTCAATCTCCACGCCGTCGCCGGCATTGCCCGAAATGACGTTGCCGGAGCCGGCGGCGGTGCCGCCGATGCTGTTTTTTTGCGCCCCCAGCTCGATGCGCACGCCCGGCCCCGTGCTGCCGGCCACGGTGTTGTTCAAAGCGGCGGTGCCGGCGGCGTTGGTGCCGATGTAGTTGCCCCACACTCGGTTCGAGTCGGTGCCCGCATTCTGGATGTGCACGCCGGTGTCGCCGCAAATGACGTTGCGCGTGCCGGAGGACGTGCCGCCGATGAGATTGGACTGCGTGCCGAAGGCGAGGAGCACGCCGTGGGTGACGTTGGGAGGATAGAGCGCTGCCGTGCCGCTGGCGTTGGTGCCGATGTAGTTGCCCTGCACCGTGTTAAGGGTGGCGCCGCCGCCTTCGATGAACACGCCGGCGTTGGCGCAAATGACGTTGCGCGCTCCCGCTACGGTGCCGCCGACGGTATTGTGTTGCGCCACCGCCGGGCCGCCGAACAAAGCGCCGGAGATGCCCACGCCGGCGTTGGAGTTGATCAAGAACTGCGTGCCCGTCACATCGGTGCCGATGTAGTTGCCGCGCACCGCGTTGTTCGAGGAGTCTTCGATGACCAGGCCGCTTTCGGTGTTGCCGGAGATGACGTTGCGCGATTCCGGGGTGTTGCCGCCGACGGTGTTGCTATTGGAGCTGCCGTTGATGTAGACGCCTTCCAACTGGTTGGGAATGGCGCCGGTGCCGGTGCGGTCGGTGCCGACGAGGTTGCCGCGCACCAGGTTGCTGTCGGAGCCGATGATCTGGATGCCGCTGCCGGCGTTGCCCGAAATCAGATTGCCCGTGCCGGGCGCGGTGCCGCCGATGTAGTTGGACGCCGCCGAAGACTGGATGTGGACGCCGTCGCCGCCGTTGGGCACCGCCGCCGTGCCGCTCGCGTTGGTGCCGATGTAGCAGCCCAGGATGGCATCGTGGATGCCGGTTTCGCTGAAGATGCGCACGCCGTTGCCGTCGAAGCCGTTGATGACCAGGCCTTTGATGGCGCAGTTGGAAGGAAAGCGAATCTCCACGCCATCGGCGCCCGCTCCGGCCAATGAGCCGTTGAGCACGATGTCGGGGCCGTTGGGATTGGGGTCGCTGCCCAGAAAAGCCGCTTCGGTCGTGCCGTCGACGATGATGCCGTCGAGCACCAGGGCGGACAGCTCACTGGTGGGTTTGATGGTGAAGACGCCACCGGCGAAACCGGGATCGCTGGTCGGAATCTTAAACGCGATGGTCGTGTTGCCGACGGTGTTGGCCTGGTCGATGGCTTCGCGCAACGTGCACTCGGCAGAGGTGCAGCCGCCGGCTCCGGGATCGGCGGTCGAGTTCACGACGAGGGTCGCAGCGCACGCGCCGGTGGCTGTCAGACCGAGCAGGGTGAGACTGGTGACAAAAGTGCCTAAACGTCTCATGGGTCGTCTCCTTAGACGGATGGGGAATGGTGTGCGCTGGTAGTGTAACTTACAGGCCACCTCAGACAGCAATAACGACAGCACGGCGGCGGCATCACACCCGATGTCGCCGCCGTGCTCCGCACGCCGCCAGGTCACTCAGAGGTGTCGTCGTTGAGGATGGTGCCTTTGCCTTGATTGTCGGCAATGGTGGCGTGGACCGCATTCGACAGATTCACGAAGAACGTCTCGTCCGGCTCGACCAGCGTCTCGCCAAAGACCGGGACGGTGATGGCCTTGCTGAGCGTGCCGGCGGGGATGGTGAGCGTGCCCGCTACGCCGTTGTAGTCGTTGGGCGTGGCGGCGCTGCCGTTGGCGGTGGCGAAGTCCACCTTCACCGGTTGGCCGCTGACCGTCGATAGCTTCACCGTGAAGCTGAAGCCGGTCGCGCCATTATTGCCCTCCAGGCTCGCCACGTCGTCGATGGAGAGCGAGGGCGGCGGATCGTCGTTGAGGATGAAACCGGTTCCGAGGCCGTCGGCGATGCTGGCGTTGGCGGCGTTCGACAGCACCAGCCTGAAGGTTTCGTCCGCCTCGCTCAGCAGATCGCCCTTAACCGCAACGGTCACGGTCTTGCTGGTCGTGCCGGGCGCGAAGCTGCGCGTGCCCAGCGGCAGGGCGGTGTAGTCGTCGGGCGCCACGGCGCTGCCGTTGGCGGTCTGCACATCGACCGTCACGGTCTGCGTGCTGGCCGCCGAGAGCGTGAGGGTGAAAGTAAGGTTCGTCGTGCCACTGTTGCCCTCAATGGCGCGCACATCGTCGACGCTGAGCTTGGGCACGGCGAGGCGGGCTTTGCAGAACTCGCTGGTGTTGTTGCTGGGGTCGGTCGCGGTGGCGGTGATGAACTGGCCCGCCAGGTTGCCCGCGAAGGTGAAGCTGAACGTGGCGAACCCGATCCCATTGGTGGTGGTGGTGACGCGCCCCAGGTAGAACTCGCCCTCGCCGGCACCGGACGGATCGGACACTGTGCTGCTGTAGAAGTCGATGAAGAACTGGGTGGAGGAGAGGCTGTTGAAGGTGCCGTCGATGACGGTATTGCCCCCCGCCGCGATGGGGACGGTGAGCACCGGGAAGTTTTGCAATTTGTTGGGGCCGTTGTCAGGGTCGCCGCTATCGTTGGGCGTCACGGTGCTAGGTGCCTCGCCCGCGGGCTGAAGGTTGATGCCCAGGCCGCCGTTTTTATAGATGCGATTGCCGACGATGAGATCGCCGGTCAGAAGATCGCCGTCATCCTCCACCAGCACGCCGTCGCGCTGATTGAAGGCGATGCGATTGCCCGCCCCTGCCCCTGTGCCGCCGATCCGGTTGAGCGAGGCGCCATGGTGCAGGTGCACGCCGTTGAGGCCGTTGGGAAGGCCCGCGCTGGCCGCCGCGTTGAGGCCGATCAGGTTGCCCTGCACGAGGTTGTTGCTGACGTTGAGGTGCATAATCTCCACGCCGTCGCCGCCATTGCCCGCAATGACGTTGGCGGTGCCTCGGCTGTTGCCGCCAATCGTGTTGCTTTGCGCATCCGCTTCGATCAGCACCCCCGGCCCCCGACCGTTAACCTGGGCGCTTTTGCCGTTGCCGACGGCGGCGGTGCCGGCGGCGTTGGTGCCGATGTAGTTGCCCAGAACCTTGTTCGACTTCGCCCCGCCGAGGCGCACGCCCACGGAGCCGTTGCCGGAGATGACGTTGCGCGCCGTGACGGACGTGCCGCCAACCGTGTTGTTTTCGGCGCCACAGCACAGGTTCACGCCGGCGTAACCGGCGTTGTAGAGCGACGCCGCGCCATCTTTGTCGGTGCCGATGTAGTTGCCCTGCACCAGGTTGCCGGTGACGTGGCCGAAGCTGCCCCCGCCGCTGATGAGCACGCCCATGTCGCCGACCAGCAGGTTGCGCGCTCCTGCCACGGTGCCGCCGATGGTGTTGTTCTGCGCCAGCCCGTTGGGAAATTCGGCACTGATGTGCACGCCGTCGATGGCATTGATCAAGGGCACCGTGCCCGCCGCGTTGGTGCCGATGTAGTTACCGAGCACACTGTTGTTCGAGGCCGTGAAGATGTTCAGACCGACCTGGCCGTTGCCGGAGATGAGGTTGCGGGCGGCCAGGGTCGTGCCGCCGACGGTGTTGCCGCTGGCGTTGCCGGTAATGAAAACGCCGTCCTTTTTGTTGGCGATGGCAACGGCACCGGTGCGGTCGGTGCCAATGCGGTTGCCCTGCACCAGGTTGTCGGAGGAGCCGGTGATCTCGATGCCGTAGCCGTCGTTGCCCGAAATCAGGTTGCCGTCGCCGGGGTTGGTGCCGCCGATGAAGTTGGAGGCCGCCGAGGACAGAATATGGACGCCGTCGCCGCCGTTGGGCGCCGCCGCCGTGCCTGTCGGGTTGGTGCCGATGTAGCAGCCCAACACCGAATTATGGATGCCGATCTCGGTGAAGATGCGCACGCCGTCGCCGGAAAAGCGGTTGATGACCAGACCTTTGATGGTGCAGTCCGAAGGAAAATGAATGAACAGACCGTGGACGCCCGCGCCGGCCAGGGCGCCGTTGAGCACGATGTCGGGGCCGTTGGGATTGGGGTCGCTGCCCAGGAAAACCGCTTCGGTCGTGCCGTCGATGATGGTGCCGTTGGCGCCAATGAGGTCGGGCAGCGCACTGGTGGGCTTGATGGTAAAAACGCCACCGGCGAAACCGGGATCGCTGGTCGGAATCTTGAACGCGACGGTGGTGTTGTTGACGGTATTGGCCTGGTCGATGGCCTCGCGCAGCGTGCATTCCGCCGCGTTGCAGCCGCCGGCTCCGGGGTCGGCGGTGGTGTTGACGACCAGGGTCACGGCGCCCGCGCCGGTGGTCATCAGGCCGAGCAGGGTGAGGCTGGTGGCAAGAGGGGCTAAATGTCTCATGGCTCGTCTCCTTGGGACAAAATGGTGGATGGTGTGCGCCGGTAGTGCAATTCACAGGCCGCGCCACGACCCGAATACGTCAGGCCGTCTCGCTACGGGGTGGGCCGTTGTCCCAGCCCAACCACGCTCCACAACTCCTCTTTGGTCAGCAGCCGCGACAGGTCGAGCGAGGCGCCTTCGACAAGTTGGGCAAACAGCGCCACTTTGCTCTGCAACACGGCATCGATGCGCTCCTCGACGGTGTCCTGCACCAGGTAGCGATAGACGTGGACGGGCCGGGTTTGGCCGAGGCGATGGGCGCGGGCTTCGGCCTGCTGCTCGACGGCGGGGTTCCACCAGCGGTCGAAGTGGAACACGTAGCTGGCCTCCTGCAAATTGAGGCCCTGCCCGCCCGCGCGCAGCGACACGATCAGCGCCGGGTGCAGTGCCGGATGGCGGGCGTCGCGGCGAAAACGCTCCAACACCTGCTCGCGTTCGGCCTGGGCGAGGTCGCCGGTATAGAGCAGCGGCGCGAAGCGGGCCAGGGCGCGCGCCAGGCGGCGCGCTCCGCTGTCGTCGCTGGTGAACTGGGTGAAAATCAGCGCCTTGTGGCCTGCGGCGGCCAGGCTTTCCAGGCGCGCTTCCAAATCGAGCAGCTTGGCCGAGCTGCCGTCGGGCGCGAAGTTGCAAAGCTGCTTGAGGCGCGTGATGAGCGCCAGCACGTTTTCCAGGCGCGCCGCCCCGCCGGAGCGCAGCGCCATCAGCCCATCCTTGGCCGCCGCATCATAGGCGCGACGCTGCGCCGGCGTTAGCTCCAACGGTAGCTCGATGATCAGTTTGGGCGGCAAATCGGGCAACACGTCGGCCTTGCGGCGACGCAACTGCAACTGCGCCAGCGCGCCACGCAGCTCCGGGCCGGGCGCCAGACCTACGCCCAGCGTGCCGTCGCTGACGAATTCGAGAATCGAGCGCACGTCTTCGGCCCGGTTTTCCAGTGGCGTGCCGGTCAAGGCCCACGCGCGGCAGCGCGGCAGCTTCTTGCACGCCCGCGCCACGTCCGACTCCTGGTTCTTGATGCGCTGCGCCTCGTCGAGCACCACCACGTCCCACATCTCGCGGCGCGGCCACTCGTCGGCGCGCAGCGTTTCATAGGACACCAGCGCGACGTGCGCCGGATAGCGCCACTGCCAGTAGCGTTCGGCGGGCGTGCCGGTCACGGCCATGACCACCAGCTCCGGCGCCCAGCGTGCCAACTCGCGCTGCCACTGCCCCACCAGACTGGCCGGCACCACCACCAGCGCCCGTTCGATCTCGCGCCGGTGCAACAGCAAACGCAGCGCCGCAATCGCCTGGATGCTCTTGCCCAGCCCCATGTCGTCGCCCAGCAGCATCTGCGGACGGCTCAGCAGCGCGTAGATGCCATCGATCTGATAGGCGAAAAACTCCGCCGGCCATTGCAGCGGCCCGGCGCTGCGCAGCATGACCTCCAGCGGCGGCGCCAGCAAAGCCGCCAGCCGCGCCCGCAAATTGTCACGCTGCGCCGTCCACTCCTGCGATCCCGCGCCGGCCAAGCGCGACGGCAACACCGTATCGCCCGCTTCAGGCGCCGGCCACGCCCGCAAATCAATCGACCGCGCTCGCCACAGCCGCACATAGCCGCGCTGCCGTCCCGGTTGCCCGGCCTCAAAAGGCGCGCGGCCCCGGCGCACCCTGGCGCGGCGCGCGGGCGGCGGGCACAGGCTGCGCGCCGCGCGGGCCAATGCGGGCGGCGTCACGCGCAGCAGCGCGGCGGGCGGTGTGGTCTCTTCGGGCATTGATTGAACCTGTGGCGCGGGTGCGGTATTTCATGGAGTATAGCCGTGCTAATGCCGCAGATGCGGCTGCAGGATGAGTTCTGCGACGCGGCACTGGATGTGTGATAGTAGAAATGGAGGAAAAAAGCATGATTGATCCGCACGACGTTGAACACAAGAAGTATCCTGTCGATGCCATCGTGTTTAACAACGGTCTATTCTCCGTTGCCTGGGGCACTTGGAACAACGAAAAGAAGATGCTTGGCATGAGGTGGAATACCTCTGACTCAAGCAATCCAGCCGATGTAGGCTATCCTAAAACCTTCGGCCATCCTGTATGGTTCATGGTTCCAGAAGAACTCACTGTGGCCATCCTCCGAGGCTTGCTGACCGTCGCGCATTCCGACAAACAAGCAATTGCAAACATTTTGGCCGAGTTCGGCGAAACACCGTTTTTGCACGGAACCGAACGAGGCTGCCAATAGTGGAATAGGCAGGAGTAAAGCATATGCCTACCGTTGAACTCGAAGCGCAGTTGACCTCTGATACGCTGCTCCAAGCGGCGGCGCAGTTGGACGCGGGCGAGTTGGAGCGGCTGCTGGCGGGAATGCGGGCGCTGCAGGCCCAACGTCAGGCACCGCGCCTGTCCGCTGCTGAGTCGGACCTATTTGCGGCCATCAATCAGGGCTTGACGGACGCTGAACACGCCCGCTTGATGGAGTTAGTGGACAAGCGCCGCGACGACGCCATCACAGCGACGGAGTTGGCCGAACTCGTCGCCTTGACCGACAAAAGCGAGCGGCTCAACGCGGCACGGGTCGCAGCCCTAGTGCAATTGGCCCGGCTGCGCGGCGTCTCATTGCCCGACCTCATGTGCCAACTGGGGCTGGAGGCACCCGCCGTTTTGTGAATCGCCATGGCCAAGCCGCGCGTGAGCCGTCACGACAGGCAGCGTATCATTGATCGGGCTGGCGCGCTCTGCGAGTATTGCCGCAGCCCACTCCTGTTTTCGACAGCCCCTTTCTCCATCGAGCATATCGAGCCGCAAGCGCGCGGCGGGCGCACCACGCTGGCCAATCTGGCGCTTTCGTGCCAGGGTTGCAACGGCCACAAATCCACGCGCACGACCGCTCTTGATCCGGTGGCTGGCCAGAGTGCCCCGCTCTACCATCCGCGCCGTGACCGCTGGCGCGATCATTTTGCCTGGAATGCTGATTTTTCTGAGATCGTGGGACTGACGCCGACGGGACGCGCCACTGTGGACGCTTTGCACCTGAACCGCGAGGGCGTGGTCAATTTACGCCGTGCGCTCCACCTCATCGACTGTCACCCGCCAGCGGAACCGGAACGCTAACACTACACCTCGCCGTAGACTTCGCGCAGGCCCAGCGTGGCGCGGTCGAAGGGTTCCCAGATGAGGCCCCGTTGCGCCAGCAATTCAAACAGCGCGGCGGCGGGGCCGGAGGGTGGCTCCGTCCAGAAAATGTGCGTCTCTTGGTCTTCGCCCTCGCTGTTGGGCGTGGTAATCTCGGCCAGAAATTCGGCGTTGGAGTAGCCGACCGTCTCGTGCGCGGCGGCGATGCGACCGACGGGGATTTCGAGGCGAAGCTGGCCTGCGGGGCCAAAGAGGTGCGGCTCGACGGCGGTGGCGCGGCACAGCAGCAGGTTGGGCGTCAGCGTGGCCGCCTCGAAGAGCGTCCCGGCCAGTCGTCGCACCGCGGCCTGGGCGCGCGCGGCGGGACGCCACAGCACGTTGCCCAGCAGTTCGAGGCGGTTATAGGCGAACTCCAACGGCTCGCCGCGCGCGTTGATGAAGAGCAGCGCGCCCCACAACATCCCACTGCCCAACTCGTCCCCTAATTCGCCACCCCGCCCCGCCGGGACGTGCCCGGTGACGTGCAGAAAAGCGGCGGCGCCCAGTTGCGCCAGGTCTTCGGTGTCGTGGAAAGGGATGGGCATCGTCTTACCATTGGCACGCAAAGGCTTCGCCTACGCCAACTGCGTGCGCGCATTGACGCCACTTGATTTTAAGCTGGTTGCGTAAAGTAGCGTCGCGAAGCGTGGCGAACGAAGTTTGCGGGCTATTCTACAGCGCCGTGTAAGGCTCGTCCGGCGGCGCCTCAGCTTGCAGGTCGGGGTCTTCGCGGTAGTCCATGGCCACGGCTTCGGTTTCGATGTGCGAGGCGAGGCCGTAGAGGCGGCGCAAGTCCCAGGTCGTGATCCAGGCGCGGATGTATTGCCGCATGCTGGTGGTGGCGGCATATTCGCGCGGGCTGGCGATGTCGGGCGCGGGCCAGGCGTAGGCTTGCGTGTAGAGTGCGCGCACTTTTTGATAGACCTCGGCGACCTGGGCGGCGGTGGGCGAGCGCAATTCGAGGGCTTTGCCTTTGATGGCGTTCATGCCGGCCTGCGCCGGGGCGGTCAAGGCGTCGTCGCGGCTGCCTTGCATGCGCGCCGGGACGTTGGTCATGTCGTTTTTGCGGCCATAGAGCACCTGGCCGGCGTAGTCTTTGGTGATAGTGAACACCGCCGCCACGCCCGGCACGGCTCCGCCAGGGCCGCCGCCCTGCGCCACGCCCATGAGTTGGGCGAGATGGGCATAGGCGCGGCCCCGCTGGCGCAGGCTGTAGCGCGAGACCATCTCGGTTTCGTCGATCAGCAAGACCCAGCCGTTGTAGCCTGCGGCGCGGAAAAAGCGCGCCAGAAACTCGAAGCGGCCCAGCGTCTGGCCGGGGATCGGACGGGCCACCGGATAAACGCCCAGCTTGCCCGCGTCGCGCAACGCGGCCTTGAGAGCGGGCACGGCCATCGGGTAGCCGGCCCACTCGTCCAAAATCTGGCGTTGCAACTCCTCGTCGGCACTCTGGGCGAACAGGTGCAGCGTGGCGGCGAAACGCGCATCGATGGCGCGGTTGTCTTCGACCCACGCGGTCAGCGCACCGTGGCCGGGCGCGGTGGCGGCTTTGTAGGTGTGCGCAATCTCCACCAGCGCCGGGCCGTGGCGCCCATGCACCGCCGCCGCTTCAACCGCCGCGCGGTAGACCTTGTTGAGGTCGTGTAGCGGCGTTTCCTTGCTCAGCGTCACCGGCGACACCACGAAGCCGTTGTCCAGCGCGAGGTGGCGGCAGTATTCGAGCCAGTGGCTTTTGCCCGTGCCGAAATCGCCTTCCAACAGCAGGCCGGACGGAAACTTGCCGCTTTGCCAGCCGTCTTCGGCGCGTTGCAACAGGTTCTCGAAGGCTTTGCGGAGGTCGGCCTGCGCCGGCTCGATGTGGCGCACCACGTCACGGTTGGGCACGCCGGAGCGCAACGCCTCCACCGCGCGGCGGGCGGGCACATGGTCAGGATTCACAGGCCACCTCCGGCATTTTGTGCGGCTTCGAGCCGTCCGGCTTCGAGGCGGCAGGGATCGAGCCGCACCAGGGCGTTGAGCGGGTTGGCCCGGTCGCGGTCGCGCACATCGTCGACGATGCGCATTTTGAGCGCCGTGTAGTTGTCCACGCCCCGCTTCGGGTCGTCCAGCAGCCCCGGCCCGGCGGCCACGACGAGCAGAAAATGCTGGGTTTCGTCGGTGTCGTCGATGAACTGGCGCAGCACTTCGTAGGCGTCCAGCGTGGCGCTGCGCGAGTAGCGCAGCAGGGGTTGCCCCATTTCACTTCCCATCTCCTCGGCGGGCGGCACGGCGGCGATGGCGGCATTGAAATCGACCAGCAGCGCCAGCCCGCGATAGCCCGCCTGCGCCAGCCACAGCGCGAGCGAACTCAACATCAGGCGCGCATTGTGGCGGCCAATCTTGCTAAAAATCTGCATCTTCTTGAGCGTGCCCAGGCTGCACTTTTCGCCGTGCAGCCACTGCTTGACTACGTCGGCGTCGCTGGGCGACACGTTTTGCGGATTGAAATGGCCCCGGCACAGCATCGCCAGCGCGGTGCGGAACTCTTTGGCCAGGTCGTAGTTGCGGAGCAGGCTATTGGTCAGCAGCCGCTGCACCTCGCCCAGCAAATCGGCGCGGCTGCGGCCATTGGCCTCGGCGATGGCCTCCATGTCGTGCAGCGGGCAATCCTCGTCCACCACGATGCCGTTTTCGTGGAGCAAAGCGCGCAGCCAGCGCGCGGTCAGGGTGTCCCAGTCGATCTGGCGCGCCACGGCATAAAAAACGTGGTCGATCATGTGGGCGCGCGTCGCGGCGGCGTCCACGCGCGCCACCAGGTAGCCCTGGGCCTGCGCCGCGTCAGCCACGCGCTGCAACACGAACGGTGCGCGTTCCGGCGGCACCACCGCGATTTTCACCGCCGACCCACCCGCCGCGATGAAGTCGCTCAGGTATTCCTGGCGCAGCCAGCCCAGCCATTCATCCAATTCGATAGCCATAATTACTTTCGTTTCTCGTGGGGTTGTAGGGACACGGCCTGCCGTGTCCGGTTCGTAGCGTGACGCCCCACAGCGGACATGGCAGGCCATGTCCCTACGACGGCGACGAGAAGCGCACCGATTGATAAGCCTTTTCGAGGCCGTCGCGGCCCACGAACTTGATGACGCCTCGGCCCTCGCGCGTGCCGGTGCTGGACGAGAGCGACAGTTGCCAGCCGTTTTTGGTGGTGGTGTTGCCGCTGGTGTCGAGAAAATAAATGTCGCGGGCGAAGTCGAGCGGCGTGTATTCGCTGCCCAGCCCCGGCAAGAGCGTGAGCGTTTTATAGACCTCGGAAAGCGGCTGCGCCACGCCTTTGCCCTGATCGAGCAGGCTCCAGACGCGGAACAGGGTTTCCAGGAACTGATTCGACTTGGCGCGCGGCTCCTTGCTTTGCAGCTTCTTGAGTTGTGCCGCCAGCACGCTCGGTCGAATGCCCGCAACGAGCTTTTTATCGATGCGCACCGCCGCCAGCTCGGGTTCGAGGTGCAGCACCACGGGATAGGAAAACACCACGCCGTCGCGCTCGTAGAGGCGCACGCCGGCTTGCGTGGCCGCCGCCTGCAACTCTTGCAAAAAGCCGCCGCCCGCCAGATAAGCGGCGGCATCGAACTCGAACGGGCCACACTCCTGCGCCCGCTGCTGCGCACTTGCGTTGGCCGCCAGCGCCGCAGCCCGCAGCTTGTCCAGATCGCGCGCGTTGCCCGCCGCCACCGCCTGTTGCAGCTTATGCACCGCCGCTGCCTCCTTCTTCACCTGCTCCATCCAGGCCGTCACGACCTGTTGGTATTCGTCCAAAGGTTCATTCAACCGCACGCTGTCATTTCCTCCTAAAGTTACATTGTTCAGCTAAAAATCTCCGCGACTTTCAAGGTGAATCCGGGCACGACATCCTCGCCGCTCAACTCGCCCTGGGCGCCCACCAGCACAGTTTCGCCCGAGGCACGGTGCACTTCCACGCTCTTGCGGCGCGGGCGCACGACCCACGCCAACTTCACGCCGAACTCCAGCCACGCTGCGACTTTATCGTCCACTTCTTGCACGGTATCGCCCGGCGACACGACTTCGACGGCCAAATCCGGCGCGCCGGGGAAATAGCCCCGCACCGGCCCGGCAGGTAGGCGCGCCGCGCTCACAAAAGCCGCATCCGGCGCCAACACCGTATCGGGATTCGCCCGCACCTTGAAACCGGTTTCAGCGCCGGTGACGACACCGAGATTGTTTTGGCGCACGTAATTGCGCAGTGGCGATCCGATGTCAGCACTTACTACACCATGCTCAAAACCAGAAGGCGGCATTTGGCGCAGTTCTCCTTCCCAAAGCTCGTAGCGAAGCCCATCGGATGGCCGGTGCAGCAGCTCGTCGGCGGTGACGAGTGGCTTTTCGAGCAGTTTTTCCAGAGTCGCAATGGCGGTCATCGTCGCACCTTCCTCTTGCACAACATCATTTATGATTGTAGCGCATCACACTGCCCGTTGTCTCCTCAAAAATGGGCTACTGAGGGACTTCCTTTGATCGCTACAAAGCTGGTCGCAATGCCACCGCTGTGGTTGAACGAGCGCACGTTGCGCCAGCCGGTGGCACGCAGCAGCGCCTCGAACTCGCGGCGGGTGTAAAAGCCGTCGACCGAGGCCGGCAGATAGCTGTAGGCTGAGCCGTGCCGCGAAATCAGGCGCCCGATGAAAGGCAGCACACGCTTGAAAAACAGGCCGAAGCCGCGCTGAATCAATGGCGACGTGGGCCGCATGAACTCCAACACCAACAGGCGCCCGCCGGGTTTGACGACGCGGCGCATCTCGCGCAGGCCCGCTTCCGTCGCCTCGAAGTTGCGCACGCCGAACGCCACCATCACGGCATCGAACGTCGCGTCGGGAAACGGTAGGCGCAGCGCGTCACCGGCCAAAAATTGCAGCGCGGCGGCTTTCCGCTTCGCCAGCGTCAGCATCGGCACGGCGAAATCGGCGCCGATGACGCGGCAGTGCGGCTGTTGGCGCAGGCATTCCAAAGCCAGGTCGCCGGTGCCGCAGCAGAGGTCGAGGATGCGTTCGCCGGGCCGGGGGCACAGCCGCCGCACGGCGCGCCGCCGCCAGCGTTTGTCCTGGTTGGCCGACAGCAGGTGGTTGAGAAAATCGTAGCGCCCGGCGATGTCGCCAAACATCGCCCGCACGCTCTGGCTGCTCTTGTCTAGTGGCATGGTTTATTCACCGCAAAGGACGCAAAGAGCGCAAAGAAAATTTTAGCCGCGAAAAGGCACAAAAGGACACAAAAAGAAGAAAAGATTTTTTGTGCTCTTCTGTGCCTCTTTGTGGCTATTTTCTCTGCTTTGCGGCCGCTGCGCTCTTTGCGGTGAAAAAATTCACGGCATCGGCGCGACGATGTGCCCGTTCACCGAAGGGCTGGCGAGCTTCGGGCCAAGTCCCAGTTGGCTCCATATCGCGTCGACTTTGGCCACCGTGGCGGCGTCCATGGTGACGACTTCGGGCCATTCGCGGCGGTAGCCTTCGGAGGGCCATTTGCGCGTGGCGTCGAGGCCCATCTTGGAGCCGAAGCCGACTTCGGGCGCGGCGTGGTTCAGGGAGTCGACCGGGCCTTTGACGATTTGCACGTCGCGCAATGGATCGATGTTGTTGGTGGCGCGCCAGAGGACTTCGCTCAGGTTGTGCACGTCCACGTCGTCGTCGACCACGATGATGACCTTGGAGAACATCAACTGGCCCAGGCCCCACAGCGCGTGCATCACCTTGTAGGCGTGGTTGGGATAGCGCTTCTTGATCGACACGATGGCCAGGTTGTGAAAACACGCTTCGACCGGCAGGTGCATGTCCACCAGCTCGGGAATCTGGGTTTTGATGAGCGGCTTGAAGATGGTGCCGACGGCGCCGCCCAGGTAGGCGTCCTCCATCGGCGGAATGCCGACGATGGTGGCCGGGTAAATCGGATTGCGGCGGTGCGTGATGCAGGTGACGTGGAAGACCGGGTAATCCTCGACCGGGGTGTAGTAGCCGGTGTGGTCGCCAAAGGGGCCTTCGGGACGCGACTCCGCCGGGTCAATCGTGCCTTCGATGACGTATTCGCACTCCGCCGGGACGCGCACATCGATGGTTTCGCAGCGCACCATCTCGACGGGTTGGCCGCGCAGGAAGCCGGCGAACATCATCTCGTCGATCTCTTCGGGCAGCGGCGCGATGGCGCAAAACGGCAGGCAGGGATCGCCGCCCAAACAGATGGCGGCTTCGATGCGCTGGCCCTTGGCGGCGGCCTCGCGGTGGTGCTGGGCGCCGACTTTGTGGATTTGCCAGTGCATCCCGGTGGTGCGGCGGTCATAAATCTGGATGCGATACATCCCCACGTTGCGCCGGCCCGTGTTGGGGTTGTGGGTAAAGACCATGGGCAGCGTGATGAACGGCCCGCCGTCGCCGGGCCAGCAGGTCAGCACCGGCAACTGGCCCAAATCCACCGCGTCGCCCAGGTGCTTGACCTCTTTGCAGGGGCCGTCGCTGACCGCTTTGGTGCCCAGGCTTTTGAGCGTGGGCAGCAGCTTCAAGCCGGTTTGCACCTTGCCGAAAAATCCTTCGGAGGGGATGGTTTTAATCAGCTCTTCGATGCGCACCGCGATGTTTTGGGGCGTGTCGTGCAGCGCCAGGGCGAGGCGCTCATGGCTGCCGTAGAGGCCAATCGCCACCGGCACGGCGGGCGTTTCAACGACGTTTTCAAAGAGCAGCGCCGGGCCTTGCGCCTTGACCACGCGGTCGGCGATCTCGCTGATTTCCAGGCGCGCCGCCACCGCATGGCGGATGCGCACCAACTCTTTGCGGCGTTCGAGCAGGGCGATGAAGTCGCGCAGATTCGAGGTCATGGGCTGGGTTACACCCGCAGTATAGCGCAGCCCTTGCCGGTGGCAGTAGGTTGCCCCGCCTTTTGAAGCTTGGCGACAGTCAACGCCGTTGTGCCAGAATAAAATGTGAGTTTCCTGTTCAGGCGGCGTGCAAACCATCTACGTTGATGGCAATCCAGCGGGCCTGTCATTCTGAGCGCAGCGAAGAATCTTCTATTGGGACTTGCCTAGTTGCGCTACAAGATTCTTCGCTGCGCTCAGAATGACAGCGCGGCCTAACCGCGCACACTGCCTAAACCTGAGCCAAGTGCAATCGCCACTGCGGCGTTACCGCGAGCAATCCCATGAAGCTACGAGTCCGCCAGAAAATTCTCCTCTACATCATCGCGCCCATCATCGTGGTCTACGCGCTCATGATCCGTTTTGGGCTGTCCTACCTGCGCGACCAGGAGCAAGGGCGGGCGGCGGCGGCCTTGCAGGATCGCGTCGCGACCCGGGCCGAGCAATTGAGCCTCACCTTGCAAGGTTTGGGGCAAGTGGCGGATGCCGCGGCGGTGGCCGTGGAAAGTAGTCCCGCACTGACGCCGGAGCAGATATTCGCTATGTTGCGGCGTGACGTGCAACGCAATCCGCGCATTTACGGCATGGCGGTGGCTTTTGAACCGCATTCCTTTCAGGGCCGGCCTTTGTTTTCACCCTACGTCTACCGCACCGCGCACGGTCTCCGGCAGCTTGACATCGGCACGCAGGGCTATGACTACACCAGGCCGCAGTGGGAATGGTGGAACGCGCCGCGCCGGCAGGGGCGTGCGCTGTGGACGGAGCCTTATTTCGACCAAGGCGCAGGCAACGTCCAGATGTGCACCTACAGCGTGCCGTTCCGGCGCGGGGGCAAATTCTGGGGCGTGGCGACCGTGGATGTCGCGCTGGCGCCGCTTTATGAGCAACTGGGCTTTAACCCGCAAGACAAAGCCGGTCTCTTGATCATCAGCAAGTCGGGCCGCTACGTCACCCATTACCGGCGCGAGATGATCGGCACAGAGACCATCTTCGCCCGCGCCAAACGATTGCAGCGTGACGATTTGATGGAACTGGGGCGGCGCATGAGCGCCGGGCAAAGCGGCATCATGCAGATGCCGGGCATTGACCGAGCGGAACCGGAGTGGAACGCCTTTGCGCCCATTCCCGCGACCGATTGGAGCATGAATCTGCGTTTGCCGGAAGCGCAAGTCATCGCCCCGGCGCGCACCCAACTCGCCCTGGCGTTGGCAGGCTTCAGCGTTTCGCTGCTGCTAATCGTGGGCACGGTCTGGATGGTGGCGGGTCGCATCACGCGGCCTCTGGCGGAGTTCCAGGGCGCGGCCCGGCAAATCGCGGGGGGCAATCTCGACACGCAAGTCAACATCTCCGGCCACGATGAGATCAGCGATCTGGCGCGCACCTTCACGGAGATGGCGGCCCGGCTGCGCCAGCGCGAAGCGGCGTTGCGCGAGTCGCGCGAAGCGGAATTTCGCACCTTGCTGGCCAGCATCCCCGGTGCGGTTTATCGCTGCGCGCCGGACGGCGACTGGCGCATGGATTTCATCACCGACGAAATCCAAGCTCTCACCGGCTATCCCGCCGCGGATTTCATCGATCACCGCCAACGCCCGTTTGTCAGCGTCGTCCATCCCGACGACGTGGCGGCGATTGGCGAGCAAGTCGCCGCCGCCGTGCGCGCGAATCGGCCCTACGAACTGGAATATCGCCTGATCCATCGCGACGGTTCGACCCGCTGGGTTTATGGCAAAGGCCAGGCGGTGCGCGATGACGAGGGCCGTCCCCTTTACCTCATTGGCACCATCTTCGACATCACGCTGCGCAAACAGGCCGAGCAGGCGTTGCGCGAGAGCCAGCAGCGCGTCGAGATGGCTTCCGAGGCCGGCGGTATCAGCGTGTGGGAGCTTGACCTGCGCACCGGCGCGGCGACCGTGAGTGGCTACGTGGCCGAGTTCATGGGACGCGACGGCAGCGCGCCGGTGGCCGTGCCCATGGCGGACTGGCTGCAGATGATCCATCCCGACGACCGCGAACGCGCCGCCGCCATCGTGCAGAACAGCCTGGCCGGCCAGGGCGACCACGACGCCGAATATCGCGTGTTGCCCCAGGGCGGCGGCATGCGCTGCCTCTTGTCCAAAGGCACCATCGTCGAGCGTGACGGGGACGGCAATCCGTTGCGCATGGCCGGCATCTGCCTCGACGTGACGGAGCGCAAACGGGCCGAGGACGAGCTGCGCCAGCACCGCGATCATCTGGAGGAGCTGGTGCAGCAGCGCACGGCGGAGCTGCACGCCAACAACGCCCTGTTGGAGCAAGAGATCGCGGAGCGCAAGCAGGCCGAAGAGCGCGAACGCCATCGCAGCCGCACCCTGGAGCTGCTGGCCGCGGGCCACCCCTTGCCCACGATTTTGGAACGCATCACCCAGTCCATCGAACGCGAAGACCCGGAGTCGCTCTGCTCGATTCTGCTGCTCGACGAAGCGGGCAAGCACCTGCTGCACGGGGCTTCGCCGAGCCTGCCGGAGTTCTACAACCAGGCCATCCACGGCATCGAGATCGGCGTCGGCGTGGGCTCCTGTGGAACGGCGGCGTTCACCGGCCAACGTGTGATCGTCGAGGACATGCGGACGCACCCCTACTGGACGCCCTACCAGGAGTTAGTAGAAGCAGCCGAGCTGCGCTCGAGCTGGTCGGAGCCGGTCATCTCATCCACGGGCCGGGTGCTGGGCACCTTTGCCGTTTACCATCGTGACGTGCGCCGCCCCAGTGCCGGCGACCTGGAGCGCATCAAATATGCGGCGGAGATCATGCGCCTGGCCATCGAGAGCCGGCGCGCCGAAGAGGAGCTGCGCCTGCACCGCAACCATCTGGAGGAGCTGGTGCAGGAACGCACCCACGAAATTGAGCAGGCCCGCGAAGAGCTGGTGCAGGCGCGTGCCGTGGCGGAAGCGGCCAACCGGGCCAAAAGCGATTTCCTGGCCAACATGAGCCATGAAATCCGCACCCCGATGAACGCCATCATCGGCATGTCGCACCTCGCCCTGCAAACCGACCTCAATCCCAGGCAGCACAATTATCTGCAAAAGATCGATGTCTCCGCGCGGGCGCTGCTGGGCATCATCAACGACATTCTGGATTTCTCCAAGATCGAAGCGGGCAAGCTGAGCATGGAGTCCACCGAGTTCAATCTGGAAGAGGTGCTGGGCAACGTCTCCGACCTGTTCGCACACAGGGCGCAGGAGAAGAACCTGGAATTCTTGGTGCGCTGGGAGCCAGGCGTGCCCGCGTTGCTGGTGGGCGATCCTTTGCGCCTGGGGCAGATTCTCATCAACCTCACCGGCAACGCCCTGAAGTTCACCGAAAAAGGCGAAATCGAAATTCGGGTCGAGAAAATCGCCGCAGACGACGAGCGCGTCACCTTGCGTTTCGCGGTGCGCGACACCGGCATCGGTCTCACCCAGGCGCAGTGTGACAAGCTGTTCCAGGCTTTTTCGCAGGCCGACAGCTCGACCACGCGCAAATACGGCGGCACCGGCCTGGGGCTGACCATCAGCCGGCGCCTCGTCGAAATAATGCACGGCACCATCTGGGTCGAAAGCGCGCCTGGGGTGGGCAGCACGTTCCGGTTCACGGCGGTTTTCGGCAAGCCGGCGTCCGTCCCGGCGGCGACGGGAGCCGAGACCGGCGATTTGGCGGGCCTGCGCGTGCTGCTGGTGGATGACCATGAAACCTCGCGCGAGGTGCTGCAGGGGATGCTCGAATCCTTCCACTTCGAGGCCGTCCAGGCAGCGTCGGGACAGGAGGCGATAGAAGTCCTGCGCCAGGCGCAGGCGCAGCCCTTCGACCTGGTTTTGATGGACTGGCAGATGCCCGACATGGACGGCATCGAAGCGGCGCGACGCATCCGCAGCGATCCGCACCTGGCGCCACCGCCGCCGATCATCATGGTCAGCGCCTATGGCCGCGAGGAATTGATGCTGCAAGCCGCCAAAGTCGGCATCGCCAGCTTTCTCATCAAACCGGTCAGCCCATCGCTGCTGCTCGACACCATCCTGCAGGAGTTCGGCAAGCGCGTGCGCCGCAGCGCCACGCCGTCCCAGGAGGAGCGGGCCGCCGCCGAAGCGCGCAAAGTGCGCGGCGCGCGGGTGTTGCTGGTGGAAGACAACGAAATCAACCGCGAAGTCGCGCTCGAAATTCTCACTACCGCAGGAGTCGTCGTGGCCATGGCCGACGACGGCCAGCAGGGTGTGGAGGCCGTGCGCGCGGCCGCCCAGACCGGCTCCCAGTTCGACGCCGTGTTGATGGACTGCCAGATGCCCATCCTCGATGGCTACGAAGCCACGCGCCTGCTGCGCGCCGATGCCCGCCTGGCCACGTTGCCGATCATCGCCATGACCGCCAACGCCATGGCCGGCGACCGCGAAAAATGCCTGACGGCGGGCATGAACGACCACATCACCAAGCCGATTGACCTGGCCGAATTGTTTGCCGTGCTGGCGCGCTGGGTCAAACCGGCAGGCGGCCCGGCAAACAGCCCTCCCCCGGCCCCTCCCGATGGGAGGGGAGAAGCTCCTCTGAGGGGAGAAGCTCCTCCCCCCTCGGGGGAGGTTGGGTGGGGGCTGCCCGGCGTGAACGTAGCCGAAGGCATTCGGCGTGTGGGCGGCAACGCGACTTTGTATCGTAAAATCATCGGCAAATTCCGCGCGAGCCAGGCCGCTGCCGTGAACGAGATTCGCGCAGCGGAGCAGGCCGGCGACCGGGAGTTGGCGACGCGCACCGCGCACACGCTCAAAGGCGTGGCCGGCAACCTGGGCGCCGAGGCCCTCTTCAAGGCCGCGCAAGCTGCCGAAACCGCCCTCAAGGCCGGCGACACTTCCAACCTGGAAGCGTTGCTCTCCGGCATCGCTGCCGAGCTTGATCCGCTGCTGCAAGCCATTGACGCCGCGCAGGCTCAGGCCACACCGGAGGCGACAGGAGACGGCACGGCGGCAGTGGATAGCGCGGTGGTGGAGCCGCTGCTGCAAAAGCTGGAGGCGCTGCTGCGCGACGACGACACGGCGGCGGTGGAGTGCCTTGACGAGATCAAGCCGCACCTGGCGGGCACGCCGCACCTGGCCCATCTAACGGCTATCGAAAAAGCCGTGAGCGCCTATGATTTCGAAGCCGCGCTGGACACCTTGCCGGCGCTTGCCGAGGCGCTGGGCTTGCGTTAGAATGGAGCACATTTAGTGTTGGGGCTCAGGTTCAGGCCGTGTGCAAACCATCTGCGTTGGCGGCATCCCAACCGGCCTGTCATTCTGAGCGCAGCGAAGAATCTTCCACTGCAACTTAGCAACTCCCGATAGAAGATTCTTCGCTGCGCTCAGAATGACAGCACGGCAGGGCCGCGCACATAGGCTGCACATGAGCCAGTGTTGGAAGCAAAGCATCAAGGAGACCGACTATGGATCAAGGGCAAGACCGGGCCACGGTTTTAGTGGTGGACGACACTTCGGAAAACATCATGGTGCTGGATGAAATCCTGCGTGCCGACTACAAAGTCAAGGCGGCCAACAACGGCGAGCGGGCGCTCAAAATCGCGGGCGGCGACAATCCGCCCGACATCATTTTGCTCGACATCATGATGCCCGGCATGGACGGCTACGAGGTGTGCCGGCGCTTGAAGGCCGCAAGCGCCACGCGCCGGATTCCCATCATTTTCGTGACCGCGATGAGTGACGTGCAAGACGAGGCCAAGGGCTTCGAGCTGGGCGCGGTGGACTACATCACCAAGCCGGTCAGCCCGCCGCTGGTGCAGGCGCGGGTGCGCACGCACCTGGCGCTTTACGACCAAAACCGCGAGCTGGAGCGCCTGGTGCGCGAGCGCACGGCGGAGTTGCACGACACCCGCCTGGAAATCATCCACCAGCTAGGCCGCGCCGCCGAATTCAAAGACAACGAAACCGGCTTGCACGTCATGCGCATGAGCCATTATTGCTTTCTGCTGGGCCGCGCGGCGGGGATGAGCGAAGAAGACGCCGAATTGTTGCTCCAGGCCGCGCCGATGCACGACATCGGCAAAATCGGCACGCCCGACCGCGTGCTGCTCAAGCCGGGCAAGCTGGACGACGAGGAGTGGGACATCATGAGAAAACACCCCATGGCCGGAGCCGCCATTCTGGGCCATCATCCCTCGAATCTGCTCTCGCTGGCGCACGAGGTGGCCGAGACGCACCATGAAAAATGGGACGGCACCGGCTATCCCAAGGGCCTCCAGGGCGAGGCGATTCCCTTATCCGGGCGCATCGCGGCCATCGCCGACGTGTTCGACGCCCTGACCTCGGATCGCCCCTACAAGCCGGCCTGGACGGTGGAAGAGGCGCTGGCCACCATCAAGCACGGCGCCGGCACGCACTTCGATCCGGCGCTGGTGGAGCACTTCGAGCGGATTCTGCCCGAAATCATGGCGTGCCGCAGCCGCTACGCCGAGTCCACCGCGACGCGGGATCGCGCCAGCGGCGTGTCCAATCCGCCCGCGTAGAAGGCTGCGCCGGCGGGGCTGCGCTGCGCTCCGCCCTCTTCCAAACCAGTGCTACTGCGGGCCAACGTTTGGAAGAGGGCGGAGCGCAGCGCAGCCCCGCTAGGGCGGACAGGACTCCGGGATTCGTGCGGAGAATGAAACACCCCAAAGCCTGATGAGCTATTCCCCAAAAAACCCGGAGCTTGCGGTAAACTTGTGGCGGTTTTCCACATAGACGCAAAGGAGAGGCATGGCACGAGCACTGAGCGACGAGACGCTCTATCTGGCCGAACAACGGCGCTACCGGCGACTGGAAGTATCGCTGCCGGTGTGGCTGGCCGCCGAAGAAGACTTCGACAAGCCGGACGGCACGCCGTGGTCGCTGGGCTACACCCGCGACATTTCGATGGGCGGCTCCAAAGTCTACGTGCCACCCGGCGAGGAAGCGCACTGGCGCGACGTCTGCCAGCGTGGCAGCCGCTGCCTGCTGCGCTTCGACGTGCCCGATTCCGAGCACCACGAATACATCTCCGGGCGCGTGCGCCACGCCGCGCGCGAGGCGGGCCAGGGCCACCTGTGGCTGGGCGTCGAATACGACGAAGGCGCCCACCACTCCAAAGCGGGGGCCATGCGCGCCGGGCTGCACACCGTCAAGTCGCGCCGCCGCTGGCAATCGGCGGTGGTGCTGGCGCTGGTGGTCATCGGACTAGGTGCCGTCATCATCAGCCGCCTCAACACCGACAACAAGCGCCAGCAGCAGCAAATCGCACAGCTCAAGCAGCAGGCCAAACAGGAGCGCACGCGGCTGGATCGGCTGTCTTCCCAGGGCACCGTGGGCACCCGCGCCGAAGGCATCGACAGCTCCTTCCAGCGCAAGCAGGCACAGGCCAAGCTGCGCGAGCTGACCGCGCACATGAAGCAGCTCAACGATCCCCATAACCGCGAAGCCGTCGAGCAGGGTCGCATCCAGGACTTGCAATCCATGGGCATCCCGACCAGCGACACGCCGCTCAGTGGGGTCAACGCGCGGCTGGGCATCGCCATGCCCTACGGCTACGCCTGGACGCAAGTCACCGCCGACCTCGAAGAAGTGCTGGGCCGGCGCGTGCCGCTGGTGGTCATCTTCCGCGATTTTCGCTCGAATTTCCCGCTGTCCGATTGCGTCGCGGCTCACAAGCTGACCAAAACCCTGCAAATCACCTGGGAGCCGTGGTTCTACACCGATCGCAACGCGGTGCGCCTGCAAGACATCGTGAACGGCAAATACGACTCCTACATCGACGCCTGGGCCAACGCGGCGCGCACCTTCGGCAACGAGGTCCAGATTCGCTGGGGCCACGAATTCAACGGCAACTGGTATCCGTGGAGCATCGCCGCCAACTCGCAAAACTGGCGCCTCTACCGTGACGCCTATCGCCACGTGCACGACCGCTTCAACCGCGCCGGGGCCTACAACGTGCGCTGGGTGTGGTGCATGAACGCCGAAAACGTGCCCAATGTCCCGTGGAACGCGCCGCTGCTGACCTATCCCGGCGACGCCTACGTCGACATCGTGGCGATTGACGGCTACAACTTCGGCACGGCGCTGCCGCACTCGCGCTGGCAATCCTTCGCCGAGGTCTTCAGCGGACGCTACGCCGAATGCCTGCACAAGCTGCCCAACAAGCCGCTGTATATCAACGAAATCGGCTGCGCCACCGTGGGCGGCGACAAAGTCACGTGGCTCAAGGACATGGATCGCGCCCTACGCACCCAGTTCACGCGCGTCAGCGGCATCGTGTGGTTCGAGAACCAAAAGGAAGCCGACTGGCGCATGGTCTCCTCCCCCGCCTCCGCCGCCGCCTGCCGCGCGATCTGGAGGCAGAACTACTACCGGCTCGGCGAGTCATGAGGTGGTGGGGTGGTAGGGTGGTGAGGTGGAGCATGTCGTTCACCCCTCGCCACCTCACCACCCTACCACCCCACCACCTGCGATGCTCATCCGCTCCCCCTTCACCACCTACTCCGTGCGGGCGCACGACAATCTGCTGCAACAGTGGCAGACGGTGCGCTACGACGAAGGGCCGTTGCAGCTCGACTTGACGCGGGCCGAGTTTTTCGACCCCTACGGGATGTGCGGGCTGGTGCTGTTTCTCAACCACTTGCCGCCCGAAGCCTTGCCCGTGCGCCTGACGCTGTCCGGCTGGCCGCCTCCGCCCCGCGCGCCGGGCGAACGCAAACCCGGTCATCCCCAGGCCAAAAATCGCAATGGTTTGGAGAAGCCGGTGAGCTATCTGACGCGCATGGATTTCTGGGACACCGTGGCGCACCTGCTGCGCACCGGGCCGAACCAGATTCCGATGCGCCCGCCATGGAGCACCGACCGCAACGTGTTGCTGGAAGTGTCGATTTTGCGTAGCCACGACGCCATCAGCGCCTCGCTGCGCCGCACCGGCGAGATTCTGCAAAACCTCAACTATACGGTGCCGGCGCGTGGCCACATTCTGGAAGTGCTCTCGGAGCTGTGCTCGAACGTGCTGCTGCATGCCCAGACCGAATTCGGCGGCGTGGCGGCGATGCAGACCTATCGCAGCAGCAACGGCAAACGCTACGTGGTGATGAGCATCGGCGACGCCGGCATCGGCGTGCGGCGCAGCCTGGCCGCCAACAACGCGCTGGCCGGGCGGCTGGAATCCGACTCGCAGGCGCTGGGCGTGGCGGTGCAGCCGGGCGCCAGCCGTTTCGCCAGCGGCGGCCACGGCGGCGGCCTGCCCCGCGTGCTGGAAATCGCCCGCCGCTATAGTGGCCGCGTCGCCTTCCGCTCCGGCACCGGCGCCCTGGCCTATCGTGGCTCCGACGACGAGCGCCGCTGCTTCGAGACCTCGCCCCTGCCCGGCACCCAACTGCGCATCTCCCTGCCCGAAGCCACGATGCTCGCGCCCAAATCGTGATAAGCGTATGGCTAAGTGTCCCATTTCAGAATCTGTAGAATTCATCCATAACAACAGGGAGTAGAAGCAATCAACGGTGAGGGGTATAATTGTCTAAGTAGTCGCAGGGTTCATAGTCTTACGACTAGAGGATTTGAAGAACGTTGGCTTTGACGTTTTTAGATCCCGCTCAGGAAAGGAGAAGGACTGTGAGTTTTTATAAATATAGATTCGAGTCCAGCGATCTTGAAATCACTTGTGAGACACGTTGGGACACAAAGCAAGCGACTGACTTGACTAAGGAGATTTTTAATCTCTGGTGCCATAGTATGCTTCGTGTGGAAGGTCCTAATTCTCAAGAGAGACTCAAAGCGCACCTCTCAAGGCGCACCGAAGGCCAGAGTCCTGCTGAAGTTTATGAATTGACCTTTCTTCAAGAGAACAGAAACGACTCAACTCGTGTTCGAGCGAAATTTATCATCCGTGCGCACTTTGGGGACGACGCGGCAGCCATTGCGGACAGGGAAAGACGGCTCGTTCGTCACTTGAATGCCAACGGCGCTGACTTGTTCTCCACTGACCTTCAAGAGCCTATCGACTCTGTTCCTCATGTCGTCGTCTATCGACATGGAGATGATCAGCTTAATGAAAACTCCAAGCTCCTACGTGATGCCCTGATCGACGTTCTAACATCTAAGAATGTCCGAGACGTTGAGAATTTTGCCGAGATCATATGCCGACTTGGCCGGACCGTGATTGAGAAATACGAGCAGTTCGGCCCCAATCATAAACTCACATTCGGCGAACGTTACTTCGAAAGAATTAGAGGTCGTCTCGCTCCCGACCTAGTAATTGATGCCTTCGATCGTTCTGTCACAGTAGAGAATGGCCTTCTCAAGGTGCCGACCGAAGATGATGAGACGCCCCAGAGTATAGGCAATGTCGAAGGAATCTTGACGGCGGAGTTGTTGGAGGCACTTTCTACCGGCGACAGTGCATCTGTGCCCCGGAAATGGGTTCGTCTCGACGCTTATGCATTGCGCCCTGCTATCCGCGATGACGGTTATTTACGCTTTCAGTCCGGCGATACCCAAATTTGGATCCATATTGACCCGAAATCGTTCGCCGGGGTGGTTAATAAAGATCAGCGTTATGGTCTCATCTTCAAGTGCGAAGCGAACTTGGTTTTGACCGGTACTGGTCAACTACAGAAACTCGACTTTACTGATGATGCATGCCTTTCAACTCAAGACTTCGGAGAACTCTGCAGAAGCTTGAAGGAACGTATCGAAGAAGGCGTCCGCCATACAGATCTGCATTCGCGCAATATTCTGTTCGCTCAAAGCGGCATGAAAGTCATCGATTTGAGCAGCATGGACGATGACCTTCTGGGCGTGAGCCAAGCGCGCTTGGAAATATCTATTTGGGACGAAGTCACCAAACGACTCGCTTTGGATATTGAGGATGCTGAGAAAATTTTGCAAAGCTTGGCCGATAATACCGAACTGTCCGAGCAGGATGTCGCTTGGGAAGCATGGGCTTTACATACTATTCTCCGTAATCTGCGCCGAGGCATGAGTGAGGGAATGACAATCCCGATCCACGATCTCGAACTTCAAATTGCGCTGGCCTACGCGACGCAGGTTCTTCTCCATCAGCGATATCACCTTGAGCACGGAGGTCTAGATGGCTCCGACGAGCGCGAAGCGCACCGAGTTTCAAAAGCATTCAACGCCGTGTGTCGCTACTGGCTTAAACAGTTCCAGCAGCTTGTCACCGGTGAATTCGGCACTAGAGCTTCGGAGCAATTGCCGATTGTCAAGTCGCCTGCACAGACCGAAGAATTTTTGATGTTCAATGGGCAGCCAGCGCAATTGATGGAACCCGCGCAATCAGTGGAGCCAGCAGATCTTATAGCAGCACTTGACCAGCCAACGATTTACTCGCTCTGGAATAAGGCTTTATCGTCCCGTTCCCTACCCATTGTGGAGGCGAGAGCAGCCGAGTTTTTGGAGGCCATCGTTCAACAAAACTCCCGTTTCATGCTCGCCCCCTTGACCGACTTGCAAGAGCGCATCTGGGAGCAGGCGGACGCGGTAAAGCCTTTCCAATCGGACCTGCATGTCCTGGTCGCCGCCCCAACTTCATCGGGTAAGTCGACGGTAGCTGAAATGTTCCTCGCGGGGCCGCCCTTATTGAATCACGAGCGCCGATGTGCCCTTTATATCGCTCCGACGCGTGCTTTGACGCAAGCGAAGTATCGAGAACTCAAACAGTTCTTCGCTGGTGATGCGGAGATGTCTCGTGAGGGAGGCATTGTCCTGTCAACGGGGGAGGACGCCGATGAGGATTGGTATATCAACCACGGACGATTTTCCATCGCCTGTATGGTTTACGAAAAGGCAAACATCCTCTTCTCGCAAAATCGGAAATTGTTAGCTCGTTTGGGGTGCGTCGTCATCGATGAAATGCACATGCTTACAGATCTGGAGCGCGGTCCGGTTCTGGAGATGGTGTTGACCAAGCTGCTGCACGAGCGCTACAGCGTCGACGCGCAGCAACATAGATACGTAGGACAAGAAACAGTTCGCATCATTGCAATCTCAACAGAAGACCAGCCAGACGCAGCAATGGAGAAATTTCTGTCCGTTAGAGACCCTGACACTGGTCGAGCATTGAAGCCATTGACATTCCATGAGCCCCGCCGTCCAGTTTCCGTCGAACATGTGCTGATCCTTCCTGGTCAGCAGGACGAACCCTACGTTCAGTTTCCGATTATCAAATTCGCGAGCACACAGCATCGCACTCTTTCATCCACCGCAATTGGTCTGCTCAATAAGCGGCTTCTTGCAGAAGCGAGAAAAGTCGCACCTCGCAACTTGACCCGTAACATCGAAACAAAAAACGAGATGAAGACAAGGCTAAACGCCTTGCTGCTCGACCTTCTTGCCGACAATCCCAGAGGCTATCGTGTGCTGGTGTTCGTGCCGGGCCGCCGAGAGGCCGAGCAGGAAGCCAAGCGGCTCAAGAACAAATTGACCAAGCGTTCTAAGGGAACTCGTGTTGAACAACTGGGTGCGCGCTTTCGGCATGAGGAAATTAGCCGACGACTTAAACCCCACTTGGACGCTGCCGAAGATCAACGCATGGCAGAGGAAGTCAGGCAATGCGCGGAGGCGGGTATTCTGGTTCACCATTCAGATATTGATAAAAAGATCCGCTTGGAAATCGAAAGCATTTGCTCCACTATATCGAGCGAAACTCCGTCACAAGTTGTGTTTGCAACAGAGACCCTGTCTTACGGCATCAACCTAGCTGTTCACGACGTGATCCTTCTCGGAACGGATTTTCATACCCAGACGCGCCTTCGCGAACATCAAATTCAGCGTCTATCGACTTGCGCATTTCACAATATGGCCGGACGCGCGGGCAGGTTAGGAAAAATCGGTGGCATGGAGGCGCACGTCTACATCATAGCTCCCTATGACCATGGCGACGCGTTCAAGATCATCAAGGACTTCTACATGTCCATTGATCCGGTCAAAAGCCAGATTTACGTCCGCGACGACCGAAACGTCCAATTAGATGCCGAAGACAATCCCTTTCTGATAGTTGACAAGAGCGATGATCCTTGCGCCAAATACGCGACCTTGGGAGCACTCGACTTTAGCTACCCTTATGTCCGTAGCGTCCTTGACGCGTTGCGGCACCTCAACACATCAGACAGTGAAACAAAGACTCCGGTCGATTACGAGAGCCTGCGCGCATTGTTCGTTCGAACTCTCTACTCGGGTCAGTGCCTGATGCTCGAAAATCCTCGTGAAAGAGAGCTTTTCGGTTGCGCTCTGCGGAGGATTCTGGATGATTGCGCAAAACCGGCCTTGCACTTGGTAGAGGTTGATGCAAGCGATCCTAAACGCAAGTTCTACACTATTACCGCTCGTGGCGAAGCCATCATCGACACGGGAACAGAAGTCCACACGGTGGAGCCGTTACTAAAAATGGTCAGGCAGATTCATGCCGTGTGGCGTGACCTGCATGGCGACCAGCCGTTCCCAACTGACCTCTACGTGCTGTGCCTGATTGCTCAGCATGAAGTTTTTCGCCAATACATTCGCTACACTCCTGAATGCAAGGGGGGTGACGATCAGAAAGACTGGCCGCGGGCCATCGCCACTTCTAACCGGGCGGCCGTCTTCGAAGCTTTCAGCGAAGCTGTCAGCAAAACTGAAGCCTTTAGCTCCGAAGAGGCGAAAACGCTTGCTGGCGCCCTACGAGGCGTTTTGGATGCTTGGGACCCCATTCGCAAGATCCCGTCCGGATATCTCAACGGTGCGTCTGATAGCCTGTTGCGCTTCTTCAACGGAATCATCGCTTGGATCAATGGCGAGGAGCGAGCAGTCGTGGATAAGCTCATCGAAGGACATGAACTCCCTGAAGCCTATCGCGCCCGTATGGAAAGCTTTCGGCGCTTCACGGAACTACTCAACACCAAAACCTTGTTTCTTTCCAAGATGCTGGCGACGGATAAAACAGGAGATCTGTTGTTCCAGCCAGACGATGAGCGGAATATGCATCAACTGGCTTCACGTCTGCGATTGGGATGCACGGCACAAGCCATTCCATTGTTCTGGCCTTTCAGTTCCGATTTTCGGCGTCGTGAGGCCGTCAAGCTACTTAATGCAAATATTACACCCAGTCGCTTGTTGTCAGTGGCCGAGCCGGAAAAGCTGGTCGAAAATTCGGTTGAGATCGTCCCACACAAGTTGGACAACCTCCGTCAAGACCTCGAAAAATACGCAAAAAAAGAATTCGCTGAGCTTCAAGAGGAATGGACCGGAGTGCCCGCACCAGACGCGAAGCGGGAAGCGATCCATCGGCTCTGGAAGGATTTGAATAAACGTTTCGCGGAGAGTGTCGTTACGTATAGACAGTCAAAAGAAGAGCACGTTCACTTTGACACGCTATTGCGCGATTGCCTTGATTTTAGCCAACTTCAGTTCGACAGTGATGAATTGATCACTACGACTTTAGGCCCATCAAGTCGCTCTACTCTGGATGAACGATACCGGGTTCGCGTTGCTCTCCCCGAAACGGGAGTTGGCATGTTGTGGCATGGGGAGCGACCACTCTTCGTATCGCACGGCGATAAAGAAGCAGAAGAGAGAGCCAACACCAGAGATCGGAAGAAATGGGAAAAGCAGCATCAGGTTAAGGTTATGGGCGTGCAACTGCGCAAAGGTTGGATATGCCACTCAGGACAAGGTAACTGGCAGCCTTTGGCAAACCTTCTTCAAGACGAACACAAGAACCGCCATCTCGTGATCGTGAGTCTACCGTGGACTCCTCTGCGTGATGAAATGCCAAATGACCTCGTAGACGTTCTAATGAGACGCGCATCTCTGCCAGAGTTCAGCACAATCATTATGACGCCTGCCGCCTTCGCCATCATGGTTTCTTCAATCGTCCGCAATTTTCTCCCTAGCGAAGCTTGCATGAAGATGCTAATTGAGGCTCCTTCAACAAACCACCTGTTTCGGGCTCTAACGGTCAGCAGCATACAAAGGATGCTGGATGAGACACCAGATCGCCAAGTCCCGCCGACAATCCGCGAAAAGCTTATCAGGCACTTTGAAGTGACCACATGATGGTTGTGGTCATTTGATATATGGGGCAATTGTCCCTACAGCTTCTGAGCGGCTTATCTCGATCTTGTAGCCTGCGCCTGGCGCGCCGCGTCGATCTTGGCGCGGGCATCGGCCTCTCCCGCGCTGTTGGGGAAGCGCCGCATGGCCTCGTCCAGGGCGCGCTCGGCCTCGTCCAGACGGCCCAGAGCCACCAGGGTGTGGACGCGATTGAACCATGCCAGCGCCATGCCGGGATCCAATTTGATGGCGGCATCGAACTCTTGCAGGGCTTGGGCATAGCGCCCCATCACGTGATAGGTCGCACCCAAGTTCATGTGCGCCGAGGCATGGTCGGGCACCAGCGCCAGCGTCGCCTGAAACTGTTTCACCGCTTCGGCATGGCGCTGCGTCATGAAGTAGCAGTTGCCCAGCACGTAGTGGGCGTCGGGGAACTCGTCCAGAATGCGGATCGCCTGTTCGGCCAGTGGGATGGCCTCCTCGTTGCGCCCCTCTTTTTGCAGCACGGCGGCCAGGTTTTTGTGGGACATGGCGCTGCGCGGCGAGGCCGCCAGCGCGGCGCGAAAGAGCGTCTCTTCGTTGCGCCAATCCCGGTTGCGCACCCACGTTCGCGCGCTGTAGGCCAGCGCCAGCCCCACCGCCAGCGAGACGCCCAGCGCATGGCTCTTCGTCCACCGCCGGAGACTCCACAGCCCCAGCGCCAGCGGCACGCACAGCGCCAGCGCGGGCAGATACATCAGCCGCTCGGCCATGATGGTGCCGATGGCAAAGGGGATGTTCGAGGCCGGCGCGAACACCACCAGCGCCGTGACGAGGGCGAAACAGACGATGGGAGAGCGTCGCGCGGTGACCACGATGCCAACGCCGCACGCCACGAGCACGCCCAAGCCCAGCCAGGCGCGCGGATCGGCCAGCGAGCTGACCCGCGTGATTTGGTCGGGCGAATAGTCCACCGACAGCTTCGCCGGCCAGAGCAGCAGCCCGACGTAGCGCGCCATGACGTAGCTGCCGGTCAGCAGACGGTCGACGAATCCGGCGCCGCCCAGGGGCGAGGCCATCTTCGAGACGGTGGCCTCGGTGGCGCCGCCCACCAGATGCGCGCGGCTCCACACCAGGCCCACCAGCACCAGCAGGTAGAGGCCATATTCCATCCCGGCGTCGGAGCGCAAGCGCGTCCAGGCGCGGCGCAGGCTCGCGTTGTCCCGCAAGAGAAAGTCCCAGGCCAGCACCACAAACGGCGCCATGAAGCCGGTTTCTTTGGCCAGCCCGGCCAGCACGGCGCTGACCAGGCCACCGGCCAGCAGCGCGGTGCGGCGCTTCCCGGTCGCAGCAATCGCATGGATGTGGCACAGCAGCGCGAGCAGGATAAAGCCGCCGGCCAGAATATCAGCGCGGCAATTGGCCCACGCCACTGCCTCGACGTGGATGGGGTGGGTGAGAAACAGCACCGCCGCGATGAAAGCCGCACCGATCTCGACTCCGCTCGAGGCCAGGACGAGATAGACCAGCCAGGCCACGAGGCCGTGCAGGACGTTGTTGGCCAGATGATAGCCGTCCGGCTTCAGCCCATGCAGCGAGTAGTTCAGCGCATAAGTCCAGGTCGTGAGGGGACGATAATGGCGCACGTAGGTCACCGAGGCCGACCACCACGAAGGCGTGCTGAAGATGAGCCGCGTGTTGCCCAAACCGTGCGCCGCCTCGTTATTCACGATGGCATCGTAGTCGTCATACACCAGCTCGTTAGGCACATTGTTGGCGTTGATGACGAGCGACAAGACAAGCAAGGCGAGCAGCGACAAAAAAGTGGCGGGCGAGACCTGCGGTGGCGCGCTTTTGGGGTGACTGGACGCGCTCTCGCCGGCCGCTTTTACGGAACGCGGCTGAGTCTGCTGGCTTGGCCGTTTACGCTGTGACTTGGAGGGCATGGCTGATGGGATTGAAGAGTGGAAATATCGTCTCTCAAGGGCGAAGGTGCCAACGCTATCTTATCACCCCTTACGTTACCCGGCAGGATGCGCTCAAAATTTTTCCGACTGTAACGTTGCATCGCCTACAGACTCTTAAAGTTGGGTATAATGGAGACAATCGTCGACGCCAATTGCGACGTAGAGCAGAGTGCCGTTCTGGGGTATTTCGATGTGGCCAAGGTAGGGCGCCATACGGTGCAGTTTTACGCTTTGCCAGTGGATGAGTCCCTAAACCAAGAACCCCCGCTCTCTCCGGTAGAGAACGAGGGCCAGTGGTTCGACTTTCAAGCGTGGAGCGATGCCCCCGGGCACGCTAAGGTCGAACCACTCGTTTTTGAGTTTTGCTTCGAGAACGACATTCTGATCCCGGGGTTGGCGAGGCTCCGCAGCGCCAGAGGTGCCTGTGATGGATAATTGCGCCCGCCGGAGGCATCCGTTTGTCGGGGGTTGTTCTCGCAGACGCACGAGGTTCGACCAGGCCGCTATTGAGTCTTACGAGCCGCTGTAAACATCTACTTCCAGATAAACCGGTGCGTCTTTGGCGAGTTGGGCCTTGACCGTCCAGCCATCATCCACGCTTTTGTCGGGCACCACGCGCAGCGCGCAGCCTTGAAATTTCGCTTCGCCCGCGGCCAAGGTTTTGATGAAGCGCGTCACATCCGCCTTAAATTCCTGGGGCGGATCATAGGCGGCCAATCCGGGAGGCTGTTGGGCGACGATAACCGTGCCCAGCGCGGCGCCGAGGTGCTTCAAATCGTAAGCGGCACCCGGCGCGAAAGGTTGATTCAGCGCCACGACATCAAGGCGCGTGGGGGCTTTATCGTGACCGTTCACAACCGGCAGCACGAGGCGCGCTCCGGCGATGGCGCGCGGCGCGGGCAATGCTTTGATCTCGCCGCCGATGAGCAGCACCCAAATCACGCTACTGTCTTTATACCAGCGCAAAACGTGGTCGGCGGGAAACACCTCGCCCTTGTCGCTGATGACCGGGCCGGCCTGCAACGCCATGCGCCGTGTCGTGATGGCCCGCGCCACCTTGACGGGTGGCACAGCGGCGCCGATGAGAAACGGGTTGGGCAATTCTTTGAGTTCGTCAGCGGGCGCCGGGCGCGGCTCAGCGGCGCCTGCGGGCACCGGCAGCGGCTTGGAGTTGGGTGCCACGATTTCGCGGCGCAGGAACAGCATTCGTGGATAAACCGGATATTTGCCCTGGGGCGTCGGCACGTCCACCGTGAACTGCGCCGGCAAGCTTTGCGCTGTGAACTCTTTTTGCACCACGGTGATCTCCGGCGACCAACTCGCGTAAAGTCCCTGCCCGACGTTGGCTTCGCGCTCGGCGATGTCTTCAAACGACTTCGAGCGGAAGCCGCTTTGATAAGCATAAGTCACTACGAGACGGTTGGCGCCAAGCTGTCTGGCATCGGCGGCGGAAACCGTGACCACATTGCGGCCCGGCGAAAGATACGGCGCAATCGAGCGATTATGCTGCACCGTCGCTTCCACGCGCAAAGCCGTCAACGCCTGAACGAAGCTCAAGCGCACTAAAACGTCGTAATGGCCGCGCGCTTCTTTTGAGAAATCCGCCAGTTGACTGGCTTTCCAGTTTTTGCCGCCATCCGTCGAAATTCCAGCTTTATCGGCGCCATTCGCCGTGCCCGTCACGCGCGTGATGACGTAGGGCGATTGCAAGCGCAATATGATCGAGGCGGGCCGTGCGGCGTCTTTGGGCATCAATCGGCCCGGCTGCCACTGCACGTTGTCCTGGGCCGTCAAGCTGGATAGAAAAGCCGCGTTGGACAAGTCGGGCGCGAAGAGCAGCGTGCCGTTGGCATAGCCGCGCGTGCCGCCACCGGCGCCGATGTAAGGCTCCAAAATCGGCCCCAGACTGGGCGAGTTGCGGTAATCTTTATCGCCGCAGGTGTGTCCGGGCGCTTCGTTATGACCGTCCCACCAATAAGCGTTGGCGTCGGCTTTCCAGTTCAGTGTCAAAGCATAGCCAGGCGCGAGGTTCACGTCCGTCGAATACGGCCCGTCGAATTTGATGCCCTCCCACGAGGTCGGATTACCGGCCACGCTGTTGCTTTTGACGCCGCTCAGAATGCTCGCCGGCTCATCGCCGCACACCAGAAAGGCGGGCGCCGTCCAGTTGGCTTTGTCGTTGATGATCTCGAATTGGTCGCGCGGTTGATAATAAACCTTGCGCGACTTGTCGTAAATCAAATTCGTGACCAGCGAGGCATCGCGCTTGATGTCGTCTTGTCCGGCGATAGTGCGTCCGCCGAGTGCGGTGGGGTCGCTCTTCCAGGCGTAGAACTTCAAAAACGTGTCCAGATAATGCCACCCACCGTCGTATTTGGCCTCAATGGTCGTATGTCCAGGGTTGTTCCAGCCAATGAAGCGCCACTCCCAGCCCATCTCACGATAAAGCGCGCCCAAACCGCAGTGCAGGCCGCCGCACAAACTCCAGCCGTAAACATTGAACTGCTTCAAAGCCTCGACGCCGTTTGGCTCGCCGGGATAAGCACGATGATAATTCGCCAGCGTGTCGAAGTTGTAAAGCGCGATGGCCTTTTCGTCGTTGGTCTTGGCGCCGCGCGTCACGCTTTGCACGATGGATTTCAGCGACGAAGTGTCGGCGGCTTTGTCCGGCAGCACTTTGATTTGCTGAACCACTCCGGCGGGCTGACCCAACGGCTCTTGCGCCTGGGCCATGATCGCTGAACTGAGCAAGGCTCCTAGCGCCAGTTGTGGCTTGACCAGTTGTGGCTTGAGTTGAGACATAAACATAAATCGCGGCTCCTTCATGCCTTTCGCTCACGCCTTGACGCATTGAATCGTGGTGCGTCCGACGGGTAGATCGAAGGCTATAAAGGTTTGACTGCCTTCATTGTAGAAAGTGCCGCCCCGAAAATCGCGCTTCGACTGCACTTGGCGCAAATCGCGGCCATGCACGCGCACGCGCCGCAATCTGGTATCGAGCGACAGCGTGTAGCGCGTGGACGGGAATTGGGTGACGATGGCGATGGTTTCCTGCCCGGCGGCACTCGCTTCGCGGCGAATCTCGCTCAGTTGCCGCGTCATTGCATAGTGTGCGATTTCGCTCGTCTTCATCCACAGCGTGCGCGTGCCGTCCGGGTCGAAGCGGTCGAGGCGGCGCTTGACTTCTTGCAAAACGGCAAAGCCGATTTCCTCGCCGCCAAAGTAAAAGCCGGGCCAGTGGCCGGTTAAAATGCACGGCAGTTCGCGCCGTAAAATCGGCGGCAGGCGCCCGCCTTGCAAATCCTCGGTGATGAACCGGTCGGCGTCGCCGGCATCGTAGCCCGTCCAGCCGCCGAACCAATCGCCCGCGCAACTCACGATGCTGGCGATGGCGCTGCCCTGCTCTTTGTCAACGTGCCACAGCGGCACGTCGGGCAGTTCGTCGTCTTTGAGCCACAGAAAATAAAACGGGCGCGGGTTGCCGTAGACCGCCCGCAGCGCACCAAGCGCGGCCTTGGCATAGGCCGCCTCACGCTTTTTGCCGAACGCGCCGGGGCTGGTCACACCCTGCGCTTCGAGGCCGGCGTTCTGCAGCATTTGCAGTGCCGCGCTGACGTATTCGGTCAAGCGATCAACGGGCGGCGCCACCCATTCGACCTGCTCCCAGGCTGCGGTCGGGCGCAGGGTTTTGAGGTCAACCACGTGCGTGTGCGTCAGCATCTCCGGCGTGAGATCGAAATTCGGCACAATAATCTCGCGCGCCACACGCAGCCAATCATCCAATTCGGCTTGCGGAAAGCCTTCGAATTTTTGGTCAATGCGACCCACGCCGGCCGGAAACGGAATCAAACTGAACTTGCCCTTGACGCCCTGCTCGCCGCACCACTCGCCCCACCTGGCCGCGAAAGCGGCGGGTATGGCGCGCGGCATGGCTGCCATTTTCGCGGCATCGCCTTCCCATGCCTCAGGCGCCGCAGCAGGACGATAGCACCGCTTCCACTCGTGCCTTTCCTTAATCCAATAGCGCGCGAGATTGATCACCGGGCACGAATCGTCCACAATCAGCGCGAGCGGCGTGCGGCACAACGGGTTGCAGACAGAAACCTTCATGGAGTCGGGGATCGTAGTTGCGAACCACTTTTGGCCATGGTGCAGGGAGTAGAATGGGGCGACGACGCCCGCCACAAGGTGCAGTTTTACGCCTTGCCAGTAGACGAACCTACAAACCAGGAACCCCCGTTCTCTTCCGAAGAGAACGAGGGCGATTGGTTCGACTTTAATAGGTGGAGCGATGCCTCCGGTCGGGGTCGAACCGACACTCCCTTGCGGGAACTGGATTTTGAGTCCAGCGCGTCTGCCAATTCCGCCACAGAGGCTCGTTTTGCGGGCAGCGTTTAAAATTCTAACGCCCCGGCGCCGGGCGCGTCAAGCAGCGAATGAGCTTACGCCGAGCCGCAAATTCCAAGTGGTTGGCCACTTTCAGGGCACCTGCGTGGGATCGGCGGGCAAACTGTCGATGTCGTTGAGCAGGCGATTGGCCAGGCGCAGGGCACGCGCCGCTTGATCCTCCAACTGCGGCACGATAGGGGCATAATCCGCACGACTGCGCATTTTGTGCAAACGCTGCAGGTCGTAGGCAATGGCTTTCATGCGCTTCGCCGCGTAGCGATCAAAGAGGTCTTGCAATTCCAAGTGCGGGCTAAAGTGCGATAATCGCTGCGGCGGTTGAGCTTTTTGAAAATAACGGCGCCCACACCAAAACGCCGCGTAGTAGGCACGGCTGATGGCATCACGCGGCTTGGCCTCGCGCAGACCCGATTCTTGGCCGTCGCCCATCTGCCGAGCCTGGGCATCGAGTTCCTGCGCCAGAGCGAAAAGGTGTTCGGGATCGAATCTCATCGTGCAGTCTTAGCCGAAGTCCGCCGTGATCACGAGCCGGTTGTGCGCACGGTGGAACTGGTCAAGCCACCACTGCTCAGCGAAATCATCCAACGCGTCTTCGACAGCATCCGCGCTCCACCCCGGCACGATAGCTTCGATGACCAACTGTTGGCCATGGTGCTCCATTTCCAGGCGCAACGGCGCGCCGGGGAAAAAGCGTGGCAACTGCACGACGGCTTCGGCCAGCAATGGCTCCAGGAAGGGATGCGCGGCCAAAAAGGCGCGCACTTCGTTGGCGTCGGTCACTTGGTAGGCGTCGAGCACATCGGCGGTGGGCGCAGCAGGCGCGGTGAGCGTGGTCGTCATGGTAACTCCTGCATCCTGATCGACCGTTATTTTAGCAAACCTACAGCTCATGTAGCGTCCGGCGCGATTTCTGCCACCGTCACGGTTTGCTCCACCAGTTGGGCCGTGCCAAACAGCGTCAGCATCGAAGTGTCCACGGCGTCGCGCCCGATGCTGGTGTTGACCAGGCCGCGCCGCAGCCGTTCATGGGTGGCGTCGAAGCTATACCACCAACCGGGCACGTCGTTCACGCCCCGCGGCGGGGCCAGATAGGCCTGAAAATAGGCGTGGAAATCGGGCGGGTCGAGTTCAAGGCAATAGCCGGCGGCGTAGCGGGCCGGGGTGTTGAGGGCGCGGCAAAAGGCAATCGCCAGGTGCGAAAAATCGCGGCACACGCCGATGCGCTCGGTCACCATGTCGAAAGCCGAGGTGCTGCTGGTGGTCTGGCCGTATTCGTAGGCTACATGGCTGCGAATCCAGTCGCAAATCAACTGCACCCGCCCCGCGCCCGGCGGCACCTCGCCGAACAAGTCCCACGCCACGCGATAGAGACGGTCGGATTCGCAGTAGCGGCTGGGCAAGGTCAGCATCACCACGTCCGGCGGGATCGAGGAGAGCGGCACTTCGGGCGTATCGACCGCCGGTCGCGGTGGCTCGCCCAAACGCACGCGCGCGTCGTAGGCGATTTCCAGGCGGCCCGGCGGCGCCTCGAAGCGGCGATTGCGATTGCCGAAGAGATCCTCGAACGCCTCGGTTTCCAGATCGGGCGTAAAACGCAGCGTCTCGCTCAAAATTTCCTGCGACGGCAGCCGGGCGACCTCGATTTGCAGAATCGCCGTCAATTCGGCGGGTAGGTCGTAGACGGCGTAGGCGGCGATCTTCAATTCCATGTTTCGGATAGCCCCCGGCTTCAGCCGATCTGCTCCACATACTCCGGCGACTGGGCGCGGGCCAACTCGCAGCGGGCGTAGGACAGACGCTCGGCGATGCCCAGACGCGCCGCTTCTGCGGCGTAGTGGGGGCGGGCCAGGAAGTTTTCCAGCGCCGCGATGTGGCGCTGCCACAGGCGCACGTCGGCTTGCTGGCGGGCCGCCAGATGGGCGGCATGCCACTCGCTGCTCAGCACGCTGGCGGGCGTGAACATGTCGCGAATGTCGGGGTCACTCAGCGCCTTGCCCTCGTAGTGGTCGTCGCGCATGATGTGCAGCAACGCCTTGAGCGGCGGGCAGGCGGCTTCAATGCTGCCGTCGTCGAAATACATCTGCGCCACGCGCCGCTGCGTCGCCACGATGTTGTCCATGCCCTCGACGACCAATTCCAAACTCTGCTTTTCGGGGCGCAGCATCTCTTCGGTGAAGACCACGTGCGGATGGTTGAAGACGCGCCCGAAATAGGTTTTCACGAAGCGCCGCGTGATGCGGTAGCCGAGGCGGCTGGTCATGATGGTGCGGCCCTGATACTCGAAATCCTCGCACTTTTCCAGGTAGTTGTTGCGGATCAAAAAGCGCGGGTCGCGCTCCATCACCGACATGCGGCACCAGACTTCGGGAATCAGCAGGCTGATGTCGTGATCGACGCGCACGTTGGGGCCGATGTAGCCCGCCGCGGTGACGAAGCCCTCATCGCTGGTGCGCACATAGGAGAGCAGCGCGTGGTTGAGGTCGATGATCGGCGGCAGCGCGTTGAACGGGCCTTTGGTGAGCGCGCCCTCGGAGCCGGCGCCCGTCGTCGAAGGCGATTTGCCGGTCATGCTGCAAATGAACTCCATGAAGAGTTCGGGCAATTCCATGTAGTGGATCGGGTTGAAGACGGCCAGCGAGCGGATGCCGGCTTCGGGGTCGGGCGGGTTGTTGCGCCGCCCCGGCAGCACGGCGTTGATCGGCAGCGGCACCGGCTCGCCCAGTGGAACGCGGCGGTTCATGCGCACCGTCATCTGCGCCAGGTAAACGTCGCGCGGGTTGACCAGATCGGGCCGCGTTTGCAGATAGCGCGGATTTTTAGAAGGCTGGCCGTCCACCAGACGCGGGTGCGACGTGGCCACGAAATAGCCCGGCTGCTCCGAGGCGGCGACTTCGCGGATTAGCTCCCGCATCGGCTCGGTGTATTGGTCGAAGCCAATCGAGTCTTCCATCAGCTCGCGCGCCTGTTCGACGGTGAGCGGCTCGTAGTTGGAGAAGAAATTGCCGGGCTGGGCGAAATCGGCTTCGGTCTGCCGGTCGTAGCCGCGATGGATGGCATCGTCGGGACGCTGGAAAAGGCGGTATTCGCAGTTTTGCACGAACTTCACCGCCGGTTGCTGGTAGGTCGGATTCAAGTGCTTCAAAAACGACGCGGGCACCACCACTGAGGCGGTGATGTCGTCCTCGAAGGAGAGCTTGGCCGCCGGATGAAAGTCCTTGCGCAGCCCGAAGGTGCGCCACGAGCCATCGGGCGCGTAGCCCACGCGCAGAAAGTTGGAGACCAGCTTGCGGTTGTCGCACTTTAGCTCGTTGCCGGGGATGCCGTTGACGATATCCACGCTAAAATGCTCGCGCCAGTTGTCGCCCCACTCCGGCTTGTAGAAGCGTTTGACGGTGAAGACCAGCTCCTTGATGTATTGGGGAATCGCTTCGAGCCAGGCGTTGTATGCGGCGTTGAAGTCGCGCGAGGCGGGCGTCAGCAGCTTGATGACCGAACCCAGCGAACGCTCGGTGCTCAACACCGGGCGGCTGTCGCTATAGGCCTCGAATTCGGCGCGGTAGCGCTCGCTGAAACGGTCGGAGTAGTCGCGGTCGATGATCTCGGCAACGCGGTCGAAGTCATTGGCGAAATCGGCCACGAAAACCGGCCCCTGGATGATGGCGTCGGTGATGGGCTTGGAGATCTCTGATTTGCCGCCGCCCGACACGGTGCAGGGCTTGTGGCACAGCGTCCCTTCGGCGACGATGCCGGTGAGACGCCAGGAGCGGCCACCGGGCGGCTTTTCCATGTGCACGCGATAGCCCGACGGGCGCACGTAGGTCTTGCCCGGCAACAGCTTGAGGCGCGCTTCGCCCTCGCCCTGCGGCCAGATGACGCTTTGCGTGGGCAAGTCGAACGTCACGTCTTCGGGCACGTAGATGACATCGGGGAACTGCCTGTCAATCGCGTAGCCTTCGGGCTGCACTTCCATGGCGTCGCCATACAGTTCCAGCACTTCGGCGAAGCTGTAGCCCAGACGCGGCGCGTGCAGATGGCCACTGAACTCCTCGCCGAGATCGTAGCTCTGGAAGACCAGCGCGCCGCCGGCGTGCTCTTCTTCGCTCCAGCCCGACAGGTTGGCGGCGTAGCTGATCTGGGTCTTGACCTCTTTTTTGCAGTAGCCGAAATAGTTGTCGGCGATGATGGTGAGCATGACGCCGCGCTCGTCGCGGCAGGTCAGCTTGAAAGCGCCGCCGTTGTTGTAAAGCTCGCCCGCGTCGCGCCAGCACATGCCGTCGCGGCGCTGGCGCGGCGTGGCCTCTTCCCAGTGCGGCAGTCCCACTTCTTTTTTGGTGACGCGCACCAGATGCGGCGCCAGCAGCACGCAGCCGGTGTGGCCCGTCCAGTGCTCCACATCCAGCGCGGCGTCGTTGGCGGGCAAGGCCGGGTCGCCGGCGTTGCCGAAGATGCTCTCCACGAAATCAAGGTTGCCCACCAGGTTACCCGGCGCGAAGAAGCGCACCTCCATGGATTTTTCAGCGGTGTAGCCGGGCACGGCGGGGCACACCAGCGGACGCAGCAGCAGCGACACAAAGCACTCGGCCTGCTTCTCCTGCGAGGCCGTGAACGGCAGCCGCAGCAATTCGCCCGGCGGGCACAGCGCGCAGCGCAGCAGGTTGGCAAAGACGCTTTTGGGCACGGCCTGCTTGTCGTCGGGGATGGGCAACCCGCCCTCGGCGACGTGAAAAATCCCCTGTGTGGTGCGCCGGTCGCTTTTGGGATTGTGCAGCACGCCCTGGCGCACGCGGTAGGAGCGCACGATGTCGGAAACGAACTCGTCCCGGTCGGGCGGCAGCGACAGCGCCCGCGCCAGTCCGTGCTGATCGAGGGCAAAAGTGCGCCCCGGCAAGCGCGGCGCCTCGCCATCGAGATAGGCGTCGAGAAAATCCTGGATGCGCTGATCCGCCGGACACAGATAATTGGCCAGCAGCCGGTCGATCTCCTGATGGTGCGACAGCAGCGCCGCGATCATGCCGCCGAACTGCTCATCGGCGGCTCCGCCCACAGTCGGCAGGCCCAGCAGCGCCAGCTTCAAATTGATGTATTCGTGCCGCCACTGCGCCGCCTCCGCCTCCGCTGTCGCGGGCAAACCCAGACTTTGTTCGAGATTCATACTTGGCTCCTATTTATAGCTTAGCCAAACCGTGTGAAGAGCAGATTGCGTGCGAGTAAAATCTGCTGCGCTCGGACTTCACTCCGTTTCCGCCAACCGCCGGAATGCACTAAAATCAGAGTTAAGGAGAACGCCATGACGACCGAACAACTCTTGCAAGAATTCGACGCCCTGCCGCGTCCGGCACAGGAAGCCGTGGCGCGGGCGATTGGAGAACGGCTGGGCAGCGGGACACACAACGGTCACAGCGCAACACCCGAACCAGAGGACGCCGAGGCCCGGCGCGCACGGCGGCGCGCAGCGGCCCAGCGGCTGCACGGCATTCTACGGGGCGATGGGCCACCACCGACGGATGAGGACATTGAGCGAATGCGCGACGAATATCTCATGGAGAAATACGGATGAGACGAGTCTTCCTCGACGCCAATGTGGTGCTGGATTATCTCTTGTTCCGTGAGCCGTGGGATGCTCAAGCCGCGCCGCTGTGGGCCGCTATTACCGAAGGCACTTTGACCGCCTGCGTCGGCACCAATACCCTGTTGAATGTCGCCTATATCGCGCGCAAAAGCTTCGACATGCAGCGGATGCGTGTGGCCTTGCGCGAGTTGATGGATTTGCTGGAGATTGTCGGCGTCGAGGAAGCGACGTTGCGTTCCGCCCTGATATCCCCCATCAGCGATTTTGAAGATGCCGTGCAGCACGAATGCGCCCTAACTGCCGAAGCCGAAGCCGTCATCACTCGTGATCTCGATGATTTTCGGAATGCGCGCCTGCCCGTCTTCGCGCCCGCCGAGTTTATCACCCAATACCTCACACCCACCGAAACGCCCGACGAAATGGAAGCGACGGGCTAACTCGTGTGGCGTCGATTCTTCAGCACCGTCAGCGCGTTGCGCTTCATGCCGCGCCGCTTGGGGCGCTTGAGCGGGCTGCCTTTGAGGCGCTGCGAGAACTCGGCTTGCGGCAGCATCAGCCATTCCAACAGCGTGGGCAATTCGTCGCGCTGCCATAGTTCCGGTTCCTGGCTGGCGGCGTGGCTTTTATCGTTCCAGGGGCAGACTTCCTGGCATACGTCGCAGCCGAAGACCCAATCGACAAATTGCGGGCGCAATTCTCGTGGCGGTGCCTGGCGGTTTTCGATGGTGTGGTAGGAGATACAGCGGTTGGCGTCCAGCACGAACGGCGCCACGAAAGCGTCCGTCGGGCAAGCGTCCAGGCAGCGCGTGCAACTGCCGCAAAACTGCTCGAGGTGCGGGCGATCCGGCTCCAAGTCGATGTCGAGCAACAGCTCGCCCAGCAGAAAATAGGAGCCAAGCTGGCGCGACAGCAGCATCGTGTTCTTGCCGATCCAGCCCAGTCCGGCGCGCCGGGCCAAATCGCGTTCCAGCAGTGGCCCGGTGTCGACGTAAACGCGGCCCGCGCACGGCGTTTGGGTTTGCAGCCACGCCAACAGCTCGCGCAGGCGCTGCGCCATCACGTCGTGGTAGTCCAACCCGCGCGCATAACGCGCCACCTTGCCGTGCGCCGCTGCATCGAACTCAGCCTCGATGCGGTAGTGCAGGGCCACACAGACCACGCTTTTGCACTCCGGCCAGACGCGGCGCACATCGGCCCGCTTGGCGACGGCGTCCGCACGCCCCAACCACGCCATGCTGGCCTGCCAGCCCTGTTCCAGCCAGTGCAAAAAATGACCGTGCGAGGCCACCGGCGCCGCGTCCGTGATGCCGCACGCCGCGAAGCCCAGTTGGGCGGCTTGCTCTTTGAGACGTTGGCTGAGAATGCCGTGACAAGGTGACGGGGTGGCAAGGTGACAAGGTGCGGGGGACGATTCGGGGCAAACGTCGTTGCTCGTCTGTGACTTCTTCACCTTGTCACCTTGCCACCCTGTCACCTTGTCTCCGCCTTTTTGTGTCCGCCACGCCGCCGTCGCGCCGGCTTTTTGGCCGGGGCTTCGGGCGTCGCTTCGGCTGCGCTATCCGCTGTGGCAGGCGCGGCTTCGGCGTGAGTCGCCTCGGCGCTTGGAGCTTCGGCGGGGGCCGCTTCCGCCACCCCTTCAGCGGGCGCTGTTGCAGAGGGCGCAGCTTCGCCAGTCGCTTCGGCGGATGCGCCCTCCGGCGCGGCCCTTTCAGCAGACTTTTCGGCGGCGGACTTGCGGCGGCGGCTGCGCGTCGCACGCTTTTTGGTCGGGGCTTCGGCTGCCGCTTCGGTCGTTGCAGCGCCTTCCGACGGAGCGGTTTCGGCTTCCGGTTCAACGGCTTCGGGCGCAGCGCCTTCCGCCATGGGAGCGCCCGGCGCCATGGATTCGGGCGCGGTTTCTGGCTCCACGGATGGCAGCTCGGCTACATCCGGGGCGGCGATTTCGGGCACTTCTGCGGGTTGCAGTTCTGCTGGCGGCGCCTCACCGGGAGCTACCGGTTTAGCGCCGGCAGGGGCGGTTTCAGCAGCCAGGTGGGTGCCGCCGCTCTTGGCCGAAAAGCGCAGACGGCCCCGGCGCAGACGGTGGCGACCCAGGAAACTCGACCGCTCGGGGCCGCCCAACAGCTCGTCCTCGTCGTCTTCGATGACCATCACCGGGCCATGCCCAGCCACGCCAGTCGGAGTTCCTGCGGCCGCGGCGGTTTCCGCTTCGGCGATCTCTTCGGGCGTCAGCTCCGGCACGGGGCTTACGCCTTCGACGACGGGTTCCAAGGCGGCTTCGAGCGCGCCTTCGTCGCTGGGCTGGCCATCGCCCGGAGTCGCGGCCACGGGCACGACAGGGGGGGCCTGGTCGCGCTCGTGGTCGCGGCCACGACGGCGACGACGGCGGCCATTGCGGCGCTCTTCCCATTCGCCCTCGCGCGCCTCGACCGGCGCCGGCAAGGCAGCAGGTTCAGCGACGGTCGGCGGCGCTGGCGCGGCGGGTTCTTCGGCGTCGGAGGTCAGGCGCACCGTGTATTCGCCCGAAGCGCCGTCGCGGCCACCCCGAATGACCCCGGCGCGCATGGCGCGGTCGAGAAATTGCTTGAACTGGCTGCACCCGAAGTTGCGCTCGCTAAAGGTCGGGTTGAGCTGCAGCATCATCTGCTTGACGGTCGAAGAGCGCACGTCCATGCCGCGCTCGCTGAGCGCCACCAGCGTGCGCCGCAACAACTGAAAAGCGCCTTCCAGCGTGCTGGCGTCTTCGGTCGCGCCCACGCTCTCGGCCAGCAGGTTCTCGTAGGAGATGTATTCGTTGCAGTTGCTCTGCACCAGCTTCGAGGTGAATTTGTTGCCGGCGATGACCATGACCTGCTTGCCCATCATCTGCAAACGCTTGATCAGCGGCAGAAAATCGCTGTCGCCTGAGACCAGGCAAAAGGCGTCGATGTGGGCCTGCGAAAAGGCGATGTCGAGCGCATCGATGACGATGCGAATGTCGGCGGAGTTTTTGATGACCGGGCCGAACACCGGCGTTTCGACCAGCTCGATGCCCTGCTCCATCAGCTTGCGGCGGTGCCGGTTGTGGCGATACCAGTCGCCATAGGCCCGGCCCATCACCACAATGCCCCGGCTGCGCAGCGCGTTGACGACCAATTCGGCGTCGAAGGGTGGGTCTTCCAGACCCAGGATCACATTGTCGAAGTCGATCAACAACGCGATTTTAAGGCCTTGCAGGCCTTGCATCGTATCCAAGTTGTTCCATCCTTAGTGGCTCGCGCGGGCGGAGGGGAAAGCGGAGGAAGCTCAAATGCGCACTCGACAAAGCCACACGGTGGAGTCTGCGAGGTTGCAGCTTAAGTGTTGCAAGCCATCGGACTCATAAAGCGTTGCGCTGCGGTGCGGGCCTCGAATTCCTCGAAGTATGGCGCGGGGCGGATGAGGTTTGATTCCGTCGCTCCCGGCGAGGCGGCCCGAATTTTTAGCTTTGGCGCAAGCACGTGTGGCGTCTGGTGCGCGGGGGAGCCTAAAACACGTCACGCCCCGGCGCGATACCTGAAATTTTCGCCATGCAGTGTAACACAAGGACCGGATTCAACACTACGGCCATGCCGAGGTGCCGTCGGGGGTGCGCGCCAGCGTCCACTGCGGCGGGCCGTCGGGGCAGGGAAAGCGCGCCGCAGCGGCTTCGTCGAGGTCGATGCCCAGACCGGGGCGGTCGTTGGGATAGAGATAGCCCGCGCGCACCTCCGGGCAGCCGGGGAAGATTTCGCGCTCGGCCTCGGAAAAGCCGCTCCACTCCTGCACGCCGAAGTTGCGGCTGCTCACGTCGAGGTGCAGATTGGCGGCGTGCCCGACCGGTGACACGTCGCCCGGCCCGTGCCACGCCGTGCGCACGCCGAAGGCTTCGCACAGCGTCGCCAGCTTCCTGGCCGGCGTGATGCCGCCGATGGCGCTGATGTGGCAGCGTATGAAATCAATCAGGCGGTTGACGATCAGCGGCTTCCACTCCAGGGGATGGACGAACAATTCGCCCATGGCCAGCGGCGTGGCGCATTGCTGGCGGATGGTCTGGAACCATTCGATGTGTTCGGGCGGCAGCGGGTCTTCCAGGAAAAACAGGCGATACGGCTCCAACTGTTTGGCCAGGCGCACGGCTTCGATGGGTTGCAGGCGCTCGTGGATGTCGTGCAGCAGCTCGACCGTGAAGCCGAGGCGACCCCGCAGATGCTCGAACAGGCGCGGCACGCTGCGGGCGTAGAGATCGGGGTCGTAGTAGACGCCCGGCGCGGCGCCCTCGGGTCGCCATTCGATGGGGTTGGCGCCGCCGTAGCCGCCCATCTGGCAGCGGATGTAGTGGTAGCCCTGCGCCATCAGCGCGTGCACGCTGTCCTCGACCTGCACCTCGTCGCGCCCGTCGGCGTGGCGGTAGACGGCGGCGGCCTCGCGGCACTTGCCACCCAGCAGTTGATAGACCGGCATCCCGGCCAGCTTGCCCTTGATGTCCCACAGCGCCATGTCCACGCCGCCCAGCGCGTTGTTCAACACCGGCCCGTTGCGCCAGTAGGAATTGACCCACGCCGTCTGCCAGATGTCCTCAATCGCCTGCGGATCGCGCCCCACCAGAAACGGCTTGAGGTAATCGTCCACCGCCGCGCGCACCGCCAGATGCCGCTGCGTGAAAGTGGCGCAGCCTAACCCGTAGAGACCCGGCTCCGAGGTTTCGACTTTGACCACGATCAAGCGGCTGGCCACCGGCGCGGTCAGAATGGCGCGCACATCGGTGATTTGGAGGGACATCAGGCGACTCCTTGAGCAGCCAAAGCCAAGCTGCCTTAGGTTCTCTCATCGTCCCGCCGCTGTTGGCGCGGCGCGAAATCGACCCCGTCGCTGTTGGTCATGATCCGATCCAGAATACGGTGCGCCTCTTCCAGACTGGCGGCGGTGGTCAGCATCACCGTGTCCATGTCGTGGTCGGGAGCCTGGCTCAGGGGTCGATGCCGGAGAGCTTCGACATGGGGCAAACGAGCCAGGATCACATATTCCTTGCCCGGCTGTCCCTCCGCCGCGTCCGGCGTCTCCGACTCAACCACTTCAATGCTGTAAATGTGATCGAGGTTGTAAATTTTCCCGCTCTTGCTGCGAATCAGCATCGTCGTTCTCCTCTGTCCCATGTGGTAGCGGCACTTCCCATTATAGCCATTTGCCGTAGGGCATGGCCTGCCGCTTCACTCTGCCACACGCTCGCGTTGCAGCCCGAATGCCACCAGCCGCGCCGGAATGTCGCGCAAAAGGGGGAGGCGCGGCAGCCAGCGCATGAAGCCGGGCAATTGGAACGGCTGTGTAGGGTCAATCGCGACGGCGATCATGCGTTTTTGGACGAAGGCTTGCACCGCCTGAATGAAGCGCGTGGGCCTTTCGCGCCGCGCCTGCACCGCCGCCAGATGGTGCAGGCGCACGCGCCCGGCGCGCAGCGGGCGCCAGAGCAGGTTAGCCGCCGCCACGGCGTCTTGAATCGCGTAGTTGATGCCAACCCCGCCCACCGGCGACATGACGTGTGCCGCGTCGCCGATCAGCAGCAGGCCGGGCCGATACCAGCGCCGCACGCGGCTCGATTCCACCGACAGCAGCGAGACCTGGCTCCACTCGTGCAGCAGCGCCACGCGATCACTCAAATCGGGGTTCAACTCGACCAGCGCGGCGCGCAACGCTTCCAGCCCGGCGGCGCGCAGTTTTTGGTAGCTGCCCTTGGGAATGACGTAGCCGAGCTGCCACTGCTCGCCCCGATCCAGCATCACCAGCAGGTGCCCGCGCCCCATCCGCCCGGCGGCGCCCGACGGCTCATCGGCGTGGCGCGGCAGGCGAAACCACAGCACGTCCATGGGTGGCGAGGTTTTGGTTGGCGCGAAGCGGGCCAGCTTGCGCACCCGCGAAAAGCGCCCATCCGCCCCGACCGTGAGCGGCGCGCGCACCTCGTGCCAACCGCCCGCACTACGATAGCGCACGCCGCACACGACTTCGTTTTCATAGACCAGCTCTTCGACCCGCGCGCCCATTTGCAGATGAAAGTTGGGATCGCGTTTGGCCTCGTCCACGATGAACTCCAGAAAGCGCACCTGTGGCAGCAGCACGATGTAGGGATGCGGCGTCGCCAGCCGCCTGAAATCGGCCAGCGTCACCGCCCCGGCCGGCGAGAAAAAGGTCAGCTCGCGGACCTTGGTGTGCGGCATCTGCAGCAGCCGCTCGGCGAGGCCCAACTGTTCCATAATCTCCATGACCGACGGATGGATGGTGTCGCCGCGAAACTCGCGGTCGAAATCGAGGTGCGATTCGAGCAGCGTCACGTCCACGCCCTTGCGTGCCAGCAGCAGCGCCAGCACCACCCCACCCGGCCCGCCGCCCACGATGCAGCAGCCGGTGCGCTCGGTAGAGAGGATTGGAGGTTCGGACGGGGTGGCGTTATGCGTCATGATTTGGTCTCCTGTTTGGCCCGAATTTCTGAAACTGCACACCATACGCCACGCAAGGCGCCGCTCAACGCGCCCAGCATGAACCCGCCAGCGACATCCAACAGATAGAGTCGCTGCATGCCGGAGGCCGACTGGCCAAATCCGACACTCACGAACACAGGCAATCGCGGCAAGAGCAGGCCCATGGCAACCCCGACACTTGTGCCGAGCGCTGAGCCACGCACCGCCAGTTTTTTCGTGGCGCGGAGCACGGCACCGGAGCCTGTATGGGGAAAACTGCAAATGGCGGCGATAAAGAAAACACCCCATCCCACCATCGCACCGAACATGGCCCCGGCGGACGCGCCGCTGGCGAGCGTGGCCAGCAACACACTGGGAAGTTCGTAAGACTTGAAAGGCCCGCGCAACGCATAGACCAAGCCGAAGATTAAGCCTGCGGCGGCGCCTTCACACAACCCTGGAAAGATCATCGTCACGGTGCCGACCCACGCCAGGGTCGCGGCATCTCCCAACCAGCGTCCGAGTGTATACCTTGAGGCCATAATCGCTCACCACCTTAAACCTTCGGTGATTTTGCAGTGTAAACTAACCCCACTCTTTTTCCAAACGAGGCGAACATGGCACGACACCAGGACGATTGCGAGATTTGCCGCCGCGTGGCCGACTGTGCGGCGGGACGGCATCCGGGATTGATTGCGGAGCTGGAAACCGGCTATGCCGTGCTGGGCGACGTGCAGTATTTTCGCGGCTACAGCCTGCTGCTGTGCAAAACGCCCGCGACCGAGTTGGATGAGTTACCGCCCGCCGTCAGAACCAAATATCTCGAAGACATGGCGCTGCTGGCCCAGGCCGTGCGCACCGTGACCCAGCCGCACAAGCTCAACTACGAGTGCCTGGGCAACCTGGTGCACCACCTGCACTGGCACGTCTTCCCGCGCCAGTTGAGCGAACCCCATCCCGAACAGCCGGTCTGGGTCTGTATGCCGTCGCCCGACGAGGCCGCGCGCTGTGCCTTCGACCCGCAGCGCGATGCGCCTCTGTTGGCCGCGCTGCGGGCGGAGTTGGCGCGGCTGGTCGCTCGCACTGCCGAATGAAAACTTGTCGTGCCGCCGCAGACGAGCAGCAGCATATTAGCCCGGCTCCCCTCCTTGCAAAGGAGGGGCTGGGGGAGGTTAAAGCCGGAGTCGAGCTATTACTTCAACCTCCCCTGTCCCCTCCTTTGCAAGGAGGGGAACCACACTCTCACGCTACTCCTCGACCGGTGGGTCACGACAAGGGTCGAAATGAGTTGTGCACGGGTGCATCGCGGCCCATGTCGCGGCCAATTGACAGGCGCCCCGGCGGGGCGTATAATTGCACCACACCCCTGTCGAACCGGCACCTCCATCCCCATCTTTTGCTGCCGTGCTGGTCTGTCCAGGCTCAAGGCAACGCCTTCTCAAAGACCGCTGATTTTCAAAGGAACGATCATGCACCCCAAGACCCTGCGGATTGCGCTCGCGCTGGCGAGTGTGCTGTGGTTGAGCACGGCTGTCGCTCAGGCCACCAATTTCGTCTTTGACGCCGGGCAGGGCAGCGACCCGCCGCCCCCCAACAACTCGCTCTGGAGCGACCCGCGCAACTGGGCTCCCGACGGCGTGCCGGGCGCCGGCGATACCGTCACCATCAACATCCCCAACACGGTGGATCTGGGCGGCGTCACCCGCTCGGTGCTCCGTTTGACGCTGGCCAATGGCAGCCAATTCGGCACCGACTTGCGCCATGGCACGCTCAACCTCACCGGCTCCTCCGCCAGCTTCATTTCGACCTGGACCAGCGGCAACATTGGCTGCAACCTCAACATCGCGGCGGGCGCCCGGCTCAACATCAGCGGCGACACCAACCGCGCCATCGTGCTCAACGCCGTCATCAACAACGACGGCACCGTGGTGTGGAGTGGACTCGGCGGCATCGACGCTCTCAGCGGCTCGGTTTTCAACAATAAGAATCTTTTCCTCGCGCAGGGTGGCGGCACCTTCTCGGACGAAGGGGCCACCTTCAACAACCTGGCCGGGGCCACCGTGACCAAGAGCGGCGCGGGCACGACCAACCGCTTCGCGGGCATCCATTTCAACAATGCGGGCACCGTGAACGCCAACGGCGGCACCTTGGATTTGCTGGGCGGCGGCACCAGCAACGGCACTTTCAATGCCGCTTCGGGCGGACGAGTCAACGTTTCGGGCAACCTGACGGGCACCTTCAATCCGGCGGCGGGCGGCATTATCGGAGTGCAGAACCCAGACAGCGGTGTGGCGACCCTGCTCAACACCGGCGCCAAATTCATCGGCGCGGGTCTGTGTCAGGTCATCCGGGGCGGCGTGACGGTCAACGGCACGATCACGGTCGGAGAGGCGGGCGGGCCAGGCACGCTGCAGTTTGCCCTGGCCGAGTTCAGCGCCTTCACCGGCACGGCCCACAGCAATCTCATCAGCGCCGGCAGTGGCTTTTACGACTGGAGGAGCGGCAACGTCGGCGGCGCCGGCAGCGTGGTGAACATTGGCGTCGGCTGCCAGTTCCACATCAGCGGCGACGCCAACCGCGCGATGCTCGGCGGCACGATCAACAACTTCGGCACAGTGACCTGGACCGGCCTCGGCGGCCTCCAAAGTCTTAATGCGTCAGTCTTCAACAACAAGAGCGGCGGCGTTTTCAATGCGCAGGGCGGCGGCACCTTCTCGGGTGACGGAGGCCCCTTCAACAACCTGGCGGGCAGCACTTTCAACAAGACCGGGGCCGGCACCACGAACACCTTTCAGGGCGTGGATTTTAATAACGCGGGCACCGTCAACGCCAACGGCGGCACCTTGGATTTGAACGGCGGCGGCACCAGCAACGGCATCTACAACGCCGCCTCGGGCGCACGGGTCAACGTTTCGGGTAACCTGACGAGCACCTTCAACGCCGCAGCGAACGGCGTTATCGGAGTGCAGGGCGTGGACAGCGGTGCCGCGACCCTGCTCAACACCGGCGCCAAATTCATCGGCGCGGGCAAGAGCGTGGTCTTCAACCGCCTGGTCAGCGTCAATGGCACGATCACGACCGGGGAGGCGGGCGGGCCGGGCACGCTGGAGATCGCTTTTGGCGACTTCAACTTCTTCACCGGCACGCCTACCGGGAGTTTGACCAGTGCGGGCACCGGCTTTTACGATTGGAAGGTCGGCGACATCGGCACCGCCAGCGGCGGCGTCATCAACATCGCCGGTAGCGGGCGCTTCCACATCAGCAGCAACGCCAATCATCCCCTGGTCGGCGGCGCCACGATCAACAACAGTGGCGTCGTGACCTGGACGGACGACGGCGACATTCAAAGCCTTAATGGAGCGGTCTTCAACAACAAGAGCGGCAGCGTTTTCAACGCGCAGGGCGGCGGCACCTTCACAGGCGACGGCGGGGCCTTCAACAACCAGGCGGGCAGCACCTTCAACAAGAGCAGCGTCGGCACCACCACGACGTTTCAAGAGGTGGACTTCAACAACGCGGGCACCGTGAGCGCGCTGAGCGGCACGCTGGATTTGAACGGCGGCGGCACCAGCAGCGGCCCTTACAACGCTGCTGCGGGCGGGCGGGTCAACGTTTCGGGCAACCTGACGAGCACCTTCAATCCGGCGACGGGCGGCATTGTCGGAGTGCAGGGCGTGGACAGCGGCGCGGCGACCCTGCTCAACACCGGCGCCAGGTTCATCGGCGCGGGCAAGAGCGTGGTCTTCAACCGCACCGTGAGCGTCAACGGCACGATCACCACCGGGCAGCCGGGCGGGCCGGGCACGTTGGAGATTGATCTGGGCGACTTCAACGCCTTCACCGGCACCGCCGGCGGCAGCCTGACCAGCGCCGGCACGGGTTTCTATGATTGGAAGAGAGGCGTGATCGGCACGGGCAGCGGCGGCATCATCAACCTCGCCGACAACGCCGTGTTCAAGATCAGCGGCAGCGCCAATCATGCGCTGGAAGGCGCCACCATCAACAACACCGGCCTGGTGGATTGGACGGAAGGCCAGGTGAGCTTCGACTTCGGCGCGGCCTTCAACAACAAGCTCGGCGGCATCTTCAACGTGCCGAACGGTGCCAACCTCGGCGGGTCCAACGGCTCCCCATCCTCGTTGATCAACGCCGGCACGCTCAATGTCGGCGCCAGTCCGGGCATTTTTAACATCAACGGCGTCAACTTTACCAACGCCAGCACCGGCATCATCAATATCGAGCTTGGCGGCCTCACCCCCGGCACGCAGTTCGACCAGATTGCCGTGGTGAACGCCGCCGTCACGCTGGGCGGCACGCTCGATGTGCGCCTGATCAACGGCTTCGTGCCCGCTGGGGGCGACGCCTTCACGGTCGTGACCTATCCCTCGCACACCGGCATCTTCAGCTTCGTCAGCAGCCCCTTCGCGGCCACCTACAACGCCGGCGACGTGACACTGACGGCACCGGCCAATGCCCTCTTCTTGAGCGTCGATCCAACGACGTTTGCCGAAGACGACGGCGGCGCCGCGGCCAAGGCCAGCGTGGTGCGCAACGGCCCCACCACCTCCGGGCTGACGGTCAACCTGAGCAGCAGCGACCCCAAAGTCACCGTGCCGGGTAGCGTCGGTATTCCGGCGGGTGCGACCTCGTCGGCGCTCTTCAACGTGGGCGCGGTCGACAACGCCGTGCCCGACGGCACCAAATTCGTGACTCTGAGCGCCACCGCCGCCGGACTGGCCACCGCTAAAACCAAGGTGACCGTGCTCGACGACGATCCCCCGGCGCTGTCGCTGGCGGTCAAAGCGGGCTTGTCCAACGTGGTCAGCGAAGGCGCGGGCGCCAATGCGACCCGGCTCATCCTGTCGCGCAACGGCGATCTCAGCGCCGCGCTGGCCGTCAACGTGACCAGCAGCGACACCTCGGCGGCGGTCGTGCACTCGGCCACGCCGCCGCCTCCGGCCACCGTCGCAGTCACGATTCCGGCGGGCCAGGCTTCGGTCGAAGTGCAAATCGACGCCATCGACGACACTCTGGCTGATGGCTTCCAGAAGGCGACCTTCACCGCCACCAGGACCGGATTCCTCTCGGCCACCCTGGCCGTGGTCGTGCTCAACAACGACTTGACGCTGAACATCACGCCCACCAGCTTCAGCGAGGCCGCCGGAGCCAACGCCTCGCAAGGCACCGTCTCACGCGGCGCCGTGCCCGCCAGCGCGCCGGCGGTGATTGTCAATCTGACCAAGACGACCCCCAGCGCCAATCCCGAAGCGTCGGTGCCGCCCACCGTGACCATCGCGGCGGGCCAGGCCTCGGCGACGTTTGCCATCGCGGCGGTCAACGATTCACAGGTCGACGGCGCGCAGATCGCCAATATCAAGGCGACGGCCAGCGGTTTCATCGCAGCCAATAAGGCGGTGACGGTGACGGACAACGACGTGAAGGCGCTCAGCTTGACCGTCTCGGCCACGAGCTTCAGCGAAAGCGGCGCCGCGGTGCCGGCCACCATCACGCGCAACGCCGATCTGAACAGCGCGCTGACGGTGACGCTGACCAAAACCACCTCCAGCACCAACGCGGAAGTGTCGGTGCCGGTCACGGTCACGCTGCCCATCGGCGTGGCGTCCGTGAACTTCAACCTCACGCCGGTGAACGACGCGGAGATCGATGGCTCGCAAGCCGTCACGATCAAAGCCACGGCGGCGGGCTACGTGTCCAGCAGCGTCGGCCTGACGGTGACGGACGACGATTTGCCGGCGTCGCGCGCGTCGGAGTGAAGCGCCGCGGCACAACCTCACCCCCGACCCCTCTCCTTCTAAAGGAGAGGGGAGACCGGGGCGCGGCTCTCTCGCTCGATTCAAACTTTTAACCGAGCCGGGGAGTAGGAGTCTGACTCCCCTCTCCTTGAGAAGGAGAGGGGTCGGGGGTGAGGTTGTGCCGCGGCGCACTCCCGGCGAACTGTTCCGCTGAATGGCGAAGAGGCACCTTATACGATCACAGCGCGTTTCATCCAACTCGATGCCCACACTCGTCTGCCGCCGCCCGGCCATGGCGACGCTGTTTGAGATCGTCGTGGCCGGCGCGCCGGACGAATTGGAAAACCTCGCCGCCGCTGGCGAAGCGGCGCTGGATGAAATCGAGCGCGTCGCGCGCCTGCTGTCGCGCTTCGATGCGGCCAGCGAAACCGCGCGCCTCAATCGCGACGCCGCGCGCGGCCCGGTGCTGGTCGACTACGAGATGCTCGCCATCCTGCAAACCTGCCGCGCCGCGTGGCAGCGCACCGGCGGCCATTTCGACCTCACGGCGAGCAGTGCCATGAGCGAGGACGCGCCCAATTTCGGCGCGGTGCGGATTGACGCGGCGGCGCGCACGGTGCAATTCGACGACCCGCGCCTGCGGCTCGATTTCGGCGCTTTTGGCAAAGGCTATGCGCTCGACCGAGCCGGCGCCTTGTTGCGCGAATACGGCGCGGGACACGCGCTGCTACATGGCGGCACCAGCTCGGTGCTGGCTCTCGGAGACGGCCCGGACGGAGAGCCGTGGCGCGTCGGCGTGCGCGATCCATGGGCCAGCGACATGGTGGCGGAGGTCGCTCAAATCGGCCTGCGCGACCGGGCGCTTTCCAGTTCGGCGGTTTTGGGGAGCCAAGAGGTTTCCGACATCGTGCAGCCGCACGCCCACGTCGCGCTGACCGAGCAAGCGGCCTGCGTCGTGCTGGCGGACACAGCGGCGGAGGCCGAAATCCTCTCCACCGCGTTGCTTTGCATGGGCCGCGCGGCGGCGACGCTCCACTGTCAACAGCACGCGCCTGGCCACGCCGGTTGGATCGAGCAAGCCAGCGGTCAAACCGTGCTCCGCTGGCTGACAGCCCCTCACCCTGGCCTTTCTTGCCTTTAATTCAACTCCGTCGCGCCCGTTTCCGCTGCGTCTGTCGCCGTCATTTCGAGGCCGAAGACGCGCACGCCCAACTCGCGGGTGTCGCCGACGGTGGGGTCTTTGGCGTGCGGCGACCAGGTTTGGCCGGTCAGGTGCGCTTCGAGCGTGGTTTTGCCCGCCGTCAGCGCCGCCGGAATGTCGAGGCGCACTTCCTGCGGGCCGGGCTGCTTGATTTCCACGGACGGGCCATCATTGATGCTCAAGGTAAACGGCGGCGTGCCGGGTTGGGCCAGCAGCCACAGGCGCAGCGTGTAGGCCGCGCCGGGTTTGACTGGCAGTTGCAGCTTGGCGTCGCCCGTTGTCCAGCGCGCCGTGCTGAAGCCGCCGGGTGCATCGGGCGATTTTTCGCCGCCGTGCCAGCCAGCCAGGGCATAAAGCTCGTCGTCGGGCGCGCCGATTTTGAGGCGATAGTGCAACGCCTGCGCGGCGGGCAGAGTGGGCGGCGTTTCGTTGAGGCCGATTTGCGCCCTGGGGCCGATGCCGTTTTCCACTTGCAGGCCGCCCGGCTGCAAATTGGCCGTGATGATGGCGGCGCGCACGCCCTCTTTCAAAATCACAGCGGGGCCGGGTTTGTCGAAGTTGCAGCCACGCACCACGAGCTTGCCGCCCTCGGCCACAATGGCGCCGACGGCGGGCACATCGACCATGTGGCAATCGCCAAAGGTCACGGCGGTTTTGCCCTGCAAGCGCGCCACGCCGCCCGGATTGGCCCAAAAGTTACAGTTGACGAACTGCGCCGCGCCACCCGCGCCCGGCGCCGTGACAATGGCGGTGCGCGGCTCGCCAGCGTGGCTGGTGAACTCGCCGTTGGTGATCTGGATGCCGATGCTCTGGATGCCATCGATTTGCACACAGATCCGGCAATAATCGGCGCCGATGCCCGACAGTTGGCCGTTGCACGCGCCCTTGTCGGTTTCGATGAAACGATAGCCGATTTTGGCCGCAAACACGAAGGTGTTAACGACGTATTCCCAGTCGGTGCGCCCGAAAACGAAGGCTTCGAGGTGCTCGGCCATGTAGTTGGCCACGTCCATGTCTTTGGCGCCGCTGGCCGACGAATGCCCGCTGCGCGCCCAGTAGTGCGGGTTGAAGTGGACGTTTTCGACGCGCCCGATATCCGAGGTCGTATCGATCAGCACGCCGCGCCGCAGCACGCAGCCGAAGGCGTTGCGAATCAGGTGCAGCTCGCTCCACGGACGCCCGATTTTGATGCCCTGCCAGGCATTGGCGAAGGTGACATTCTCGACCGTGTTGTGCATGTCGACGCCGTGGATCGCCCACGGATAGGGCACGATGTCGGGCCATTTTTGCTCCGGCCACAGCATGGTAAAGCCCCGGATGGCGCTGCTCTGCTGCAACTCGACGGCGGCGGGGCCTTCCTCCTGTCCGCGCCCGCCGGTCACCAGCAGCGTCGAGCCTTTGGTGATGGCAGCATGGTGCGGCCCCTCCCAACTGCCCTGCAACGTCACGCCGGTCGGCACCTTGAGGCTGCCCGCGACCAGATATTGCCCCGCCGGCAGATAGACCGCGCCACCAGTTTTACCCGCCGCATCCAGCGCCGCCTGGATCGCCGCCATGTCATCGGTCGTGCCGTCGCCCACCACGCCCGCCGGCTTTTCAGCGGCCAGCGCAGCAGTCGCCAACAGCAGCACCAAAGCGATTGTCCACAGATTCATAGTTCTCCCGGATTGTGTAGGGCCACGGCCTGCCGTGGCCGTGTCAACGGCTGAAGAGGCCACGGCAGGCCGTGGCCCTACTTGACTACAAAGCTGTAGCTGCCCGAACCGGCCTCGAACACCGCGAACTCGCCGTCCTGGCGCAGCCATTTGAGGCCGGGCGCTTTGTCGGCGGGTTGGCCGCTTTCGGTGATTTTGGCGCCGGGCGCCGCCGGGACGTAAATCGTCGCGGTGGCGTTGGCCGGAATCGTGGTTTTGAGCGCCAGCGCGCCGCCGTCCAGACGCCATTCGGAGGCGATTGGGCCGCGCAGCGAATCGTAGGTGGCGTGGGCAAACGTCATCCCGCCGCCGGGACGCGGATGGATCACGATGCCTTTGAAGCCGGGCCGCTCCGGGTCGGCGCCGATGCCGGCCACGGTGTCGAACATCCACTCGCCGACCGAACCCAGCGAATAGTGGTTGAACGAGTTCATGCCGGGATTCTGAAAACCCTTCTCCGCCGTCCAGCCGTCCCAGCGCTCCCAGATCGTGGTCGCGCCGTATTTGATGGAGTAGCCCCACGAGGGAAAGGTGTCTTGCAACAGCAGCTTATAAGCCACGTCGGTGTGCCCGGTCTGGGTCAGCACCGGGTTCAAATAGCCGACGCCGACGAAGCCGGTGCTGAGGTGGTCGTTCTTCTTTTTGATGTCGTCGACCAGATATTGCGCGGCCACGGTGCGCTTGTCGGCGGGCAGCAAATCGAAGCGCAGCGCCAGCACGTAGCAGGTTTGGGTGTCGCCCTTGATGCGGCCATCGGGCGCGACATATTCCTTGTTGAACGCCGCTTTGATCTGCGCGAAGAGGTCGTCGTATTTTTGGGCGTCGCCGGCTTTGCCCAGCGCCCGCGCGATGCGCGCCATCAGGCTGGTGCTATAGGCGAAATAGGCCGTGCCGATCACGTCTTTGGGCGTGTTGGCGGCAATTGACAGCCAGTCGCCGTAGTCGGAGCCGCGATTTTTGTTCCACAGCAAATCCGGGTTGTTGCCCTTGATCCACTCGATGTAGCGCGCCATGGCATCGTAGTGCTCCTCCAGAATGCGCGTGTCGCCGTAGGCCAGATAAATCGTCCACGGCACGATGACCCCGGCATCGGCCCAGGCGGGCGTGCCGGCGCCGCAACAGATATCCGGCGAGATGTCCGCAAAGGCGGCGCCGCGTTGGGCGTCCTGGACATCCACCATCCATTTGTTGAAAAAGCTCGCCACGTCGGCGTTGTAGGTCGCGGTGCGCACGAAGATTTGCGCGTCGCCCATCCAGCCACAACGCTCGTCGCGCTGCGGGCAATCGGTCGGCACCTCCAAAAAGTTGCCGCGCTGGCCCCACTGGATGTTGCTTTGCAGTTGGTTCACCTGCGCGTTGGAGCACTCGAACGTGCCCACGAATGGCGTCTGTGAGTGCACCACGACGCCGGTCACGGTCTGCGTGTCGGGCTTGGCCGGCAGGCCGGTCAACTCGACGTAGCGAAAGCCGTGGAAGGTGAAGCGCGGCTCCCACGTTTCCGGCCCGCCGCCTTTGCAGGTGTATTCGTCGATGCACCGCGCGCCGCGCAGGTTGGTGACGTAGATCGTGCCGTTGGGATTGAGCATTTCCGCGACGCGGACGCGGATTTTCGTGCCGCGCGGCGCCGTGATATTGTTGAGGCGCGCCCAGCCGACCATGTTCTGTCCCAAGTCGAAGACGTAGCTGCCCGACTGTGGCTCGGTGACGGTTTTGGGGTGTAATTCCAACTGGCGGCGCACCGGCACGCCGGGATAGGCTTCAATTTTAAGCGGCGGCGTCGCGATTATATCGACCGGCCCCCACGCGCCAGCCCGCGCCATGGCAGCGGGCACGTTGACCGGCGCGACCTCGACACGCGGGAAATCCGCCGTGTCCCAACCGGGCATTTCCTGCGTTGCGTCGTAGAACTCGCCGTCCAGCAAATCCTGCTCGACAATCGGGCCATAAGACGCTTTCCAACTGGCGTCGGCCCCGACGACTTCGCGCGTGCCGTCGGCATAGTCCAGCACGATCTGCCCACTAAAACGGGGACGGTGCAGGCCGTAGCGATCCCGTCCGCCATTGCCGTCATGCCCCGTCGCCCAGCCATCGCCCAGAATCGCGCCCACGGCATTGGCGCCGGTTTTGAGGAGCGGCGTCACATCGTAGGTTTGATAGTAAACGCGCTTTTTATAGTCCGTCCAGCCGGGCGTGAATACGTCGTCGCCGACGCGGTGCCCGTTGAGGTGCAGTTCATAGAGGCCCAGCGCCGTGGCGTAGGCGGTGGCGCGGCGCAGTGGCTTTTTGACCTCGAACGTCTTGCGCAAAAACACGGCGGGCGGTGGCGCGGCCTTGCCGCCGGTGCCGACCTGATCGCCCCACGGCCCGCCGCCAAACGGCGCGATGGCTTTGGCGGCTGGCCACGCCGCGTCGTCGAAAGCGGCGGTCTGCCAGCCCTCCGGCGCGGTTTGCGAAGTTTTCCAGGCGGCGTCAATCGGCACCATGAGAGGATCGCCGGTCTCGAAGACAAGGGCCAACCGCCCCAGCAGCCCCGTCGCGTGCGCCTCGTTGGTGGCCGCAATCGCCAGCACGTTCGGGCCGGTTTTGAGCAGCGCCTTGAGGTCGCACGTCACGGGGCGTTTCCAGGCGTCGGTTTGGCCGTCGCTCTTGCACGCCTCCTGGCCGTTGACCCAGAGCGTGAACTGGTCATCGGCGGTCAGTTGAAACCTGGCCGATTTGAGCGGGCGATCCGCCGCCAGGTTGACGACCTTGCGAAAATAGCGCGTCCCGCCGGGCGCCTCTTGGGTCGGGTCGCCTTCGGGAAACCACACCCAGCTCAACCCCTTGAAGCCGACGGCACCAGCTCCCTGCGAGCCGGGCAGCGCCTCCTTGCCGATCCACTGGCCTTTCCACTCGGCGGCAGGATCGAGCAGCCCCATGGCCCACCGTGCCGGGGCGCTATAGGCCGACGCCTTGCCATCCTTGTCCCAGCAGCGCACCTGCCACCACACCTGCTGCGCAGTCTGGAGCGGCTTCCCGGCAAAGGCAATCTGCGCCGTTGCATCGGAGGCGACGCGGCCCGAATCCCATACATCGCCGCGCCCGGCCTTGAGATTGTCGGGGCTGGACGCGGCCAAAATCTGATACGCCGTCTGGCGCTGAGCGCGCTGCGTGGATTCGACGATCCAACTCAAACGCGGCGCGGTCTGGTCAATGCCCACCGGATCGACGCGATATTCGCAGCGCAAGTGCGACGGCGTGACCTCGGCGCGGGCGGTGGTGGACAGCAAGGCGAGAGCGAGCAAGGGGGAGAAGTGTTTCATGCTAAAAATCTTTCTTGTAGGGACACGGCCTGCCGTGTCCGTTTTATCGTGCCGACTTCACAAACCGGACACGGCAGGCCGTGTCCCTACTTTTCCGCTGCCAGCGGCAGAAGCTGTGGCTTGAGCACCGCCGTCCATAGTTCGTAGCCTTTGTCGTTGAGGTGCAGGCCATCGGTGCGCAGGATTTCGGGGCGCGGCTTGCCTTCGGGGCTGAGCAGCTTCGCGTGCGTGTCGAGGTAGGTCAGCTTGGCCGTTTTGCCGTCATTGTCGCGCACGAAGCTTGCGATCAGGCGGTTCGCCTCCAGGATTTTCTCCTCTTGCTTCCAGCGCGCCACGCTGGGATTAATGGAGATAAAGACGATGCGCGTGGCGGGCAGCGCCGCGTGCACCTTGTCCACGAAGGCCTGAAAATCCTTCAACACCTGCGCCGGCGATTTGCCGGCGTTGATGTCGTTGGTGCCGGCATAGAAGACAATCATCCTGGGCTTGTAGGGCAGCACGATGCGGTCAGCGTAGCGCACGCTGTCGGCGATCTGCGAGCCGCCAAAGCCGCGATTGATAACGGTCAGCTCAGGAAAGTCCTTGGCCAGCGTTTTCCACAGCCGGATGCTGGAGCTGCCCACGAAGAGCACCGCACCCAGCGGCGGCGGGCTTTTCTTGTCCGCCGCCTCGAAGGCGATGATTTCGTTCTCGAATGGCGCTTTCTTGGGTTGTGCCTGGGTGGGAGCAGGCGTCGGGTCGGCCCGCACTGCTCCAACGGCCACCGTCACCGTCAGACACCACAATGCGGCACAGAGTAAACGTTTCACATTGCCTCCTTGGAATCTCCGAATTCACGGCTCAATGATCGTGACGACGCCCTGCTGCACGCCCCAGTCGATGAACTCCTGGGCCGTCGTGGGAATGGGGTCCTGGCGCCCGTTGGCCTGGTTGGCCCGCTTCACGGCTTCGGCGGCAAACGCCATGTCGCTCATGCTGTTGATGAGCGGGCGCAGCAGAAATGGCGCGCGTTGGGCCGCCTGCTGCTTGGCCAGGTGCAACATAGCATCAGCGTCTTTGGCCTCGAACGTCTCGTCGATGCCTTGAAACTTCACATGGACTTTCATTGGTTTCTTCCTTTTTCAATCTCGCGCGGGAGATTCATTTTTGAGATTCATTTGATGCGTCGCGCCGCCAGGGCTGCTTCGGGCAGGGCTTCGCTAAACGTCGGATGGGCGTGGATGGCGCCGATCAATTCCTCAATGGTCTGGCCGGTTCTGAGGGCGAGCACCGCTTCGTTGATGATCTCGGTGGCGCGCGGCCCGATGATCTGGCAGCCGAACAGCCGGTCGGTGGCATCGTCCACGATGAGCTTGACGAACCCGTCGTGCTCGCCCGCCGCGGCGGCTTTGCCGTTGAAGCGAAAATAGAACGTGCCCTCGCGCACCGCCATCCCGGCGCGCCGGGCGGCGCTGGCGCTCAGGCCGACGCTGGCGATTTCGGGACAGGTGTAGTAGCAGCTTGGCACATAGCGCAAATCGATGGCCGAAGGATAGCGCATGATGTTCTCCGCCACCAGGCGTCCTTCGCCCGCCGCCAGGTGCGCCCAACCCACGTCGCGGATGCAGTCGCCGATGGCATAGACGCCGCCGACCGAGGTCTCGCAGTTTTCGTCCACCACGATGCGCCCGCGTTCGTGGCGCACGCCGATGGCATCCAGCCCCAGCCCGGCGGTGTTGGCAACGCGCCCGGTCGCCAGCAACACCAGGGCGGTGTCGATGCCGCGCCGGTCGGAGCGACGCGCCAAATGCACGCGCAGCCGCTCGCCGTGGCGCTCGATGCGCTCCAGCTTCGTGCCGGTCAGCACTTCGATGCCGCCGTTTTCCAGGCGCCACTGCATCTCGCGGCCAATGTCGGGGTCTTCCTGCGGCAGAATCGCCGGAGCCATCTCCGCCAGCGTAACGCGCGAACCCAGTTCAGCAAAGAGCGAGGCGAATTCGACGCCGACCGCGCCCGCGCCTACCACCACCAGGCTATCGGGCACGCCTTCGAGCCGTAGCGCCTCGTCGGAGGTCAGCACGCCCGGCAAGTCGCTGCCCGGCACCGGCAGGCGCTGGGGCCGGCCTCCCGTGGCGATGATGACATGCACCGCCGTGATTTTGCGCGTCCCGTCCGGCCCGGCGACTTCGACCGTGTGCTCGTCCACGAAGCGCGCCTGGCCGCGCAGCACCGTGACTCCGCTCCCGTCGAGCACCCCGGCCATGTGGCCGCGCAGGTGCGCCACGATGCCTTCCTGGCGCGCCTTCATGGCCGCAAAGTCGGGGCGCACGCTGCCCTCCACGATCAACCCATAATCGGCGGCGCGGCGCACCAAACGCAGCGCATCGATGGATTCCAGCAGCGCCTTGGTCGGGATGCAGCCGCGATTGAGGCAGACTCCACCGACCTCGCGGGCTTCGATCAGCCCGGTGCGCGCCCCCAACTGGGCCGCGCGCAACGCCGCCACCATGCCGCCCGGCCCGGCGCCGATCACCAGCACCTCGAAATCGTGCGGCGCCATCTCGCGCAGCAGTTGCTCGGCTTCCTCCACGATGTCATCGCCGAGGTCGTCGGCCTCCAGCTCGTCCAAAACCGGCGGGTCAGGCAACTCCAGAACCGGCGTGTCGGTGGTCGCCGGCGGGCCGAGGTGGCCGGGCGGGGCCGGCGCGGCGGCCTGTTGCGGAGTCTGCTCCGTGGAGGCGGCGGAGGGGGTCGAGGTTGGGGAATCCATGGCGCCGTTCGCTACAGTCATTAGAACACACGCTTGGACGGCGTGCAACCGAAAGTTAGCTTCGGAGTAGCGCCGTGAGGTGACGTCAGGCGCGTTGAACGGCGCTCACGCGCCGGCTCCGAACCTGAGCAAAATCCCGGCCCGAAATCTGCACAGTCGGGCTTCGTCGCGCCGGCGGCAACCCTGAAAACACCGAAAATCGGCCAAAAAGCCCAAAAAACCCCAAAAAACCGCCAAAAAAACATGGTTTGTGGTGTTGTTAGACTTTTTTCCCAGTCTTTGTAATAATAGTCTCTGGACGATCATTTCGCGAGCAAATCCCCCTCTGTTCGCGCCAGGCGCCCCCGTTTCGGCGGCTAGCTGAAAGGGCAAGAGCGCCGTATGGTAGATGATCTCCGGAGGTGAAAGGGTTTATGGAGCGTATGCTCAAAGTCCTGGTGGTGGACGACGACCAACTGATTGCTGACAATCTGGAATACAACCTCCAGAAAGCCGGCTTCAGCACGGTCGCGGCTTACGACGGCGAAAGCGCATTGGAAATGGCCAGAGCGCAAAAGCCTCATGTGGTGGTGCTCGACATCATGCTTCCCGGTATGTCTGGGTGGGAAGTATGTCATGCCTTGCGCCAGGATCCCAAGTTTCGCCTGGATGCGCCGATCCTGATGTTGACGGCGCGCGGCGAGGAAGACGACTGTGTGCAGGGCCTCTCGTTCGGGGCCGACGACTTTCTGGTCAAGCCCTACCGGCCCCGCGAACTGGTGGCCCGGGTGCAGAGCTTGATCCGCCGTGCCGACATGCAAGCGGGCAACCGCGATGTGACCTACCGTGCCGGTAACATCTATTTGAACCCGGCCCGGCGCGAGACCTACGTGCAGGAAGAGGACGGCTCAATGCGGGAAGTCAAGCTCACCAACCGCGAGTTCGATCTCTTCAAGACGCTGATCCTCCAGAAGGGCAAGGCCGTGTCGCACGAAGACCTCATCGAAGAGGTCTGGGGCATTCCCAACAGCGATGACCGGCGCCATCTGGCCGTGTGTATGTTCCGTCTGCGCGATAAGCTCGAAGCCGACCCGGAAAACCCGAAATACATCGTTACGGTGCGCGGCTACGGCTACAAGTGCGTCGACACCGAATACAACCCCGCCATGGGCAGCGTCAAGTAAGACGATTATCCAGCCTATTTGGATATCGAGTCGTTCAACCGCAGCAGGCGCGTCCTCGGCACATTGAGGGCGCGCCTGCTGCGGTTTTGTGGGGTTGGGTGCTGCCAAATCAGGGCGAGCCAACGGGTTGGTGGAGCGGCAGGTGGATGGTGAAGGTGGTGCCGCGCTGTTCCTGGCTGTCGACGCGGATCGTGCCGTTGTGGCGCTGGATCACGCCGGCCACGATGCGCGTGCCCAGGCCGGTGCCGCCGGGCTTGGTCGAGACCGCCGCGTCAGTGAAAAGCCGGGTGCGCACCCGTTCGGGCATCCCCTTGCCGGTGTCCTCGACTTGAAAGCAGATATAGCTTTCGTCGGTCTTGGGGACCCAGGTGCGCAGCGTGACGGTGCCACCGCGCGGCGTGGCGGCAATGGCGTTGTTGACCAGGTTATAGATCGCGTTGAACATCTGCTGGGGGTCGAGCCGGGCCACCGGCAGCGCGGCGTCCAGGTCGAGACGCAGGTCGACGCGGCAGGTGCGGGCCACCAGCTTGAGCGCGGTGGCCACATCGTAAACCGTGTCGTTGAGGTCGGCCTCCTGGAACTGGGGCGGAGCACACTCGCCCTTGATGGTGTCGGCGATTTCGCGGGTGCGGCCCTCCACCTTGTCGGTGGCGGCCACGGCGGATGTCAGCACCCAACTCCATTCGGGCCGCGCCTTGTAGATAATCTCCAAAATCTCCGGCCCCCACTCTTCGGTCGCCGGGCAGCGCGAGCAAACGGCGTTGACCGCGTCGAAACAGTCGATGAGGATCGATTCCAGCGTCCACACGCCGCTTTTGATGGGCGTCATCATGTTCTTGATGTCGTGCGAGATGTCGCCGATGAGGTTGACGATTTCGGCGCGGCGCGCCTCCTGCACCAGACGGGCGGTTTCAATCGAAGTCGCGGCGTAGGCGCACAGCACTTCCAGCACTTCCAGATCGAACTGATCGAACTGGGTGCGGGCGTTGAGCACCTGGATGATGCCGATGGGTTGGCCCTCGAAGCGTTTGAGCGGCACGGTCAACATCGAGCGCGTCTCATAGCCGGTCAGACGGTCGATGTCAGGGTTGAACTCGCTATGCTCGCTGGCGTTGTTGGTCAGGTCGGAGACGCCGGTGCGAAAAACGCGGCCCGCGATGCCCTTCGAGACCGGCGTGGCACAGCCGATCAACCGCTCGGCGTCGGCGGGGTTCTGAACGTAGCGAAATACCAGGGCGTCGCGGGGTGGATCGTAAAGCTGCAATGAGCCGACATCGGCGCGCAGCACTTCGGTGGCGACGCCCAGAATGTCGCGCACCATGTCGTCCACCGTGAGGTGGGTAAACAACGCCTGGCTGATGCGCCGGATGGCTTCGATCTGGCGCTCGCGGTGCTCCAACTCGCCGCGCCGCTCCTTGGCTGGAGAGGTTGGCTCCTCGCCCTGGCGCCGGCTGACATGGCTACCGTTGGGCGCTGCCACAGCGGTGGCGGTCTGGTTGGCATGGGCAGGCGACGGCTCGACCGGTGGTTTGGCAACGGCGCGCGGCGTGGCACGGGCAGACTGACGGCTCATGGGGGTTCTCCCGCCGGGGCGTTGCATCACGGCTCACAGCGCCCCATGTGTAACGTATCAACGCACAAAGGTAGGATAAACCCCCACGCTACTGGCGTCAAGCAAGCGCCATGTTAACCGCTTGCCAGCGCTTGCCTCTGCGCCGTTCAAATCATACGCAGCCGAAACTCATCTTCTCCGACACAACTCCCGAAGCTGCCCCGCACGCGGCGGTTGACGCGGCGGTTGCGCCAACGCAGCCAACGGTAAAAAAGCTCTCTGTGAAACGAGTGAAAGCGTTGCCGCGAAAAATCGCGTAGCGAGCGCAGCCAGGTGTAGGGCCAATCGTTCCAGTCGTCTTCGTCCACCGCATCTTGCGGGGCCGGGGCAACTTCATTCACCACGTCATGCACCACTTCATGCGCGGTGCCGTCGCCTTCGTAAAAGGCCAGGCGGGTCTGGAGCGAGGCGACCGCGGCGTTGAGGCGCTGCGTCTCGCTCCACAGGACTTCCAGGTTCACTGCTCCGTCACTTCGTGCCATGATGATTTTCCTCGCTGTATTAGATTGCGTCACCAAGTTGCGTGACTAAGTTGCAGCACGGCGGTGGGAAGCGGCTCAAACCACCGCCGAGTAACAATACTGCCGTCCGCCTTCGGGGACGATGGCGGCTTTGCGGCGCACCAGGCGCAACTGGTGCAGGCGCGCGATGCGATTGTTGCAGGCCGTGGCCGAATCGATTTGCAGGGCGTCGGCCAGCTCGCGCACGGTGACTTGCTCTTTGTCCATGACGGCGCGCAGCGTTTCGACCAGGTGCGGCGGCAAGGTGCCGATGACGCGCCATTGCAAGTTCTGGCGCTCCTCGCCCGACAGCGGCGCGTCCGAGCCGGAGGTGAGCGAATCGAAGATCGCCTTGGGCAAAACCAGGGCCGCGATTTCGCGCTGGTGCAGCGCGACCTCGACGTTTTCGAGCAAATTCTGGCTCAATTCATCGTCGCCCGCGGCCAGAATCAGATAGCGGTCAGGATATTCGCGAGCCGCCATGCGCGAGTAGAGCGTGCCCAGCGCCTCGTCGGCGAACGAATAATCCATCATCTCCACGCCGTCGAAATTGACCGCCAGCACGCTGTCCGGCGGCAACTGGCGCAGCACGGCGTCGAGTTCCTGTTGCACTTTGAGTCCTTGCGGACGCATCGCTAGGTATTTGCCGAATTGTCCCAGAGATTGGGTCACGACTTTGTTCATGGAAGGCCTCCTCGCCGCTCTCACGCCACTCTACGTTTTCCATAGGCGTGCTGCGGCTGGCTGTTCACTCGTCTCAGTGAAACGGTTACTGCTTATTTTGCGTCCTTTGGCGCGACTTGTCAAGGGCAACAGTTAAAGAGGGCGCGGAGAAAAGGAGAAAAGGGGCAGAGGGGAAAAGGAGAAGAGGGAGAGAACGTTCGCACTTAGTCTTCTCTGCTCCTCTTCCCCTCTGCCCCTTTTCTCCTTTTCTCCTCTTCTCTGCTGAAGCTCCGCTGCGGTAAACTTGCGTCGCATCGTTGAGAGGAGAAACCATTTATGTTGCGCATCGAAAGCGACAAGAACGACAAGAACCGTTTGATTATCGGCGGCATCGTGGCCTTTCCAGCACAGTGGGATCCGAAGCTTGGAATTCACGTGACTTGAAGTCGCGGCCGCACTGACCCTATAGTGAGTCGTATTAATTTAAATCATACCAACATGGTCAAATAAAACGAAAGGCTCAGTCGAAAGACTGGGCCTTTCGTTTTAATCTGATCGGCACGTAAGAGGTTCCAACTTTCACCATAATGAAA
>JADMIO010970501.1_pt1 | contig 77291 bp, 60 predicted proteins | sample 8958161 | NCBI WGS metagenome assembly JADMIO01 (sample SAMN16585339, study PRJNA669376) | soil metagenome | isolation source: Crop rotation soil | place: USA: Cullars Rotation, Alabama | collected 2011
CGACAACTTGTCCACGTGGAATTCTAAGCTTAGGATCCCAATGTGCTGGAAAGTACGCGGTTGCGTCCGCGGCGGTCATCCTGACCATGAGCAAGGCGACCGGCGAGGCGGAGCATCTCAAGGACATGCTCGTCGGCAACATCCTGTCGGTGCAGTGGCCCGAAGTGTGGGCGACGGCGGCCATCTATGCCGTGATCGGCCTCTTTCATTTCCTCTTCCGCAAGCGCTTCCTCGAAATATCAGTGGATGCTCACGCCGCTGCTGCGCGAGGGGTCCCCGTCAGGTTCTGGGACTTCCTGTTTTACGCGTCGTTCGGCCTGGTGGTGACTCGATCCGTCGCAATCGCCGGCGTCCTGCTGGTGTTCTGTTATCTGATCGTGCCGTCGGTCGGAGGCATGCTGTTCTCCGCGCGTATCGGCCCACGCCTCGCTATCGGCTGGGTGATGGGTACCGTCGTGTCGATGCTCGGGATGTACGTGTCGGTGCAGTTCGACCTGCCGACGGGCGCCGCTATCGTTTGCACGTTCGGAGCGGCGCTGATCGCGATGGCCCTGGTGCGGCCCTTGTTCAAAAGTGCCTCTTAAACGCCATTCCACTTGAATAGGCGACCGTGCTGCAGCCTCTGCCGGAGAATTTGCTGCAGGAACTCAAGAAATGAATTGCCGTTGACGTTGCGAGCCGGTATATAGACATCTCACTCAATCGATAGCATTCGAGGCGGAAAAGGATCAGAGATGTCAGCAGCCACGGTTACTCATTCCGGCAGAAGCCACAGCGCAGTCAGCCTTCTCGTGTACGCGGTCTACCTGGGGATGGGTGGGCTAACCATGGCTCTTATCCCGGAACAAATGCTAGCGTTCCTGCAGGTTCGCCCGTCCGATGGCCTCTGGATTCGGGTCGCCGGCTGCCTGGCGTCCGTACTGGCAATCAAGGGCGCTTACGGCGCCCTGCGTGAGAGCAGCGGCAATATGCAGCTCGATGTCTTTACCCGCACGGGCTTCGCGTCGTTCCTGACCGTGCTCATCCTCCTGGGAATCGCCGAACCGCCCTTATTCATTCTGGCCGCCATCGACTACGCCGCATCGATATGGACGCAGTTCGCACTGCGAGCGGATCGGAAGGCTGGACGGTTTCCCTCTTAATCAGCGTCGAGCTGAAAGTCTGCTACCACGGGAAAGTGATCTGAGGCGTTTACGGCGTCGGGGTGCCTCACCACGTCGCAGGTGAGCGCCCTTCCGATCTGGGTTTCCGGCACGAACATGTAATCGAGCCGGATGTGCGGATCGGTGGTCGGCAGCGTGAGTCCCGGGTCGTCCGGATGCCTGGCCCGAAAGACGTCGGCGTAGCCGGCGTCGATCACCGTCCTGATCGTCTGCCAGCGCACGCGGCCGCCGCTCAGCCACACCATCGGCCGGTAGCGCAGCGGCAATCGCGACAGCTCGAACTCCTCGCCGGGAGCGACGGTGTTGAAGTCGCCGGCGAGCACATGAAATCGATCGCGGTGCCGCTCGACGCTCTTCAGCAGCGCGCGCAATTCAAACACCCGGCGCTGTTCGGTCCACGCTGCATGTACGGCGGCGAGATGCACACCGAACAGGCAAATCTTTTCGCCGGCCGGCACCACTTCAACGAAGGCATGGCGGGAAATGCGCGGGCGAATCCATTGACACGACGCCACCGGTTGCCTGCTGATGAAGCCCAGCGACTGTTTCTGAAACGTCCTTGCCTCGGCCATGCCGGTCGCCTCGGCGAGCTGCTCGACATTGGCCGGGAGCGTCGCCTCCTGCAGCAACACCAGATCGGGTGCCACGGAGTTGATCACGTTGGCGATCGCCTGTGTGCGACCGAAGCCGCCGTGGAGGATGTTGTAGGTGAGGAGCCGAAACGTCATTCGTTCGTCGGTGGAGTACTGAGGCCGAGGCCTTCCGGTTTGACGAACAGCGTGAGGTACGGCTGGTCGAGCAAGTCGCCGCGAAACCGAATCACGATGTCGCGTGATGCCTGCAGATTCACCGGGCGCTTGACCATGTCCATCAGCTGACGTCGCAATGGCACGAGCGGCGGCGCAACATCGGGATCTTCATCGCACAGCGGACGTGAGTGGACGCCGGGAACATAGAAGCCGGTCGGAACGAAATACGTGACGCCGCCATCGCCGACCATCGTCACATCGAGGTCGCTCGTGCCGGGTCCGTCGGCATCGAATGGGGCGCCGTTCCATCGTTGGCCGGTGACGGCACTGCCGCGCAGGATGGTCGTGGTGCCAGGAGGCACGAACTCCTCGAGCGTTCGGCAGAACAGGTTGAATCGCTCTTCGCTGCCGCCGAAAGCGAGGCGAATCACGTTGTCGCGCTTCTCGCGCTCGGACAGTCCGCCTTGGAGCGCGTCGTCGTCATCCGGCTTGGTCATGCCGGATATGCCTTCAAGAATCGCGCCGGGAAGGCCACGGACGAGTTAGTCCATGGGACGGATCAGCGGTTAAGGCGCATACCGCACCGCGACCACGGTGATGTCGTCTGATTGCTTCGCGCCGCCGACAAACTTACGCACGTCGGTCAGCAGCGTTGCGACTGTGTCCGCGGCCGTGGTGCCGGCGCTGGCGGAAAGGGCCGTCAATAGGCGGTCGTCGCCATAAAAGTCCTCGACCTCGTTCATCGCCTCGGACACGCCGTCGGAAAACAACACGTAGGTCGCACCGGGTTCGAGAGGGAAGGTCTCGGACTCGATCGGATTGTTCGGCATGATTCCGGCAGGCCACCCGGTTGACGGACACGCCAGCCTCGGCGGTTGTCCTGGCGTGAGAATCGCCATCTGGTGATGGCCCGCTCCCGCGCAGGAGACGCGCAAATGCTCGAGATCAAACACCAGGCATTGCCCCGTAATGAACATGGCTCGCGGATTCTGCGCGAGCAGTTCGTCATTGAGGCGACGAAGAATTTCGGCGGGATCGACGATGTGCCGCGACAGCGTGCGGAGGATGGTACCGGCGACGGCCATGAAGATCGCGGCGGGAATCCCCTTCCCCGAGACATCGCCAAGCGCGACGACGAGTCGATCGTCGCTGGCGCGCAGCACTTCGTAGAGATCGCCGCCGACTGCGCGGGCGGGCTCGATGACCGCATGCACTTCAAGTGCGCTACCGCTGGTGGCCGCATCGAGATTGATCGGAAGGATGCCCATCTGGATCTCGCGCGCGATGCGAAGATCGCGAGCCATCGTCTCGCGCACAGCGTCGGCATAGGCCTTGGCCTTCAGCAGCGAGCGCACGCGCGCCTTCACCTCGAGCACTTCGAAGGGCTTCGTCAGGTAGTCGTTCGCGCCGACCTCGAATCCACGGGTCTTGTTCGTGACGTCTTCGAGCGCGCTCAGGAACATGATCGGCAATTCACGCAGCGCCGGCTGCGCGCGTAACTGGCGGCAGACCTCATAGCCGTCGATGCCGGGCATCACGATGTCGAGAAGCACGAGATCCGGCGGATTCTTCTCGATGCTGCGGAGCGCGGCGGCGCCATCGAGCGCGACACTGAGCTTGTACTCATCACGCAACGCGTCGACAAGGATGTCGACGTTCGTTTTCGCGTCATCGACGATCAGGATACGGCTCTCGGAGAGATCGTTCACGTCAGCGGCTCCAATCCTTATTTTCGATAGCGTGCGCTAAGCGCGCCTGTGCGTCGGCAAATGCATAACCCTGGACGAATCCTTCAAACTCCGACCAGCCGGCCGTATCGAACAGCACACCGAGGGTACCGCGATTCGCCTCGATAAAATCGCCCGCTGACGGGTCGGCGTCCGACAACAGTGCAACCAGCCGCGAGGCGGCGTCACGAACCACGGCCGGATCTACTGGAGCAGCGGGTGCCATCAACTGTGTCGGCACTGACCCGGAATCCGCAAGGCTGGCGCGGATACTCGCGACAACTGGTTCGAGCGCAACCCGCACCAGCCGACTCGCCTCTTCAATCTTCGCCGCGTCCGATCGATCGCGAATCGAGCGTTCGAGTTCAGCGGCGGCTGATTGCACACCGGTTGCGCCGATGTTACCGGCCACACCTTTCAGCGTGTGAGCCACGCGCTCCGCGCGCGAGTGATCGCCCCCACCGAGAGCGTCGATTACCTGATCGAGCGCCGGTCCTTGCTCTTCGGCGAACTGCCGGAGGAGCTTCACGTAGAGCTTCATGTTGCCGCGGACCCGCGACAACCCGTCTTTGGTGTCGAGACCGGCAATCGACGGCAGATCCTGTGATTCGGGACGCGCAGGCACATCGATCGCAGATGCGCCGGCAACGGGCGTATAGAAGCGGCCGACGGTGTCGAAAAGCGCGCCGGGATCGATCGGCTTCGACACGTGATCGTTCATACCCGCATCGAGACACCGCTGACGCTCCTCTACCGTCGCGTGCGCGGTCATCGCGATAATCGGCAAAGCCGACAAGCGCGGGTCGGAACGCAGCTTCGCCGTTGCCTGATACCCGTCCATTTCGGGCATCTGCAAATCCATCATCACGATGTCGAACGGTGCCGGTCCAGGGCCCGCCAGCCTCTCGACCGCCTCGCGACCGTTGTTCGCGATGGTCACAATCGCGCCAGCGCCTTCCAGCAACTCGACCGCGATCTGCTGGTTGATGTCGTTGTCTTCCGTCACCAGGATGCGCGCGCCACGCAGCCGCGAGGCCTGCCCGGCATCAGCAGCGCTGCTGAGATCTTCTCCGGCGTCGGCGAAGACGTTGACGAGCGCGTCGACGATCATCGACTTCGTCACCGGCTTCAGCAGGAAGCCCTCGAGTTGCAGGCGCTCAGCCTCCTCCCGTACTTCCTCGCGTCCGAATGCCGTGACGAGCACGATCGCCGGCCGATGCAGGAGCGTTTCGTCGCTCTTGATATGTCGGCTGGCCTGGAGGCCGTCCATGCCCGGCATCCGCCAATCCATGAAGACGAGGTCATACGGACTCACGGCATCGTTCGCCTTGATCGCCGCGATCGCGTCCTTGCCGGACTCAACAGCGTCGACCCGGCGAGCGATGGCCATCAGCGGCTCTTGAAGGATCGTGCGCGCCGCCGGGTTGTCGTCGACGATGAGAATGCGAAGCGTGCTCAGTTTTTCGGGAACGATCTGCCCTCCCCCAGTCGAGGACCCGATCCCGAGCCACACCGTGAAGTAGAACGTCGTCCCGACGCCCGATTCGCTTTCGAGCCAGATGCGGCCGCCCATCAGATCGACGAGCCGGCGGGAGATCGTCAAGCCGAGGCCGGTGCCGCCATGCTTTCTGGTCGTCGACATGTCGGCCTGCGTAAAGGGCTGAAACAACTTCGCCGATTGTTCAGGCGTCATGCCGATGCCGGTATCTCGCACCGAGCACTTCAGTTGCACTTTCTCGCCGGTCCGCTCGATCAGCGCGATGTCGAGTCGAATCTCGCCGCGCTCCGTGAACTTGACCGCGTTGTTGACGAGGTTCGTCAGGATTTGCCCGAGACGCAGCGGATCACCGAGCAAGTGCTCCGGTATAGACGGATCGACGTGCGCAAGAAATTCCAGGCCCTTGTCGTGGGCCTTCTGTCCCGTCAGCGTGGTGACCGAGCCAATCACCTCATCCAGCTTGAAGTCGGTGCTCTCGATGTCGAGCCGCCCCGCTTCGATCTTCGAGAAATCGAGGATGTCGTTGATCACGGCCAGCAGCGACGTGCCGGCGTTATGGACCTTGCTCAGGTAGTCACGCTGCTTTGGCGTGAGCGAGGTCTTGAGCGCGAGATGCGACAAGCCGATGATCGCGTTCATCGGCGTCCGGATCTCGTGACTCATGTTGGCGAGGAACATCGACTTCATCTCGGTCGCTTCCTCGGCCTTGCGCGTCGCGCTGACGAGTTCCGCGGCCTGCGTCTCGAGTAGCGTCGCCTGCTGCCGGGTCTGTTCGAGCAATTGCGCGGTCTGTGCGGCGCCGTGTTTGAGGACGTCAACCGAGCGGGCCAGGCCGCCGGTTTCGTCGGTGGCCTCGGTGAACGGCACCACCTTGTCGTATTCGCCTGCGGCAATCGACCGCACCGAACCGTCGAGCGCCTGGATCGGCGTGACAATGCGGCGGAAGGTGAGAAATCCAAGCAGGCCAGTCAACAGAAACGCCGCCAGGTTTGCGGCGAAGATCCGATTTCGCGCAGCGGTGATGGAGTCGACTACGGTCTTACCCGCCGTGCGCGCCAGCTCCTCGTTGACCCGAATCCACTCGACCGAATTGGCGTTAAGGCGATCCGCAAGCTCCTGCATCGCCGAACCGCGCAGCAGCTCACTGGCCTCTTCGCGATCGCCTGCATCCGACAACGCCATGATCTGCCTGACGTGTTGCAGCCACTCCCTATATCGACTGCGGTAGTCAGTCAGTAACTGGCGATCACGATCGCTGGAAACCAGAGTGTGTTCGTAGTCGTCGAGCAGGCGGTCCAACTCTGCCTCGTCGTGCGCGAAGGTGGAACGCACACTCGCGCGCTCGGCGTCGCTCGTCGCCAGCACGTCGTTGCGCACATGCACGCGCAATTCGGCGAGCGTGCGCGAAATGTTGCCAAGCGCAGCCAGGCTGGGGATCTGAAGCTCCGCCACGAACCGGCTGCGCGCTTCGATCGATGACAGCTGCAACCGGGAAAATACGCCCAACGCGGCCAGCGCGAGAAGCGGCACGGCCAGCAACAGGATCAGGCGTTTGGCGATGGTCATAAGGGCGCCGCGATTGGGCAGCCTTACTCCAACATCCTCGGGCCCCAAACGCAATGACGCAATCCACGCGTTGGCGCGCCGAGGCCAAACCTGCGTTCACGCTTTAGCGAGAGCCTCGCGGCCAGCCCTCAATGCGTGTGTTCGAGGAACCCGCGCAACTTGTCAGGATTACGGACGACGTAGATGGCGCGGATGCGGCCGTCGACGATATCGAACGAGTAGGTGCCATTTCCGGAAACCGGATGTCGCATCAGCAGGCCCGGCGCGCCGTTGATCGTGACCAGCTCGAAGTCCGGCTCCGACCACTGCAGCTTGGTGGCATAGCCGACAAAGAACTTCGCGATGCGATCGGCACCGAGAACGGGACGGGTCGCCGCGGTCGCCTTTCCGCCGCCGTCAGCGATCAGTTCGGCGTCGACGTGCAGCGTGGACATCATCTCCGCGATGTCGCCGGCCGCCATCGCGTGACGGAAGCGCCGCACGATCTCTTCCGCTTCATGTCGGGACGCCGTGAACCGCGGACGCGAATCGCGCAGCCGGCTCCTTGCACGCGTCAGGATCTGGCGCGTGTTTGCCTCGGTCTTGCCGACACTCTTTGCAATTTCGTCGAAGTCGAGCTCGAACACTTCGCGCAGCAGAAACACCGCCCGTTCCGTTGGCGCGAGCTGTTCCAACAGAACCAGGAAGGCCGTGGTCAGTGACGACGCCAGCTCGGCGGATTCCTGGTTGGGCTCGGCAATCGGCTCCGGTAGCCATGGTCCGGGATACTCCATGCGGGTACGCTCAGCGCTTCGCAGGTGGTCGATGCACAGCCGTGTGACGATCGTCGTCAGGTACGCGCGCGGTGAACGAACGTCGGCCTGTGAATCCTGGCTCGCGCGCAGCCATGCGTCTTGCACCACGTCCTCAGCTTCGCTGGCGCTGCCAAGCATCCGGTATGCAATCGAGAACAGCAGCGGTCGATGCGTCTCGAATGTGGTCTCGTCCCAGTGGGTTGATGCCATGCTGCAGCTCCTTATCAACTCCCCTGATCTATAGACGATTGACCCGCGCGTTTTGTGACAGCCATCTTTTGGCGGGTGATGTCACACCATTTGAGGCTGATTCGTCTTGAGTAGTGGAGGGAATAGTCATGAAAGCTCGAATTGATCTTATGCATATCAACCCCGGAATCATCCACGCCATGCTTGGGCTCGAAAAGCAGGTGCGACAGGCCGGCTTCGATCACGGACTCCTCGACCTCGTGCGGATGCGCGCGTCGCAGATTAACGGCTGCGCCTACTGCCTCGATATGCACAGCAAGGATGCGCGCGCGGGTGGCGAAACCGAGCAGCGGCTTTACGGCCTCAACGCATGGCGCGAGACGCCGTTTTTCACACCTCGCGAGCGCGCGGCGCTGGAGTGGACCGAAGCGCTCACGCTCGTCGCCGACACGCATGTGCCAGATGAAGTGTTCGAGAGGGTGCGTGAACAGTTCTCGGAAGAAGAGCTGGCACAACTAAGCCTTGCGGTCGTCGCGATCAATGGCTGGAACCGGCTCAACGTCGCAGCACGGACAGTGCCGGGCGATTACGTTGCGGGCAGCGTCGAAAAGATGCACGCGGCGAGCCGGTGACGCGCCGCGTCATCGCGTAAGCGAAGGCGGAGACGTCGGAGGCCCCCCAGCACTCCGGCGTCTCCCAGGGCATCAGCTACCTGCGATCGCGGACTTTTGCCAACACTGTGCGGCGTGACGTCAGGATGCGGAAGCGGCGCCTTACGGGAAAGTCGGCAGGAAAAGTACGCGTGGGTCGTCCGAAAAAATACGGTTCGGCCGGCTAAGCTTCCATAAGAAGTCGTCGCAAGCTCGACGGTACCAAAATTGCCGCACTTCGTTTACCGTCACACCTATACTCATCAACGTGTCTGGCGCTGCCGAGAACCCATTTCCCATCGTTGGTGTGGGTGCTTCGGCAGGCGGACTCGGCGCCCTGACGCACTTGCTTTCGGCCTTACCTCCGCGTCCAGGCCTCGCGATGGTGGTGATTCAGCACCTCGATCCGAAGCATGAAAGCCGCCTCAACGACCTGTTACAGCCACACACGTCGATGGCCGTCGTCGAGGCCACTCACGGTGCCAAAGTTGCTCCCGATCATGTCTTCGTAATTCGACCCAACACCAGTGTGGCCATCGCCGACGGCGTGCTGTCCGTCACGCCGCGGCCTGACGATCGGCGGCCACACTATCCGATCGATCACTTCCTCCGATCGCTCGCGGCGGTGCAGGGAGGATTTGCCGTCGGCGTGATCCTGTCCGGCACCGGCTCCGACGGGACGCTCGGCATCTGTGAGGTCAAGGCGGCGGGAGGATTGACCTTTGCGCAGGATGAGAACTCGGCCCAGCATCCGGGCATGCCTCAAAGCGCGATCGCGAGCGGAGCCATTGACCTGGTGCTGCCGCCGCAAGAGATCGCCGCCCGTTTGGCGACCGTCGGACAACATCCGTATCTCGCTGACCAGCAGCCAGAGGAACGGAGCGAGCACACGGCGGAATTCCAGCGCGTCATCACGGCGCTCCGGAGCACCACCGGCGTCGACTTCAGCCAGTACCGCGACACCACGATCAAGCGACGCACAGCGCGGCGGATGATGCTGCGCGGCTTCACGTCACCTCGTGATTATGCGCAGTTCCTGGAGCGCGATCGCGAGGAGGCGCTGGCGCTCTATCGAGACGTGCTCATCAACGTCACGAGTTTTTTCCGCGATCCGGACATGTTCGAGGATCTCAAGCGGGACGTCTTTCCCTCGATTGTCAACGGCAAGCCTGACGGTCTCCCCGTCCGCGTCTGGGTCCCCGGCTGCTCCACCGGCCAGGAGGCGTATTCAATCGCCATTGCCCTGCTCGAGTTCATGGACACGGCGAAAGTCAACCGGCCGATTCAAATTTTCGGAACGGACCTCGGCGATCCGGCATTTCTCGACAAGGCTCGCAACGGCGTCTATCCCGAGAGCATCGAGGCCGAAGTCAGTCCCGAGCGCCTGCGTCGATTCTTCGTCAAAGAGGATCGGCATTACCGGATTCAGAAGGCCGTGCGCGACCTCTGCGTGTTCGCGCGGCAGAACGTCACGGTGGATCCGCCGTTCTCGCGCGTCGACCTGGTGACCTGCCGCAACGTGATGATCTACATGTCGACGCGGCTCCAGGAACGGCTCTTCCCGGTGTTCCACTTCGCGTTGAATCCGGGCGGGTTCCTCGTCCTCGGTCTCGCTGAGACCGTTGGGGCGTTCGACGATCTGTTCGAGCTCACGAATCGCGCCCAGAAGATTTATCGGAGAAAAGAAACGGCGAGCCGGCCGCCGTTGACGTTCATGGCCGATGAGTGGCTGACGGGCACGGCGGCGGCGCGCCCCGGCGTCACCAATCATCCACCGATCGACTTTCAACGCGAAGCGGATCGCCTGATCCTTGGACGCTACGCTCCGCCCAGCGTCCTCGTGAATCATGACTTCGAGGTCCAGCAATTCCGCGGACGCACGTCGCCCTATCTCGAGGCGCCCAGCGGCCAGCCGACCACGAATCTCCTTCGCATGGCGAAGCGCGGGCTATTCATGGACCTGCGCAGCGCCCTGACCGAGGCCAAGACCACCAACGCGCCGGTGGTGCGGGTAGGGATGCGCGTCATCGAGGGCGGCGAGGACATTGAATTCACGCTCAGAGTGCTGCCGGTAAAAATCGCGCATAACGCCGACTGCTGCCTGCTGGTGCTCTTCGAATCGAAGGACTGGCCGGCATGGTCGGCCGGCGCGCTCGCGCACGACGAGGGCGGTCCCACCAACGCCAACCGCGACGCCGCATGGTTGCGGCAGGAACTGGCAGCGACCAAGCAGTATCTGCAGTCGATCGTCGACGAGCAGGAAGCCGCCAGCCAGGAACTGCGTGCGGCCCACGAAGAAGTGCTGTCGAGCAACGAAGAATTGCAGAGCACGAACGAAGAGCTCGAGACCACGAAAGAGGAACTGCAGTCGACCAATGAAGAATTGACGACAGTCAACGAACAGTTCATGAGCCGCAATCGCCAGCTCGACGTGCTGACGGACGACCTGTCGAATTTCATCAGCAGCGCCGATCTGCCGATGGTCACTGTTGGGCGCGACCTGCGGGTCCGCCGGCTCACACCAGCGGCGCAGAAGGCCTTCAACCTCCTGCCCACCGATATCGGACGATCGCTGGAGCACATCAAGTTCGCGCTCGTCGTGGACGACATCGCCGCGATCATCGACCAGGTGATCGCCTTGGTCCAGACATGGGAGCGCGACGTCCGCGATCGCGATGGGCGCTGGTGGGTGTTGCGGGTCCTGCCATTTCGCACCGCCGACAACCGCATTGATGGCGCGACGATTGTCGCGGTCGACATTGATCTGATCCGGCAGAGCCAGGATGTGATCGAGGCGCGGGACTCTGCGCTGGCCGTCGTTCAAGCCGTGCGCGAACCGATGGTAGTCCTGGACGCTGAGTGTCGCGTCGGATTGGCGAACGAAGCGTTTTATGAGCTGCTCGGAGAATCCGCCGGGCAGATCGCGGGCAAGCTGATCTGGGAAACGGGTTACGGCATCTGGAAGGGCGTGCGTGGAGCGTTGAACCGTGCATGCCTGGGCCAGCAGCAACTCAACAACCACGAGATCGAGGCGCAACTTCAGGGCCGCAACCGGACCCTCGTGTTGAACACGCGGCCGATTGCTCGCACCGATCGCCCGGGCCTGGTGCTGCTGGCGGTGAACGACGTCACCGATTCGCGAGAGGCGGAAGCCCTGCGCATCGACGCCGAAACCCTGCGCCTCGTCGACAAGCGCAAGGACGAGTTCCTCGGCATCCTGGCCCACGAATTGAGAAATCCCCTTGCACCGATGCGGTTCGCACTCGAGCTGTTGAAGCGCACCGAAGGCAATCCAAGTCAGACGCAACGCGCCCGGGAGGTGCTCGATCGCCAGGTGGCGCACATGGTGCGCATCGTCGACGATCTCCTCGACGTGTCGCGCATCACCCAGGGGAAAGTCGAGTTGCGCAAGGAGCGTCTCGACCTTGGGAACCTGGTCGACGCCGCCGTGGAGCTGTCACGGCCCGGAATCAACGCGGCCGGCCACTCGCTGACGGTTTCGCTGCCTGATTCGCCCGTGACGCTGGATGGGGATGCGGTTCGGTTGACGCAGGTCCTGGTGAACTTGCTGAATAACGCCACCAAGTTCACGCCACAGGGTGGTCACATCTGGCTGATTGCGGAAACCATCGGCGAGCACGGTCAGCCGGCGGATCAGCTGACGATTCGCGTGCGCGACAGCGGCGTCGGGATCAAACCCGAGATGCTGCCGAAGATCTTCGACATGTTCATGCAAGGCGATCAATCGCTCGAACGAAGCCGGGCCGGCCTCGGTGTTGGCCTGACGCTCGTGCGCAGGCTGGTTGGCCTGCACGGCGGCACGGTCGACGTCCATAGCGACGGCGAAGGCTCAGGCAGTGAATTTCTCGTGCGTCTGCCGATCGATCCGCACGCCCAACCACCGCGAGACGCCGCCGCTCCAGATGTCGACGCCGTGACGTCAACGCCGTTACGAATCCTGATCGCCGACGACAACGAAGATGGCCGCGAGATGCTGGCGTATTTCCTCACCGGGGAAGGGCATGCGGTGGCGCAGGCGCCCGATGGCACGGCTGCCGTCGAGACGGCGACGACATTCCAACCGAACGTCGCCATCCTCGACATCGGGATGCCGGGCATGAATGGGTATGCCGTGGCGCAGAGCCTCCGCCGGCAACCTCGGGGCGAGTTACTCGTGCTGGTGGCGCTGTCGGGACTCGGGCAGGAAGAAGACAAGCTTCGTGCGGCTGAAGCCGGTTTCGATCGTCATTTCACCAAGCCGGTCGACATCAACGCACTTCGCAGGTATCTCGCGGCGGCGGTAAAAGGACTTGCCGATTAGCGAGACTAGGGACTGAACAGCGCATACGACGCGATCTTCCAGGCGCCATTCACCCTGCTCCACACCGTCCATAACGTCGCTGGATCCTCACTGCCATTGCGCACGTTGAAACCCGCGGCGTAGTAGGTGCCGTAACCGGTTGGAGCGGCATCGTTGAAATCGGGATCGCCGTCAGGACGCCGGCGCGCGCAGTCGGCGGCGGCGCCCATGGATTCCGGGAGCGCGGCGATGACGAATGCCGCGTCGTCTGAATGCTTCACCAGTTTCAACGCCTGAAGTTGAACGGCCGGCGCGACGATCGCACCGTCGAGGCGCTTCACCGGACCAGTGGCCTGAGCCGCCCTCGTCATTCCCTTCTTCAGCAACTCCCGCGCTTCTTCTGCGGTCGACAATGCCGGGACATCATCCGGCCGGTAGACATTCACGCAAGCGAGACATGAAGCGGCGACGAACTCGAGCGCCTTGGCGATGTCCTTCTTGACCAGCCACTCCTTCAAGAACGTCGATGCGGCCTTGACCATGTCCTTGTCGCCCGGCACGTGGTCCGGCGGAGCCTCGGCGTCGGGCGCAGCGCGGAGGCTTGGCAGGGCACTTCGATCGATGACCGGATCAAGGTCGTACGAGATCAATTTCCAGTAACCGCCCTCGAGCTGCCACAGCGTCGCGACCAGCCTCGCTCCCGTTTTCGATTTGCTCCTGATCGAAAACATGGCGCCGACGTACTTGCCGAAGGCGTTGGACTTCAGCGCTTTCGCGGAGGCCAGGCTCGCCTCCGACTGATTCGCGCACTTGAACTCCTCGGCGAGGTCTTCCCGGACGTCGTAGAGGACGAACGCCGATTGGTGCGGTTGCTCGATCACCTTCATTCGCTCGCTGTCGAGGACGACACCGGCAGTCGCATCAGCGAGCGACGCTATTTTCCCGATTTCCGCATTCGCCGCGATCATGCGCTGCACCAGGATGAACCGCACCACGCCGCGATCGACGGTGAGCTTGTCGTCCAGGTCCACGCACGCGTAACTCTGGTCGGAAAAATAGGCGATGGATGTTTGCGGTTGCTGCTCCACCATCCAGCTGCTCAGGAAGTCGAAGACGGCGTCCGCAGGCTTGCCGCCCTTGAGGCGGGGCGTCGTCGGCATCAGGCGCTCCGACTCCTCGCCGACCCGGGCGGTCTCTGCCCACGGCCAGCCCAGGAGATTCCGCCACCAGTTCTGCATGCCTGACCATTGCTGGTTATGCCTGGCATCATTGGTCCCGGCGCGAATGTCAGAATTCGAGGCCGTGAGATGTCCGTTCAGGAGTGCGACCGGGAACTTCGAGGAGCGGTAGTCGACGTCGATATCGCCCTTGAGCCCGTCCCGCGTCAATGAGAACTGGATCGACGGCGTGCCACCGGTACTGCGAAACGACAGTGGATAGCCCTTGTGATAGACGGCGTTGTCGGCCGAGCGTGAAAACTCCCTGCTGCGGATCAACAACTGCAAAACGCCGGGCTTCATCTGCGCGTAGATCCGGAACTGTTGATCGCTCTTCGAGCCCATGATCTGGCCGGACACGTCATCGACCTTGTTGACCAGCGCTATCGAGGACTCCGCAAGACTCACGCCGGCACTGTCGGTCAGCTTCGTCATCAGCAGCGCATGCGTGACGGCGTTAAAGGTCGTGCGTGTAGAAAGCGGGAGGTTGTCGTAGCCTTCCGCCGGGTCGATCGGCCTCTGGATGACCGCACTCAATCGCGTGAACCAATCGTCGACGAGCCGCGTTTGTTGCGGCCGCAAGGTTGAGTAACTGCCGCCTGGCGTCGCTGCTTTCGCAGGATCCTGCTGCGCCAATGCCGGGCTGGCAACGATCAATCCCATCACCGTCGCGATTAGGACGGTATGACCGGTGCGCATCCGGCCCGTCGATGTCAGCACGCCCACGGTCCTTCAGAACGGTTCTCGTCGCCACTCATGAAAGTCCTCCGTCGCGACTCAACATCGTGCCTTTCGCAAACAGCCCACAGGCACTCAGTCACCGTATTTCGGGACTGCCGGCCTGGCGGACTACGGCGCGGGCCAAAAGCTTGAGAGAAATTACGCCTCGAACCTGGCGGGAGAACGGACGTGCACACCACGTGCCCGTACAAACTCGATTCTTGGCCCAGGCGCCAGACCAAGAAACCCGACGTTCGATACGTTGACCCCTGCCAGAATGTGAGGAGCCTGTCCTGGTCCGAATGGAGATCGAAGTTGTCCAAGCGACCTCGTGTTCTGCTTGCGGACGATTACCCTGAAATGCTGAAAGCGGTCAGCCGGTTGCTGGCCGTCGACTGCGACATCGTGGGAACCCTAGCGGACGGCAGCGCGCTGCTGGAAACAGCACGTCGACTACAGCCTGACATCGTCGTGCTCGACGTGAATCTTCCGAACGTTCGATCGCTCGAGGCGTGCCGCGAGATCACGCGAGCGCACCCTCAGATTAGAGTGATCATGTTTACAGCCCTGAACGACCGCGAGATCAGCCGGGTCTTCCTCGATGCAGGCGCGTCTGCATTTGTGTCGAAACTCGCGGCCGGTGAGCTGTTGGAGACGATCAAGCGCCTGTGTGTGGATCCTCTATCACCTGGCTAACGGCGTCAGGTTGTAGCAGCGAGCCAGGTCGTTGATGCTTTCACGCAACACTCCCCAGTAGCGTTCGGCCTGCGTGCCATATTTGCCTCGCACCAGCACTTGATTGATCTTTCGCGCGTCCTCCATGACGTTCTCGACTTCCGGCCGGGTCTCCAGCCACTTGTCGGTCGGGTCGAACTTGCGCCGTAGCCGATTCGTCGAGCGATTCAAATCCGACAGCGCGTCTTCGAGGTCATCCTTTTTGTCGCGAGCCGCGTCCTTCTGCGACTCGGTCGCCTTGCCCCCGCGCGCGCGTCCGGATGCCTGGCCTTGATTCTTCTCCTGCTCGACGCGCTTCTCGGACCACTTTCGAAATTCATCCACGCCGTCTTCGACCTTGCGAATCCGGTCGGCGACCTGCACCTTGGTGAAGGCCACCTGCCCCAGCGCGATTCCGGAGAGCGCCATGCACGCGACAGTTCCTGCGATGAGCGTTGTTCGAATCTTCATGACACCCTCCGGTATCGTCTACTTCACTTCGAGCGTGACCTTGTTGATCTTGCCGGTGAACTTCGTCTCCGGGCCGATGCCGATGCCCTCGGCGACCGGAGTCTGATTGTCGATGCCGACATCTGCCGTCTCGTCAGCCGAGAAGATGTTGGGCTGAGTCTTCTCGACGCGGCCTTCGGCGACGGGTTTGCCGTTGACGTAAAGAATCGCCTTGCCGCCCTTGCCCGGTCCGCCGCCGTCGTATGCGAAGTCGAGCGTAACCGTGACCGGTCCAGCGGGTAACGTCTGCGTCGACGCGATCGTGTACCGCGCGAGGCCGAGGAAGTTGTAGATGTACGCCGGCTTGCCGTCTTTCACGTAGAGCGACCAGCCGCCGAAGCGTCCACCCTGCGACAGGATCACGCCGTTCGCGCGAGCCGGCACGTCGAGTTCCGCGGTGATCTTGCTCGAGCGGTTCTTGATGTTCATGAAGGTGTTTTCGAGCATCCCTTGCATGCCCTCATACAGCGTCAGTGTCTTGCGATCGCCGAGCACATCCGGCCGGCCGGCGAGGGCTGGGTTGGTGCGCTCGATGGTCCTGTCGTCGATCGGCAGCACGTGATACTTCTCCGCTTCCGCCATGAACAAGGCCTGCATTTCCTTCAGCTTCGCCGCCTGATCGGCAGCGAGATTCTTGGTCAGGCTGAAATCGTCTCTGGTGTTGTAGAGATCCCAGACATCGTCGGTCAGCGCCTTCTGACCGCCGGTCTGCCACGGGGCGCGGTGGATAGTTCGGGCCAGCCAGCCATCGTTGTAGATGGCGCGGTTGCCGAACATCTCGAAGTACTGCGTCTTGTGCCGCTCGGCCGCGCTGGCATCGTTGAAGGCGTAGAGCATGCTGGTGCCTTCGATCGGTGTCTGCACGACACCATTCACGCTCTTAGGCTGCGGCAGGCCTGCGGCTTCGAGGATCGTCGGAGCCACGTCGATGACGTGCGAGAACTGGCTACGGACGCCATTCTGCTTGATGCCCTGCGGCCAGTGAATGACCATGCCATTGCGGGTGCCGCCGAAATCCGAGGCCACCTGCTTGGTCCAGGTGAATGGTGCATCAAACGCCACCGCCCAGCCCGCCGACATGTGCGGGAAGGTTTCCGGACCGCCCCATTTGTCGATCAGCGGAATCAGATCTTCGACCTTCTCGGCGACGCCGTTGAAGTAGGTCATCTCGTTGTACATCCCGACGAAGCCGCCTTCGGCGCTGGTGCCGTTGTCGCCGGCGATATAGATGAAGAGGGTGTTGTCCATCTCGCCAATGTCTTCGAGCGCCTTCACGAAGCGGCCGATCTCATCGTCGGTCTGCTCCAGGAATCCCGAAAACACTTCGGCCTGGCGCGAGAACAGCCGTCGCTGATCGGCCGGAAGCGTGTCCCACGCGACGATGTCCTTCGGTCGCTCGCCTAACTGCGTGTTCGCCGGAACCACGCCAAGCTTCTTCTGGCGCTCGATCGTTTCGTTGCGGACGGCATCCCAACCCTTGTCGAACTGGCCCTTGTACTTGTCGGCCCATTCCTTCGGCACATGGTGCGGCGCATGCGTCGCGCCGGTCGCGAAGTAGACGAAGAACGGCTTGTCCGGCGTCATCGACTGCTGCGCCTTCACCCAGTTGATGGCCTGGTTGGTCATGTCTACGGTGAAGTGGTAGTTGGGCATTTTCGGCGCGTCGACTTTGATCGTGCCGTCGTAGATGAGCGGATACCACTGGTCGGTCTCACCACCGATGAAGCCGTAGAACTTGTCGAAGCCCTGGTGGGTCGGCCAGCGATCAAACGGGCCCGACACGCTGGTTTCCCAGGCGGCGGTTTCGTGCCATTTGCCGAAGGCGCCGGTGCTGTAACCATTAAGGCGCAGCATCTCGGCTAGCGGTGCGACGCTGTTCGGGTTCTGTCCGGTGTTGCCTGGGAAGGCAGTCGCGGTCTCCATGATCGAGCCCGTATTCACCGTGTGATGGTTGCGCCCGGTCTTGAGTGCATTGCGTGTCGGTGAGCACAGCGCCGTGGTGTGGAAGTTGTTGAACTTCAATCCGCCTTGCGCGAGCTTGTCCATCGTTGGCGTGCGGATCGGTCCGCCGAACGTACTCGGGCCACCGAAGCCGACATCGTCGATCAGCACGATCACGACGTTCGGCGCCTTGGCCGGAGCCTTGACCTGGAATCGGGCCGGCGCCTTCGCGTTGCGAGCATCGAGCTCTTTGTAGGTCGCTGGTTTCGGTTCCGCGATCGGCAGGACGGTGCGATCCATTCCGCCGTCCGCGGTCGGTGCTGCGGTAGGTTGTGCCGTCGATGCCGGCGGCGTCGCATTGCACGCGGCCACTGCCACGAGCATCGCGATGCCGAAAGCGATGCGAATACCCGATGTCCTCAACATGTTCATTCCTTGGTCTCCACGAGCATGAGTGCGATTTCCGATATCACGGCGCTTTCACCAGACGAAATCCGAGATGGTTGGTACCAGTGGCAACGTCACCCTTGCCGCGCGTGCCGACCATGTAGCGCGAGCAGTACTGATCGGTGCAAAGAAACGAACCACCGCGGTGAACGCGTTTGTTCACGCCAGGTTCGCTCGGATCAAAGGAGGCTGAGGGACCGGCAGGGTTGCGCGCGAGTGATTGCGTCAGCTGCGCGTAGTAGTCCGGGCGATACCAGTCGCTCACCCATTCCCAGACGTTGCCGCCGACGTCGTAAAGCCCGTAGCCGTTCGGTGGATACTGCGCGACCGGTGCGATGCCAACGAAGTGGTCCTCACCGGTGTCCCGATCGGGAAAGTGTCCCTGGTGCGTATTGGCCTTGGGACGTCCGCCTTCCGTGAATTCGTCGCCCCACGGAAACAGTTGCCCAGGAAGGCCACCGCGCGCCGCAAACTCCCACTCCGCTTCGGTCGGTAACCGCTTGCCGGCCCATTTCGCATACGCGAGCGCGTCGGCGTAAGTGATGTGGACCACCGGGAATCGCTCCTTGCCATCGATTGAACTCTTCGGACCGAGCGGGTGACGCCAACTCGCCCCGCTGACCTCCGACCACCATTGATAGGCATCGTTGAGGGGGACGACATGCGTGGGAGGCGTAAAGACGACCGAGCCGGGCACCAGGCTTTCGGGCGGCGCTCCCGGAAAGTCTTCGGCGCGTGGTTTCTGCTCGGCGAACGTGACGTAACCGGTGGCCTTCACGAACGCTGCGAACTGCTCGTTGGTCACTTCGGTTGCATCCATCCAGAAGCCATCGACGTAAACGCGATGCACAGGCCGGGAGTCGGTCGTGGCCTGCATGCCAATGACGTCGTTCATGCCGGGATCTTGCGCGCCCATCGAGAACTCGCCGCCGGGAATCCACACCATGCCGACTGGCGCCGGCCCTCGTGACGATGTCTGGTTAGGGATGGTCGGAAGAAATTCATTGGACGTCGACGCGGCGACGACCGCCGGCGCGTCAGTCACGATTGCCGGGGAATCTTGGCGCGTCACTGCAATCCCCGCGATCGCCGCAACGACGGCGGCCATGACGGCCGCCCACGTCCACGCACTGTTGCTGCTGCGCGGTGCGGGTACGGTCCTCGCGGGCTGTGAACGACGCTTGCTCATTTGGAGTAATGGCCGACGGTAACGGGCATTTTCGCCGCGGTGTCGGCCTCGTGCGAGAGAAGAACTACGCGAGGGGACACCCGTAAAACTACTCGCCGGGAGGCATCGAGACCGTCTTGCGCGGTTTAGCAACCGCAGCACGTAGTTTTGCGGTGCCCTCCTCACGTAGTTTTGCTCTCGGATCGACAGCCGCACCGCAACGAGAATGCCGATGCGGCCTGATGACAATGACGCGCCCACGAGTACTGCTCGCCGAGGACCACGCGGAAACGATGGCGCGGCTGCACAGCCTGCTGCAATCAGAGTTCGACGTCGTGGGTTCGGTCGAGGACGGCGACGCGCTCGTCCACGCCGCGGAGGCGCTCTCGCCCGACGTGATTGTCACCGACATCGCCATGCCCGGAATCGACGGCATCGCGGCCGCCCTGCTGATTCGCCGCCACGATCCCGACGCCCGCATCGTGTTCGTGACCGTGCACGATGAGTCGACCCTCATCGAAGCCAGCTTCGAGGCTGGGGCACTTGGATACGTACTTAAGGACTCAGCCGGCGACGATCTCGTCACGGCAATTCGCGCGGCACTCAGCGGCCGGCAGTTCGTCAGCCGGGAGTTGGGTAGCAACTAAGGTGAAATGATGAGACGACTCAGTCTGCTGACGATTTTCGGGACGATGCTGTTGTTCTCGGCAGCGGCAAGCGAGGCACAGCAACCGCCGGCGACACCGCCGGCACAAGGTGCCGAGGACCTCGCCAAGAAGCTCGCCAATCCCATTTCAGATCTTGTCAGCGTGCCGCTCCAGTTCAACTGGGAACAGAACGTCGGTCCCGAAGAGGCGACGCGGTTCATCTTGAACGCGCAACCGGTGATGCCGTTTGCGGTGAACAAGGATTGGAACCTGATCATGCGACTGATCGTCCCGTTCATCAGTCAGCCCGCCCTCAGCGAAGGCGGCAGCCCGGCCTTCGGTGTCGGCGATGTCCAGACCTCATTCTTCATCTCGCCGTCGCGGCCGGGGCTCGTGTGGGGCGTCGGACCGGCGATCAGCCTTCCGTCGACCAGCATCCCGACACTCGGAACCGAAAAGTGGAGTGCGGGTCCAACCGCGATTGTGCTGAAGCAGAACGGGAAGTCGACGTACGGCGCCTTGTGGAATCAGGTGTGGTCCTTCTCAGGCAACAACACCCGCGCCGACGTCAACCAGATGTTCCTTCAGCCGTTCTTTGCGTACCAGGCGACGCGAACAGTCACCGTGACTCTCCAATCAGAAACCACCGCCAACTGGGAAGTCGAAGAGGATCGGTGGACGGTTCCGATCAATGTGATGTTTGGAAAACTATCGACATTCGGCGTCTTCCCGGCGAGCTACCAACTCGGTGTCGGCGGTTTTGTCGCCCATCCCGAGGCGGGCCCCTCATGGAAGCTCCGCGGCGCCATCGTCATTCTCCTGCCGAACCGGCGGTAGCCGAAGCGCGTCTAGTCGACGTTGACGTGACGGTCGAGTGCGTAGCGCACGAGCTCTGCGGTCGACGTGACGCCAAGCGTTTCCATCATTTCGTATTTGTGGCCCTCGATCGTCCTGGTCGACAGCCCCAGATTCGACGCGATTTCCTTCATGCGCTGGCCTTTGACGATCAGCCGCAGGATGTCGCGCTGTCGTGGCGTCAACTCCGGTTCCTTCGCCTTTGGAGCGCCCGACATGCGTTCCATCACGCCCTTCATGATCGCCGGCGTGATGTAGACCTTGCCCTCGAGTGCGTGCCGAAGCGCAATCAGAAGTTCGTCGCCAGCCGATTCCTTCAACAGGAAGCCGGACGCTTTTCCGCGAAGGGCGTCAGTCGCGAGGTCCGCATCATGGTGCATCGTGAGGACGATGACTTTGCTGTCGATGTGCTCGGCCTTGAGACGCGCCAGCACGTCGAGACCGGTGAGACCGGGCATCGACAGGTCGGTGATGATCACATCTGGACGAAGCCTCGTCGCCGCATCGATCAGACTGCGGCCATCGCGAACGGCTCCGACCACGTCGAAGCCGACGTCGCGAAGGATTCGCGCGAGACCGTCGGTGACAATGGTGTGATCGTCGGCCAGGAGCACGGTGTGGGCGCGAGTCATGCGGCTTGTCCTTTCATGCCCTCGCCGGCGTCCAGCTTTATGCTCACGTCGATCGGGATCGTCGCCTCTACTCGTGTGCCGTGGCCGATCGCCGACACGATGCTTACATTCCCGCCCATGATTCGCGCCCGCTCCGACATGCTGACGAGACCAAGACCGGCGGCCCGGTCGATGCGATGGGCCGTATCGAACCCGCGACCATCGTCGGTAATGATGATTTTCGCCTCGTCGCCGATCCGCTCGATCCTGACGTCGGCGCGTGTGGCGTGGGCGTGCGCGACGACGTTGCGCAGCGCCTCCTGTGCGATTCGGTAAACGCACAGAGCGGCGTCCGGTGTAACGGCGCCAAATTCTCCCGATGCCGTACAACTGATCGCGACGCCGTGCGTGCGCCCGAGCTCACTGCAATACGACGTCAAGCCCTTGATCAGTCCCAGGTGCTGCAACACGGTCGGATGGAGATCGTGCGAGAGCTGGCGGACGTTGCGCGCGAGCTTCAGGGTCTGTTGTTGAAGCGTGACCAGTTCCTGTCGAAGATCGTCGCTGACGTGATACTCGTCCAGCCGGCGCTTGAAACCGCTGAAGGCGATCGACACGCCGGCCAGCTGCTGGCTGACGTCGTCGTGAAGGTCGCGGGCGATCCGCGCGCGTTCGACCTCCTGCGCTTCGATCAAGCGACCGGCAAGGTAGCGCACTTCCTGGTTGCTCGCCTCGAGGGCCGCCTGGCTGGCATGGATCCGGTCCTCGGCGAGCTTGCGTTCGGTGATGTCGACGTCGCAACCGAGATAGCCGGTGAAACTGCCGTCGCGCCCGTACTTTGGGACGCCCGACGCGAGGAACCATCGGTATTCGCCGTTGGCCTGGCGCAACCGGTACTCGAGGACGAACGGCTTCCGCGCTTCGAACGCCGGCGTATACGTCGCGATGGATCGGTCGAGATCGTCCGGATGGACGAAGTCCAGCCAGCCGTTATCTCGCAGCTGCTCGAGGGGCCGGCCGGTCATATGCATCGCGAAATCGTTGAGATAGTCGAGGGTCGTATCCGGCCGCGCGGTCCAGAGCAGGATAGGTACTTGATCGGCCCTGAGACGATACTGCTCGATGCTCTCGAGCAACGCGCGTCGGTGGAACAGCAAGCCGACGACCGCCGCGACGAGAATGGCAAAGCCGCCCAGAACGGCGGCAGAGTTAAAGGTCATAGAAACGAGGTGCAGGACAAGTTGGCAGCAATTTGACGGCCAACGAGGCAATTGCGTGCAACGACTCCTTTCCGTCGTTTCCGCATTCCGAAGACGTGATTTCTGGGCTTGGGCGCAGCGAAGCCCACGAAATACCGTGGCCTTGCTCTCGGCCCTTCGTGTCCAGGCAACGTTTCAGGCGAGTCCGACAGACCGCCGAGAGGCCGCCAAACGGCGGCCTTCTCGTCGATCAATTTCTACAACGTTCAGAACCTGAAGGTGATTCCGCCGCTGATGTCCCACTGGTTCGAGTACTGCGCATCGCCCACCGTGTAGCAGCCCCAGTACGGGTCGCACCAGTAACCGACGGCGTCCGACTTGATGTAGGTCGGTGTCCACTGGATGCCGAAGCGTCCGCCGACGCTGGGCGTCGCGAAGAACTTCACGCCGGCGCCCCAGACCGAAGACAACTGCGTTTCCGATCCGATCGTTCCAGTCTGTCCATTGCCGCGCGTGAAATCGACGCCGCCATAGTTGGTGGCACCAAAACCGATGAACGCGTACGGCCTGACGGGATTGCCCGAACTGCCCCAGTTATAGCCAAAATAGCCGTGATACGTGGAGATGGTCATATCGCCGATGTCTACCGTTGACGTCCCGCCGGCCTGAAGCGTCGTCGGCTGCTGTCCGAACAGGAAACCGATTTCGGCGTTCTCACCGGTGAGGATGCCGATGTCGAATCCCCACTTGAACGAGTCCGTGGGATCGATTCGATTGAACACGCCGGCTGGAAAGGCACGCGAATCACCTTCCACGCCGTCGGCGAAGGTCCATCCCGCCAGGACGCTGACTTCAACCTTCTTATCCTGTGCCCACGCCGGCGCGGCCATTACTACGGTGGCAAGGGCCACCTGACACGCAATCCTCTTCAACATGACTTGATCCTTTTCCGAGTAGTAGTTCGAGATTCATGACCTCAAAAGCGACGCCGAACAGGTCGGTTCGCCGGCCACTCGCCGTCACCACAGCAAAGGCGATGCCACTCTGGTTCTGGCGGGCCAGGACCTGGATCTGACGGCGTTGCACGCTTTCTTACCGATCGCGATGCTGCTGAAAACCAGTCAGCCTGCTATCGTGCAGGAACTGTGCGATTCCTACTCAGCGTGGCCCTCGTATCGCTCTTCCTCGCCTCCACTCCGGCGTTCGGCGCCGTTGACGATCTGATCGAACAGCTTGCGACGTGTCGAGTCTCGTGGCTCGACTGGAAGAACGATCCGGGCGCGGCCAGGGCCTTCGGCGAGACGATCAACGCTGCGTTCACGCAGCAGCCGCGAGGGGCAGCGTGGACGCCGCGAAAACCGATCGCCTTCGGCGCGCTCAGGATCGTCGACGCCTTTCCCGAGAGCGTCGGCATGGGCGTCGGGTTCTCGGTCTCGGTCGAGGCCAATTTCGACAAGGCGCGTGCTGAGTTCGAGAAGCCCGCCGGCAAGACGTTCACGACCTGCGAATCGGGCGAGGGAATGAAGAGTTGCGAGTTGATGGTCGCCGAGAAGAGGACGCTGATGATCGTCGCCGGCGACAACGGCAGGAGCAAGACGACGCTCCTCGGATGTTATTACTTCTACGCGCAGTGACCGAAAATCATCAAGCGGTGCCTTGAACCGGGATTCGAACGATCAGGGCGGTTCCTTGCCCAGGCCCTGACTCCACGGTAAGCGTGCCGCCCACCAGCCGGACGCGCTCGTCGATGCTGCGGAGTCCCAGTCCACTTCCCGAGGCCCGCGTGAATCCGATGCCGTCGTCCTGAATGTTCAGTTCGACCATTTCGTTTGTGGCCTTCAGGTCGACGCGGATCGTGGTGGCATTCGCGTGTCGAAGGGCGTTGGTCAGGGCCTCCTGCGCCACGCGAAAAAGGCACAGCGCCACGCTGGGCTTCAGCGCATCGACGTCGTTCGCGCTGAACATCACCTTGACGTGATGATTCGCTTCCAGGTCGGCGCAGTGACGCTGTAGCGTTGCCGCCAAACCCGCGTGATCCAGGACACTGGGATGCAATTCGTGCGAGGTATTCCTGACGGTCTCGGCGAGCTGTGCGGTCCGGTCCTGCAACGCCTCAACCACCTGATCGATGGCCGGGTCCTGAACAGCCTTGAGGATCTTTCGCCTGAGACCGCTCAACATGATGCCCAAGCTGGCCAGTTGTTGACTGACATCGTCGTGCAGATCGCGGGCGATGCGCATGCGTTCTTCCTCTTGCGCGTTGATCAATCGGCCTGACAGATCCTGGTTCTGCTCGGCGGTCAGACGGAACCGTCGCTCGCTGTCGCGCAGCGCGAACTCCGTACGGCGCCGCCGGATGCGTTGCACTACGAGGCCGGCGATCAGCGCGCTTTGGATGGCCATGATCAACACGCCCCCGACGATGTACGACTGGTACAGCTCCCAGGGGCCGAGCTCCCTGAACAGGATCGTGCTGTTCGGCGGCAAGCGCTCCTCGCTGATGTTCCAACGGCGGAGCTGACGCCAGTCGAACTGGGTAATGGTCGTATCGACCTCAGTGACCGCAATGTCCTCAGCTCGTTCGCCTTTGATCACGCGCAATCCCAGGGCCGCCAGTCGCTGTGCGGTGACTTCAGGAGTGTTCATCGTCCCGCCGACGAGTCCCTGACCCAGTCCCAGGGCGTTCCAACCGTAGGTCGGCGCATTCGCGGCCTTGCTGACGCTTTCCAGCATTTCCTGAGGCAAGAACAGGCGACCGTCGCCGTCCTGCGTTACGCCCATGAAGAGGATGATCGAATGTGGCGGCAGCGTTGAAACCCGAATGAGCAGCTCGCGCATCGGCAGGCCGGTCAGGTAGGTGAACGTGAGGCGATCTTCGTATGGCTTGAACTCCTCTCGAGCCGACCGCACGTAGTACTGGTCGTAGGCCGAGCTGCCGGCGACGATCGCCACGTGCTGCGTATCCGGCTGTACCCGAAGCGCGGTCTCGAGCACTTTCCTCTGGCGGATGGGCGTCACGATCCCGGTCGCATTGGGCATGACGGGCACGGGATCCGCGGTCGCAACGACCATCGGAACCTCGGGGAAGAAGCTGGCCCGCTGCTTCCCAACAAAATTTACCGCCACGTCGCCCCTGACAAAGATCAGATCGAGTGGGCGGCCCCGGTATTTGGAACGCAACAAGTTCTGGACGTCCTGCACATAGCTCGCGTCGTCCAGGCGCATCGTGTCAATTTGCTCCGAGTAGTAATAGAGGTTGCCCTGCAACTCTTGTCTGAGGACCTGCTCGATTCTGAGGTCAACGATCGCCCCGTTGGCAAGACTCCGTTCCGCCGACTGGCCGGCTACGGTCCGTTCACCTGAGTAGAGGAACATCACCGACTTCTGCGGGATCTGCGCGTCCGCGAAGCACGGACCCAGTATGACGGCCGCGCCAATCAGAATCAGTCGCGACAGCAGTATTTTCAGGAGTTCTCCCGTACCTTTCGCGGAAAGGTTCTCACGGGAGAGCCTCAGTTGTGAAACTTTAGGGGGAGTAGGGCATGCACGGCGGCTGTCTGGCCTAGAAGTACGTCCCGAAGACTGCGGACTTCGATCATCAGATCTCGGCAAACATCTCTTCGAGCCCGGGGCTAGGCTTGCGCGTCGCCGTCGGCGCCGGCGCCGGCTTCACGTCAATGCTGCCGAACATGACGCTCTTGATCGTTCCGTCGCTCGCGAGCTCTGCACGTGCAAATCCCGGATCGGTGCTCTTCCCGCGCTCTGCCTCTTTCTCGGTCAGCTTGCGTTCCTCGAAACTGCCTCGTGGCCCCGCGCTCGTCGTCAGAATGTAGAGCGGGCCTTGTCGCGTTTCAGGCTCGGCAAACATCCGGTCGATGGTCACCGCCGGAGGTCTTGAACCTGTGACGGCTTGTGCGAGCACGCGACGGACCACGAGCGCTCCGGTGATCACACGGTTCCTGAAGCTGTCCTTCGGGTTGGTCAATACAATCTTTTGTGCTGGTGGATACGCCACGAGCAGCGCGTTACGGTGAATGTGACCGGACAGCACCATGCGAACGGAGTACTTCGGATTCGCCAGCAGGTTGACGAACCAGTCACGTGCCTTCGTTTGTCCTAGCGACCCGCGGTCTGCCACGATCCCTGAGGGCATGCCGCTCACCGTACTCGGAGTAGCTGCAAACATCGGGTGCCCCGACGAGGGGCCGCGAGCAGTAGCGGGGTCCGGGTAGGTCTTCTTCGCCGCCAACAGATCGTTGTCATACCAGTCTCCGTGCGGACCAATGACGGGGGCATGAATGCCAACGACCTTGGCGCGACTTGGTCCTGACAGGAAATCGGCGACGAGATGCATCTGCATTTCGGTCAGGTTGTTGCGCGGGCGCGGCGTGCCGGACGCGTCGCCGGGCATGAGCGGGTTGTAGCCCTCATTCTGGCCGTCCCGAATCTTCGGGAAGAGAACATCCTCGTCCTTGGCCCAGTCCAGCATCAGCACGCTCTGCTCGCCCGGCAGCGTGAAGGTATAGTCCAGAAACGGATTGATCGTCAGCAGGTACCAGGCGATCGACTCAATGCTGGTTTCGACCGGGAAGCCCTTCAACGCCACTGGATTGCTGCTCTGCGCGAACAGCTTGAGGAGCACGCTCGCGGTCGTAGCGAGGCCCTGACTGCCGAGCAAGCCAAACGCACCTTCGGCCTCCGTGGAGTACGAGAAGCCGCGCTTGTGCCCGGGACCGTGCGCCGTTTCGATGATCCGCTTCAGTAGCGCCGCGAAGCGTTGTTTCCTTTTCTCTGACGTGTCGTTGTTGTCCTTCGATGCCGGCACCGGAATGTCCTGCAGGTGTCCATGCAGGAGCTCAATCGGATTGGGCGCGCCAGGCGCAAAGGGCGGATATGGATTGATGCGCCAGTCGTGATTGCCGAGGATCGTGTAGGTTGGCGTGCTGTACTTGCCGCCTGACGCCAGCAGGTAGTAGAAGAGGAACCAGTTGCGATCGGTGTGATAGAGGGCGTCGACCTGGACGTCGTTGGGTTTACCAGTGCCCCAGAATCCGCGTCCATAGTCGATCAGGTCGCCGGTCATCAACAGGATGTCGGCGCCGTCCTTCACTTTCTTGTAGGCAGCCTCGAAGCTCCTATTGAAGTTGTTGTAGCCATCCTTGCGATCGGCCAGCACGTCGGTGAGCGCGTCGACGGGTTTCCGCTGGGCGATCAGCCTCGCGCGTTCGGCGGCGGCGTGCTTGCCGGCGGCGCTGAGGTTCCAGTCGTAGACATCCGCCCGGACATCGACGTGAGTATCAGTAATGTGGCCGATGTGAAGTGAGGGCTTACGATTTCGCCACACGAACAGCGGATGCAGGATCTCGGCAGCGACCGGTCGCGCCGTCCCTTGCCCCTGGTTGTACGGCGGATGCAGTGCGCCGTACTCGTAGCGGTATTCGTTCACCAGGAAGTCGAGGCTGCCGGCCTCGCCGGCCCCTTGACGACGCGGACGCGCGAAATTCGCCAGCAGCATGAACATCTCATCCGACGGCAGCGACTCATTGGCCAGTTCGTTGTTCCAGAACAGGTGATACTGCCCATGTTCGAGCGTCGCCGTTGCCGCTTCGCTGATCCGGATCTCGTAGAGGTGCTTCAATCCCGGCCGGGCATAGAAGGCAGTGACGTAGTCGGCGAGCAAGGCGGTAATGCCGCGCTGATGCTTTCCGTTGTGACCGAACGTGATGTGTTGCCCGAAACGATCCTTCCTGCCAGCGACTGGCGTCCGACGGACGACGCTGATCTCGGCCGCCGGAAACGACGCGGCGGGATTGTCGCGAATATGCCGTCGCCCGCGTTTCTCCCATGACACGCAGCGAAGATGTTTGGCAGCGTGTGCGCTGGTCAGCGCGTCGTGATCGCTGAGCACGAGCACGCACACGCACGTCGTCGCATCACCCTCGTGCATCGTGTTTCTCGATGAACGCGCGGTGGGCGTCACGACTGCTGGAAAGCCGAGCGCGGGCCAGAGTATGCGGGCCTGTATGCGACCGGGAGCGCTGTCCTCGGCGTCTTGGCGCGAGTCCGGCCGCGCGCTTTGGCCCATCAGATCCGACAAAAAGAGCTCGGCGTTGCGGCGTTCGCGAAGAGTCGGCGAACCAAACGGGAAACCGCGCCGGAGAGGACGCATCCCGAGACAATGCGTTAGGCGGCGCAGTCAGTCTGTACGATTGAGCACGAAGTTCTGCCGGCGGGAAGAATCAAATCCCGGTATCCACTGGGGGCGGCAGCGTGCCGCAATGGTCGCCGGACGGCAAGGAGCTCTTCTACCTGTCCGCCGACGCCGGCATGGCGGTGACGATGCAGCCGGACGGAGCCATCGGCGCACCGCGCCGCCTCTTGCCTTTGCTTTGAGCAGGCGCTGGGTCACGATAGACTGTTGATTCCCACTTGAACGGAGAGATGTCCGAGTGGTTTAAGGAGCACGCTTGGAAATTGCTCTCGCGGTTTGCGATGGCGTGCTGCAGATTTCGATTACCGTTGCGAAGCCAACCAATTAAGCGCGATCGCGTCACGGCGATCGATCCCCGTAAACCTCTGTAGATCTCGCGGAATCGACAAGGTCACGTCACAGTTACGTCACGGTCGGGCGCCCGTGATAATCGCCGCCATCTCCCGCCATTCTCCACGGCAGATCGGTCGCTGGTACCGCTTGCTCGGGGCGAAACCGATCCAGTCCTCGTCCAGGTACACGTAAGTCTCAGAGGTTCCGGCCGGTTGATTACAGCCACGAATCACGATCAGCGGCTTGCCTTGATCCGGTGCGTTCAGGAAGTTCTCAACCCAGAGATCAGAGCGCGAGTCGAGCCACGCACGAACCGCCGCGATCTTCTGAGCGTCTCGAATGATCTCCTCCCGGCCGAAGATCGTCACTTTGAGACAATCTGTTGCCAGTTGGAGGTTTTCGGACTTCGTCACCGGTGAACCGCTGAACGAATGAAATCTCTTGTGAAGTGAACAACCGAGGGCAGTCGACGGAATCGGATGCCATCCGAACATCAGACCCACATAGGCGGCACCCCAAAAGAGAATCGCGAAGACCACAACAGCAAGTGCTGCGGCCGCTGCGCGCAGCGATCGTCGCACAGCTTGCGGCAGAGGCTCGAGGTCAGGTTCTGGGTAGTTCAATACGGCACCCGCAATTCGGCGTCACGCGCCATAATCTGGACCTCAGTTTAAGGAATGCCGGGCCGATAATATGCGGATCCGGACTCAATCCCTGCGGGAACAAAAACAGTCGCGCCCGTTCAATTACGCGACAGTTGGTGTCTGGCGCTAAAATGGAGCCATGACCCGCCCCGCGAAAGTCGTCACTTGGAACGGCAAGGATGTTCCGGCCGAGTTGCGCGATCTGCCGGCCGGTCGGTATGTGGTCGAAGCAGTCGACGACGAAGCACCCGCGCTGTCGCCAGATGAAGAGGCCGGCATCGAGGCTGCCCTTGAGTCGTACAGACAAGGGCGCGTTATTGATGCGACACGCGCCCGCCAGATCATCGACGCGGCCCTCGGGCGGTGAACGTCAATTACACCGAGGAGGCAATCGCCGACATCGTCGAGGCCATCAGCTACCTCAGCCAACGCAATCCGGCAGCAGCAGCGGATCTTGATGCTGAGATCGAGCAGTGCATCGAGCGGTTGGCGGCGCAGGAATTTGAAGGCCCAGTCTCGCGGCTGCGATCCGGTGCGGTCGTCCGAAGTTGGTCAGTCCCGCCTTTTCGCATCTAATACCAGCGGCATCCTGCCGAACTTTTGATCGTTCGCGTATACCACCAGACACGGCGACCCATCACGCGATAGTGAAGCGCTGCGCTTCGCTCCGTCCGCGCGTTACGCGCGGCCCTCGGGCCTTGACGGTACCTGCGCGCAGTGAGACCGCACATCTCGAGCCGATCGCTCGAGCCAATTGCTCCGTTGACACACCTCGACGTACATCGCGTGATTTGCCGTGGCGCTACTGCGGCAAGGCGCCAATTTGCTGCATCAATCCCATCATGTCGGGCTGCCCGTATTCCCTGACGATTTGTCCATTGGACAGATGGTAGATGTTGAGGGCCTGAACGGCGATCGTCCTGCCCGTGGGCGGCACTCCCATGAATGCGCCATGGTGAAACCCGCGCATCGTGAAGCGGGCGGCAACCTTCGTCGGCTCGACTACCATTTCTTCGAGCGTCCACTGGATGTCCGGGAATCCTCCTCGCATCATGGCGATGATGGCCAAGTAGCCTTCAGGCCCGGTTAATGGATCCGGACGTCCTGGGACGTGGAAGATGGCGTTCGGTGACACCAAATCCCGCGCCATCGTCGAATCCGCCGTGTTGATGAACTCGACAAAACGCCTCATGAACTGCTGATTGTTGTCGATGGTATCCATGCGACTCCTATTAGGCGCGAGATTCGAACGCTCGATACAGTACGTGATCTCGGGTCCGTTGTCTCCCTCGTACGCGAGTTGTGCCATCGCGAACGCCTCGAGATGTCTGGCGATCCGTAGTCGTCCCGACACATGAAGGCGAGCATGGGCGCCGTGATCCAGGCGGACCACCGGAAGCGACGTGCCATGTATCCGTGTTCAATTTGTCCGTCGACGCGGCGGCCATCGTGTTCATGCAATCCGCCTTGGGCGCATCTGTGCAGGACTTCTGCGTTATCTGCTCCATGGTGGCACCCACTGATTGGGAACCGTTCATCCGCAACCAAAACGTGTCGCTCGCCGAAACGATGCCGTCTTGGCCAACATGGATGAGACGATTGAGTTACTGTTGGAAACCGATCTTCTGGTGTGCGTCGACCGCGGACTATACTGGGAGAGCTCGCGAATTGAGAGCCGAATTAATCGTAGCGACGGGTTAGGGACAATCGCTGCAAGTGATCGCGGCACCTTGAGAGGTCCTACGCAGTTCGCTACATAATTCGGGTTTACTGGCTCAACCACTAGCCTGTAAACTGCTGATTCTAAATAGACGGAGAGATGTCCGAGTGGTTTAAGGAGCACGCTTGGAAAGCGTGTGTACGAGAAATCGTACCAAGGGTTCGAATCCCTTTCTCTCCGCCACTCACACCGGGTCCATTCCGGTCACATAGGTGCCATTTCATTCCGGGCACATAGGTAACACTTTCCGCCAAAAGGGATTCTCGATCGGTTCGAGGCGGCACGTGTCGTCATCAAAGTATCCCAAGTCATAGTCCATGAAGCTGACGAGCCAGAGGTGCTCGCTGACTTGCGAGACCCCCACCTTCTGGCCGGCAAACACCGTGCTGAGATTGACCTTGCGCTTCTCGTAACAGATGCGCCCGCACGTGGTGACAATCGCGGTCCAATCGTGCCAGGGATACTCGAGTTCGCTGATCCCTCGATAGGGCCGCGGCGAGCGGACGTAATCGTCGGCGGGTACGCGCATGTCCAGCGCTTCGTGTGGTCGCTCCTCGTTATAGCGCGCGACGAAGGCGTCAAAGCGAGCCTGCTGCTGGAGGAAATTCGGCGAGGCGGGTTTCGTCGCCTCGCGTTTCAGCGTCAGATGCATCCGCTCGTGGCGGCCGTTCTGCTCGGGATGGCCAGGCTTGATCCGTTCAATGCCGATGCCCAGGCGCAGCCACCAGACCGACAAGCGCGTCAGCCCGTAGAGTGCGTTGCCGCAGCCAAAGGGCAGCCCGTTGTCCGTGCGAATAGCCCGCGGCAGGCCAAATTCTTGGAAGGCGCGTTCGAAGACGGTAAAGACCGGCGGCGCTTTTGTCGAGGCCAGCGCTTCACACTGAATCAGGTACCGGCTGGCGAAATCCGTGACGGTGAGCGGGTAGCAATAGCGCCGATCCCTGAGCTGAAATTCCCCTTTGAAGTCGGCGCACCAGAGTTCGTTCGGTTGCACCGGCCGCGATAGCGGCGTGCCGGTCGCATGTGCGCGCCGGCGGCGCCGCCGCTCGACGAGCCCGCGCCGGTCCAACACCGCATGGACCGTGCTGACGGCGGGACACCGCAGCAGGTCGGGCAAGCGGCGCCGTAATCGCTCGCGGATCTTGGGGGCGCCCCAGTGCGGATACTCACGCTTGAGACGCACGATCTCCGCCTCAAGCGCTTCCGGCAGCTGCTGCGCCTGGCGATAGGGACGACGACTCCGATCGGTTAGCCCCTCCAGCCCATGATTTTCGTAGCGCGCGAAGATCTTGTAACCCGTCTTCCGCGAAATGCCGAACTCCTTGCACAGGGCGGCCATCTTCTCGCCATCCTTCAGCCGGATGACGAATCGCATGCGCTCGTCTTCCACGTGACACTCCTTCCACGGCATAGCCGGCCTCCCTTCAAGGAGGCAAAGTGTCACCTATGTGTTCGGAATGAAGTGTTACCCCCTGGTCGGGTTGCTCACCGTGGTCCGAAACACATCCGCTCCATTTGACCGACCGAACGATCGCCCTATAGAGTGGCAACCGTTGCAGCTGCGCCGCTGCAAAGGAAGGTCTTCACCTTGTATCGTGAACACGTGTTTCGCAAGCCGGAACTTTGCATCTATTGCAACCACACGCTGGAACTGACCAGGACGCCTCCTCACTCGGCCCCTGTGACTGAAAACCCGAACAACAAAGCCGTCGTCGAGTCCTGGGAATGCAAGAACCCGCGCTGCTTCTCCAATCGAAAGAAACAACAGGCAGTCGCTGATAGTCCGACTTGACGGTCTTACTGGGACGGAGTTCCGTCCGCGACCTGGAACGCGGGCTTACAATCGCTTTTATGGCGAGCCCGCACCCGAACAAAGGACCTGACCTCAGCCTTGGAACGCCGGTCGCCAGTCTCTCCGATGGCGCCATGGTCAGTGGCCACGTTGGCGACGATGAAGTCGTCCTCGCGCGAACGGGCGATACATATTTCGCCATTGGCGCGCGGTGCACACACTACAAGGGTCGACTCGCTCGCGGCCTGATTGTCGGCGACACCGTTCGGTGTCCGCTCCACCACGCTTGCTTCAGCATGCGTACCGGCGAGGCGCTGCGCGCGCCGGCATTCGATCCAATCGCGCGATGGCGTGTTGAAATCGCCGCCGACACCGCCTTCGTCCGCGAGAAGCTCTCCGACTCGCCAGCCGCGACATCACTGAACGCGCCGCCGGAATCGATCCTCATCATCGGCGGCGGAGCGGCCGGGTCGGCCGCCGCGGACATGATCCGTCGCGAAGGATATGAGGGTCCCGTCAGGATCGTCAGTGCCGACGCGGACTTGCCGATCGATCGACCGAACCTTTCGAAGGACTATCTCGCCGGGGACGCGCAGGACGACTGGATGCCGATCTGGTCAGCGGAGCAATACGCCGAGCGCAACATCGAACTCGTGCTCGGACGGCGTGCGACGACGCTCGATCCGAACACGCGGACGGTGGGACTGGACGACGGATCGAAGCTGACCTACGGCGCCTTGCTGATCGCGACCGGCGCCGATCCGGTTCATCTGCCGATTCCAGGTGCGCCGCAACTGCCGGTTCTCTATCTTCGCTCGTGGGCAGATGCCCGCGCGATCGTCGAACAGGCAGCAGCGGCGAAGCGCGTGCTCGTCATCGGCGCCAGTTTCATCGGCCTCGAAGTGTCCGCGTCGCTCCGCAAGCGAGGCATCGACGTCGAGGTCGTCGCACCCGACACGCTTCCGCTGGAGCGCGTCATGGGTGCGGAGATCGGACGCTTCGTCCAGGGCATCCACGAATCGAATGGGGTGCGCTTTCATCTTGGCCAGACCGTCGCGTCGGTAGACGGCCGCACGGTCACGTTGAGCGGAGGCGATACGCTCGATGCCGACTTCATCGTGGTCGGAGTCGGCGTTCGCCCCGCGCTGGCACTCGCTGAAGCAGCAGGTCTCTCGCTCGACAAGGGCATCGTCGTCAACGAATTGCTCGAGACCAGTGCGCCGAATGTCTTTGCCGCCGGTGACAACGCTCGCTGGCCCGACCCGCACACCGGCAAGAACCTTCGCGTCGAGCATTGGGTGGTGGCCCAGCGCCAGGGACAAACCGCCGCGCGCAACATGCTCGGCAAGCACGAGCGATTCGATGCGGTGCCGTTTTTCTGGAGCCGCCACTACGACATGGCGATTTCCTATGTCGGCCACGCCGAACAGTGGGACAACATCGCGATCGACGGTTCCGTCGAGAGCAAAAACTGCACGGTCACGTACTCGCTTGGCGGCAAGACGTTGGCGGTCGCCACGATCGGTCGTCAGCGAGAAAGCCTGATCGCCGAAACCGGGCTCGAACAGAGTCGAGCCTGAACCGACCGGCTGATGTCAGCCGACTTGCCGCGCGACTGAACCCGTACTTTTTCGTCCCAGGCAACCGTACTTTTTCGATCACCCTCACGTACGGCACCGGTTACCGCACTGACGCCCGCGGCATAGAGTGCCGGAATGTCGATCCGCATTGGCGTCGTGGTCCTGACATTGGTCGCGGGACTTGGCTGCAGTACCAGTCCCTCACCTTCTGCTCCGGCAGCAGGGACATCACCGCCGGCCGCGGCGACGGCGACTGCCGGCGCACCACTACCGTCCTGGAACGAGGGCGCGACCAGAAAATCGATCGTCGATTTCGTCGAGCGTGTCACCCGCGAGGGCGGATCCGACTTTGTGCCGGCACCCGAGCGTATCGCCGTGTTCGACAACGACGGCACGCTGTGGGCCGAGAAGCCTGTACCGTTTCAGCTGCTGTTCGCCTTCGATCGCGTCAAGGCGCTCGCGCCCCAGCATCCGGAATGGAAGACGAAGGAGCCGTATGCGTCCTTGATCAAGGGCGACATGGCCGGCGTCCTCGCCAGCGGCGAGAAAGGTGTGCTTTCGATCATCGCCACAACGCACACCGGCATGACGACCGAAGAATTTTCGGCGCAAGTGCGGGACTGGATCACATCAGCGAAACACCCGACCACCGGTCGCCTTTTCACCGGCATGGTGTATCAGCCGATGCTGGAGCTGCTCGCCTACCTCCGTGCCAACGGCTTCAAGACCTTCATCGTCTCGGGCGGCGGCGTGGAGTTCATGCGCCCGTGGGCCGAACGCGTCTACGGCATTCCACCAGAGCAGGTCGTCGGCAGCAGCGGCAAGTTGAAGCTCGACGTGCGTAACGGCATGCCCGTGCTGATCAAATTGCCGGAGATCGATTTGATCGACGACAACGAAGGCAAGCCCGTCGGGATCCAGCGTCAGATCGGCCGGCGTCCGATTGCGGCGTTCGGCAATTCTGACGGCGACATGCAAATGTTGGAGTGGGCCAGCGCGGGATTGGGTGCACGGTTCGCGTTGTTCGTCCACCACGACGATGCCGCGAGGGAGTTCGCATACGACCGCGCCGACAAGCTGCAGCAGTTCAACCGTGGATGGGATGAAGCGGTCGCGAAGGGCTGGACCGTCGTCAGCATGAAGAACGACTGGAAGACCGTCTTTCCGCCGGATGGCAGTCAAGCAAAGTGACGTGAGCCGAAAGATTCTGCTTAAGGACCGTCGGCAAAAGCAAAGGGCCGGATTGCTCCGGCCCTCTGTGTCGTGTGTTCGCTGCTACCCGTGAACTCAGGGGCAGGTCGCTGCCACCATCTTGATGGCGCTCAGCTTCATGTAGTGATCGGCCTTCGGGGGAGCGGGCTTCGCGGCTTCGGCCTCTGCGGCCGGAACGTTGGCGCCGGTGATGTCGATCTTGTGCCCGACGTGACCGGCCAGCGGGGCGGCCGACGAGACGATGCCGATCGTCTTCGGTCCCTTTTCAGCGGTGCTGGTCACGATGAACGTATCCGCCGTCGCCCCCTTGGCGAGGCAGCCCGTCATGGTGTGTTCAGCGGCGGCCGGCTTCTTGGTGGTGTCTTGCGCCGAGATCGAAACCGACATCGCCAGAGCGGCGGCACCGGCAATTGCTAAGACCTGTCTCATAAAACTCCTCCAGAGATCGTGTAACCCCGTCCATTGGACAAACATTCCGCGAGGGGGAACCCAGTCTAATGCTAGTCGACTTGGGAATGCAGATTTTACGATCAAGCCCAACCGTATCGAACTCAACTGAAACTGCAACTGCAACTGGCAACTCAACTGCCAACTGGACAACTGGTAACTGCCAACTTCGTTAAGTTCTCCTCGCGGCTTTTATCAGCGCATCCATGTGATCGAGATACTTCTCGAGAGCACGGCGGCCAGTGGCCGTCAACTTGTAGTCGGTGCGCGGTGTGCGTCCCGCGAACGTTTTCGCGCACGACACGTAGCCTGCTTCTTCCAGTTTCCGCGCGTGCACGCTGAGGTTGCCATCGGTCGCATTGAGCGCCGCCTTCAGATCCGTGAACGACAACTCGTCGCCGGCGGCGAGGGCGCTCACGATGCCGAGGCGCATGCGATCGTGCAGCAGGCGATCGAGATTGGTCGCGATCTCACCGGTGCGCACGTCGAACGCCGTTTTCTGGATCCTGGGCGGTGCCTCCGATTGCAGCCGCCTCGCCGCGCTCGCCTTTGCCACTGTCAGCCCCCGTGTTTCCTGAAGATGTAAACGCCGAAGATCACGTGCAGCCCGCCGAACCCGATCGCCAGCCACACATTGGCCCACTCGGCCGGCGTAACGATCGCCGCGATGCCGAGTGTCATGAAACAGATCCCGATCGCGCGCACGACCGGCACGCTGAAGATCCCGCCGGTCAGGACACCCGCTCCGTAGAGCAGCAACCACGATGGCGCCATGACAGTGAAGTTACGCACCGCCCACAAGTCGTACGTGATCGCCGCGCCAGCGATCAACGGCGCCGCCATTCCTAATGCGAAACGCCGCCCGGTGGTTCCGGTCAGGTTCACGCCGGCGAGCCGAGCCTTCCGCGACATGGCGATTAAGCCCGTGACCGCAGCGACTGCGGCCGCAATCAGCCAGGTTGCCAGCCACCAATCAGCCAATGGTTGGGCACCTGCGACCAGCGCTGCCGTAAGCGCGATGATCCCCATGCCGACGCCGCCGGCGCCGGGTATGGACGTAAAAGTCGCACTCCGTTCCATCGTTTGCCGGATGTAACGGAGGTTGTCCGCCGCTCGTCCCGACATCGGCTCCGGAGCGCTCACCACAACCGGATCATACACGTTCTACTTTGAACCGCAAAGTGAGCAGATTAGGGTAATCTTCATTCGTTTATCTCTCCTAGGGGGTTTCATGAACGTCAGGCAACAACTGTCTCGTCGCAAGTTCTTCGGTGGGGTCGCCGCCACGGTCGGCGCCATGAGTTTGACCAATACGTCCGAGCTCTTCGCGCAGGCTCCGGGCACTCAGGCAACCGCAACGACCCAGCGTTTCGCCGGTTCGAATGCGGATTACGACAAGATGGTGAAGCTCGCCAGCAACGAGAACAATTACGGTCCACCCAAGGCCGTGCTCGACGCGATGAACGGCGCGTGGAAGTACGCCAACCGTTACGGCTACCCCGATGGCGACGTCGTTGAAGTCATCGCCAAGCACCACGGCGTCAAGCCCGAAAACATCCTGCTCACTGCCGGCTCCGGCGAAGTGCTGCAGGTTGTCGGCACCACTTATCTCACCGGCGGCAAGAAGGTCGTCGGCGCCGACCCGTCATATGGCTCGGTCTACCAGCACGCCACCAACATCAAGGCCGAAGCGATCAAGGTGCCGCTCCGCAAGGACTTCACCGCTGACATCCCGGCGATGATCAAGGCCGCCAACGACAACGCGGCGCAGGTCGGCTTCTTCTATCTCTGCAACCCCAACAACCCGACCGGCGTCGTCGTTCCCAAGAACGAAGTCGCGGCCGTCGTCAACGGACTGCCCAAGGGCATGCCAATCCTGATCGACGAGGCGTATCACCACTTCGTGGACGACCCGAACTACGCGGAGTCGGTAAGCTATGTCATCGAGGGCCGCCCCGTGATCGTGGCGCGCACCTTCTCGAAGATCGCGGCGCTCGCCGCCATGCGTATCGGCTACGCGGTTGCGCCGGTGGAATTGATCAAGCAGATGCGCCCCTACTCGATGGGCAGCGTCAACGTGCTCGCCAAGTGGGGCGCCGCCACGTCGATCCAGGACGTTGCCGGCCAGGCCGAAGTGAAGAAGAAGATCAACGACACGCGTAACAAGACGCAGCGCGAGCTCGAAGCGTATGGCTACCCGACGATCCCGTCGCAGGCGAACTTCTTCATGGTCAGCCTCGAGGGCCGCACCGTGCAGCCGGTGATCGAAGAGTTCCGCGGCAAGGGCATCCTCGTCGGCCGTCCGTTCCCGCCGATGATCAACCACCTGCGCGTCTCGGTTGGCACGCCGGAGGACATGGACAAGTTCGTCAAGGGCTTCAAGGAAATTTTCCCGAAGAAGGCCGCGACGACAATGGCGCGCGGATAGCGCGTCAAGCGAAATGGCGCGCGGATAGCGCCAATCGTTCGTCGAAAAACAAAGGGGCTGGCCTGTAAAGGTCAGCCCCTTCTTATTTGGAGTGAGTAGGAAGTTGTCGAAACCGTTTACGCGCGGCAGCCGCCGAGGTACTTAGAGGCCTTGAGTAGGCCCGAGTCTGGATAGTACGCAAACACCAGCCCGCCACCCTTGACGCGATCGATCAGCTGCTTCGCGACCTCGTCACTGATCGCCGGGCAACCCCAGCTGCGGCCGAGCCGGCCGTTCGCCTTCACGAATTCCTGGCTCACATACGGAGCGCCGTGCATCACGATGGCGCGGTCGCGAGCGCGATCGTTGATACCGCGATCGAGACCATCCAGCCGCAGCGAATAGCCATTTTTGCCGACGTAGGTCGTATCCGTCTTGAACAAGCCGAGGCTGGTGCGATGCGATTCATCTTCGTTGGAAAATTGAGTTGCGATGTTGGCGCCGCTACCCTGTCCATGCGCCACGAGCTCTTCGTAGATCAACTCGCGCGACTTCAAGTCGAATACCCAGAGACGCTTTTCGCTCGAGGGCTTTGAATAGTCGATCACCGTCAGTGTGGCCGGCGCCTCGACATCTCCCGCGCGCACCGCGCAACTTGCCGCGCCAAGCGCCAGGTCGAACACATCCGTTTCAATGCTGCCGATAGCCGTAGAATCGAAATCCGCCCGAGCGAATTCAGCCGAGCTGGCGTTGCTGACAGTAGGCACTAGAAGCGAAGCAACGAGCAGAGCGGCGCCGATGATTGGTCGTCTCAGCATGTGTCTAGGATGCCTTTCCTGAAAAAGAGATTTCACCCCTCGACTGCGCTCGGGTGACCTGAGCTTGTCGAAGGTCAGGATAGCAGTCCCGACACGATGTTCCAAACTGAGCGGGAGCTAGTTGTCGCTGGACCGATCGTATCCGTAAATGTCGGGCTGGAAATGCAGCCCCTTATTTTCGTCGACCCACGCCGTGAAATACGCGATGTGCACTGGGATCTTCTTCTTCAGCTTGACGTGTTTCTCGACGCCCGATCGCATCGCTGCGAAGATCGATTCGTCGTCCCAGTCCTGGTATCCGCGCAGCACGTACTTCGCCAGGACCTCAGGCTCTTCGACGCGCACGCAGCCGTGACTGAACGCGCGACCCGGCTTCGCAAACAACGAGTCCGCAGGCGTATCGTGCAGGTAAACGTCGTACGGATTCGGGAACAGGAACTTGACGTGTCCGAGCGCGTTGCCGTCGCCGGGCTTCTGCCGGAAGACGAGGCCCTTCATCGCGTCGGGACTATCCCAATTCACGTCAGCGGCGTCGACCGTCTGCGATGTCGATCCCGACACCCGCAGAATTTCGATGCCCTGACGCGCCAGGTAGTTCCGATCGCGCGCGACGGCCGGAGCAGTTTCGTTCTCCGCGATGGTGTCGGGAATATTCCAATACGGGCTGAACACCACGGTCTCCATGTCCTCGCTGAAGATCGGCGTGTTATTCCCTGGTTTCCCGACGACGACGCGGATGTCCATAACCGGCTGGCCCGATTCGCGCGCGATCAAGTGGAAGTACGGAATGTTGATGAAGAAGTGTTGCTCACCGAGATCGTCCGGCATATAGCGCCAGCGCTGCAAGTTGAGCGCGACCTGCTGGATGCGCCAGTCGAGCGGCACGTTGAGCGCGGCAAGGGTCTTCTGGTCGACAATGCCGCTCGCGGCGATCGAGTGCAGTTCCTGGAACGATTTGACGGCTGCCTGAAGGTCTGCGTCGTACCGGGCACCACCCTGATCCCCAGTCCCCGATCCCTGATCCCCAGTCCCTGATCCCTGATCGCCCGTCCCCGAGCCCTTCAACTCCCCGCTCATCGCGAGCCGCTGTCGAAGGGCACCCACGGCGGCGCCGGACTGACCGGGCTTCACCATCGCCGGCACCTTGACCCAGCCGCCCTTCTCGCGCTGTCCGATTAGATCGTCGAGCGCTTTCTGCAGCGCGACATATTCCTGGTGCGGCGGACGAACTGCATCGACAAATTTTTCGGGATCGTCGACGGCGCCAGCGAGCGCGGCGACCAGGTCCGGCATCTTGCGGCGCGCCTTGAAGTTCGCATCGCCATGTTGGCGGCCGACCGAGACATCGCGTCCAAACGACAGCATGCCTGCCGTGAGACGCGCGTCGAATTCGGCCAGCCGCTCAAGACGCTCTGGAGATTCCTTGTCGATGGTTTCGACAGCCTGGCTCATCTCGAGAAGTTCTGCCGCCGCATAGTCCTCGGGATCAAAGCCGTGTTGTCGCGCGGTGTTGAGCAACGTGATCGCGGCTGCCGCTTTTTCCGTCGGGCGCCGGTGGGTGACCCAGGCCGGCAGATTTTCCCGCTGTGTGTAGAAGGCGCGTAGATCTGTCCAGACGGCCGGCTCAACTTTAGGAAGCGGCGACCCTGCCACCACTCGCTCGAGAGCAGGAGTGACGGCATGAGGATTCGGTCTGCTGTGGCACGCAACGCTGGCCAACAGTAATCCGGCAACTAGAACTGGAAAAGACGCTCGCACGCCGGCTGATAAAGCAACGGGCGTGCCACGAATTAGGGATTGGGGATTGGGGATTGGGGATTGGGGATCGGGGATCGGGGATCGGGGATCAGGGATCAGGGATCAGGGATCAGGGATCAGGGATCAGGGATCAGGGATCGGGGATCAGGGATCAGGGATCAGGGAAAACAAGTTCCAGTTTGAGGCCACTGACTTCGATCAGATCGCCTGCCGCCAGGTCGCGCCGTTCAGAAATGCGTTCGCCGTTGACGCTCACCTTTCCGTCCATCGGCGTGATCGTGAACGTGTCGCCGGCCCTCATGATCGCGGCGGCAGTTTCCGGTTTGAACCAACCCTTCAAGCGGATCTGTGATGCGGCGCCCTTGCCGATCAGCGTGGTCATTGCGGCCAGGCCGTATTCGGACTGGGCGGCGTTGCCGGCGATGACCTTCAGAATGGCGACGCGGCCGCGCGTTGGGAGGGCCGTCTTTGGCACGACCGCGTCGTACACCGGGACGGTGTCGTCTGTGTCGGGTAAGAACGTATTCGATAGCGGTTCGTCGCGTGGTTCGACGCCCTCGCGCGTGAAGAGAAGCATGTGCTTGCCAATGCTCACGACATCGCCCTCGGCCAGCGAGTGACGGGCGACGGGTTGTTCGTTCACGAAGGTGCCGTTGGTGCTCTGCAGATCCTCGAGCACGTAGTGCAGGCCGTCGCGATACACGCGCGCGTGATGGGCCGAGACGGTCGGGTTGTCGAGGACGATCTGATTGTCCGGAAGGCGGCCGATGGTCACGGGATGGGCGCCGACCGCGCGTTGCTGCAGTTCGTGTGCGTCGAGCGTCACGACCAGCTTCGCCATCGCGTCCTCGTGTCAGAGCTTGAGGCGATCCAGCATCCGGGCCAGAGGCGACCCCTGCACTTCGATCACCACGGCGGTGATGTTGTCCTTGCCGCCGGCGTTATTGGCAGCCGTGATCAAGGAATCGCAGGCGCCCTGTGGATCGCCGCGGAAGCGCGTCAGCGTTTCCGCAAGGTCACCGTCACTCACCATTCGCGTCAGCCCGTCGGTGCACAGCAGCAGCCGATCGCCGGCAGCAATGGTGATCTCATTCAGCTCGACTTCGACGTCAGGCTCGCGGCCCAGCGCGCGAAGCAGGATGTTCTGGTGCACGGAGGTCAGGCTCTGCTCCCGGTTGATCACGCCTGAGCGCACCTGCGCCTCGACGAGCGAGTGATCGATCGTCACCGCCTCGAAGCCCTCGTGGGTGCACACATACGCGCGGCTGTCGCCAACATGCGCGATGCTGGCGACGTTATCCACCACCCACGCCCCGACCACCGTCGTCCCCATGCCCTGGTGCTCGGCATCGCCCTGCGCACGCTCGAAGATGGCGCGATTGGCGGCCTCGACGGCGAGGCCGAGTTGCGTGGTCCGCGGCTGGAGGCCGCGGCTGCCGTCGGCCGGAAGGGTGGCGCCGTCCACCTCATCGCCAATGGCCTGGACCGCCATCTGGCTGGCGACTTCCCCGGCCGCCGATCCGCCCATCCCGTCGCAGACGACGAACAGGCCGCGATCCTCACGGGTCAGGAACGCGTCCTCGTTGATCGGCCGCACCTTCCCGACGCTAGTCGCCGCACCGACCTTGAGCCGCATTGGAGGTATTCTCTCCCGATGAACTGGCTCGTCAAGGAAGAACCTGAAAATTATTCGTATGCCCGTTTCCTGTCGGACAAGACCACGGTTTGGGCGGGTGTGAAGAATCCGGTGGCCCAGCGGAACTTACGGGACATGAAAAAAGGCGACCGCGTGTTTTTCTATCACACCGGCAAAGAGAAGGCGATTATTGGCACCGCGACGGTGTCAAAGACGGCTTATCCCGATCCCAAGGCCGACAACCTCGTCGTCGTCGAACTCGCGGCCGGGAGGGCATTGAAGCGTCCGGTGACCCTCGCCGAGGTCAAGGCCGACAAGAGGTTTGCGACCATGCCGCTGGTGCGCATTGCACGACTTTCCGTGCAGCCGGTGACCGATGAACAGTGGGAACTCATCGAGGAGATGAGTAAGCACTAGGTTGTCGCGGTGCGAGGCCGTCAGGCGATCGAGTCGAGGACGTCCCAGCGTTCCATGGCGTCGTGGAGCTCGCGCTCGATCTGCTCGCCGCGAGCGACGGCGGCCGTGATTTCCGTGGCGGGCTTCTTATAGAACGCAGGGTCGGCGAGCGCCGCCTGGATCTGTTTCTGCTCCGCTTCGAGTGCCGCGATTCGATCGGGCAACTCGGTGTATTCGCGCTCTTCCTTGAACGAGCGCTTCTTCTTGCGGTTCTTTCCCGGTGCGCCCTTGGTGTTTCCCGGCGCGTTCTTCGTAGTTCCCGGCTCCTGCCTATCGGCCCCGGGCGTGTTCTTGCCGTTTCCAGACTGACGTACGTAGTCTTCGTAACCGCCGACGAACTCCTCGACGCGAGCGTTGCCTTCGAAGGCCAGCGTGCTAGTCACGACGTTATCGAGGAAGCGGCGGTCGTGGCTGACCACGAGCAACGTGCCCGGCCAGTCGACGAGTTGCTGCTCGAGCAGTTCCAGCGTTTCGAGATCGAGATCGTTGGTCGGTTCGTCGAGGACGAGCACGTTGGCCGGACGCGTCAGTAGTCGCGCCAGCAGCAGCCGGTTGCGCTCGCCGCCCGATAACGCGCGCACCGGCGACCGAGCGCGTTCCGGTGAGAAGAGAAAGTCCTGCAAGTAGCCGTGCACGTGGCGTGGCTGGCCGTTGATGATCACCGTGTCGCTGCCGTCGCCAATCGTGTCGACGACGCTGCGATCGGGGTCGAGTTGCTCGCGCTGTTGATCGTAGTAGGCGACCTCGACGTTGGCGCCGCGCCGCACTTCGCCGCTATCCGGTGGAATATCGCCGAGCAGCAGTCGCAGCAACGTGGTCTTGCCGGCCCCGTTCGGACCAATCAGACCGAGACGATCGCCACGCATCACGCGAAGCGAGAAATCACGAACCACGGTCGTGCCGCTTCCAGGAAAGGTGAAACTGATCTCGCTCGCCTCGAACACCAGCTTGCCTGAAGATTCGCCCTGCTCGATCTGCAGCCGCACGTTCCCGGCGCGCTCGCGGCGCTGCGAGCGCTCGGCGCGCATCGCCATCAACGCCTTGACGCGTCCTTCGTCACGAGTGCGGCGCGCCCTGACGCCGCGGCGCAACCACACCTCCTCGCTCGCCAGCTTCTTGTCGAACTTCGCATTCTGCAGTTCCTCGTTGGCGAGCCACGCTTCCTTCTGCTGCTCGAACGCGGCGTAATTGCCGGGCCAGGAGGTCAACTGTCCGCGATCGAGCTCAACGATCCGGGTGCCGAGCCGCTCGAGGAACGCGCGATCGTGCGTCACGAACACCACCGCGCCGCGATACTCCTCCAGGAACGACTCGAGCCACGTGATCGCTTCGATATCGAGATGGTTCGTCGGTTCGTCCAGCAGCAACAGATCCGGCCGGCCTATCAGCGCCTGCGCCAGCAGCACACGGCGTTTCCATCCGCCGGATAAGGTGTCGACGATCGCATCCGGCGGCAACGACAGCCGCGACATCACCATGTCGGCCTGATGCTCACGCTGCCATTCGTCGTGTTCGTCGAGCACGCCGAGGCCTTCGCCGACCACCTGGGCAACTGTGCGGTTTGCCGAGAGCGGCACGTCCTGCACCAGGCGGGCGGTTCGAACGCCCGGCTGGCGAATCACGACGCCTGAATCGGGAGGCAGCTCATCGGCCAGGACATTCAGCAGTGTGGACTTGCCGGCACCGTTCCTGCCGATAACGGCGACGCGCTCGCCCGGATCAATCTGAAAGGACACGCTGTCGAGCAGAGGCACGTGGCCGAAGGCGATGGAGACACTGTCGAGAGCAACGAGCGGCATGGAAACCTTAAGCGTACCATTTTGGTATCCTTTTCGAACCATGAAGACGCCGCGAACACTGTCGATCACATTGGCCCTCGTCTTGATGGTCGCCGTCACCGACGCGCAACAGCCGGCCGGCGCAGCGATGGAAGCGGAAACGCTTCGTCATTTCCAGGCGTTGCTCCGCATCGACACCAGCAGCCCGCCAGGGAACGAAACGCGCGCCGTCGAATATCTGAAGCAGGTCTTCGAGAAGGAAGGCATTCCCTACCAGGTCTTCGCCAAGGATCCCGCACGCGCCAACATCGTCGCGCGCATCAAGGGCAACGGTAAGAAGCGGCCGATCCTGATCCTCGGCCACACCGACGTCGTGACGGTGGATCCGGCCAAGTGGACGCATCCGCCATTCGGCGCCGATCTCGACGGTGGTTATATCTACGGCCGCGGCACCGTGGACGACAAAGACAACCTCGTTGCCGGCTTGATGCTGATGTTGACGCTGAAGCGCACGGGTCAGGCGCTCGATCGCGATGTGATTCTCCTGGCAGAGTCTGGCGAGGAAGGCGCGCCCGATGTCGGCGCGCAGTTCATGGCCGACAACCATCTCGATGCGATCAACGCCGAGTATTGTCTCGCCGAGGGCGGCGGCGTGGTGCGCAGCGGCGGCAAGGTAACCCAGGCGAACATCGGCACCACCGAGAAGGAGCCGCGCTTCATCGAGTTGATCTCGCGCGGTCCAGCCGGTCACGGATCGGTGCCATCTCGAGGCAACGCGGTGACCCGCCTCTCGATCGCGGTAGGCAAAGTCGCCGAGTGGTCGCCACCGACGCGCATCAACGAAACCACCGCCGCGTATTTCAAGAAATTGGCGACCATGGTTCCGGCCGACGTCGCCAAGGTGTATCGCGACGTCTTGAGTCCGGACGTCAAGGTATCGAAGGCCGCCTCCGACTGGCTGCTCGAGAATCAACCGAACCACTGGTCGATGCTGCACACCTCGCTCGTGCCAACGATCGTTGGCGGCGGATTCCGCTACAACGTGATTCCCTCCGAAGCAAAGGCGACGGTCGACGTGCGGTTACATCCGGATGAAGACCAAACCGTGTTTCTCGATCAGGTCCGCAAGGTGATCAACGATCCAAACGTCGAAGTACGGTGGGGCCGCGAGCGCTATCGGCCAGCGGGTGGCGCGCGAATTGACACCGAAGCCTTCGCAGTCCTCGAAGCGCAAACCAAGAAGCACTACAACACTGTCGTTCTGCCGACGATGGGCACGGGCGCGACGGATATGTCGAACCTGCGGGCCAAGGGCATCCAGTGCTACGGCATTGGCCCGGCGCTCGATTCCGAAGACGGCGGCAAGGGCTTCGGCGCGCACAGCGACCAGGAGCGCATCCTCGAGAGTGAGTTGCATCGCTTCGTCCGATTTCAGTACGACGTCGTCATGGAGCTAGCCAGGGCGCGGTGACACTCAATCGGGGGTGGTCGTACCGGGAACAAGTCGGACCTGAAGGCTCGGGTCAGAGCGTCCTGTCGTACCTCACCGCGACACGGCTGCACTCCACCGAGCAGGAGTGGGCGGCGCGCATCGATCGTGGTGAAGTTGAAGTCGAGGGCGCCCGCGTCCGCCGCGAGGTAATCCTCCACGCCGGCCAAACCGTCGTCTGGCATCGTCCCCCCTGGGACGAAGCGCCGGTGCCGACCAACTTCGACATCCTGCACCAGGACGATTCAATCATCGCGATCAACAAGCCGAGCGGCTTACCGACCATGCCGGCCGGAGGATTTCTCGATCACACGTTGCTGTCGCTGGTACGCGAGCAGTATCCCGAGGCCAGCCCGCTCCACCGGCTGGGGCGGTACACGTCTGGAGTAGTGCTCTTCGCACGAACGCGATCGGCGGCGTCGCTGCTGGCGCGCGCGTGGCGCGACCACGAGGTGAAGAAGACTTACCGCGCGCTCGGCCTTGGCACGACCGGCGCCGAAGTGTTCGTGATCGACGTGCCAATTGGACCGGTGCCGCATCCGGTGCTTGGCACCGTGCAGGCGGCGTCCGAGGACGGCAGGCCGTCGCACAGCGTGGCGATCGTGCTCGAGCAGCGTCACGATCAGAGTTTGTTCAGCGTCGAGATCACCACCGGCCGACCGCATCAGATCCGCATCCACATGGCGTGGGCAGGTCACCCATTAGTGGGCGACTCGCTGTATGAAGCCGGCGGCGGGCTGAAGCCCCATCCTGGCCTACCGGGCGACGGTGGTTACTTACTGCACGCGGAACGGCTGCAGTTCGTGCATCCCACGACGGGCGAGCGCGTCACCATGACGGCCACACCGCCACCCGAACTGCAAACGCACGAGGAGCTCGTTACTGCGAGTGCCCTCGCGCGGTGATCGGCCACACCGTTTCGACACGGTCGTTGCGAATCCCGTAGATGAAGTCATAGAGGTTCACGACCGGGTCGCAGTGCGGCACGATCAGTTCCATCCGATCGCCCATCTTCCATGCCTTGCGCGCTTCCTTGAAGGTGAGCGAGCCGAATTCATCCGAGCCGGCGTTATAGTCCATGTCCGGCTCGCCAATGACGCCGGCATGCGGCACATTGAGCGTCAACGCCTTCGCGCCCGCATCCGTCGTCAGGCGCCCCGGGAACCGATTGTTGACGACCGTCGCGAGCACCGTGAGCGACGGCTCGAAGTCGTCGTAGACCGGTTGCCCGTCGGCGTTGCCGATGGCGACGTACTGCATGTCCATGAAGATGTAGCTGCCGGCCTGGACATCCGTGAATCCGGGCACCAGGTGGTAGATGTTATAAGTGCCGGTCCCGCCGCCGCTGAAGATCTCGGTGTTGAGCCCGGCGGCGTGCATCTTCTCGCGCGTGCGCGCGTTCTCTTCGATGCTCGCGAGCGCTCGTTCTTTGCGCGTGGCAAATCCGCTGATGTGCTGGGCGCCGCCGTCGTACGACAAGAGGCCTCGAAGCTTCAGGCTCGGTGACTTGTCGACGAGTTGCGCGAGCTTGATGGCCTCCTCGCCCGGAGGGATGCCGGTCCGCGTGCCGACGGCCACATCGATGACGACATCGGCGACGACGCCTGCTTCCTTGGCCGCGTCGTTCAGGTCGCGCGCATTCTGATCGAAGTCGACGGCCTGAACGAATCCAGGAAAGCGCTTCTTCAACTGCATGGCGCGCCGGATCTTCGCGGGCGGCAGGTTGCTCGTGGTCATCAGGATCTTGTCGACGCCGTTCTCGAGCAGTGCTTCGGCTTCGCTCAACTTCGCGGCGCAGATGCCAATCGCGCCGGCCGCCATCTGCAGCTTTGCGATCGCCGCGCACTTGTGCGTCTTGGCATGCGGACGGACGCCGATCTTGTTGGCGTTGGCGGTGCGCTGCATCTTGGCGATGTTGCGTTCGAGCTTGTCGAGATCGACGCAGAGTGCCGGCGTATCGAGCTCCGATTTCGAGATGCCTGCCTTCATCGGTTTCACGGGCTCGCCGCGCCGGAGCAGCTCTTCGGCGAATGTGGGCGTCATCAACTCCGCCGCGGTATACCCCTTCACGGGCTTCGGTATCCACACGTGAGCGGCAAGTGCCGCCGAGGTCCCGAGAAACGTGCGACGTGATGTGCTCATAGGGGCATAAGTATCCACAGATTGCGCCGATTACGCAGATGAAAATCAGGGCCGCAGAGACACGGAGACACGGAGCTGCAACGGCGCCGGGCGCCGTTCGTCATCTGTGTAATCTGTGAAATCTGTGGATGAATGCTACGCTTGTAGGTTCACATGATCTCGTTCGCGAACGTCAGCAAGCAGTACGGCAAGCAGATTCTCTTCGTCGATGCGTCCTTCCAGCTGAATCCTGGCGAGAAGGCCGGGCTCGTTGGCCCGAACGGCGCCGGCAAGACGACGGTCTTTCGGATGATCACCGGCGAGGAATCCCCTGACGAAGGCGAAGTCACGGTCCCCAGAAAACTGACCATCGGCTACTTCCGGCAGGATGTCGAAGAGATGTCAGGCCGATCAGTGCTCGATGAAGCGATTGCGGGCAGTGGACGTGTCGGCGACCTGCATCATGAGCTCGAAGAGCTGCAGCACGCGATGTCGGATCCGGCGAAGGCCGACGAAATGGACACGATCCTGGCGCGCTTCGGCGAGGTCCAGGAAGAGTACGACCACCTCGGCGGCTACGCGCTCGAGAGCCAGGCGCGCGAAGTGCTCCACGGCCTGGGCTTTGACGATGAGCGGATCGACGGCGACGTCGGCGCGCTGTCGGGCGGTTGGAAGATGCGCGTGGCGATGGCGCGCGTCCTGCTCGGCAAGCCCGATGTCCTGCTGATGGACGAGCCGACCAACCACCTCGATCTCGAATCGATCATCTGGCTCGAGAGCTTCCTCAAGTCGCACGAGGGCGCGCTACTGATGACCTCGCACGATCGCGAGTTCATGAACCGCATCGTAACGAAGATCTGCGAGATCGACGGCGGCGAAATCACCATCTATTCCGGCAACTACGACTTCTACGAACGCGAGCGCGCCACGCGCGAAGCCAATCGTGAAGCCGCCTACGCGCGCCAGCAGTCGATGCTGGCCAAGGAACAGCGCTTCATCGAGCGCTTCAAGACCCACGCCGCCAAGGCCTCGCAGGTGCAGAGCCGCATCAAGGCGCTCGACAAGATCGAGAAGATCGAATTGCCGAAACGCCGCGTGGTCGTCAAGTTCGATTTCCGCGATCCGCCGCGATCGGGTGATCAGGTCGCTGTCATCGAAGGCCTCTCAAAAACCTACGGCAAGCGGGTGATCTACGACGACTTCAGCCTGACGATTCGCCGTGGCGAGCGTTGGGCGGTGATGGGCCGTAACGGCGCCGGCAAGACGACACTGCTCAAGATGCTGTCGGGCAACCTCGCGCCAGACCAGGGTGAGGTTCGGCTCGGCGCCAGCCTCAAGATGGGGTACTTCGCGCAGCAATCGCTCGACACGATGGACGCCGATCTGACGATCATCGATCAGCTCCAGGCGGATTTCCCGCGCGAAGGTCTCGGCGCGCTGCGATCGCTCGCCGGCGCGTTTCAGTTTTCCGGGGACGACATCGACAAGAAGATTCGTGCCTTGTCAGGCGGCGAGAAGTCACGGCTGGCGATGGCCCGGATGCTGTTCAATCCGCCGAACTTCCTCGTCCTCGACGAACCGACGAATCACCTCGACATGGCAACGAAGGAAATGCTGATCGATTCGTTGCAGAAGTTCGAGGGGACGATGATCTTCGTGTCGCACGACCGCACGTTCCTGCGCGGGCTCAGCAATCGCGTCCTCGAGCTTGGTGGCGAGTCCGGCGTCGATGCGCATCCGCACGCCTACCCCGGCTCGTACATCGAATACGTCGAGCGGACCGGCCACGAAGCTCCCGGCCTGCACTCGTAACGGCTATTTCAGCTCGGCCGCGGCAAACGCCGTCAGCATCGCGTCCTCGGCCGGCGGCTGCAGGATGCTCTGGGCCGCAAACAACTCTGCTTGCGGATATGCCGTTGCACGCACACGAGCGGCGGCGGCGTCGAGATCGTAATCTGTCCGTCTCAGCACGAGCTCGCGATCGATCAGCAGCCAATACGCCCCGGCCGGTTGAAAGGGCATCCCGACGCTGCCGGCGTTGACGATGCGGGTTTCTCCGACCATTCGATCGAATTGCATGTGCGTGTGGCCGCACACCACCAATGAGGCATCGACGGGATCGAAGATCGGCGACAACTTGTCTGCCGCCGTCGTCTTCAGAAAAATTTCGGTATCGTTACGTGGCGTCGCGTGGCAGAACACGACCTCGCCGATGTCATCAATCAGGAGCCGGGCCGTCAGGGGCCATCCCTGAATGGCACGTTCGGGACCCGCTGTGAGCTGTGCGGCATTCCAACGCATCGCCTCGCGGAACATTTCAGGGATCGGGCTGCTCTCATCGCCGCGTCGATACGCCAGCGTTTCGCGATCGCCGTTGCCAATGATGAACGTGGTGGGACTATCGAGGGCGAAGAGCAGGTCGAGACACTCGCGCGGCATCGGCCCTGGAAGGACGTCGCCGCCAACCACGATGCGATCGACACCGGCGGCGCGCACATCCGCGAGCACGGCTTCCAGCGCCGGCAGGTTCCCGTGAATGTCGTAGAGGGCCGCAACCCGCATGCGCGAAGTCTATCGCGGTGAAGCGGGACGTGTCAGGCAGCGGTCAGCTCAGCCGGCAACATCGGCATCGGCTCGTCGTGATCGAGGAATTCGTCACAGATACCGTGGAATTCCGCGGCGGTCTGCGACCGCCGGATCTGGTGCAGGAACGAGCCGGGGACGCCTTCACCGAGATAGTTGAGGAACTTCTTCATCCGCTCGCACTGCGCCTTCTCCGGCCTGCCTGGAATCGACTGTGTATCCCAGAGCGCGCGCACATATTCGCCGACATCCCGACCCGTTGGCAGTGTCACGGCTTCTCCGCGCAGCTGCTGACGAATCTGGCTGAACAGCCACGGGCTGCGAATCACTCCCCTGCCGATCATCAAGCCGCGCGCGCCACTCTGCGCGAGCAGATCCTGCGCTTGTGACGCTGAATACACGTGTCCATTCGCGATGACCGGACATGGCATCGCGTCGACCGCCTGCCGGATGCGCTCGTATTGCACCGGTAGCTGGTATCGCTGCGCGACGGTGCGGGCGTGCACCGTCAGGGCGTCGAGCGAGTGCTTCGCGAAAATCGGCAACAGGCGATCGAATTCTTCAGCGGTCGCAAAGCCAAGCCGCGTCTTCACGGTGAACTTGATGGTGACGGCCTCGCGGAGCGCTCCGAGAATCGCGTCGACCCGCTGCAGCTCGCGCAACAGGCCACCACCGGCGCACTTGCGATACACGATCGGCGCGGGACATCCGAGGTTGAGATCGATGGCAGCGACCTGCAGCTGCTGCAGGACTTTCGCAGTGCGAATCAACTCGGGAATGTCGTTACCGATCATCTGCGCCACGACGGGACGGCCCGTGGTGTTGCGCGTGATCGCTTCGATGATCCGCTTCTCGGGAGTGGAGGTGCTGTGGACGCGGAAATACTCCGTCCAGTAGACGTCGGCACCGCCGTACTTGTGAACGAGGGTCCAGAAAGCGCCATCGGTGACTTCCTGCATCGGCGCCAGGGTCAGCACCGGCGCAGCTGAACGCAACAGCGCGTCGAGTCGTGCAGGCGGAGTCAGGCGGATGCCTCTTTCACCCGGTTGACGAGGACCTTGTCGATGCGGCGGCCGTCCATGTCGAGGACTTCGAACCGCATGCCGCTCCATTCGAACGTATCCGCGGTCTTCGGTACGCGGCCCAGCCGCGCCATCACGAACCCGCCGATCGTGTGATACGCGCCGGCTTCATCGTCCGGCAGATGATCCATGCCGAAATGCGTCGCCACCTCTTCCATCGCCGCCGAGCCGTCGACCAGCCACGAGCCATCGGCGCGTGATATGAACGCACCCTGCGCCTCGCTGGCATCGGCAGGCAGATCGCCGACGATCGCGGTCAGCAAGTCGGTGACGGTGACCAAACCTTCGACGGCGCCGTACTCGTCCATGACCAGTGCGACGTGTTTGTGCGAGCTGCGGAACGACTCGAGCAACTGCACGGCGGGCATCGAGTCCGGCACGAACAGCGCTTCTTTCGTCAGCGGCAGCAAGTCGATGCGCGCCCCCTTGAATGCCAGCGGCAGCAAATCCGCCGATCGCACGATACCGGCGACGTCATCGAGGCCACCGTGGCAGGCGACAAACTGGGTATGCGAATGCGAGGCAAGGAACTCGCGCAGTTCCTCTTCGCTGGCGTCGACGTCGATCCATTCGATGTCCGGCCGCGGCGTCATGATCGACGACACGCGTTGATCGCCCAGCTGGAACACGCGCTGCACGATGTTTTCTTCGGCCGCGCCAACGGCGCCGGTTTCAGCACCCTGGCTGATGAGGGCCTTGATCTCGTCTTCGGTCAGGTTCGGCTCGGCCTCGCCCTTGACGCCGAAGACGCGCAACACGAAGTTGGTGGCCGCCGTGAGCACGCCGACGGCCGGGCCGCCAATGCGCGAGAGCATGATCATCGGCCGCGCCACCCACGACGCGATCGCTTCCGGGTTATTGAGGGCGATACGCTTCGGAACAAGCTCGCCGATGATTAGCGACAGCACGGTGATCACCGAGACGACGATTCCCAGCGCCAGGCCGTCGGCATACGGCACGAGTTGAGGAACGGTGCGAATCGGCTCAGCGACCTGCTCGGCGATGGTGGCGCCGCCGTACGCACCAGCCAGCACGCCCACCATGGTGATGCCGAACTGGACCGTCGACAGGAACTTGTTGGGATCGTGCGCCAGCGCCAGCGCGCTGCGGGCGCGTTCGTCGCCGTCTTCGGCGCGCTGCTGCAGGCGGACCTTGCGGGCTGCGACAACGGCGATCTCCGACATGGCGAAGACGCCGTTGGCGAGGATGAGGAGGAAGATGACGACGAGTTCGGTGCCTATGGAGGCATTGTACGGGGGTTCATCACGGGGGTTCAACACGGGGGTTCAGCACGGGGGTTCAGCACGGGGTTCAGCGCGGGGGTTCATCACGAAGGTTCATCACGAGGGTTCATCACGCAGGTTCATCACGAAGGTTCAGCACAAGGTTCAGCACGAAGGTTCAAATCCGCCGCTCGCGGCGTCGGACCGGCCATTCGAGCAAATTGCTCGAACATTCCGCCGGAACCTGCCGTCTTGAACCTACGTGATGAACCCTCGTGATGAACCCTCGTGATGAACCCTCGTGATGAACCCGCGTGATGAACCCGCGTGATGAACCCTCGTGATGAACCCTCGTGATGAACCGTGAAAGGCGACCTCCGTGCTGAACCTGATTAACGTCCGCAAGACATTCGGGAAAATCGTCGCCGTGGACGGGCTGTCACTCGCGGTTCGCAAGGGTGAGGTCCTCGGCTTACTTGGACCGAACGGCGCCGGCAAGAGTACGTCCGTCAGCCTGTCGGTCGGTTTGCTCGCGCCCGAAGCAGGCACCGTGACGATCGAAGGCCACGGCAATCCCACTGATCCGGCGGTTCGCCAGAAGATCGGCGTCGCGCCGCAATCGCTGGCCCTGTACGACGCGCTCACGGGTGAAGAGAACCTGCGATTCTTTGGCGAGGTGTATGGCTTGTCGGGCGCGAAGCTGGCGGAGCGAGTCACGTGGTGCCTCGCCTTTGCCGGATTGAGCGATCGCAAGGGCGATCGCGTCGAGGGCTATTCCGGCGGCATGAAGCGGCGCCTCAACATGGCCGCGGCGGTGATCCACGACCCGGAGCTGCTGCTCTTCGACGAGCCGACGGTCGGCGTCGATCCGCAGTCGCGCAACAAGATCTTCGACAGTATCGAGGCGTTGCATCGCGACGGCCGGACCATCATCTACACCACGCACTACATGGAAGAGGCCGAGCGGCTCTGCGATCGCATCGCGATCGTCGATGCCGGGAAGCTCCTCGCCCTCGGCACGCTCGACGAACTGCTGGCCGCGCACGGCGGCCCACCGACACTGATCGTGCACAGCAACGGCGAAGAACAACGGCTGCAGGTCCCCGATCCACTCGCTGAGCTCAATCGGCTGGCGGCGACATCGCCGATCGACCGCTTCCAGATGGAGCGCCCGACGCTCGAGCAAGTGTTCCTGCGCTTGACGGGCCGGAGCCTTCGAGACTGATCATGAAAAAAATCATCGCCCTCGCGTCGAAAGACCTGCGCATCATGCTGCGCAATCGCGGCCGCCTGTTCTTTACGTTCATCTGGCCGATCATCGTGACGGTGCTGTTCGGATTCGCCTTCGGCGGCGGCACCGACGGCGAACAGGGCAAGGTCAAGATCGCAATCGTCGATGAAGACAACACCGACGGCTCCCGGGCCTTCACCACGGCGCTCGAAGAGTCGTTCGAGCTGACACCGATGTCGCGTTCCGACGCGGAGAACGCGGTCCGCCGCGGCCAGCGCACCGGCTACATCGTCTTGACGAACGGATTCGGGATCGCCTCCGATCGGATGTTTTACGGCCAGCCGAAACAAGTCGAGCTCGGCGTCGATCCGGCGCGCCGTGCGGAGGCCGGGATGATCGAAGGCCTGCTGATGAAGCACGCCTCGCAGGATCTGCAGCAGATGTTCACCGATCGCAACGCTTCGACGCGCATGGTCGAGAAGGCACTCGGCGAAATGAAGGATGCGCCTCCCGATCAAGTCGCACCGGTGCAGCGTTTCCTGGGCGAGCTCAAGACCTTCGTCAACACACCTCAATCGCAAGCTGCGACCAGCGAACAGTCTTCATGGCAGCCGCTCAAAGTCGTCAAGAACGACATCGCGCGCGAGCGCCGCGGCCCCGCCAATGCCTTCGACATCACGTTTCCGCAGGGTGTGATCTGGGGACTCATCGGCTGCATGATGACGTTCGGCGTCAGCCTCGTGAAGGAGCGGACGCAAGGCACGCTCGTCCGCTTGCGGATGGCGCCGCTGACGCGCGCGCAGATTCTCGGCGGCAAGGCGGTCGCGTGTTTCGTGTCAATACTCGTCGTGGAACTGATGCTGCTGGCGATTGCCTGGAACTTCGGCGTGCGGCCGACGTCCATGACCAACCTCGCGCTCGCGGGCATATCGGCGGCGATCTGTTTCGTCGGCTTCATGATGCTGGTGGCCGGCCTTGGCAAGACCGAGGAAACCGCGCAGGGCGCGGCTTGGGCCTTCCTGATGCCGATGTCGATGCTCGGCGGCGCGATGGTGCCAACATTCGTGATGCCGGCCTGGATGCAGTCGATCGGCTACGTCAGCCCGATCCGCTGGGCGATGCTCGCGATCGAAGGCGGCGTGTGGCGGCAGTTCACGCTCGGGGAGATGGTGATGCCCTGCTCGATACTAATCGGAGTCGGCGTCGCCTGTTTCGTCCTCGGTACGCGCGGTCTACGGGAAGCATGATGAGCGCATTCGCCTAAGACCTTAGGGCTCTAAGACCCTAGGACCAGTAGAATACTGTCCGTGTTCAAGCGCCAAACTGAGGGCTCGGTCATCTGCACGTCCTGCGGCGTACTGGTTGGCGTCAACGATCCCACCTGTTACAACTGCGGCAGGCGCAATCCCGGACTCTGGGGCTACGGCCCCGCCCTGCGCAGTCTCGGCCGCGATCTCGGCTTCGTCTCGATCGTCACCGGCGGCACGATTATCATGTTCGTGTTGTCGCTGATCCTGTCGCGGCAGGGCGTGCAGATGATGCTGTCGCCGTCGGGGCAGATCCTCTACCTGCTCGGAGCGAGCGGCGCCTTTCCGGTGGTGAGTGAAGGTCGATGGTGGACGTTGCTGACGGCGGCGTGGCTGCACGGCGGCATCATGCACATCTTCTTCAACGTGATGTGGATCCGCCAGCTTGGCCCGGAGATCGCCAACCTCTATGGCGCAGGGCGCATGGTCATCATCTACACGGTGTCGAGCATCACGGGTTTCGCGTTGAGCACCGCGCTGTACTTGTTGCCGATTCACCTGCCATTCTTCGGCGGCGCCGGCTTGACCGTCGGCGCATCGGCGCCGATCTTCGGACTGCTTGGCGCGCTGGTGTATTACGGCCGCCGCACCGGCGCGAGCCATATCGGCCAGGCCGGATTGCAATACGCGCTCATCGCAGGCGTCATGGGTTTCATCCTTCCAGGTGTCGATAACAGCGCGCATCTTGGTGGATTCATCGGCGGTTATGTCATCTCGCTGATCCTGGACCCGCTCAAATCCGAACGCATCGATCACCTCGCGATCGCCGTTGGATGCCTCGTCGTCACATTGCTCGCTGTGATCTGGTCGGTCATCACGGCCCTGCCGCAGCTCACCTGATCACCTGATCACCTGTTGGCCTGTTGGCCTGTAGGCCTGTTCCGAATCCGTGGCATTGGATCTCATGTCCGCGCCTTTGAAGAACCGCGCTGACCGTTCGCGGACGCTTTCGTCCCTCAAGGGATGAGGCGCATCACGGAGTGACCAACGCGCATGGATCCGTTGCGCTGCCGCCAACCACCCGAACGCTCGTCCCACCTCGACCGGGCACCTGCTTTGCTCTTGTGCACCGACTGGAGGCTTCCAAAATGACAGGTTGGAGAAATATCGTGTGGGCCCTCGCCGCGGTTGTGGCGCTGGCAGCACCAGCGTTCGCCCAAGGCGGCGGCGCGAGCTCGACCGGCAGCATCAGCGGAGAAATCAAGGACGGCCAGGGCGGAGTGCTGCCCGGCGTCACCGTCACCGCGACGAGCCCGGCGCAAATCGGCGCGCTCACGGCCGTGACCAATGAAGCCGGCATCTATCGTTTCCCGGCGGTACCTCCCGGCGAATACCGGCTCAATTTCGAACTGGCCGGGTTCCAAACGAGCGTTCGCGAAGGCATCCGCATCACGCTGGGGTTTAACGCGCAAGTGAATGTGAGCTTGAATGTCGCGGCGCTGCAGGAGACGGTGACCGTCAGCGGTCAGTCGCCGGTGATCGACACCAGCTCCACGCGCATCCAGACCAACTACGACCAGCAGACGCTGGCGTCTATCCCGAATGCGCGCGACATGTGGTCGCTGCTCGCGACGACCCCATCGGTCACCCTGAATCGCGTTGACGTCGGCGGCGCAACGGCCGGCACGCAAACGACTTACTTCGCGTACGGCTACTCGGGACAGAACCGTCCCCTCATCGAGGGCATCAACACCACCGAAGGTACGTCGGCCGCCGGCTTCTACCTGGACTACGGTTCGTTCGAAGAAGTCTTCATCGGCGCCGCCGGCAATTCGGCCGAGATGCCGAACCCCGGCGTGCTGACCCAGTTCGTGTCGAAGAGCGGCGGTAACACACCCTCGGTCAGCGCCTACTACGACTTCGAAACTGAAGGCATCCAGGGCAAGAACCTGGACGACGATCAGATCATTCCCAACACATCAATCCGCCAGGATGGCAATCGCCTCGCCGAATATAAGAACCTCAACCTGAACGTCGGCGGGCCGATCATCAAGGATCGGATGTGGGGCTTCTTCGCCTACCTCAATCAGAAGACCTCGGTCGCGGCGCCTCCGACCGGCAGCTTCCTCGACGGAACGCCGTTCGATACGAAGCTTTTCAACTACACCGGTAAGGCTACGTATCAGTTGAACCAGGCCAACAAGTTCATCGCCTACCTGCAGCACGGGACGAAGCAGCAACCAAACCGCACCGACGTCAACACCGGCGGCGCGCCGATTCACATCACCGCCGACTCGACCACGCTGCAGAACTCGCCGTCGTGGGTCTACAAAGGTGAATGGAACGGCACCATCGGACAGAACATGTTCGCGGAATTCCGTGCCGGTCAGTTCGGCTACAACTTCGGCCTGGTCAGCAACACCGGCGCCACGCGTTATGAGTCGCTCAGCACGAACCAGATCCTCGGCGGCGGCCGCGACTGGCTCAACAAGCGCCGCCGTAATCAGTACACCGGCGCGGTCAACCTGTTCAAGGACAACTTCGCCGGCGGCTCGCACAGCCTGAAAATCGGTGGCGAGTATCTCGCCGAGTCTGGCGAGATCATCTGGGCGCAGGGCTATGCCGACAACGTCATCCAATTCGTGCGCGGCGATCTGACCGGGCCGCTCTCGGCCGTCACCTCCGATTCCGTGCGTCTCTACAACAATTCCGACAGCATGAACGCACTGGCCACCACCAGCTTCTTCGTCACCGACACCTGGACGGTCGACAAGCTGACAATGAACCTCGGCGTGCGCTACGACCGCTACCGCGCGTGGTTGCCGGAGCAGACGCTGCCGGCCGGCCGGTTTGTGCCGGCGACGATCACGTTTGCGGAGAACAAGGAAGTGATCCTGTTCAACCACCTCGTTCCGCGCGTCGGCGCCACCTACGATCTGGCCGGTGACGGCCGCACAGTGCTGAAGGCGAACTGGGGCCGCTTCGCATTCAACCCCGGCGTCAACCTCGCGGATGCGGTGAACCCGAACACCTCGACGCAGTACGCCGTGTGGACGTGGAACGACCTGAACGGCGACCGGGTGTACCAGGACAACGAGAAGGTTGGCACCGCGCCGACGCAGCAGTTCGGCGGCAACGTCAGCACGACCATCGATCCGAACCTGGAGAACTCCTACACCGATGAGGCCTCGTTCTTCGTCGAACGGTCGCTGGTCACCGACTTCGGACTCCGCGCTGGCTACGTGTGGAAGAAGGACTACAACGGCTGGCAACAGTTGAACGACTCACGTCCGTACAGTGCCTTCAACGTCCCGGTGACCGTGACCGATCCTGGTCCCGACGGCAACCTGGCGACGGCCGCTGACAACAGCGCGCTGCAGCTCTTCAACCTCGACAACCCGGCACGCGGCACGAGCAACCGGGTCCAGAACATCGACGGCTACGAGGGGACGTATCGCACGTTCGAAGTCTCCGCGAACAAGCGTTATTCCAACCGGTGGTCCCTGAACGCCTCGTTCTCGTATGTCTGGACCGAGGAGTTCGGCAACACCTACTTCGGTAACCGCGTCACTTCGCTGGTGCAGCAGTTCTCGCTCTTCGGCAGCTATCCAACGAACCCCAATGAGCGGACCAACAACGAGTACACCAACTGGAGCAGCAAGGTCTCCGGCACGATCGACGCCGGCTGGGGCATGCGCGTGACGCCGGTGCTGAAGATGCAGAGCGGCGCGCCCTACGGCCGCTATGTCAATATCCCCGGCTGCTCGGCCACCGTCGTCGCCGACTGCCTGAACTATGGCAGCCAGCTGGCGCTGGTCGAACCGATCGGCACGCGCCGGCAGGACACGATCAACCTCGTCGACTTCCGCGTCGAGAAGCAGATTCGCTTCGCCCAGAAAGCGCGCGTCGGCCTGTTCCTCGACATGTTCAACGTGATGAACTCCAACACGAACGTCAACATCTCGTGGCTCGCCAGCAACCGATTCGAACGCGCGACCACGGTACTCAACCCGCGCATCGTCAAGTTCGGAGCCAAATTTGATTGGTAAGAAATAGGTTACAGGGGTTACAAAGGTTACAGGGGTTACAAGGCTTATAACCTTGTAACCCTTGTAACCCTGTAACCCTTGTAACCCTTGTAACCTTTGTACTGATGCCCCGCCCCGTCCTCGACCGCTTCCTCCGCTACGTCACCTACGACACTCAATCTCGCGAGGGCGCGAGCACGTATCCAAGCACTCCGGGCCAGCTGATCCTGCTGCGTGAGCTGGTCGCGGAGCTTCGGGATCTCGGGCTGCGCGATGCGGAGATTGACCAGCACGGTTACGTGACGGCAACCGTTCCCGCAACGACGCAGAAGGAGGGCGTGCCGGTAATCGGTTTCATTGCCCACGTCGACACCTCTCCGGAAATGAGCGGCGCCGCGGTCAAGCCGCTCGTGCATCGTGCCTATGACGGTCGCGATCTCGTGCTGCCGGACGATCCCTCGGCGGTGCTGCGCGTAGCCGATATGCCCTACCTCGGGGATTGTCAGGGGCACGACATCGTCACCGCATCCGGGATGACGTTACTTGGAGCCGATAACAAGAGCGGCGTCGCGGAGATCATGACCGCCGCCGAACGGCTGATGCGATCGCCGGAGATCCCGCACGGCCCGATTCGAATCGCGTTTACGCCGGATGAAGAGGTCGGGCACGGCACCAAGCACTTCGACGTCGCCCGCTTTGGCGCGCAGTACGCCTACACAATGGACGGCGGCCCGCGAGGTGAGCTCGAGTACGAAAGCTTCTCCGCCGACGCGATCACCATTACATTCCGCGGTTTCAACACGCATCCTGGATACGCGAAGGGGCGGATGGTCAACGCAATCAAGTTGGCCGCGCGGTTTATCGACCGTCTGCCGACCGATCGTGAGTCGCCTGAAACAACCGAGGGACGCGAGGGATTCGTCCATCCTTACGTCCTCGACGCCGCGGTCGATCGCACCTCGGTGAAGCTGCTGCTCCGCGACTTCAGGACTGAAGCGTTGCGGGAGAAGGAAGAGTGGCTGCGTCAGCTCGCCTCCGACGTGGTCGGCGAGGTTCCAGACGCCACGTTTGAGGTAGAGGTCGAAGAGTCGTATCGCAACATGCGCGAGGTCATCGACATGCATCCGCTCATCGTCGAGCACGCTCGCGAAGCGATTCGTCGATGTGGTTTGACGGTCCGCGAGCGGCCGATCCGCGGCGGCACCGATGGATCGCGCTTATCGTTCATGGGCTTGCCGACGCCGAACATCTTTGCCGGTGAGCAGAACTTTCACTCCCGCTTGGAATGGGTCTCGGTGCAGGACATGGAGAAGGCCGTCGACGTAATCGTCGAACTCGCGAAGGTCTGGGAAGAGCGCACCCTACTCTGACCGAAGCGCGACCACCGGATCGATCCGCGACGCCCTCCACGCCGGCAGGGCCGTCGCCAGCAGAGTGACCGTCGTCAGCAAGGCAATCACCGATGCAAGGGTCAGCGGATCCGTTGGCGACAATCCAAACAGCAGGCTCTTCATCGTGAAGCCGACGCCGATGCCGCAGGCCAGCCCGATCGAGAGACCGATCGCCAAAAGCCGCGCCGAATCGCGCGCTACGATCCCGACGACGTCGCCGGCGCTCGCGCCGAGGGCCATGCGCGTGCCGAACTCCGCGGTGCGCTGCGCAACCGCGTACGACACCACGCCGAAGAGTCCCGTGCTGGCCAGCACCAGTGCGAGGATCGCGAAGCCAGTCAGCATGCCGATGATGACGTAGTCGCTCGATGCGGCCTTGTCGAGCGCATCATCGAACGTCCCGAGGTATTCAATCGGCACCGCCGACGCGGTGGCGGCGACAACCGTTCGCACGCTCGAGATCAGTGCCGCGGGATTTTCCGAGCGGACAACGTAGGCGAAGCGCCGAGCCGCCGGATCGAGCGGCACCCAGATGCGCGCCGGCGGGAGTTCTGTCCGATCGGTGTTTGCCACATCGCTCGAGACGCCGATCACACGGGCATTGATGGTGCGACTGCCCTGCGTCAGCGCCACCCGTCGGCCAACGGCCTGATCTGTCCCGCCGAAATATCGCCGCGCCAATTCGTTCGTCACAACCGCGACATCACTGGCGCCGTCCTCCCACCAAGTGCCAGCCAGGAGCCGTATCCCCAGTGCGCGATCAGCGTCGTGAGTCGAGGCCGTCAACACGGCGGTGGGTTGTGCGTCGTTCAACGATGCCGCAGCGCCATCGATGGTGAGCATCACCGGACCCTGGTCACCAAGGATTGGCAAAGAGCTGACCATCGCGGGCGATTCCACACCGGGAAGTGCCGCGAGCGCGTCACGCGTTGCGAGCGCCGCCGTGCGGGCGTCATCGACGGACGGATATTGCGCGTCGTTGAACTCGAGCCCGAAGATCAGCAGCTTGCCGGTCTCGAGGCCGGTCGGTCGTGAGTACATTTCGCTCGTGCTGCGTAACGCCAGGCTCGACACCGTCAACAGAATGACCGCCAGCGCGACCTGCACGACGACGAGGACGCCACGGCCACGGCCCAGGGCCGTCGCGCCGCGAGATCCGCCGGCGGCCAGCACGTGGCGCAGATCGGGACGCGACAGCGCGCGGATGGGTGCCAGCGAGAACATCAGCGGGCAGATCAGCGTGAGCAGCGCGACAAACCCGAGCTCGTGCGGATCGATGTTCATCTGCTGGAAGATCGCCTCGTCCGAGAAGCTGCGAATCATCCGCAAGGCCCCGAGGGCGAGCAGAAGGGACAGTGCGGCGGCGATCACCGACAGCAGCATCCCCTCGGTGACGAACTGGCGGATCAAGCGTCCCTTGCGCGCGCCGAGCGCGGTGCGAACGGCCAGCTCGCGCGCCCTTGCGAGGGTGCGCACCATCACCAGGTTCGACACGTTTGCGGTCGCGATTGCCATCAGCAATCCGATCGACAGCAGGAACAAGGCGATCACGACCCAGAAGCCTTCGCCGCCGGTGATTTCACGAATGGGGACGAGGCGGACCTTCCAGCCGGTGTTGGTGCGGGGGAATTCGGTCGCGAGCGCATCGCCGATCGCGGCCATCTCGGCCGCGGCCTGATCGAACGACACGTGATCGCGCAGACGCGCCATGAAGCGCAAGCTCCTCGCATCGCGGGCGGCATCAGGGTTCAGCGTGAGCGGCAGCCACAGATCGATCTCGGCCAGGTTCCCGAATTCCATGTCCGGCGAGAGCACGCCGACCACCGTCACGATCTCGCGTCCAATTTGCAGCGTCTGCCCGATCGCATCGGGCCGGCTGCTCATTGCGTCGCGCCAGTAGTGGTGCGACAGGACGGTCACCTTGGCGGTCCCCTTCGCGTCGTCGCCCTCTCGGAACAGGCGTCCGGCGAACGGCGTTTGCCCCATCGCCGCGAACAGGTTCGCGGTCGCATAAGTGACCGACAGCGTTTGCGACTGGCCGTTTTTGATGAGCGCGGCACGGCCGTCCTTCATTGCCGCAAGCTGTTCGAGGGTGGTCGATCGAGCGCGGTAGTCGAGAAGATCAGGTTCCGAGACTCGCCCGCGAAAATTCGAGCCGTGCGTATCCGCAATGAAGATCGAGACGACCTTCGAATTGTCGTCAACGGGCAGGCCGCGGAAGAGCGCCAGGTCCGCGACGGAAAAGCCAATCGTCGCCGCGGCAATCGCGAATCCGAGGGTGAATACGATCAGCGCCGACGTGCCCGGCGCCCTGCGGAATCCGCGAAACGCGGTCTTGACGTCGCTCGAGAGTTCAAACCACATGGAGTTGGTCCTTGGATACGAGAGTGATGGCGGCGTCCGGCGGACGGCTGCATAGCGAAGCGCGAGCCGCATTGTCTGTTGCCAGTACCAGAGGGATCGCCAGGGGATCGGGGATTGGGGGCTGGGGATTAGGGAAAATTCCTCGTGAAGATCTCCGAGGATGCTTTCGCCACGCTTCCCGATCGGCAGAACACGTTTGAGAATCCAGTCGGCTAGACGGGGCGGCCTCGTCGGTCCCTGATCCCCCACCCCCGATCCCCGATCCCCAATCCCCGATCCCTGATCCCCAATCCCCGATCCCCTCATGACTCGAGCCTCCCTTCAAGTCCGCGCCACAGCTCTAAGAGCGCCTTGCGCGAAGCGCGAAGTGCCGCGACGCCTTCAACGGTCACCGTGAAGCGGCGTTGCGGCAATCCATCACGCCCGGCCTCACCGCCTGCCGCGGTCCATCGCACCAGCTGTTTGGCTTCGAGGCGATCGAGGGTGGTGTAGAAAGCGCCACGTGACGGATCGTGTCCCGACGCGCGCGCGATCTCTTTCCTGATCTCGATCGGGTATGCCTTGCCATCGCATCTCAGGATGGCGAGCAGGACGCGCTGTTCGAACTCCCCCAAAAAATTTCTGCCCATGATTTTCGCCTTCGTCCGATCGTCGGTGCCTGACATCAACCGTGCCTGTGCTCGTTGGTGCCTGGCACCCACTGTCGCGTCTGGTTCACCGTGTAGACGAGTCTACAAAGTGAACGGTTCCCACGGTCATTCAGCCTCTTGAACTTCCAAAGTCCAATATGTTGAATTCGTCCCTGATTTTCGACGACTCGTCCCAGCTCGAGATGGATTCAGGCCGTAATTCGGCCCTGCTTTCGTCCCTTCGGCACGGGACCGGTGGCATAGATGCTGCTGATCGGGGCGTGCACCTCTGTTTAGGGCCGAGATGCCGATAACGCGTGACGGCCCCGTGTAATGACCATTTGCCGGAAATTGGTCCCGGCGTTTTGGAGGATAGGGATGACGTTGAGAAAGACGCTCGTCGCGTCGGTTTTGCTGCTCGTGCTGGGCGTTTCGTCCGCCTTCGCGCAACAGCAGACCGGTGAGATCTACGGAAAAGCGGCCGATACCTCGGGCGCCGTACTACCTGGCACCACCGTTACCGTCGCCGGTCCTGGCTTGATTCAGCCGCGCGTGGCCGTGACGTCGGAAGCCGGCACCTACCGCATTCCAGAACTGCCAATCGGCACCTACTCGGTGACCTTCGAGCTCGCAGGGTTCCGCACGATGTCGATGCAGGACATCCGCGTCACCATCGGTTTCCGCGCCCAGGTGAACGGCGCGATGCAACTGTCGACCGTGCAGGAGACCGTGACGGTCACCGGCGCCAGCCCCATCGTCGACACGCGCGAGACCGGCACCAAGTCGAGCTTCGATCTCGAAACCATGCAGAACATCCCGTCGGCGCGCGACCCCTGGGTCATGCTCGAAAAGACGCCCGGGATCATCATGGACCGCGCGAACGTCGGCGGTAACCAGTCCGGCCAGCAGGCCGGCTACATCTCACGCGGCGCATCGACCGGAAACAACAAGTGGTCGATTGACGGCGTCGACATCACCGACATGGCCGCGACCGGCGCGTCGCCGATCTACTACGACTTCGACATGCTCGAAGAAATGCAGGTCACCACGGGCGGCGCGGACGTCACGCAGCAGACCGGCGGCGTCGGCATCAACCTCGTGACCAAGAGCGGCACCGATCGCTTCAAGGGCAACGCGCGCGCGCTGCTGACGGACGAGAAGTTCGAAGACGACAACATCACCCCCGAGCTCAAGGCGCAGGGCGCCGGCTCCGGCGCGCCCATCCAGAACATCAAGGATTACGGCTTCGACGTGGGCGGTCCGCTCGTCAAGAGCAAGCTGTGGTACTGGGGCAGCTACGGCGCGCAGGACATCAAGGTCGGCGTCGTCGGCTTCTATCAGAAGACACCGGAGTGCACGGGCATCAACTCGCGAACCGCGGACACTGACCTGCTCCGCAGCTGCTTGTCCACCGATTTGACGACGCTCCACAACTACAACGTCAAGCTGACCTACGTGCCCTTCACGAACAACCGCCTGAACTTCCAGAACACCTGGGCGGAAAAGGTTCGCAACGCGCGCGACGCGAGCGACCTGCGTCCGGTCGAGACGACCGTGCGCCAGAAGGCGGTTGCGAGCGAGCTCGGCACCTTCGGGTGGCTGACCGGCCCGTCGCCGTTCTGGAAGGTCGCCGACCAGCACGTCATCAGCGACAAGTGGCTGGTGGACGTGATGTGGGCGCACCTCGGCAACAACTTCGTCCTCGACTTCCACGAAGACGAACTCGCCGACGTGCAGCCGGCGTTCGAGATCTCAACCAGCGCCTGGAGCCGATCGTTCAACGCGTCGACGTTCCTGCGTCCCACTAACAGCCTCGATGTCGTCAGCAGCTACTTCATGCCGGCGAAGCTCGGCGGCGATCATTCATTCAAATTCGGCTATCGCTGGCGCAACGCTCACACCACGAGCCTGAACCATCGCGGCGGCTTTATCGAAGCGCGCTTCCGTAACGGTGTTGCTGCCGAGGCCGACATCTATCGCGATCAGAACTCCGAATCGCACCTCAACACCAACGCGTTCTACGTTCAGGACACGTACACCAAGAACCGCCTGACGGTGAACCTCGGCTTCCGCTACGACATGCAGGACGATTCGGCGTTGGCCGCGGACGTGCCTGGGAACCCGTTCTTCCCGGCGCTGATGCCGGCGGTCGATTTCAAGGGCGCCGATGCCGGCGTCGTGTGGAAGGACTTCTCGCCACGCATCGGCATGACCTACGACATCAAGGGTGATGGCCGCAACGTCTTCTCGACGTCGTTTGCCACCTACTTTGGCCAGATGGCACCCGGCCAGCTGTCGAGCCAGCTCGCAGCCACCGGCGCGGTGTTTGTCCGTTATCCGTGGGCCGATGCCAACAGCGACGGCTTCGTGCAGCCGGCCGAAGTGAACACCACGGTGCCGTTCCTCAGCAAGAGCACGGCGTACGACCCGGCCAATCCAGCGAGCACCAGCTCGCCGACGCGCGTCGATCCTGACGTCAAAAACGATCGCACCCGCGAGTTTATCGTCGGCTTCGATCGTCAGCTCAATTCGCAGATGGCGGTCGGCGGCAACTACGTGTGGCGCAAGTACGACCGCTTCCTCTGGAACGATCGTGACAACTACTCGAGCGCGAACTTCAGCGCGGTGAACTACCAGGCCACTTGCCCGGCAGGCGCGCGTTGCGATTCGGTGGTCTACTACCAGCCGAACATCGCGCAGCCCTCGCCGAACCTCTACACGAACCAGCCCGATCGGTTCCGTGACTTCAACGGCCTCGAACTGACCTTCCAGAAACGGATGGCCAACCGCTGGTCGGCGAACTTCAGCTACGCCTACAACAACGCGATCGATGTGTGGGATTCGCCGAACGCCTACGAAGATCCGACCAACATCGAGCAGACCAACAACGCGCAGTACGCTCCTGAAGCGGCGGGTTCGGGCATCGGCAACGTGTTCCAGAACTCGAAGTGGGCCGTCAAGGGCAGCGGCCGCGTAATGCTGCCGCTCGACATCAACGTCGCGGTGAGCTACCTGGGCCGCCAGGGCTTCCCGTTCCCGCAGTCGATCCTGTCGCCGGCTCGCGCCAACGGCATCGGCACGGTGCAGGTCCTTCTCGATCCGCTCGGCGATGTGCGCCTCGAGAATCTGCACACGTTCGACTTCCGCATCGACCGCCCATTCCGCTTCGGCAGCATGTCGATCGTGCCGGCGATGGACGTGTTCAACCTGACGAACACGGGCACGGTGCAGGCCATCAACCGCAACCAGGCGGCGGCCAACGCCAACACGGTGAGCGGCATCATCGCTCCCCGCGTGGCGCGGTTCGGAGTGAACTTCCGCTGGTAATTGCAGCGAACGGTTAGTTCGGAGGGCCCGGGGGAATGTTCCCGGGCCCCTTTTTTGTACTCTCGCTGAAAGTTGGCAGTTTGCCCATTGACAGTTGGCGGTTGGGTTTCAGTTGGCAGTTGCAGTTTCAGTTCAGTTTCTTCTTCGCGGCTGCGAGGCAACTGTCCATGGTCGCCGTATAGCCAAACACAAATCTCGACAGCGTGCGGAAGATCAGGTTGTAGACCTCACCGCGTTCGGTAATGGTCAGACGTGATCCATTTCCCAAGGGCGCAATCTCCATCGTCCAGGTCCCGCCAAAGGCAGTCTCATCGACTATTTTCGTAACGAATCGAGAAGGCGCGACGCTCTCTACGACCGCGACCTTGACAGTGCCCTCGGGCCACCACGTCTGGTAGCTGTTCAGATCCGAAATCAGCGCAAAGACCTCGGCGGGAGGCGTGTTGAACTCCGCACTCCTGCTTGCCTCGTGATTCACTGGCAGGAAGTAACCAATCAGCGCAACGACACCGAGGACAGCGAGAAGAGAGAGGACGATCCAGATGGCGATTTTCATGGTCGCACCTTGATAGTTGGCAGTCTTCCAGTCTTCCGGTTGGCAGTTGAGTTTATAAGTTTCAGTTGCAGTTGCAGTTGCAGTTGCAGTTAATGCGGCCGGAGAGGACCGTTTGCTCGACGTTTCTGCGTACCTGTCAGATCCTCACCGTGGATATTCGCCCGATTTCGACCGGAGTCTCGTTTGCAGCGTTGCGATGGCATGAAAGAACCCTCGCCAAAACGCAAACGAACATTGGCGCTTCAAGAGCGCGCGATCAGGTTCAGCGTCAACGTGAACTCCTGCTGTCCCGGTCACTTTTCGAATCTTCCGAGCAAGACCGTTTGGGGACAGTTGGTGCGCTCTGCTGATAGCACATCGAACAATCTCGTCGAAGCCGACGATGCTGTTAGCGACGCGGACTTCCTCCACAGGATGGGAATTGCCCTGCGAGAAGTCAAGGAATCGCGTGTCGCGCTAATGAAGCTTCGTCTCGGAGCGCTCGACAATTACCAGAAGACTTCATCCCACGAGCTCGAAGCGGAGGCCACGCAATTGACGGCAATCTTCTCGATAATCCGAAATATGCGAGCGCGATTGGAGAGCGAGGCGAAGAGCCGAAAGGGAGTCAAGAAACCTTTCGGCACCTGAACTGGAACTGAAACTGAGCTGGAACTTAAAACTCAACTGCCAACAGTCAACTGGCGAATTGCCAACTTCCTATTTCAGAGTTTCAATCCACCCCGCAATGTCCTCACGCGACCACTTATGGTCGTCGTTCAGGTGGACCATGATCGCGGCGAGGCTGAGCGTCTTCTTGCAGCCGTCACCGCCGGGACACTTGCGCAGCGAGCCTTCCAGACAGTCGAAGAACCACTCGAGATCCTTGGTAGGGCGGAGGCCGTTCGCCTGGGTCGGGAGGCGGTACATGCCCTCGTATGCCGCGCCGAGCGCGCAGGATGCGCTCCGGCCGCGGTAGTAATCGCCAAACGCCTGGTCCGGACGGCGCGTGGCGCCGGTCCGGATGAACTGCGCCAGTTCCTTCTCGCAGTGCTGTGGCTTGTTGCCTTCGTCCGTCATCGCGCCCTCTTTTAAGGCAGGCGAGTCGTGAAACCCGCCGCTACGAATCGACGATCTAAAATCAATCTGAGATCTAAAATCTGAAATCTGAAATCGTCAGAATCCCTTACCCAGACGCTCCTGCAGCTTTTCGCGATATCCGCGACTGAGTGTCAGCCTCGTTCCGTTCTGCAGCACCACGACATATTCGCCGTTGAACCACGGCTGCATTTCCTTGATGCGGTCGGTGTTGACGATGCGGGAGCGGTGGATGCGGACGAAGCGCTGCGTGTCGAGACGCCCTTCCATGTTGTTCATGGTCTCGCGGAAGAGGTGCGACTCCTCGCCGAGATGCAGGCGCACGTAGTTGCCGGCCGCCTCGATCCAGTCGATCTCCTGCGTTCGCAGGAAGAACACGCGTCCGCCGGACTTCACGACGAGGCGATCGAGCCGCTGCGGTTCAGGCTTGATGTCCTGGACCAGCGCCATTAACCGCTTGCCAAGGTCGCCGGCGCGGCGGCGCTCGAGATGTTCGCGGGCGTGCTGCAGCGTTTGCGCGAAGCGATCGCGGCCGAACGGCTTCAGCAGGTAATCGATGGCGTGCACTTCAAACGCCTTGAGCGCGTATTCGTCGTAGGCGGTGACAAACACCACGGCCGGCACTTGCTCCGGCCCGAGCTGCTCGATCACGCCAAACCCGTCACACGCCGGCATCTGCACATCAAGAAACACCAGGTCTGGATGCTGCTGCTGAATCGCCGAGACGGCCTGCGTGCCGTCGGCATACTCACCCACCACCTCGATGTCTTTTTCCTGGTTCAAGAGACCGACGATGCGCTCGCGCGCCATCGGCTCGTCGTCTACCACCACCGTGCGAATCTTGGTCACGCCACATCCTCCACGGCCTGTCCTTCTCCCACCTCAACTTCAAGCTCCGCCATGGGTATGGCGATGCACACGAGCAACCCGCCTTCGGCAGGCTGCCGGAATTCAAACCGGTGTAACGACCCGTAGAGATGGTCAAGCCGTGACCGGGTATTCGACAATCCCACACCGCGATTGAAGTCAGTCAACCGCGCGGCTGACAGCCCGACGCCGTTATCCTGGACGTCGAGCTCGAGTAAGGCGCCGTTGATACGGGCCCGCACGGCGATCTGTCCAGGTGTGGGCCTGGGACCAATGCCGTGCTTAATGGCGTTTTCGACGAGTGGCTGAAGCAAAAGGTTGGGGACCAACGCGTCTAGCGTCTCAGCCTGGACGTCGAATACCACTGTCAGACGGTCGCGGAACCGGGTTTGTTCGATCTCCAAGTACTTGGAGAGGAAGTCCAGCTCCTCCTTCAGTGGCACTTGCTGGACGCCTACCCGCTGTAACGACATCCGCAGTAGATCGCTCAGCCGCGCAATCATCGCGTCCGCGGCATCCACATCGCGATGCATCAGCGCCGAGATGGTGTTGAGCGTGTTGAACAGGAAGTGCGGCTGCATCTGCCGCTGCAAGGTATGGAGGCGCGCTTCAACCAGGCGGGTCTCGAGTTGGACGGCACTCAGCTCGCGCGCCCGCGCTTCATGCAGGTACTTCAGCGCCGTGCCAACGCCGACAATCGTCCAGTACGTCATCATCTCCCAGTCGAAGTTCAGGATCAGCATCTCCTGCGCTTCGTGGAGCCACGTGTCGAGCGACTCGCCGATGATCCAGTAGGTGGCGACCTTCAGCGCCACCGTCAGCACGACGTGGAGCGACGTAATGACCACCACACCGACGATGTGAATCGGGATCGCCATCTTCCACGCGCGATCGAACGGGAACCGCCGCGTGATGCACAGGACCGCCGGCGTCAGCGCCGCCCACGAATACCAGTAGCCAAGGTTGAGCGTGAGCAGCAACCCGAACGGCGCCGGCATCTCGGTGAACGTCGAGATGAAATAGAAGACCGCGAAGGCTGAGAAGAATCCAAGTGCGGTCGCGACACTGAAAATCACGCGCACAGGAACGCGTGCGGATGAGGGAGTCATTTCCGCACTATCAGCCTGCCGCTGGCGGCGGTCAATAGCTATCGAGGCTGGCGCCTCGCTAGGGCAGCGTTCCCTAACGCCGCTCCGCGGCGATTTGCCATTCGTCACTCCACTCGTCCCACGCGGCGCCATCGCCTTCAGGTATAGCGAAGAGCATGCCGAACGCGCTGTCGGGGATTTGCGGTGGATTTATTGGGATCTGTCGCCGTCAGGGAGTGACGAGATCCAGAGCGTTGAAGAAGGTCCGAATCTATTTGTTCGGTTTCAAAAGCACAAATCCCAGTGGTGGGACGCTGACGCTGAGCGAAAACGCGTGCCCGTGCGACGGGTGAAGCTCTGCCTCGACCCGGCCTTCGTTACCGATGTTGCTGCCGCCGTAGACATCCGCATCGCTGTTCAGGAGCTCCTGATACGAACCGCCGAGCGGCACACCGATGCGATAGCCCCGCCGGGGGACCGGGGTGAAATTGACGATGGCGATCAGGAAATCATCTTCAGCCCGGCCACGACGCGTCAGCGCGATGATGCTGTGCTCGTGGTCATTGCAGTCAATCCACGAAAAACCCGATGGCTCGAAGTCGGCCTCCCACAGGCTTGCGTGCTCGCGGTAGACGCCATTGAGGTCACGCACCCAGCGTTGCAGCCCCGCATGACGCGCATCGCCCAACGCTTCCCAGTCGATCTGCCAGTCATGGTTCCATTCGCGCCACTGTCCGATCTCACCGCCCATGAACATCAGCTTCTTGCCGGGATGCACGAACATGTAACCGTAGAGCGCGCGCAGGTTGGCGTGCTTCTGCCATACGTCGCCCGGCATCTTGTCGAGCATCGAGCGCTTGCCGTGCACCACCTCGTCGTGCGAGAACGGCAGCACGAAGTTCTCGCTATAGGCGTACATCATCGAGAAGGTGATCTTGTTGTGGTGCCACTTCCGATGGATCGGGTCTTCCTTGGTGTAGTCGAGCATGTCGTGCATCCAGCCCATGTTCCACTTGTAGGTGAAACCGAGACCGCCCAGATGCACCGGCCGCGTCACGCCAGGCCACGACGTTGATTCTTCCGCGCACACGATCGTGCCCGGGCACTCATGCTCGATCAGCATGTTCAACTGCTTGATGAATTCGATCGCGTCAAGATTCTCGCGGCCGCCAAACTCGTTGGGCACCCACTCGCCGGGCTGCCGTGAATAGTCGAGATACAGCATCGACGCCACCGCATCAACGCGCAGCCCGTCGAGATGAAACTCCTTCAGCCAGAAGAGCGCGTTGCTCAGCAGGAACGATCGCACCTCGTGGCGCCCGTAGTTGAAAACGAGCGTGCCCCAGTCCTGGTGCTCACCCTGGCGCGGATCGGAATGTTCGTAGAGCGCGGTGCCATCGAAGCGCGCGAGGCCGTGCAGGTCCTTGGGAAAATGCCCCGGCACCCAGTCGAGCAGCACGCCGATACCGGCCTGGTGAAACGCGTCGACGAGGTACTTGAAGTCGTCTGGCGTGCCGAAGCGGCTGGTCGGCGCGAAGAAGCCAATCACCTGGTAGCCCCACGAGCCGGTGAACGGGTGTTCCATCACCGGTAGCAGTTCGACGTGCGTGAAGCCCATGTCCTTCACGTACGGCACCAGCCGTTCCGCCATCTCGCGATACGAGTGCAGGTCGCCATCGGGCGAACGCTGCCAGCTGCCGAGATGCACTTCGTAAATCGACATCGGCTCGCGAAGCCAGCGGTCCTGGCCCTCGCGCGTCTTCATCCAATCGTCGTCTTGCCACTCATACGGTCCGCCGCTCCAGACGATCGACGCCGTTCGTGGCGGCGTTTCGAAATAGCGTCCACATGGATCGGACTTCAGGACCGAGCGGCCATCGGCGCCGAGGATCTCGAACTTGTAGGTGGTGCCGGCGGCGAGGCCTGGCACGAAGGTTTCCCAATATCCTGACTGCTCGACCGGGTTCATCGGGTGGCGCGCGCCATTCCACTGATTGAAATCGCCGACGACGTTGATCGAGCGCGCGTTGGGGGCCCACACGGCGAAGTGGACGCCGCTCTGGCCATCATGCTCGATGACGTGCGCACCAAGCTTGTTGAACGCGTCGAAGTGCGTCCCCTCGCCCAACAAGTGCAGGTCGAAACTCGTAAGCATGTGAGTTCATTATCCGCGCTTCCGTGCTTCCGTGGCTCGTACGTTTTTGATACGGTGTCGCATCATGAACCGACGCCATTTCTTCTCTACTCTTCTGGCCGCCGGCGCAGCTGCACCGGCCCTGGCACAGCAGGCCGCCGCGCCTCAACGTATCGATCGCCTCCGTCTCGACGCAGCGGAGAGCATTTTCGGCGTGGACTTCAACGAGGCCGAAGAACAAATGGCGTTGCAGAGCGTCAACCGGAACCTCGAGAGTTACGACCAGCTGCGCAAGTTGAACATCCCGCTCGATACGGAACCCGCCATCACCTTCCGCCCCTACCTGCCCGGCAAGCGCCCGACTGGAAAGGCAACCCCAGGCGCGAAGCTCAAGGTGACCAGGCCGACTGTGCCGGCCAATCTCACACCTGAGCAGATCGCGTTCCTGCCGGTCACGTCGCTCGCGGTGTTGATCGAAACCAAGCGCATCACCTCGACTGAGCTGACGAAGCTCTACCTCGATCGACTCAAGAAGCATGGCGATACCTTGAAGTGCGTCGTCACGCTCACCGAAGAGCTCGCGCTCAAACAAGCGGCGGACGCCGATGCCGAGATCAAGGCCGGCAAATACCGCGGACCGCTGCATGGCATCCCGTGGGGCGCCAAGGACCTGCTCGCCACCAGGGGGATCAAAACGACGTGGGGAGCGACCCCCTACAAGGATCAAGTAATCGATCTCGATGCGACGGTCGTCGAGCGACTGCGCGATGCCGGCGCCGTGCTGGTGGCGAAACTTTCGATGGGCGCGCTCGCGCAAGGCGGCGTGTGGTTCGGCGGCTCAACGCACAATCCCTGGAACATCGAACGCAGCTCCAGCGGATCGTCCGCTGGCCCAGGCGCAGCGACGGCGGCCGGGCTCGTCGGCTTCGCGATCGGCACCGAGACGCTCGGCTCGATCATCTCGCCGTCCACGACGAACGGCGTTACGGGTCTTCGTCCGACATATGGACGCGTCAGCCGCTACGGCGCAATGGCGTTGTCGTGGACGATGGACAAGATCGGGCCGATGTGCCGCTCGGTTGAAGACTGCGTGTTGGTGTTGAATGCGATTTACGGCAGCGACGGCAAGGACGACACAATCACCGACGCGCCATTCGAATGGGCGCCTGATCGTCCGCTGTCTTCACTGCGCATTGGCTACATCCAGAAGGAATTCGAAGGTGGTGGCGGGTTCGGTGGCGCAGGCGGCGGTGGCACGCCGACGGAGGCTCAGCGCGCAGCCGGCGAAGCGCGCCGCTCGATGTACGCCGAAGCCCTCGAGGTATTTCGTAAGGCCGGAGCGAAGCTGGAGCCCATGACGATGCCGGAGTTCCCCGCCGGTGCGATCGGCTTCGTCCTGAGCGCGGAAGCGGCAGCCGCTTTCGATGATCTGACGCGCAACAAAGAACAGCTCGCATCACTCACCGGGCAATCACCCGGCGACTGGCCCAACACCTTCCGCAGTTCCCGTTTCATTCCGGCCGTCGAATACATCCGCGCGATGCGTGCGCGGCGGCTGCTGATGCAGGAAATGGACAAGCTGATGTCGCAGTACGATGCGTTCCTGAGCCCCGCGCCGGGCAGCGGCAGCTTGCAGGTAACAAACCTGACCGGCCATCCCGCAATCGCGCTCAAGAGCGGCTTCATCGACAACATGCCGCAAGCGATCATGGTGACAGGACGTCTCTACGATGAAGCGACGGTGTGCCGAGTTGCTCTTGCGTACGAGCAAGCCACTGAGTGGCATAACAAACACCCAACACTGGCTTGACGTGGTCCGCCTAAAGGCGGACTCCACCGAACTGTCTGTGTGCTGAGCACCGTGTGGAGTCCGGCTTCAGGCGGACCACTAGTGAAGCCTGCTTCCAGGCTTGACGGTCTGGCTCTCGGGCGGCGGAGTCGCTTTCTCGACCCAACGAACTAAGTCGTCAAAGGCTTCTCGGACCGTCGGAATGTATGACGGTCCTTCTCCCATCGCATCTGCGACATCCTTATCCAGCTTCATCCGTGATTCAGCGGCGTACTGAAACCCGCCGACTCCGTCATCGTCCGATGACATGTGCCAGACACCTTCAACCTGATACAGGCGGTGCCGCTCTTTCGGCTCGACACGATCGCGATAGGCGCGCACTTCGCGGATCACCAGGTCGTCCCATGTGCCGACGACTTCGATCGTCGGGATGGCGGGTCGCGCCGTCGAGTTCTCGGCATTCGCTGCAGGGCGTGACGCGGCAGCAACCGCGCCGGCGCCCGTATAGGGCCACAGGCGGCGCGCCGCAACCGGTGTGCCGATCGCCAATGCATACGCGGCGATCTTCGGGTCGCTCTCGGCCAGCCCGGAATGCGCTTGTGGATCGATCAAGGGCCACAGCGACGCGATGCGCGTTTGGCGATCGAGCCGCGTGACCAGATCGGCGCCGGCGCCGGCGATGATCACGGCCCCGTCGAACGGCGTCGGCGTCGTCTCAACAATCATCCGCGCAATACCCCCGCCAGCCGAAAGCCCTACGATGTACGTTCGTATGGGGCTTGAGGCTGTCGCGCCGTAGCGCGAAGCGCGAAGGCGGACTTCCCGTTTCGCGAGTTCGGCAAACTGCATCGTCAAGGCGTAGCCCGCTCGAGTGCCGCCAATGCCGTCACGATCGACGCTGGCATATGCGAAGCCGTGCGTGAACGCATACGCGCCGATCACATCGTCCAGGGCCGTCTCGCTGGTGGCGTAGACCTTTCCGGACCGATCGACCGCATCGCCACCGCTGCCGCCATGCGCGCCGATCACCAGGGCGCCATTCCATTTCGCCGGCACTCGAATCACGAACCGCTTGGCGACCGGCGTTCCGTCGAGGTCGATCGCCACTCTGCCCTTGAGCTGCTGACCGCCGGTTATCGGTGACTCGGTGGTGTCCGTGAACGGCGACTGGACAGCGGGAGGTGCAGAAAACGCAGAAATCAACAGGCCGATTGTTAGAATGGTGATCATGACTACTGCGACATTTGATACCTCGGAAGGCACCTTCAAGGTCAAGCTGTTTGATGACAAGGCTCCAAACACCGTGGCCAATTTCGTTGGCCTCGCCGAAGGCACCAAGGAGTGGACGGATCCAAAGAACGGCCAGAAGGTCACGCGGCCGTTCTATGACGGCCTGATCTTCCATCGTGTGATTGACGGCTTCATGATCCAGGGCGGTTGCCCGATGGGCAACGGCATGGGCGGCCCCGGTTACAAGTTCGCCGATGAATTCGGCCAGGGGCTTCGTCACGATCGCCCGGCGCTGCTCTCGATGGCCAACGCCGGCCCGAACACCAACGGCAGCCAGTTCTTCATCACCCTGGCGGCGACACCGTGGCTCGACAACAA